>Ga0209755_10000164_pt1 | contig 123956 bp, 121 predicted proteins | sample TergutCo191P1_FD_187301 | JGI IMG/M metagenome (GOLD analysis project Ga0209755, IMG submission 187301) | Cornitermes sp. P1 segment gut microbial communities from Petit-Saut dam, French Guiana - Co191P1 (SPAdes) (version 2) | ecosystem: Host-associated > Arthropoda: Insects > Digestive...
TTTGGTAAGCCTTAAAACTTCAAGGCATCAAATTCAATTGCTATTCCCTGAAACTGTCAGCGTGCAGGAGCAGGAAAAAATAATAGAGCTGTTCAACAACGAAATTGAAACTCAGCGCAATCGCTACCATTCATTGTTTATGACGAATTACAGGGATAATGGCAGAAAGAGAATATCGTTTACTTTTGCGTATAATTTGGTTAATTTTTTGTATTTTAATGTTTTAAAAGAAATAAAGGTTTAATCATCAACTAAGCTTTCAAAAATAGATTTAATCTTTTGTGCGAATTCCAGATAACGCTTTGCTTCATCTATTGAAGGCAATAAACCATCTGGTTTTATTCCTATATCTTCGGGATAACGGGATTCTGTGTAAATCTTGCTTATCTCATCTAATAGATTTTCTTCCAACCCCCAATCTTTTATGATTTTTACTTCCGCATATAATTTTAGCAGATTATGAATTTTTGCAACAGGTTTTTCATTCTCGGCTAAGTAGGCTTTAAAATACTTTTCAATTCCTTGCTGACAATGAAAAGCAATTTCGCCAGTAAATTCCGGATTATCTTTAATAACTTCAGCAAGTGCAATGTCTTTTTTTGCAAAGAATACCCAACCAGCCGTTTTATTTTTCATACAATATTTTTCCAGCGGCTTCTATTTCTTTCACAAAATCATTTTTTTGCTCTTTTAAATACTCATATTCTGCTCTGGAATACACTATTATATCCATAGCTATCTGATAATTTATTTCCCTTACAGAACCGGAAACTTTAAGATACCTGTCCATTCTCTCTCTATAATTATCCACTATTTTTTTGGAATCCAAAATAACCGCAATGTCAAGGTCGCTATCTTCTGTTGGATTGCCTCTGGCATAAGAGCCGAATAAAACAACTTTGTAAGGCTTCAATTCTCTAAGCCTCTTAGTTGCTTCTTCCACTAGGTGCCAATTTCTCTCCAAAACCTGCATATATACAAATATACAAATTTTTTTCCATATAATATCTTCACCCCATAATCACCCTGCAAACATTCACTTTGCTTATCCCGATTAGCATTGCTATTTCCGTTCTGCTCAATATTTTCCCTTCGGATTTCGCTCTTTTTGGGAACTGATAGCTTCCGTAACCCATTTGTCAATAGAAAAACCGCTTTTTTGAGCGAAATTCGCCTATTATTCTCCCTTGACAAATTTCATTATTTTTTTCTATATTTTTGATGCATGAGAAAAGTTGACTTAAGGAGTTCAATATGAAAACAAAACTCACTGAAATAACACTGGCGGCAGGTAATATGGTATTTGCTATTTTACTTTTGACTAATTTTGTGCTTGCGCAGAACCGTGCTTATATAGGCATAGGTTTTGAAGACGCTTCTCCAACGGGAGTTCGCGTTATAAGTTATGATAAAAACTCCCCAGCCGAAAAAAGTGGTATAGCATGGAATGATATTATAATTTCGGTAAAAGGCAACGCAATTAAAGATGGAAACGATTTAAGAAAAGTCTTTGCATTATTAAGCATAGGTGAAAATGTGGAATTTGAAATTTTAAGAAACGGAAAAAATATAAAAATATCTATGAATATAGCAATTCACCCACATGAGGAAGATACAAATAAAATGCTAAAAGAAAGTATAGAGAAAATAACTGAATTATTGAAAGCAAATAAATTGGAAGAATGCATTAAGGAATGCGGTATGGAAATATCACAGGATGGCTTTGAGATGACTGGACTTGAAAACGTTATTCTGAATTTAGGTAGACCTAGAACCCAACTTGGCAAATTTGGCGAAGATTCCTTGAAAGAAAAATATTATGATTTATGCGAGAAACAACTTGTTGACAAAATAAGAAAACTTCCTAGAAATAAAATAAATACTCCTGCTCTTGCAGGTATCTATTATGATAAATATTATAGACTTTATGCGAAAATATTTCAAAATGATGGCAAAATGATATTGGGGACAGGGGCACTGGGTAATACAGTTATGATACAACTTTCAAAACCTATCATAGGAAATTGCATGTTAACGCATAATGAATATATACCGTTTACCGGTTATGTAAAACCCCTTGGAAATAAGACTTACTCCTCTTTATTAGGCAAACAAACGGTGCCTAACTATCAACTGCTTTTTTGCGAAAGCGGAGATTGAAAAAAGGAGAACTACTTATGAAAAACATTCCAAAAATTAGCGATTTTCAAAATAAAATTCACCGCAAACAAAAGAGGTTCAATATGTCGTTTTTTAACGAAAAATTTCTTCCTATTGTCCAAAAAGCAATAAGAAAAATGCAAAAAGAAGGAAAAACAACATTCTCAACTATTTATCTCATTAGAGAACAATGGGGAAGTTATCACTGTAATAATTGTGAAATTCTTCGAAAATCTATCAATGTAAATATAGGTTTATTCTTGGATGAAAATAAGGCAGAACTTAAAATAAAGAAGATAAAATCAAGACATCCTGAGAAAGACGATAATGGAAATAAAACATCGTGCGCTGTTTGGAAAATTGGGTAGTAAAATGTACTGGAACGAGACACTATTACAGCAAAAAGCTAGCATCCATCGTTCAAATACTCCTCAACAATAAATTCTGCATTTTCAAACCACATAAGCGTATTCGTATTTTGCAGAGCTATATATGTTTGAGAATTTAAAAAGTACGAATATGCTTCTTCAAAGGTTTTATTCTTTTTTTCTGCAATTAAAGAAACTACCTGTTCTATTTTTCTAACTACGAGAAATGAAATGTCTTTGCCCTTGTAAACATATTTGTCTTTTACACATTCCATCTAGTCACCCTCATAAGTTTCAATTTTGCAAGAGCTTTTTCCGTGTGAAAAGAAATTTGGTCATTTGACTTCATATGAGTTAGCATTTTTATAGTGTATTCAGCATCGTAAGCTCCAGAGATATATTAGGCTATTGCTTCTCTTGTCCTATCATTTGCAACAGGACCTATTTGTTCCTTGCAAAACACTTTCCTTTGCTCTTCCGCAAAAAACACATCTTCGTCAAAATCTTGAGTGTGCAAAACTCCGTAGTATTTACGAAAATAATTATTTATATTATATTTTTTAAAAATGCTAAAAGCCTCACTTTCAGAAATGCCGTGCCTCTTGGCATAGCCTTCCGTGGCATAAACCATCATTAAATTTAAATCACGCTGAGTGTCATCAATATTAAAAATATAGAAAATTTCTATATTCTCCTTTATGCAAGAGCAAATGAAGCGGGTTTTAGTTAACTCCGAGCGGTCCTGTAGAGCAATGGGGTGTAGAGGCTTGATATATTTTCTATTTTAATCTAACTTTATGTCAAGGCTTTCTAAAAATTCGCTTTATTCCAAAATTGCCTCAATAATAGAATTTGCAAGGCAACGGGCAGCTACGGCTATAAATCTATCTATGGTTTATACTTACTACGAAATAGGCAAGCATATTGTAGAGAACGAACAGCAGGGAAATCATAGAGCAGAGTACGGAAAACAGATTTTGATAGACTTATCTATTAAACTTACTGAAAAGTTCGGGCAAGGTTTTTCCTTTACGAATCTAAATCAGATGCGACAATTTTACACAACTTATTCAATTCTTCAGACAGCGTCTGAAGAATGTTCGATTCATAAATTCACTTTATCATGGTCTCACTATCTTATACTTATGAAAATAGAAAATAAAGATGAAAGAAATTTTTATGAAATAGAAGCAACAAAAGAAAATTGGAGCGTTAGGCAGCTTGCCAGGCAATGCGCCAGTAGTTTATATGAAAGATTAGCATTAAGTCGTAATAAAAAAGATTTGTTGAAATTAGCAAATAAAGGACAAATAATAGAAAAAAATACGGATATTTTAAAAAATCCTCTTACACTTGAATTTTTAGGACTGGGAGAAAGAACAATTTATACGGAAACGGATTTAGAAAATAAAATTATAGAAAACTTGCAAAATTTTTTACTTGAAATGGGAAAAGGCTTTTTATTTGAAGCTCGGCAAAAGAGATTTACTTTTGATGAAGAACATTTTTTTGTGGATTTAGTTCTTTACAATAGGCTTTTGCAGTGTTATGTTCTGATAGATTTAAAGACGGAAAAATTAACGCATCAAGACTTGGGACAAATGCAAATGTATGTAAATTACTACGATAGATATGTAAAACAAAAATTAGAAAAACCTACAATTGGAATATTACTTTGTAAAACCGCTAATCAAACTTTGGTAAAATTAACTTTACCAAAAGAAGCTAATATATATTCTGCGCAATATGCTTTATATTTGCCAAATAAAAAACTTTTACAAAATAAATTAAAAGAGTGGGTTCAGGAGGCTTAAAATGCAAATCTTCCTAACAGGCGGCACGGGTTTTATAGGGCATTTCGTGGCAAAGGAATTCCTGAGCCTTGGGCACACGTTGAAAATTTTAGCGAGGAACCCTGACAAAATTCCTAGCTTGGCTGCGCATAAAAACGTTGAAATGATCCATGCAGAATTGCTGGACTTCACGGCTATGGAAAAAGGTTTACAAGGCTGTGAAGCTTGTGTTCACATTGCACTTGGTTGGGGCGATACCCCCAGCACAATGCTCGCAAACGACACTGCTGCAACGGTCCAGCTTTTAGAGCTTGCCGCAAATGCCGGATGCGAAAAATTTATTTACACATCAAGCACGGCGGCTTTTGGCAAAATTCGTGGCGGAGCAAAAGAAGACATGGTTTGCATGCCGCAAGATTTATACGGCGCAACAAAAGCGGCAAGCGAAGCTTATGTTTTAGGCTTTTCAAAAACAAAAATGAAAAGAAATATCATTCGCCCAGGATATACTTTTGGAAATATGGAAATAGATCAACCCGATCGCAGATTTTTCAACATTGCAAAAGCGGTTAAGGAAAATCAAACCGTGCATTTGACAAAATATGATGGAACGCAGTTCATACACGCTTCTCAATTGGCAAAGCTTTATGCAGCGCTTTTGAATAGCGAGCTTAACGAAGAGGTGTTCTTTGGGCTTGGAGCGCATTGGATAAGCTGGAAACACATCGCTGAGCGGGCTATTGCGCTTTGCCCTGGAATGAAATCGGAGATTGAAGAAGAGGATAAAGGGTGGGGGAGCGATCCATGTTTATTCTCTGTGGAAAAAATTGAGAAGTTTTTTGGTTTGAAGTTTGATGGCAACGATTTTATTGATGAACACGTGCAGTGGAATTTGGAATTGTGAAAAAATATATCGCAAAAAGACTTCTCCTGATGCTCCCAACAATATTGGGAATCTCGTTTGTATGTTTTTTGATTGTTCAAATGGTGCCTGGAGGTCCCGTTGAAGAGATGATTTCCAAAGCACAAAGCGCAGCGAATATGAAAGGCGGGCATAATCTGAGCCCGGAACAAATTGAACAGATAAAAGCTTATTTTGGCTTTGACAAACCGCTGATGGAGCGCTATTTTATATGGCTTTCCAAAGTCGCACTGCTGGATTTCGGAGAGAGCTACGCTTACGGACAGCCCGCTTGGAATGTTATCTCTTCCAAGTTTCCGGTCTCGCTGTTTTTTGGATTGAGCTCGTTTTTTATATCATATCTGGTTTGCATTCCGCTGGGGCTTGCAAAAGCTGTGAAAAACGGTTCCAAGTTTGATTCCATAACAAGCGCGCTTATGTTTTCCGGTTATGTTGTGCCTGGCTATGCGCTTGGTATTTTGCTGATTGTGCTTTTGGCTGGTGGCTCGTTTTTGGATCTGTTTCCGCTGGGCGGCTTAACTTCAGATAATTTTGATGAAATGCCTTTCTTTGGAAAATTGTTCGATTTGGCTCACCATCTGTTTTTGCCGTTTCTTTGCTACATTCTTGCAGAGTTTGCATTCCTAACGCTTTTGATGAAAAATTCCGTTTTGGAAGAAATAGGAAAAGATTATATGCGCACAGCGCTTGCCAAGGGACTCTCTTTCAAAGAAGCTCTGTTCAAACACGCTCTTAGAAATGCGCTGTTGCCTTTGGCAACGCGAATGAGCGAAATTTTTACGCTTATGTTCGCAGGAGCATTGCTTATAGAAAAAGTTTTTGACATAGACGGCATGGGACTCTTGTATTACAACGCAATGGTGCACAGAGATTACAACGTTGTTCTTGGCATAATAGTGCTATCTTGCTTTATGGCTATGCTCGGCAGGCTGTTCAGCGATTTGCTTTACGGGTTTATTGACCCCAGAATTAAATTGGGGTAAAATGAGAACTCGCTTTGCACCCAGCCCCACTGGATATTTGCACAAAGGACATATTTGGAGCGCACTCTGCGTTGCCGCCGTTGCAAAAGCAAAGAATGCGAGCGTGCATTTAAGATTGGAAGACCACGACAAATTGAGATGCTCAAAACATTTTGCAGATGAAATAAAAAAAGATTTGAAATGGCTTGGCTTTGAGTGGCAAAGCGAAAGCGTTCAGAGCGAACGTGAAGAGATTTACGAGAAATATTTTCAAATATTGCAAGAACAAAATTTGCTGTACAAAGCGTATAAAACCGATAAGCCGAAAATAATGTTCAAAAATTCCGGAGATGACTTTGCCGTAAAAGACGCTTTTGGTCAGTGGACTTATATGTTTGCCGTTGTTGTTGATGATTTTGAAGAAAACATGGATTTAATAGTGCGTGGCGAAGATTTGAAAGATTCTATAGACAAGCAGATTGCGCTGGCAAAAATTTTTGGAAGAAAAGAAATGCCGCAGTTCTTTCATCATTCTTTGCTTTGCGATTCTAATGGAAAAAAACTGAGCAAAAGAGACGGCTCGGAAGGAATTTGCAAAGAACGCAAAGCGGGAATTCCTGTTAAAAAAATTATAAGCGACTTATGCAAAATCGCTATGCCAGGCACTGATGTGCCGAATGAACTTTCATGGGAAGAAGCTATTAGCCTTTATTCTTCGTCCAGCATTTGATCGACATCCTTGCTGATGCCCTTTACCTGTTCTCTGTCAACCTCTTTGGGTTTGCTGGCGCAGCCAAATACGAATGTCAAAGCGAGAGATAAACCCGCTGCTACTAAAACTAATCTGGTTTTATTCATGATTTTCTCCTGTTTTACCATCTAAACAAAGCGCAACCCCAATTCATTCCACCGCCAATCGCAGGCATTGCCACCAGCATGCCTGGCTTCAAACGGCCCTGCTGCTCCGCCTCGTAAAGCGCAATGGGAATGGAAGCGGAAGAAGTATTGCCATACCTGTCAACATTCACCATAACCTTGTCCGAAGAAAGGCCAAGAGTCTTGCCCACGGACTGAATTATGCGAATATTAGCCTGATGAGGAACAAAAAGATCAATGTCGCTCAACCCAAGACCTGCTTTTTCCAAAGCTTTTTTTGTGATGTTGGCAAGCTCGGAAACCGCCAGTTTGTAAACGGAAGTTCCTTCCATTCTCAAAAAAGAATCTTCAGCGCCAAGGGTATTCAAATATAGTATGTTTGTCAAATTTCCGTCTGCGGCAAGCGCAGCTCCAATAAAACCCCGTTTATCGTCTTCGCTTGCAGAGAGCAGAATTGCACCCGAACCGTCTCCGAAAAGAACGCAAGTGCCTCTGTCGCTCCAGTCCATAATGCGAGAGCTTACCTCTGCGCCAATTACCAGAATATTCTTGGCCTGGCCAGAGCGAATCATAAGAGCTGCAGTGTTAAGAGCTGGGGGAATAAAACCGCAAGCGGCAGTGATGTCAAAGGCAAATGCTCTGTCACAACCCAGCTTTGCCTGAATATAACAAGCTATCGCTGGAAACTGCTTGTCTGGAGACATTGTTCCCGCTATTATTCCATCAATATCGCTTGGCAAAATACCAGCTTTTTCAATTGCGTTCTTTGCCGCAAAATAACCTATGTCTGCCGTTGAAATATTGCTGTCTTGCAAAATACGCCTCTCGGTTATGCCCGAGCGGCTTCTTATCCATTCATCGTTTGTGTCAAGGCCCTTTGCTTTGGCAAGATCATCGTTCTTTGCGATGAATTCCGGCAAATACACGCCAACGGATTTAATGACAGCGTTCATGTTAGTCCTTTTTTATAGCAGATAATTTTTCCGCAATTTTTGCGGGAACACCGGCCTTTGCAAATTTGCAAGCCGTGAACAGAGAATGGTGAATAGCAACGCTATCGGCTCTGCCGTGTGTTATTATCCCAACCCCGTTAAGCCCCAAAAGCAAACCGCCACCGTGATTTCTGTAATCCCAAAGATAGTCGAACTTCTTGGCTTTTTCTGTATTCACACCGTCGAACACCTCATGGGCAAGCTCGTAAAAACCTTCCATGAGTTTTAGCATCACATTGCCCGTATAACCTGGCGCAACCACAACATCAGCATGGCCTTTGATAAAGTCTCTGCCTTCTACATTGCCTATGAAATTTATGGGTGCTTGCTTTAAAAGCTGATGAGCTTCCTGTACAACTTCGCCGCCTTTCTTTTCTTCTTCGCCAACGTTTATTAAACCTACGGTGGGATTTTCGTAGCCCATAACAGCTTCTGCGTAAACGCTGCCGCAAAGCGCAAAATCAACAAGCACGGAAGCTTTTTCGTCAACATTCGCTCCGCAATCCAAAAGAATAGCTTGGCGTTTGGTAGTTGGAACAGCGCATGCAATAGCCGGCCTCGATACATCTGCTGCGCGGCCCAAAATCATAAGACAGGCGGCCATCATTGCACCGGAATTTCCAGCACTAACGCTTGCAGCGGCGAGTCCCTGTTTTTGCAAACCAACGCAGGTGACAAGCCCGGATTTTGGTTTTGTCTTTAAAACCTGCGTAGGAGACTCATCCATGGCCACAAGGTCCGGAGCATCTATAACGGTTATGGCATTGCCAGAGTAGCCGTTCTTTTTAAGTTCTTCCTTAACTGCTGCTTCCGGGCCGCATAATAAAATATCAAAATCGCATTGAGGATCGTTGATGGCAGAGACTGCGCCTTTAATAACTTGCTCCGGAGCGAAATCCCCGCCCATAGCGTCCAGAGCTATTTTAATGTTAGGCACCCTCTTTTACCTTCATGCGTTTGATGCCGTTGTAGTAACCGCATTCCTCGCAAACTCTGTGAGGGCGTTTGACTGCGCCGCATTGTTCGCATTTTGCCATCGCCGGAACATCCAGCGTAAATGAATTATGGCGGCGTTTGTCGCGCCGAGCAGTACTGGTTTTTCTTTTAGGAACAGCCATTTTCTCTCCTGTTATGTTTCTTCTTTTACCGGAATCATAGGTTCTTGAAGTATAACCAATTGACGCACGGTTTCAGTTAAATCTGCTTCGCTTTGGTTGGCAGGAACTTTGATTTTAAAAAAATCCTCGCTCCCGTCATCCTCTTCTTGTTGCGCTAGACCTTGCTCCTGAAGCACTAGAACGTCCACTTCTACTTCAAAAGGCCGTTCAAATAACTCCAGAGTTCTGGCGCATGTAAACTCCTGCGAACCGCTTGCTGTACCTTTAACGGCAAAGCCGCCTTTTTCTTTAGAAACCGCAAAATTAAAGTCTAAAGGCCCCTTTAATCGCAATTCCTTGAACAAAACCGGCTCATCGCTTTCCAAAAGCGAAAAAGTCTGTTCAGGTGCATTATTTGCAAGGCGTATTCGCAATGTTTAACAAATATAGAAAAAAAATGCATCTTCGTCAAGGTTTTTATATATTATAATCACCAATGAATTCCATCGCCTATTCCTTTATGAAGCTTTTGCCTAAAAATGCTGTTAGCAGAGCGTTTGGGGCGTTTTCCAGGGCAAAAATACCTGTTTTCAGCAAACTTTCCATGCACTGGTTCGCAAAACATTACAACATAGACTTAATGGAATCCGAAATGCCGAAAAACGGATTTGCCAATATTCATGAGCTTTTTACGCGAAAGCTGAAAAAAGACGCAAGGCCCATAGAAGACAATGCCGAGGTCGTTTGCCCGGTGGATGGATGCTTGACAGCGTTCGGAATGCTTGCCAACGAGAATCCGGAATATATGCAGGCAAAAGGAAAGTTCTACAGCCTGGAAAGTCTTGTTCGTTGCAAAGAGCTGGCAAAAAGATTCTCTGGAGGTATCTGGGCCACCATATATCTATCGCCTCACAATTACCATCGCATACATTCTCCGGTTTCTGGAAACGTGATTGCCGCCTATTATTGTCCTGGAACGCTTTGGCCTGTAAATACTGGAAGCGTTGAAAGAATAGAAGGGCTGTTTTCAATAAACGAAAGGCTCATAACGCATATCGTAACCTATGACGGCGGCGAAGTTTTGCTGGTTAAAGTTGGAGCCACTAATGTAGGCCGCATAGCCGTTGACTATAAAAAAGACTGGTTTGCAAACTCCATGCCTCCACCTGCAAGTCGCAAAGCCATTTTCACAAAATGGGAAGCCGAGCAAACATACCCTTATACAAAAGGGCAGGAAATTGCACGTTTTGAAATGGGAAGCACCGTGATCCTTGTTTGCAATAGGGTTATATTGCAAAGAACCAAAGAACTCTTTGCCAAACTGGAGGGCAAAGAAGTGGTTATGGGTCAGGAGCTTATGGTTTAAGCGAATTTTGCAAAATATCCGCAGCGCGTTGGAACTCGTTGCTTGATGTGCATTGTTCCGCTCCCAAAAGCTTTTGCAGCCAAGCCTTCTGTTCTGCTTTGTTGCCGGCATCTTCTGCCATGCTCGCAAGCTTGAATTCCACTGTGCAAACTTTCATGCTTTGAGGGTATTTTTCCAAAAGACCTCTGAAAATAGTTTTGGCTTCTTCTTTTTTGCCAGCATCCAGCATGCACATCCCCATCCAGTATAAAGCGTTTTCCGCCAACTCGCCTGTCTGCGCAGTTTCGTAAATCTGCTTGAAGCCATTGTAAGCCACGCCATATACGCCTCTGAGATAATCAGAACGGGATGCATTGTACAAAGCTTCAAGCTCGCTGCTGTTTGATACGACTTTTTCGGTCGAGCCTGCCGCTTTAGCTTTTGTTACAACGCTTTGCCGCTGCACTGCTGCCAAAATAAGCTCCAAACGCCTGCTGATTTCTTCCATGCGCGCTTCGGATTTATCGCCTTGTTCGTTGATTTTCAAATTGAGCTCCGTAAGATCCGCCGCTATTCGAGACGAATATCTGGAGTGCGAAAGTTTCAAAGAATCTATAACGAGAGCGAGCGAATCCAAACGCTTGTTGATGGAGAGCGCCGTGCTTTCAGACGCGTTTTTTATTTCCTTTGTTCGCATCATAGTGACGCTTGAACAAGAGGAAAGCGCTATGCACGCAGCAAGGCAAAATAGAGAAAAAAGAAGTTTCATAATAAAACTAGTGTTTTATCTGAACTCTGAATGCAGCTCTGCGATTCTTCGCAAAAGCGTCTTCCGAACTACCGCTGACTTTTGGCTGCTCTTCGCCGTAACTAACCTTTGTCAAGCGACTGGAAGCAACGCCGTAGCTGGTCAAGAATTTGACGACAGCATCTGCTCTGCGCATTCCGAGCCCCATGTTGTAGGATTCGGTTCCGCGCTCGTCCGTGTGGCCTTCGGTCAACACAGCGAAGCGAGCCTCGCGCTTTAAAATATCGCCTACTTCTACCAAAATGTCTTTTGCCGCGGCAGTTAAAGTAGCTTGGTCATATTCAAAATAAATGTCATCAGACATTATTTTGTTCATAAGCTCTTCCAAGCGACGGCGCTCTGCTTCCAGCGGGTCTTCTTTTGGAGCTTCTTGCCTTGGCGGTGGCGGTTTATACGCTTCAACGCGCGGTGGCGGCGGCGGTGCAACTTCTACGGCTTCTTTCTTTTTTGCGCAAGCAAAAAGAGCAAGTGCTACGCTGACTGCTAGAACTTTGACTATCGTCTTCATGGGATTCCTCCTTTGGTTAGATTTGACCATGCAGGCGAAGTGTTTTCGCCTGTGTTTGTTATGCGGGTGGCACCACTGCCATCCCGACGCATAATATAGATTTGCGAGCTTCCAGAGCGATCGCTTGAAAATGCTATGGACATTCCATCCGGCGACCATGTCGGCTTTTCGTTATTGCCTTCGGATGTCAATTTCTGGACATTGTTGCCGTCTATGTCGCTCGTGTAAATATTCAGTTTTCCGCCATCCATTGAGCAATAAGCTATGCGGTCGCCATCCGGAGACCAAACTGCGCTTTCGTTGTATTTGCCGAAAAAAGAAACTCGCTGAACATCGCTGCCGTCTCTTAATGCCATGTATATCTGCGGTTGCCCGCCCTTGTCGCTTGAAAACAGAAACGCTGTTCCATGCGGGCTCCAAGACGGGCTAACCTCTATGCTGGACGTGTAGATAAGCCTGGATGCGCTTCCTGTTTGCGGGTTGCCTTGCCAAATATCCGCGCCGCTCTGCCCTACATTTGAAAAGAGCAAAGCCCCGTCTTTCGGATTTGCCGCTGGGCTAAAAGTTTGATCCAGATTAGGGAAAAGCAGTTTGTCTGTGGTGCCTGCAAGGTTTCTTTCAAAAATCTGAGGCCTGCCGTTTCTCAAGCTTGTAAAATATATTTTTGAGTTGTCCGGGCTCCATGCCGGCATAAAGTTTACGCTGTTGTGCGAGGTTATTTGCTTTCTGCGAAAACCGTCGTAATCAGCTACAACAACTTGTTTTTTGTCATTTATTTTGCGAACCCATGCCAACTGAGTGGAAGCAAAGCCTTTAACGCCCCAGAGCTGATGCACAACGTTGTCTGTGCATTTGTGCAGCGATGTGCGAATCTGCTCTACGGAACTTGTGTAAACAAAGCCCTTAACCACTTCTTTGGAAGCTGTTGCATAGAGCTTGCACTCCAGCCTTGCCTGTCCGCTGCTCATGGAAAGTCTGCCTGTCACGTAATGCTTTGCGCGTCCTTGCGAAAGTTTGAACAGATTGTATTGCTCAGATTCAACTACGGAAAAACGGCCGCTGAGTTCAAAATCTCTGGCAAGAGTTTTTTGCGGGAGTTCTTCAAGTTTGCTCCAGTCGCTTTTGTCGAGTTCAAAATTTATGACCCCTATAGGCAAGGTCTTGTCGGTTGAAACCGCTATGTCCATGGTAATAGTATCTTGTTGCGCATAGACAAGTGCGCATAAGAATAAAACCACGGAAGTTGAAAATCTCATTTAGCCTCAGCTGGAGGAGCCGAATGTTCGGTAGCTGGAGCTGCAGGCTCGATAGCATCTAAGCTGGCAGCTTCTGCAGCGCGTGCCTCAGCTCTCTCCTTTGATTTCTGTTGCCTGTACTGATAGTCTTCCCAAGGATTCTTTGGTGGAGGATCGGCGGCTTTTTCCGCTTGGTTTTCGTCGTCGCCAGAGGCATAATCGGGAGAATTGTATTTGGATGTCCAGGTGTTGACCTTGTTCATGCTGTTGTGTGCATTGGTGAACATCTCGGAGTCTTTGCCTATTTTCTGCTCTTCCGAGACATTGGAATTATAGCCTGAGTTGGGATCTAAGATGAGTTCTCCGTTCAAGTCGCGAACAAAAACCTTCTTATCCGGACCTTCCGTTACGATAGCGGATATAGCGATGTCATTTATAACCTTGACCTGCATTACGTTTTTTCTGTTGCCCCACATTTCAGTGGCATTGGCTAAACTTGGCTTTGATTCTTTGGCTGTGCCCCATGTTGTGAAGAATGTAGTGCTGTCATATTGAGCTACCGCATACATAGTTGGCTTGTAGTTATAGTAGTATATGCTGGTATCTCCGCTTATCTCGACAAGAGTTGGCCTTCCAGCGGTTTCCATCCACTTGCTTACGGATACACCCTTAAGAGCCATCATATCACGCTCATCTATCCAATTTTCCTTTAATCCTATTTGCGTAGAAGCACAGGAAAACACCAACATTGCCGTAAAGGCAGCGAAAGTAACCTTGAGTTTTTTCATAATAGCAGGAATATAGAAAAATCAATTCAACAATAAATTCTGCGCCCGAGTTATCAGGTATTTGCAATCCTCTATGTCTTTGTATTCGTTTTCCAGCTCTCGGTAAAATTTGCGAGCTTCGCCGGTTTTGTCTTGGGAAAGCAAAACGCTTATCAAATAGACATAAGCTTTGGCAAGGCGCAAAGTTGAATAATTCGCCTTATTTTCCATTATTCCGTAAAGCCATGCCAGAGCCGTGTGCATATGGTCGTCTATGTCAATTTCCTTAAGAGCGAATTTGCACATCATAAAATTGCTCACAACTATGTCAAAACCATCCGTTGTGCGTTGCTCACCCATATGCTTCAAACTGAATTCATTCAAGAGCCATGAGATGTAGGCCGCGCTCTTTTCCCTTGGAACTCTGAAAAAATATTCTTCGCCGGCGCCGCTGTAGCCCATAGCAAGATTGCGGCGCAAATGCGTGGTGTTGGAAAGCCTGGCTCTGTTTTCCTGAGTTAAATGCGATTCATGGCGTCCTTCCGGGAACACTATCGTAAACCAGTCAAGCCTGGTGGAAGCGTAAAAGCATTTTGGACAAGTTGCAACTTGATAGCAAGAGAAGTCTATAGCATTGGGATCTGGCTCATCAGGCTCGAAAACCGGAACTATTTCATGTTCGCTCCACCTTTGCTTGTAATAATTCTCATCAATTATAAAGCCGGTTACATTATCGTGAGAGCATAGCGGGCAAATCATTTTCAGATTGCGAAAAGGGCCTTTGCCTTCTGAAAGTCTGAAAAAAGTTTTTTTCAATTCAGGATTGATTTCGTGAAAATCGCGCTCAAACTCTACTATTGTGGAATAAACCAGAAATGTTTTTACAGTGCTGAGCTGTTCTTGTACGCTACCAGAAACGCCAAAGAATGCAATCTTGCGTTTTTCTTTGCTCAATTGCTCGTAAATATTTTTGAAAAACATCATCGCGGCGCCGTCTATGCGTTGAGTTGCACGCATATCAAAAGCCATATCCAGCTTTGAATCCTTAATTTCATCCATTAAAAATAATTTGTACTTAAGTACTTGAGCGGAGGTAAATTCTTGTCCGGCATCGTAGCACATATAATGCCCACGGATTTGTTTAGATAAACTCATAAGTGATAGGAATATAGTAAATTTAATTTGCCATTGCTGGCTATGGCGGTGTAACCCTCGTGTATAGGGTACAAAGGCTCTCCGTTTTCGGAAAAAAGGGCCTTTTCGCCTTTTAAAGTGGAAAATGAGCCCCCGGCTTCTGCAAAAATCAATGGATAGGGAGCTATGTCCCAAAGCGACACCACAGGGTCTGCCATTACCTCCGCCTTACCGCAGGCAACCAGGTAATATCCAAAACAATCTCCCCAGCCACGGTAAAGCTTTGCATTTTTGCGAATTCTGGCAAACCACTTCCCGTAGCCTTTGCTCTCCATGGTGTTTATGGTGCCTGAGAGAACCAGGGAATCTTTAAGTTCGCCAACTTCCGAGACTCTAATTGGCCTGCCTTCGTCTGCAAACGCTCCGCCACCCTCGGTTGCCCAAATTTTGCTGCCCAAAGCTGGAAGCTGAATTAAGCCTGCAATGGGAGCTCCTTTTTTTAAAATCGCAATGATTGTCCCAAACAGGGGAACGCCATGTATAAACGATTTTGTGCCATCTATAGGGTCCAGCACCCATTGATATTCGGCATCCGGATTTTCTTGCCCAAACTCCTCGCCTATAAAGCCGAATTCCGGGGTTTCCTTTTGCGCAAAGTTTCTCACAAGCTCTTCAGTTTTTTTGTCCGCTATGGTGACAGGCGTGGAGTCCGCTTTCCATTCAACGCTAAAAGAGGTTTTCCAATGTTTGAGAATTTCGCTTTGGGCAATATCGCCAGCGCGGAGTGCCAGAGATAGAAGGTCTCTCTCCATCAGTATATATCCCTTCCTTTCAAGCGCATATTTATCATCAAGCCAACGAGAATCATGCAAGTGATAACGAATGAACCGCCGTAAGACAAGAAGGGCAAAGGCAATCCCGTGACAGGCATCAAGCCTATGGTCATGGCTATATTTACGAATGTATGGAAAAACAGTATTGTGGAAGCTCCGGCAACAAGCAGATTCACAAAGCTATCCGTATGCACTCGGCATATCATAATACATCGCAAAAACAAAATGAAAAACAGAACCAAAACCACAAATATTCCCGCAAAGCCGAACTGCTCGCCCAAAACGCTGAATATGAAATCCGTGTGCTTCTCTGGCAAGAATGCCAAATTCGTTTGCGAGCCTTCGCCAAAGCCTTTGCCAAACATACCGCCGCTGCCTATTGCAACCTGCGACTGTATAACCTGGTAACCTTCGCCCTTGGGGTCGCGCATCGGGTCTAAGAAAGTTAGAATGCGGCTTCGCTGATGGTCTTCCATTGAATTCCAAGTTATCTGGCTTATATAGCCTGATCCCAAGTCAAGCGTCATTACGAGGATTATCAGCCAAATTGGAAATTTGAACTTTATAGAAACAAAGAATACGCATATTATCAATAAGCTCCAGTAGAGAGCAGAAACTGCGGAAAGTATAATGCTCACCGCAGGGCTTATGAACAAGAACAAATCCACAAGCCTGAATCCCGCCCAGTAAAACTGCACAAGAGTCATGGCGGTGAAAACCAGAGCCGTGCTCAGATTGGGTTGCTTTAGAACGAGCAAAAACGGAACTACGAACATTATGCCTGGGACAATCAAAGTTTTTGGTTGCTGAATGCTAACCCTGTTTTTTGAAAGCCAAAGCGAGCTTGCTAGCAAATAAGCGATTTTGGCGAATTCAGAGGGTTGAAATCTGAAACCTCCAAAGTCAAGCCAGCGGCCAGCGCCTTTTGACACGTGCCCTGAATCCATAACGAACAGCAGAGCTATAATGGCAATAGCGTAAGAGAAATAAGCTATGTTTTTCCAAAACTTGGCTGGCAAAAAAACTACAACCACAGCCAGCATAATGCCAACCGCAAAATGAACTATCTGTTTGAACCACTCTGTTTTATACCAAATCAAATCCGTATTGCTTGTAGCTGAATATACAAGCGCAATCCCTATTCCTATAAGGGCGAAAAGCGAAGTCATAAAAAACCAGTCTATTCTTTTCATTTTACCGCCTTTTGCGAAGTGTCAGGGTAAAAATAAGCATGCAAAACCCGTTGCGCTATGGGAGCGGCCATCGCGCCGCCGCCGCCAGCATTTTCCAAAATCACGCCCACAGCTATTTCCGGTGCATCAAGAGGGGCAACTGCCGCAAACCATGCATGGGTTTTATCTCCCTGCGGATTTTCCGTGCTACCTGTTTTGCCGCCCACAACAACGCCTGGAACAATGGCTCTGCGAGCCGTGCCGCCAGGAGCGTTTACCGCTTCATACATACCTTTGAGTACAAGCTTCCTTGCGTGCTCTGCGATTCTTCCTTCGCTTATTTTTTTCGGAGGGATTTCTCTGAGCAATTTTCCTTCTGGGCTTCTGATTTCCTTTAAGAAATGCGGCCTGTACAAGCCTTTGCCCCAGGCAAGCGCTCCCATCATCGCCGTTTGCTGCAAAGGCGTAACCAATAACGCGCCTTGCCCAATTGCGATATTGAGAACTTCTCCGTGGCTCCATTTCCAGCCTCTTCTCTCAAACAATTTTTCATAAGCAGCGGAGTCTATCAATTGCCCGGAGCGTTCGTTGGGCAAATCCACGCCAAGCGCAGCGCCAAGACCGAAGTTCCTGCCCATCTCGGCAATTCTTCTGTTTCCTATATCCAAACCTGCCTGATAAAAGAACACATTGCAGGATTCTCTGAGCGCTCCAACAACGTTTAAAGTGCCGTGCCCGGAAGCTCTGTGGCATTTTGCATATCTGTTTCCAAACTTAAATCCGCCCATGCAGCTTTTGTATTTGGAGTACTCCGATATAATGTTGGCTTCCAAGCCTGCCGCCGCCGTAATTATTTTGAAAACGGAACCAGGCGCATAAGCTCCGCTTATAGCCCTGTTTGTGAGCGGTTTTGCAGTGTCTAGAGCAACAGAAGCCCATGCTTTGTGGAGTTCCTTTTTTTCCAAAGAAAATATATTCGGATCTAGCGGCGGGCGGCTTACCATAACATATATTTCGCCGTTTTGAGGATTGAGCGCAACAACGGCTCCCTTAAACCCATCTGGAATAGCCTCTTCCGCAATTTCCTGCAATTTCCAGTCTATTGTGGTTACAATGGTATTTCCAGAAATAGCTTTGACAAACGGCATACCATCCACAGGGCCCATTTCGCGGCCCATGGCATTCACCTCAATATACCGAAAACCGTTTTCGCCTCTGAATTCCTTTTCATAGCTGAACTCCAAGCCTTTTTTGCCAATTCTATCTCCCATTGAATAATGCGAATTTTCCGGCAATTCAAGTTCCTGTTCGGATATTTCGCCTGTATAGCCGAATATGTGGGCTCCATACTCGCCAAATGGATAGTCTCTGCGCGATTCAACCAGAATTTCAATGCCGGGCAATTCTTCTGCACGTTCTTCAAAAAGCGCGACTACTTCCGGAGCAGCATCTTCTATAAGCCGTTGATATTTGAATTTCTGCCATCTGCCTCTTTCAAAGGAAAATGCAAGCGCCGCTGAATCCAGCAATCTTTTTTCATTTTGATTTGTTATTCTCAAAAGCCTGTTGAAAACGCTGTCTCTCTCGGGCTTGGTTTTGAGCCTGTTGTACAGCAGAGATATTTGGTAAGATGGCCTGTTGCGAACCAAAGTAACTCCGTTGCGGTCTAAAATATAGCCTCTGTTCGCTTTTATATTGACCTTGCGAATGCGGTTTTCCTCGGCTCTTTTCAAGTTGTTTTCGTATTCAAAATATTGCAGTTGCAAGCATCTTAAACTCAAAAACAAAAGAACTATCGCACAGGCGCACGCAAACACGAGCGTTTTCAAATTTGCTTCTAGTCTTATTTCTTCCGGTTGCTGGGAAAGCATTATAACCCCTGCTTATATATCTCTACTTTTCTTTCTGTCTTAAGCAGCGACAGCAAATAAAAGAATATAACGCCAATGCAAACGGTGTAAATAGTATTTGGAAGCGAGAGCGAGGTTATTGCATATGTAACGCCTTCAATCGTTTTTCCGGTTGAGAAATAGTATATAGTGTCTTTTAAAAAGCAGGCGAAAATCAAAATAATAATTTCGGGAAACAAGTTAAGGTTTATAAAGCTCTCTTCAATTTGCCCAACGGCAAAACCCACTGCGCAATAAGCGAGCGAGAATGAACCGAGCCATTCGATAGGAGCGTAAACATCGCAAAGCAAACCGCACATAAAGCCCATAAGACAGCCAGCGAGAGAGCCCTGCCTGAGTGCAGCTATAACCGTTAAAATCATAAGAAAAGAAGGTTGCGCATCCATTATCGAAATATGCGGAACAACAGCCGTTTGCAAAATAACAACTATAAAGAACAGGAATGCGTATAGGATAATTTTAAGCATATCACTCGTCCTCCCACAAAATCCAATCCGGTTTTTTGCGAATAATGAAAGCTTCTTCCAAAGACTCTATGTGCTGCAGCAATTCAACGCTTCCATTGCTCAAAACTTCCGAATTGTTTTTTTCCAGTTTTTTTACAACGGCAACAGGAATGCCTTTGGGATAAATCCCGCCGAGACCTGAAGTCACAAGCGTGTCGCCCAGGACTATATCTGAATAGCTGGAAACCTGAATTTGCATTTCCCCGTTTTCTCTTGAGAAAACCATTCCCAACACTCTGGAACGCTGCGATATAACGGAAGTTCTTGCGTTTGGGTCAGAAAGAAGCTGTACCATTGAATGTCCGGAAAATACTTTGGAGACCTTGCCCACCAAGCCATTGGCGGTGAATACCGGCATTCCGTAAAGAATGGAATCTGAATGGCCGCTGTTCACTACAACCGTTGTCATGTAAGGCCCTGGGTTATAGCCTATTATCTGCGTTAAAAAGATGGGATAGTTCAAATGGTGCTCAAAAAACAGGAGTTTTTTGAGCCTCTCGTTTTCAATTGCGTATTCCTTTATTAAATCAACTTCCAATTTGAGCTTTGCGTTTTCTTTTTTCAGGACTATGTTTTGCTCGCCTATATCGCTGATATATAAAACCGATGAAACTATAGACTGCGGCAAATAAAAAACGCTTGAGAAAAGAAAATCGACTATGTTCTGCTTGTGCTTAACCTGTATGAATTGCATATAAAGAGAAAAGCATATGAGCAAAGCAAACACTACCGACCCGCGCGCCCATTTGCATAATCTGACTATATAGCTAAATAAATTCATTACACGGAAGATGCCATTAGAACTTTGCAGTTACGGAAATAATCAAGGCTTTCCAGGATTTTAGCGGTACCTTTGCACACGCAGAGCGGCGCATCGTCTATAACGCTTACAGGAAGTCCGGTTTCATGGCGAAGCCTTGCATCCAAGCCCATAAGCTGGCTTGTGCCTCCTGCCATTATTATGCCTTTGTCCAAAATATCTGCGGAGAGTTCCGGGGGGCAGCTTTCCAGAGCTTTTTTCACAGCTTCAACTATTTGCAAAACGGATTCGCTCAGAGCGTCTCTGATTTCTTCGCTTTTTACAACTATAGTGCGCGGAATGCCTGCTGCCAAGTCTCTACCCTTAACTTCCATTTCAAGTTCTTTTTCCAGCGGATATGCCGAACCTATTTTCTTTTTGACTTCTTCTGCCATGGATTCGCCTATCAGGAGTCCGTGGGTGCGTCTCAAATACATAACGATTGCATTGTCCATTTTGTCTCCGCCAACACGTACGGATGCTTTGCAAACAAGGCCGCCGAGCGAGATAACCGCGACTTCCGATGTTCCGCCGCCGCAGTCTATCACCATGTGTCCAGATGGTTCCGCAACGGGAATCTGCATACCGATAGCCGTAGCCATAGGCTCGGCAACAAGATGAACTTCCCTTGCTCCTGCGGCTCTGGTTGCGTCCAGAACGGCTCTTTTTTCCACTTCCGTTATACCGGACGGAACGCCTACCACCACTCTTGGCTTAACCAGGAACAGCGGGTATCTCTGAACTCTGCTTATAAAGTATTGAAGCAAGGCTTCAACTAGGTGGTAATCTGCTATAACACCATCTTTCATCGGGCGTACGGCGACAATTTCATCGGGCGTGCGTCCAAGCATTTTTTTGGCTTCTGCGCCAATATAAGTAACTCTTTCGCTTTTCCTATCTACAGCGACAACGGTAGGCTCGTTGATAACAATGCCTTTACCGGCTACGTGAACCAGCGTGTTTGCGGTGCCGAGATCTATGCCTATATCGCAGGAAAATAATCCAAACATGTGAAATTCCTCTTTTAAAACGAAAATAATATAGAAAATTAGAATATAGGGCTTGGGGTATAAGGTGCCAAAATGCAGTTTTCTACATTATTTTTCCATGAAAACAATTCTTTTATTTCCGGGGCAGGGTGCCCAGTACATTGGAATGGGCAAAGTTTTGTCCGAAACTTTTGAACCCGCAAAACAAATTCTTAAAAAAGCAGATGAGGTGCTTGGCTTCGAGCTTTCAAAAATAATGCAAGAAGGCCCTGAAGATGCGCTAAAGAGCACGGACAACACGCAACCGGCTCTTTATGTCTGCTCATGCATGGCAATGGAACTCTTAAAGAGCAAAGGAGTCTCTTTTGACTATGTAGCAGGTCATTCGCTTGGCGAATATTCCGCAATTTACGCCGCCGGCGGCTTCTCGTTTGAAGACGGCCTTCGCTTGGTGCGAGTTCGCGGCGAGCTTATGGCTCAGGCTGGGGTTCTGAAACCCGGCGCAATGGCTGCGGTGCTTAAACTGTCCGAAGAAGACCTGAACGCCGTGCTTTCCGAGTCTCAAGACGCAGGCGTGGTGGTAGCGGCAAACTTCAATTCGCCTGGCCAGATTGTGATTAGCGGTTCAAAGGAAGGCGTTGCAAAAGCCTCAGAGCTGGCAAAAGCGAAAGGCGCAAAAAGAGTAGTTCCGCTTCCGGTTTCCGGTGCGTTCCACAGCCCGTTGATGGAATACGCTTTGCCCGGCTTAAAAGAAGCAATCGAAAAAACAAAGTTCAACGATTTGAAAGTACCCGTAATTGCCAATGTAACAGCGCAACCCGTAAGCTCAGGCTCTGAGCTAAAAGATTTATTGGCAAAGCAGCTTATCTCCCCGGTTCGCTGGCAACATGGAATGGAGACGGCAGTTTCGCTAGGCATAGAAAGAGGCATTGAAGTTGGCGCAGGCAAAGTTTTAGCTGGCCTGATGGGCGTGATAAACGCAAATGTGAAAGTTTCTTCTGTTGAAACGGAAGAGCAGTTTAACGCAATAAGCCAATAGCCTTCTGGTCCAGCTTGCTCACCCACCACAAATTGCGCTCAATGCTTTGCCAGTTTCCAATTTTCATATCTGCAAGCGTAAACACGCTTGCACCGCAAGCTATAAAATCGCAACCCGCGCTAAAGAAAGACATAACGTTTTCAGATCTCACTCCGCCGCAGGCTAGCAGCGGGATTTCCCTGAACGGCCCTCGCAGTTCCTGAATGTATGTTGCGCCGCCAACCGCAGAGATTGGGAAAACCTTGACAGCCGTTGCCCCAAGCCTGTAAGCGTGCATTATTTCCGTTGGAGTCAATGCGCCCGGAATGCAAGGTATGCCTTTTGCAACGCATTTATCCACCACAGCGGGGTTCGTGCCCGGAGAAAGAATGAATCTTGCGCCATTGTCAAGCGCTTTGTCCAAATCTTCTACGTTAAGCACCGTTCCTGCTCCAACAACCAAGCCTCTGGTCTGGCTTTCTTCGCTCAGATTTTTGAGGGCCAAAGCTGAATCGTGCGTGTTGAGCGGCACTTCTACATATTTGAGTTTGGAAATCACGCAGGTATCAGCGCAGCTTGCCGCTTGTTCCGGCGGCAACCCTCTGATAATGCCCAGAATTGGGCTTTTGCGAAATTGTTCTAAAAAACCATGTTCCACAATTTTAATATAGAAAAAATTGCGGTCTGCTATGGTTCAGACAATTTTGTTCCCGGAGCCACAGACTCCGTTACGAACACGCTGCTGCCTAGCACGGCTCCTTTGCCTATTACCGTGTTGCCTCCAAATACCGAGGCATTGGAATAGATTGTCACATTGTCTTCTACGGTGGGGTGGCGTTTTTTGCCCCTCAATGACTGGCCGCCCCTTGTGGACAGCGCTCCAAGCGTTACGCCTTGGTAAATTTTTACATGCTCGCCTATGATTACGGTTTCGCCTATCACAATGCCGGTTCCGTGATCTATAAAAAAGCTATTGCCTATATTTGCGCCGGGGTTTATGTCTATGCCCGTTATGGAATGAGCATGCTCCGTCATTATGCGGGGCAGCATAGGTACTTTCAAAAGATGCAATTCGTGCGCAAGCCTGTAAACCGTGATTGCGTATAGACCGGGGTAAGCTATTATTATTTCTTCTTTGCTCATGGACGCAGGGTCGCCGTCATAAGCGGCGTCCACATCGGTAGCTATGCTCGCTCTTATCTTCGGGAGCTTGGTCAAAAATTCTTCCGTTGCTTTTGCTGCATATTTGTTCAGCAAATTTTGAGCCTTGCCCAAAAGGTCTTCTATTTTATGCTTGCCAAAATAACCCGGAAATAGAAGATTGCGAAGCGTGTCTATAAGCTCTGCTATTTCATTTTTGTCAAATTGAAAATCAAGCTCAACAGGAATTGAACATTTGAGCTCAGCATAACTTTTTAAAAGAGAATCGGCTATATGGTTCATTTGCTATCATAGCCAGGCGGGCAAGGCATATCAATGTCCGGAATATTATCGTCTAAGTAATAATATATCCAATTAACTATGCTTTCGCATTTCTTGTCAGGATTTTCCTTGCATTGCCCAAGCTTGCCTCCCAACTCGTCGCAGGTTTCTTTTGTTTGATTGGTTGTACACATGCTAACATTGGTTTGGCTAACGCCGGCTACCGATGTTGCTCTTGTACATCCGTCCAGGAGTGAGTCTTTGAGTTTATTGACGTTGTCTTCGCTGCAAGCTGCCATTGCAAAGCCTATAGCCGCAACCGCAAGTAATCTGAGTGTTTTTTTCATAGATGAAATATACAAATTTCTACATTCATTTCATGCGCAAAAAACTTTTATCCGATGGTTCAAAAGAGTTTAAATACGAAATTCGCGAAATAGTTAAAAAAGCGAATCAGCTTAAGGCTCTGGGGCTGGAAATTCATTGGGAAAACATAGGCGATCCAATAGAGAAAAAATGCCAGCTTCCGTTTTGGATAAAAGATATAATGCGAGACTTGGTGCAGCAGAATAGCTCCTACGGCTACTGCCACTCAAAAGGAGCCTTGGCCACAAGGGAATTTATTTGCAAACAAACCAACGCTATGGGAGGAGTGCAAATAACCCCCGAAGACATTCTGTTTTTCAACGGACTCGGCGACGCAATCGCAACAACCTACCAGCTTCTGGACATAACAAGCAGGGTAATAGGGCCTTCCCCAGCGTACAGCACGCACAGCTCAGCAGAAGCAGCCCACGCCCACGCAGATCCCATAACCTACAAACTCGATCCCGCAAACCACTGGTACCCGGACCTCGAAGAATTGGAGAACAAGGTTAAATACAACCCCAACATCGCCGGCATATTGATAATAAACCCAGACAATCCAACGGGCATGGTATATCCGCTCGAAAGCTTGAAAAAAATAATTCAGATCGCAAAAAAATACGGCGTATTCGTAATATCAGACGAAGTTTACAACAAAATTGTTTACAACGGCGCAAGGTCATATTCTCTTTCCGAATATGCAGAAGACGTTCCCGGCATAGCGATGAAAGGCCTTTCCAAAGAAGTCCCGTGGCCAGGCTCTCGCTGCGGATGGATGGAATTCTACAACCGGGACAAAAACCCCGAATTCTCCGCGTTTTGCAGCGCATTGGACAACGCAAAAATGATAGAAGTCTGCTCCACAAGCCTCCCGCAATTGGCCCTTCCGCTTATTCTCGGCGATGAACGCTACGAAATTCACCGCTCATTCCTTAACGAGCAGATAGGCAAGCGTAGCGAGATAATCAACAAAATTCTCAGCGAAGTCCCGGAGCTTATGTTCAACCCGACTTACGGCGCATTCTACAATGCGATAATTTTCAAAGAAGGCGTTCTCAACGACAAGCAGACTCTCCATATTGAAAATCCGGAAATCAGAGCGAAGGTAGAGGAGTGGTGCAAAGGCGTAAACCCGGATTACCGCTTTGTCTATTATCTTTTGGGAGCAACCGGGATTTGCGTGGTTCCAATGAGCAGCTTCTGCTGCGAGCTTCAAGGGTTCAGAATCACAATTCTGGAAGAAGACGAAAACGAATTGATAAAGATATTCACAACGCTAAGGGACGCTATCAAAAACTACGTCCATTAGCGTTAGGCCCTGCGCTGGAGCCCATGTCCTTTCGCCTGCAAATTCTCCGCTGAAAATGCGAGCTACTACCCCAGGCTCAAAACGGCCCCTGCCCACATCAAACAATAAACCGATCATCGAGCGAACCTGCCTGTGCAAAAACCGATTGCCTCGGATATGCCAATGCTGCATCTCCGTTTTTTCCAATCGGAATTCCGTTATGGTGCACAGCGTGCTTTTGCCATCGTTTCTGGGAATTGAAAATGCGTTGAAATCGTGTTCGCCTAAAAAACTTTTCGCTTCTTCTTCCATAAGCGCGGCGTTCAGCTTGCAGCCGCATTGCCAAACCAGTTCTGCGCCCAAGACTATCGGCTGCGTGCAGAGCGCATATTGGTAGTGCCTCTCTTTTGCGCTGTAACGAGCGTGGAAATCGCTTTGGCAGGGCTCCAAGCTTCTTATGCAAACATTTTTGTCGCTTAGCGCATTTACGGAGCGTTCCAGAACTCTGCAATCAAAAGCTTCTGGAAAATCGAAATGCGCAACCTGGCCCCTGGCGTGTACGCCGGCATCTGTTCTCCCGGAGCCTACAACGATGATTTTTTGCCTCAAAGCGGTGGAAAGCGCCATCTCCAACTCGCTTTGCACAGTTTTTTCGTTAGGCTGTTCCTGCCAGCCAGAAAATGCAGACCCATTGTATTCGCAAATAAATCTATAGCGCATATTTGGGTAATTTACTATATTTCGTTCAGAATAATTGCTATATTCAGGAGGTTGATATGAAATATCCCTTGCAATTAGGCCGCCGCCCCAAGGGGGGCGGAAGTGATAGTTTTCTTCCAGAATCTGATCTAGACGAAGATTCGGACGAGTTCGAAGAACTTGGAGAGGAGGAAGAAGATATGATGGAAGAAGAAGCTCTCGATGAAGAGCTTAACTTCGACAAGCCGCATTTTCGTCGTTTGGGGCTTGATTACGAAGAAGAGGAAGAGGAGTGATCGTTGTAAAAATTCCGAGCTTCTTTTTAGTATCGGTGCTTTTGTTGTTTGCGTGCTCTGCGAGTCCGCATAAGGGTGAGGTTATTGCCTCAAGCTCTGCAGAACCCGAAATAAAACAGATAGAGTTGGTGGAATTGGCAGAACCTCCTGGAGCAGCAGGCAAAGCTTCCTGGGAAGAGTTCAAAGCCGGCATGCAGGCTTTTGACAAAGACCCCGTGAGCGCCGTGTATTATTTTGACCTGGCTTTGAACAATGTTTACTCCGAGCAGCAGCAAGACTCCATAGGACTTCCGGAAGATTCAATCTATTATTCCGCAATGCCTACGAGGATAATACTTGCGATGGAGAGCCTCTACCCGAAGCTCATAAACTTGAGAGGCTGGGAAAGCCAGCATTCAATCCGAAACGATTACGAAGGTTTGGATTCCTTTGAAGAAACTATGCTGGATAGCGCAGAAAAGAAAGACATAGAAAGCCATCTGCACGAAATGGATATGTCCAAGTTCACGCTTCCCATGGAAATCAACGACAGGGTAATGCAGGAAATTCACTATTTAACGGTAAATGCCAGAAAATTTACGGAAGGCTCTCTTTCCCGCAAAACGGTTTTAGACTCCATGATTTACGCAAAGCTGGAAGCGCGCGGCGTGCCTTCTGATTTGATTTATTTGGCGTTTGTGGAAAGCGGATACAAGCTAAGCGCTTACAGCCGTGCAAAAGCGGCTGGGGTATGGCAATTTATACCCGCAACCGGCAAACGCTACGGGCTGCCTTCGGATTTCTGGGTGGATATGCGCCGCAATCCAGAAAGAGCCACGGATGCGGCAATAGAATATCTTTCCGCTTTGTATAATGAATTCGGAGATTGGTACCTTGCAATGGCGGCTTATAATTGCGGAGAGGGGAGAATCAGAAGGCTTGTCAAAGAAAAGCAGGCAGAAGACTCTACCAAAAAAGTTTCCTATTGGGATTTGAAGCTCCCTCGCGAAACCATGCACTATGTGCCGAGGATTTTGGCGGCAACTATTATAGGGCATTATCCGCATCATTACGGATTTACGGTTGAAAATATGAAAAGCGTTCCGTTCGATACTGTCACCATCAAAGACTGCATACCTCTTGATAAGGTGAGCGGCGCGGTTGGAGCGAACGTCAATACGATACGCGATTTGAATCCCGAGCTTATTCGCTGGTGCACGCCTCCGAATCTCAAGAGCTACACCCTGAGAGTTCCTCAGGGCACCAGGGAAAAATTTTTGAAAGCCTATGATAAAATGGACAAGACTCAGCTTGTTCGCTGGCAGCAGTACAAGGTTCAGAAAGGCGATAACCTCGGATATATATCAAGGGTTTTCGGCTTAAAGGTAGCAGACATTCAAGCTGCGAATAATCTTTCAAACACAAGGCTGAGAGTCGGTCAGATTTTAATAATACCCATGCCATCCGGAGCGAAGGCCTCAGCCGCTTCTTCTGCTTCAAAGAGCGAAGCGGCAGCGTCAAAACCCAAACACGAAGCGGCAACGCCATCGGTGCGCACATATGTAGTTCGCAGGGGAGACAATCTCAGTTCCATAGCCAGGCGCTTTGGAGTCTCTTCTCAGAATTTGATGGATTGGAACCATATGAATAACAACAAGGTCATGATAGGTCAAAAACTTAAACTTCAAGATCCGTCAAAAGCAAGCACAACCTTAGCGGCCGCTCCTACAGCATCGTCCTCTGCCAGCCCCGTTCCAACTCCGGCAATCGGCGCAAACAGCTACGAAATAAAATCCGGCGACAATCTATGGGAAATAGCTCGTCTCCACAACGTAACAGTTCAGCAATTATTGGATTGGAATCCCGGTTTGGACAAAAAAATATACCCGGGCATGAAAATCAAAGTTGGCGAATAAACCACGAATTTATATCTTCGCCTTCCGGCAATAATCCAAACGAGCGCACATCTAACCCCGCTTCTTTCAGCAACGCAGAAATGCGCTCTTCTCCGGCCCTGCCAGCATTATCGTTATCAAGGCAAAGCACAACGTTCTTATTCTTGAAAAGCTCTGTCCACTCCGGTTTAAATGTATTTGCACCAGGAATTCCCACAGCGCAGAACCCTCGCTGCAAAAGCGTCAATGTATCTATGGGTCCTTCGCACAGATAAACTGTTCCTGGTTTTCCATCCAGAGCGCTCTTGTTGTATGGAAACGGAATGGTTCCCTGAAAATTCAATTCTTTAGGCTGAACGCTTTTGTCTATCGCTCTGGCTTGGAAAAAAAACGGACGTTTTTTTTCATCGATGTAAGGGATTATCAGCGGCCGCCTTCCGTAGCGCAATTTGCCGTAGCTGTTGAACAGCCCGCCTATTTGCAAATCTTCCAGAGAATATTTCGCAAGCAGTTTATCGCTTGCAAGATTGTAATCGTCAAGGCATCGCAAAAGCATTTTATCCCATGTCGGTTTGTAAATTCCTCTTTTCGCAAGCCACCATCCTATTGCGCTGTACGGAGGTATTGGAGAGAGCATGCTGAGAAAATCGAATATCATTTTTTCTTTGAAAAAAGTTGGCTTGTCAATGCTCTTTTCTCTTTTCTTCAAAAAGAATTTTTGCGAGTCTCTTATTATGGAAGGGCTATCGTCTTTGAGCCATTTTATAGCATCGTCTCTGCTTATTCCCATAGCGAGTTCCACAAGCTTAACCGCTTTGCCTTTTACTTCGCTGCACACAAAGCATTTAAAATATCCTTTCTCTTCATTTATGCTAACCGAAGGAGTTCTGTCTCCATGCGCATGCCGCTCGGAAAAGAAGCAGCGGAATCTTCCCCGAACAACATTAAGCCCAAGCCTCTGAGCCACAGCGGTTATTGAATACATAAATTAAACTTAGTAAATAATTATTAACTCGGATTTCATGGTTTAGTGGAGAGTTGAGAATGGAGAGTTGAGAGTGAAAAAACTTGAAACTCAGTTTTTTGAACAAATTTAGCTGTTATATGTAAAAAATAACTCTCAACTCTCAACTCTCAACTTTCAACTAAGCGTCCAAATCAGCGTTTGCCGTAAAATTTTCTACCTTACCCACTCCATGCCAATAGTCCAAGTTGATCTTGAAAATTTTGAGCAGGTTGTTATCAACGGCTCGTCTGAAAAAGCAATTGCGGTAGCGTTTGAAGTTTCTCCAGCACTGGAGACGCTCTCTTCCGAACTCAAATTCACAGTTGCAAAGCTTGACCCCGAAGACCCAAACAACCAATCGCTTGCCGGATATTTGCACATCAGAGCTTTGAGCGATATTCGCATTCTCAAAGACAAGCAGGTTGCAGGCGGCGCAGATGGCAACTTGCCTGAGAGCGAGCTAAAAAAACAACTGCTGCCGTTCTTTCTCTCAGAAGAAGCTTCTTTGCTTTTAAATGCAGAAGACGCTTTGAACTTGGGGCAAACAAATGCGGCTCTTAAAATTCTGCAAAAACTGTTTGAACAAAATCCAAGCGATAAAAAAGTCTGCTATCTGCTTGCAAAAGCAAAAACCATGAGCGGAAAAACGGAAGAAGCAAAAACGATTTTGCAAACAATAAAAGAAACCGACGATTTTTACAGCGAAGCCAAATCGCTTTCGGAGCTTATGGAATTTTACGAAGACGCTCCTCCCCCATACAGCAAAGCCTACAAGCTAGCCAGCAAAAACAAATATAAAGAAGCTCTGGATTCTTTCCTCGAAATCATCGAAAACAAGCAGGATAGCGAGGGCAAAGCGAAAAAAGGCATGGTAGTCCTATTTTCCGTTTTGGGCCCAAAGCACGAGCTAACATGGGAATATAGGGCAAAACTGAATCGGTTAATTTACATTTAAAAAGTCAATTTTCTACATTACAGCAATGAAAATAATTTTCGCAAGCCTAATAACGCTGCCTGTTTTTGCTATGGCTCAAGAACCTGTTCCTGCGCAGCCATCGATGATGAGCGCATTTTTGCCCTTCTTGCTTATGTTTGCTGTTATGTATATCTTTTTTATACTGCCAAAACAGAAGGAGAACAAAAAAACCGAGCAAATGCGCGGCGCGCTCAAAAAAGGAGACAAAGTTCTCACCGTTGCCGGCATAATAGGCATAGTTGCCCATGTTGACGAGCGCTTTGTAAGCATTAAAACTGGCGAAACAAAGATTGACTTTGAAAAAATAGCCATAATTAAATTGCTTGAAGCGGATTCTGAAAAGCGCGAGGCTCAAAAGTAGTGGACCTTCAGATTTGCAAATACGGTTCCCAAGTCTTGAGAAAGAAATCCGAACCGGTCAAGGAAATAACTCCTGAGCTTGTGGAACTAGCTCGCAATATGCTCGAAGCGATGTACAAGGCAAACGGGGTAGGCTTGGCCGCTCCGCAAGTTGGCAAAAATATTCGTCTTTTTGTGATTGACCTTTCAAAAGAAGAAGAAGAGCGCAACCCAATTATACTTTTCAACCCAGTTGTGGAACCGGAAGAAGGCGATAATCCAAAAGAAACAGACGAAGAAGGCTGTCTTTCCGTTCCCGAAATCTGGGCAAAGGTTTCAAGACCAAGCCGTGTGCGCATAAACTACACAAACGAAAAAGGCGAAGCCGTTGAAATACGGGATGTAACAGGCAAATTCTCGCGTTGCGCCCAGCACGAGCAAGACCATTTGAATGGAATTCTATTCGTAGACAAAATATCCATAGCAGATAAAGCCGTGAATTCCTCCAAGCTAAAGAAAATGGCTAAAGATAATATTTCATAGCGACTGGTTTTAATTGAGAATGGAGAGTTGAGAATTGAGAATATTCAAAAATAAATGCTTAAAAAATGCATTTAAGTTAGCCCTATTCTCCATTCTCCATTCTCAATTCTCAATTCTCAATTTCTTCCGGCAACTCAGCGTTGTGGTAAACGTCCTGAACGTCTTCGTTGTCTTCAAGTCTTTCAATCATTCGCAAAAGTTTCTGAGCGTCTTCGCCTTCCAGCTTCACGGTGTTTTCCGGAACGTAGGTCAATTCTGCGGAGAGCATTTCTATCTTTGCGTTTTCCAGAGCTTTGGTCACAGACTCAAAAGTCTCAGGAGAAGTCTCAATTTCATGAACATCGTCCTGGGTGCTCATATCGGAGGCTCCGGCTTCCAGAACCAAGTCCATAACCTTGTCTTCGGGATAAGCGGCAGCGTCTAAAACTATAATGCCTTTGTTCTTAAAGGTCCAGGCCACGGAGCCTTGCTCACCCATGTTCCCGCCGTTCTTGTTGAAAATATTTCTCACATCGGCAACGCTGCGAGTTTTGTTGTCGGTTAAGCATTGCACCAGAATTGCGCAGCCGCTTGGGCCATAACCCTCGTACATCGGCTCTTCCATGTTTGCGCCGGAATTTCCGCCAATGCCTTTTGCAATTGCGCTCTCAATGTTCTTTGCCGGCAAGCTTTGCCCTTTGGCTTTGAGTATAGCCGCTCTCAAACGAGGATTGGCATCCTGGTTTCCGCCGCCCATTTTTGCGGCAACTGAAATTTCTTTTATCAGTTTATTCCAGGCTTTTGCCCTGCCAACATCGGTTTTAGCTTTTTTGCGTTTGATTGTGGCCCACTTTGAATGTCCGGACATAATCTCTCCTTTTAACCTTGCATTTGCGAATACTCGTCTGAATCAATAGTTTCCTGGTTTCGGAAAATCAAAACCACTATCGCAAGGCCAATGCAAGCTTCGGCAGCGGCAATGGCTATAACAAAAATCGGGGCTATTTGCCCGGCAATGCTCTGCATGGCGGGCAAGCTTTTTGCAAATCCTATAAAACTGAGGTTTGCAGCGTTTATGGCGAGTTCCAGGCCCAGAAAAGCGAAAAATATGTTTCTTTTGGAAATAACCGTTGCAATGCCAAAGCAAAACAGCACGGCCGCTAAAAGTTGAATGTAAAGTGGCGAAATCATGTGTGATAAATATAGAAAAACACAAGCCCGAGTACCATGGCAATCTTAATCATATTCTGCGAGAGTTTTATTTTCTTTTTGCAGGCAAAAAAAGCGGATAAAAGCAAACACGGCAAAACCGCAAAAAATACGGGCAGTTTAAACATGGCAAGCTGAACCAGGCACTGAATTTCGCACAAAAAAACGAGAATCAGGGAAAATTGCGCATTTATCAAAATAGGAAGCGTTCTCAGTCCCATAGCTCTGTCCCCTTCAATATCTTCAATATCTTTTGTTATTTCCCGGGCAAGCGTCAGCGTAAAGGCAAAGAACATCAAATTGAAAAGCTCAAGCTGCGGAAGCCCAATATCCAAAATAGGGATGGCGATTGGCGTAGTTACGAGCAGCGCAACCGCAAAATTCCCAACCAGAGGAAAGCGCTTTAAATATTTATTGTAAACAAAGCAAAGCGCCCCGACAATAGCAAACAGCCATGCAAATTTAAATCCAAAAGCGATAGCCAAAAAAAGGCAAACAGCCGCTGCAATCTTAGCCGTTTTCAAGCTTATTTTCCCGCTGGGCAAGGGTCTGTCCGGCCGGTTTATTTTGTCCACGTTAAAATCCACAATATCGTTGTGCGCATTTGCGAACGATAGCAAAAAAAATATTGCCGCTGTTGCTTCTATATATACTGCATGACCCGCTATAATATACGCATATGCGCACACGCCCGCTGCGAAAAGCGAGTTCCAGACTCTGCACAATTGCAAAATGCTCACAGCTCTGTTGCCAAAATGGAAATCGGTTTTTTCATGGCTGCTGTTTCAAGGCGGCTTATCAAAGTAACTTCGGTGAATTCGCCTTGCTTCAGGGTGAACATGAGAAGCCCGTGATGGCTGAGTATCGCAAGCCCACGCCCAGTGTAATCCTCTATTCCCTGAGGAATGGTCTCTCCGGCCACAACGCTCTGCCGCCTTATGCGCTCCAAAATTCTCTTTGTGGTTAGCAAGCCTCCAAAATCTTTTACGGATATTCCATATAAACTGCTGTTCAGCATCAAGCGAATTTCCACTTTCTTGCCATCGGGAATATGTATATTCGTGTAGCTTATTGGGGATTTATCGGATTGGTCGCGCGTATATGCGGTTATCCCTAAAACTCCGTAAGCTATGGCGTTTGTCACAAGCTCGTGGCAGTTTATTATAAATGTGTTTTTTATCGAGTCTTGAATTTTATTTATAAAATCGGCAAATGAATTCTCTATCAACCTGAGCATGCTTACATCGCCGGAAAGAGAATAGCTATTTTCAAAAATAGTTTCTTCCTTTCTGAAAAAGGAATCCAAATTCAGATTTTCATCGAAAAAATCGTTCAAAACTCCGAGCAGCATGAGTTCGTTCAGTCTTTTTATATGAATCACGTTGCATATATTGTATTCCATTGCAAAATCGAAAAAGTTTTCCCTTCCTGTTGGAACTATTACAACTTTGTTCGTTTTGAAATTTATTTTGCCCATCAAATTCCGCAGCTTGAGTTCTTTATTTTTGCTAAGCGTGACAAAAAACAAGTTGTTGTCGCTTAAATCAAAGCTGTTCAGTTTCAGAGTTGCGCTTTGCGAAAGCGAACCGCTTTCTTCCAGTTTTTTGTGCAGACGTATTATTTGCTCTCTAACAGTCGCAGAGCAAAATTCATCAACCAAAATTATATTGTAGTTTTTTTTCATTTCTCAAGGTCCAAATATTTAGAGAGTGAATCTTTCCAATCAGGGACTTCCACGCCAAAATTTTCTTTGATTTTAGTTTTGTCCAGAGCAGAGTATAAAGGTCGTTTTGCAGCGCTTTTCCATTCGGAGCTTGCAACGGGCAATATTGGAATCTTGCGTTCCAAAAGTTTTTTCTCCAGAGCCTGTTTTTGAATTTCAATTGCGAATTCGTGCCAGCTTGCAACGCCTTCTCCGGAGAAATTGTAAATGCCGGGCAGTTTGGGGTTTTGCGCTATTTTAAGCATGGCGGCCGCAAGGTCTCGGGTCCAGGTAGGGTTTCCCTTCTGGTCGCTGACAACTGAAATTTGCTCTTTTGTCCGCATAAGGCTGAGCATGGTTTTCACAAAGTTTTTGCCGTGAATGCCGTAGAGCCAGGCTGTGCGGATTATCCAGTGCTTGGGGTTTGCTTTTGCAATCCGAGCCTCGCCTTCGGCTTTGGCCCTGCCATAAGCGTTTATGGGGTCTATTGCATAGTCTGTTGAAATGTGTATTATGGGGAGCCCTGTTTTTGCGAGGATTTCCGGGCCAACGGCGTTTAGCTTAAAATTTAGCTCCGTTTCAGACTCTGCATTGTCAACGGCGGTATAGGCTGCGCAGTTAATTATAAAATCCGGTTTGTTTTCAGAAATATAGCTTGATACGGTAGCTTCGTCTGTTATATCTACTTCTTTATCGCTTTCCAGAAAATTATTTCCAAGGGTACGCAAATCTTGCGCAAGCATCCCTTTAGAACCAGTTATCCATAATTTCATCCTGATGTCAATATAGTAATTTTGCTAAATGGCAGCGGGATAATAGTTTTGTCCCAGGAGCCTAGCCTTAAGGCACGGCTGTATTTCACATCGACTTTTGCGAGCGGAATTTTAGCTTTTTGGCAGAGCCATTCTGCGCCTGGTTTTGCAACGAGCGCAGGGCCTTTTGGCCCGTCCAGAGCCATTCCTGCAGATTTTCCGCTTTTCAGAGCTTTGAGCAGATGCTTAACCTCGCTTTGCCCTTTGCTGCTGGAACCCCTGAAAACATCATATCCCAGGCTCTCGGCAAGTTTGGCGAACTTGCTCCCATCGCTGCTCTGGCTTATAAGAACCGCTATATTCTTCCGCTTGAACGCGGCGAGGCAAGCCGGCAAATCCTGGTGCCACAACCCTATAACCGCAGGCTCCGGCAAAGCCTTCTCAAAGCGAACCCGCCATGAGAGCACCAGGAGTTTTAGAATAAAGTTGAGCATAGTTCAAATTAGAAAACCTCAATTTGCTATTTTCTTTCAATGTTTCAAACTCTAATCTATATCGGCCGCTTTCAGCCGCCTCACAATGGGCACTTCGTTACCATTCGCAAAGCGTTGGAGCAAACTGATTCGCTTTTGATTTTCGTCGGCTCGCACGAAGTCTGCCGCAGCTTGCGCAATCCGTTCACAACTCAGGAAAGAATTGAAATGCTAAAGCTCTCGCTAACTCAGGATGAGCTGAAAAAAATAACATTTATCCCAATCCACGATTCCAACTACAACCATTCTGAGTGGGTCCGTACCTGCAAAGACAAGGTGTGTCTTTTTTCTGCGGAGCCTGCGGATTTTGCGCCAATCGGGATAATCGGGTACAAAAAAGACGGTACTTCGTATTATTTGGATTTGTTCCCGGAGTGGAAGTTTGTGGAAATGCCGTTGCAGGAAAAGGGGCTTTCTTCCTCGGAAATTCGCGACAAGTGGCTTGGCGGCACTTTGACCAAGCAGGATAAAATTCCGCCTGAGCTTTACGGCTATCTTAAGGAGAAAGAGAGCGAAGAATGGGCCAAGCTTCAAATGGAAGAATACAAACTGGTTCAAGAGTATAAAAAGGAATGGTCTTGCACACCTTATCCCCCGATTTTCGTAGCGGGAGATGCGCTTGTTCTCTGCAACGAGCATATTCTTTTGATTAAAAGGGGAGCTTTCCCCGGCAAAGGTTTATACGCTATGGCCGGGGGCTTTTTGGATAGCGACGAGTCCATAAGAAATTGCGCCATAAGAGAGCTTATGGAAGAGACCGGAATAGAGCTTAGCTATAAAATTCTCAGCAATAGCATAAAAGACTATCAAGTTTTTGACGATCCGAACCGAGAGCCTCGCGGCAGAATGATTTCCCATACTTTCCTTTTTGATTTGCAAAGCCCGAGGCTCCCTAAGCTCAAAGCCGCAGACGATGCTTCCGAAGCGATGTGGTTCCCATTGGGAGACTTGGACAAAATTCGAGCTCAAATAGGCGGAGATCATTACAAAATCATAAAAAAAATGCTATCCGGCCATAATTTTTAGTCATTCACAATGCCATAATTTTGCGGCGAGAAAGCCCTGTGCAACGCATGATTTTGCTAACCGTATCGCCAGCAGTTTTCATAGCTTTTGCAACTTGGGCTAAGCGTTCCTCGAAATGTTTCTCTAAACGTTTCTCAGCTTTCGCAACCTTAGCTTCTGCTCTGGCCTCAACTTTAGCTACTCTAGCTTCTGCATCATCAATTTTCTTGAGTACGCTTGTATTGTACATCTGCTCCAAAGTCATGTCAACCTCCGTAAACTCTTTGTATCCGCCGTAAAGCTCAGAGTGCATTTTGGCCATGCGCTCCTTGAGCATTGCGGCATCTTTCTCCGTAATATAGCTATTTTCTTGGCTCATATGCAGAGCCTCGGCTATCTCGCTCACATATCCAGCCAGCCTCTTGGCAAGCTCCCTGCGCTTTGCGGAATCGGCTTCGCTTTTCTTCAATTCAGCCCTGACCTTCAAAAGGTAAAACGGCAAAAGCAATGCCAAATGTCCAAGCTCTGAAACGCTGTGCTCCAGCACCTTGAACGCAGGAACCTGGTAAACAACGCTTTTGTCGCCTGGAAACCGTATTTCTATGGTCAGAAAGTCCTTTGTCTTGCTCGTTTCCCAGTAAATTACCGCCGGAGCAGGCATATCAATTTGAAGGCGCGTTCCATCCTCGGAAACAACCTTGTTCTCCAGGGCTACGGACACGCTGTAGTTGAAAACCCTCAGGCACATCTCCATGTCGTCTTTTATCTGGGCTTCCATGAGATAGGTGTCCTTTCGGTCTCCGCAGGAGAGGGTTACGACCATGTCTGTGAATGTTTCCCCCAGGGCCCCCGATTCCGGGTTTTCCGTTATGTATTCCCTTGGCTTCCTGACTTCTACGACGGCATCGGGCGGGTAATTCTTCTTGTAAATCCCGTTTATCAGGTGCACCACGGCTGGCGCGCTGGCCCTGGTCATGATAAACTTGAACGACCTGTCGAACAATCTCCTTGTTTTTCTGGAGATTCCCAGCATTGCAAAACTCTGTTTTTCCTTCTTCATACTACTTAGACGCTTTTTAAAAGCAAAATCCGGAGAAAAATGCATAAAAAAGTGAGAACAATCAAGAAATGACGTGGAAATTACATTTATCGGAAGTTTCGTTGACGATTCTCTTGTTTGCCTGTATCTCTAAACGGCTAAATCGGCATTTACTATATTGTAAATATTATGCGTTTGATTTGGTTAGCCATTGTTTTTATAGGGGTCGCAGTCTTGGGATGCAGCGATGGCAAGCTTAATTTAATGCTTGTTATTTGGGCAGATCACGAGTCCGAGCCTTCTTCCGCTTCGCCTTATGTGCCACCTAGCAGTTCCAGCGTGGAGCCGCCCTCATCTTCTTCTATTTACTATCCTAGCTCATCGGAGGAGCCGCAGTCTTCTTCTTCAAGCGAAGAGGAGCCGCCCAGCAGTTCCAGCGTGGAGCCGCCTTCTTCTTCTAGCGAAGAGCCGCCGCCTGTTTCAAGCTCTAGGGGGGAGAGACCGGAGCGGTCTTCGGGGTCGAAAACGAATAAAGATGGGGAAGAATATGTTGACTATCCCATACTTGAAGAAGGACAAGAGGGTGTTGTAAAAGTTGCGGAAAATGCTATTACACGTTATTGGGATGGCTGTAAACCTACCTGTTCTTGGATACAAAATATTGGTAATGCTGCCGGAGAAATACCAAATCCTTTAGTCATGAGCAAAACTTGTGACATAAATGGCAAAGAGCAGCCCCTTTTCTATTTAAGCCCAGATAATTATAATCCTCCGTACCATGTAGGTTATTTGGGCACGCCAGACGCATTTGATCAGGGCAATAGAACTATCGAGTGGCCAATAAGCCAAACCTACAAAGATTGGTACAAAGACGATCCCAATCCCCCAACCGGCAAACTAGCAGGCGGGTTTAATTGCTTAGATCAGATTCCTTATGCCGTGAACGATACTTTAGCTTATGCTTTTGCGGCAACCTCTGAGGGCATTTGCGGTTCATGCTTTATGCTTCAATTCACGGGTACATGGGGTAATACAGATGGAGGAGAAGGGCCAGGAAGAGTAACTCATAAAGCACTTAAAGGAAAAACTTTGATAGTTATGGCCAGTAATACCGGTGTTGGAACAAATCGCTATGATATTATGATTCCCGGTGGAGGAATGGGCGCATGCAAGTCCTTGCACACGCAGCTAGGTTATGCAGATATGCTGGAAGTTGGTGCGGTAATGGGAGGTTTGTTGCAGGAGTGCACAGATGGAACCAGAGACTATCCTTACGCTCATAGAAGAGGAGGTTTAACTCCTATTGATAGAGCTACTTTGGACGAAACTCAGGATTGTCTTAGAGCAAAGTGTAACAGAGTTTTTGATAAGCCGGGCGTTGCTCAGTCTCTTTTAAAGGGGTGCTTATGGCACGCAGATTGGTTTATGGCCGCAGATAATCCCACGGCCCTTGTTAAGAAATTGGACAAATGCCCAAAATATTTAGAAGATAGATATAAATCAAATGTTACCACTTCACTGCCCAGGCGTTCCGATCATCCAGAGTTAACCAACCCTTCCTGCATGATAGACGGAATACCTTGCCCGCCATGAGAAATATATGAGTAAGATTTCGTTATTGTTTGCCGCAGTTCTAACTATAGTCATCGTTGGCTGCAGCGATGGCAAGCTTAATGTAATGCTTGTTGTCTGGGCAGACCACGAATCAGAACCTTCTTCCGCTTCTCCTTATGTACCGCCCAGCAGTTCAAGCATGGAAGAACAATCATCGTCATCATCTCTGTTATCCTCTTCTTCAATCTTATATTCCAGCTCAGAAGAAGAACCATCATCATCTTCAATATCTTCCTCATCTTCGCTTTTACCTTCATCATCAAGCTCGGTACAGCAATCAGCCGGTTCAAGTGCTAGAAACGAAAGACCGCCACGGCCTCCAGGCGAAAAAGTTAGCAAAGATGGGACAGAATACATAGACTACCAAACGCTTGAACTCGGAGTTAATGCTGCAAAAGGTTTTACAACCCGCTATTGGGATGCTTGCAAACCGCATTGCTCCTGGCCCAGAAATATTGCAGACATAAATCCTTTTGCTATATGCAGAAATTGCGATAGAAACGGCAGGGAAATGCCTGCTCTTTATGAACATCCTGATTCAGATCCAAACTCTTGGGGGGGAATGTATTTGGGAACTCCCAATGCCTGTGATGACAAAAGCAATCCTGCTCAGAAAGCTCTTTGGCAAAGAAGCCCAGCTTACAATAACTGGGTAGCTAATAACCCCGCTTATCCATCAAACAGTTCGGCTTATATGTGCAATGATATGATTCCTCACATAGTAAACGATACATTGGCTTATGCATTCGCCGCCACGCAAAATGACGGTGTGCAGAGATGCGGAAAATGTTACCAAATACAGTTTGATGGAGGTGAATGGAAAAATGAAAGTGATGGGTTGGCAGCAAGACCCAACAATAGAGCGCTTAAAGGAAAAACATTGATAGTTATGTCAAATAATACAGGTGGACTTGATGACACTACCCAATTTGACATTATGATTCCCGGTGGTGGCGTAGGTCAGCATGATGCTTTTTCCGAGCAAATTGGCGTATCAAAGGGAGAATTGGGAATAGGATTTGGAGGCTTGTTAGGCGAGTGCGTTGATGTTGATTTGCCAAAATTGGGAATTGATTACTACAAGGCCTCTATGGAATGGTTTCAAAATTGCGTTAGAGAAAAATGCATCAGGCTTTTCAGCAATAAGCAAAAACAGTTTTTGGATGGTTGCCTTTTTCAGGTTGACTGGCTTATGGCCGCAATGAATCCCACTATGATTTATAGAGAAGTGGAATGCCCTAAATACTTGGCAGATAAATATAGATCTAATATTCACACGGAGAAGCCGCAATATTTTGACACTTGGCAAAAATAATATGAAAAATTTATTATTAGCAATCATACTTACATTGCTCTGCGCTGTATCCGCTCACAGCGAGGCGGCAATAGAGGCTAATGTCGGTACTTCCTCTCCAAACAAAGGACTTGTTGGGCTTAGATTCTCGCCACTGCCTTGGTCTGCCGGCATTATCTTGGGTTCGTTTGCAAGCTACACGGATATCGGCATTTCCGGCTCTTACCATTTTAGCACACATGAAGGAATTTACGTTTTCTCCGCTCACCATCTGCTGCTCTCCGATACAGGTCCTGCTCAAACAGTTTGGGAAATAGATACGGGAGTTGGATATCAATATATTTGGAAAATAGGCCTTATGGTTTATGCAGAACTTGGCATCCCTTTCTTCGTTGGAGGCGGGCAAGTCTGGCGGCACTACGAAGCCGGCAGGCCATACAATAGAGTCCCCAACGGCGATATGGTGTTTGTCTCGTTCAGAGCCGGAGCTGGCATAGGCGGCGTGTTTTATTTGTGGTAGATTTACTATATTGCAAGTATGAGTGCTAAGTTTGCTTTTAAAATCTTATTGTCCCTATTAATCAGTATGATTGGGGTTCAAATAATGATTTCCTGTGCTTTTAGCGTCACTGATTATGAAGATAAAAATTCCTCTAGTTCCAATACGCAAGGCGAGATAAGCTCTAGCTCAGGGGTCTCATCCTGTTCATCCGGCGGCACAGGCAATTCTTCAAGCTCAACAGCAGGCAATTCCAATTCATCAAGCTCCGCAGGCGGGAGCTCTCCTAGCTCATCCGGCGGTACAGACAATTCTTCAAGCTCAACGGCTGGCGGCTCTGCAGGAAGCAACTCGTCAAGCTCCAGGGTAGGAGGCTCATCAAGTTCAATAGGAGGCAACTTATCCAGTGCAATATATAACGGCGATGATTTTTGCGATGCAAATCCGCCTGAACAGCCAGATCCGCCTGTATTTGACAGTCCTTTCGTTGATATCCGAAATGACAAAAGATACGAAACCGTTAAAATAGGCAATCAAATATGGATGGCAGAGAATTTGAATTACAAAGCTTCCGGTAGCAGATGCTATGCTTCTGCCACAGATGATATGTTCCCTAACACAGTGCAAGAATTAGGGCTTCTCATGTCGGATGCTGCTGAGCAAAATTGCGATAAATACGGCCGCTTGTATGATTGGGCCGCAGCTCGCACAGCTTGCCCTAGTGGCTGGAAGCTGCCAACTCGAGATGACTGGAACAAATTAAAGGATTTTGTTGAAGATGAAGTTTTCCAAAATTGTGAAGATTATTGGTTTGACTGGGATGTTGCAACAAGGTTGAAGGCAACCAGCGGCTGGAAAAACAACGGCAATGGCAGGGATTATTACGGCTTCAAAGCTATAGGCGGTGGCTTTTGCGTATCTTGCAATACAAGCAAGCTTACGAGCGGATCGGGTTACTTTTCCGGGGTAGAGATGAATTACAAGAAAGGCGATGCGCCAAGTACATTTAATCCGGCTTTAAATATAAGCGTAAATTCCAGCTGGTGGAGCGATACTCAGCATAATGCGTCAGATGCCTTCGCGTATGAAATGACCAATGACAAACAAGTAATGAATGAGAAGCGGCATGCCAAGACAGAATACCTGCTTTCAGTGCGCTGCATAAAGAACTAGAGCCTCCGGGTGAGGCTCCCTTTATCCCCACGAATATCACACAAAAACGACAATTTTGCTTTTGACAGACCCTCTGGGCGAGGCTCGGGGGAGCCTCCGGGTGAAGGTTCTAATTACCCATCTTCCAAGGTTTTAAGTGATTCCTGAACGCTCTGCTCCGAGCTTGCAAGCAAGGTACGGCAATTTTTAATCAAATCGGCAGCCTCTTTTACCAATTCCGCAAGCTCGTCTATGCCTACGCTGGAGCGATCTATGCTCTCTAAAATCTCTTCCAGCCTCTTGACAGCCTCGCTATATTTTGCATTTGCAGCACCCATAAGAAGCAAAATTAGCATTTTTTTGGGGTAAAAACCTAAAAAAAGAAGAAAAAATTGGTTTTTTTCAGAAAATTTGTGCTATTCCCCAAAAAAAAATGTATTTTCAGTAGAACCACTTGGAGTGTTTATGGATCTGTTGCAAAATCTTGAGAGTGAACTGGAACTGTTTAGGGCAGAATATGCCAAGTTCGGGCGTGGCAATAAAGCTGCCGGAACCCGGGCACGCAAACACTTGCAGAACATTAAAAAAACGGCCCAGGAGCTTAGGAACTCAATACAAGGCTCAAAGAAGGATGAGGAGAAATGATGAACAAAAGCATTGAATCCCTAAAATGTATCGCATTGGCAATAGCCATATGTTCTTCAATGGCTTATGCTGATTTGGATGACGATACCGAAAGCAGCGAAGGATCGTCAGCAACAGAAGAAGATAGCGATGGCCCTGGCTATAGAACCTTAGGAGATGGAAAATCTTATGGCCGTAAAGCCGCAAGGAAAATCCACGTTCCAAGAGATTATAAAACAATTACCGATGCACTCGGAAATGCAGATGCTGGAGATACAGTCTTTGTAAAACGCGGCGTTTACAACGAAAACATAACCCTCATAATGGACGTGGTGCTAAAAGGCGAAGATCCTCTAACCACTATAATAGACGGCGGACGCAGAGGTCCAACCGTTATGGGCGTAACAGAATCTGAAATATCCCACTTTACCATCCGCAACGGTCTCGAAGGCGTTCTCTGCGAGAATACGGGCGGTCTTTACATGCATAACAACATAGTTTTGGATAACCACTCCACTGGCATAGCGGCTTTTATCTCCCTGCCGGAAATAGCAAACAACGTTGTTTACGGCAATCGCTGGAGCGGTATCTTAGCTTGGGGTGCTAAGTCCCTGGACTCCAAAATAGAACATAACGTGGTGCTTCGCAATGGCTATTCAGGGCTTGCACTGAAAGGTCCCTCGAACGTAGTTGTTGTGAACAATATCTTTATGGAAAACCACTACTATGGAGTCTTTGCAGATCCAGCTTCAGGCCAAACCCGCATGGATTATAATAATATATACAAGAATTATTATCCGTTCAATCGCTTTATCAAAGTCAACAGAACCAATGTATCTTTGGATCCGCTCTTCCGCAATCCATCGGTTTTCAATCCCAATTTTTATGTGCAGCCAAAATCCCCTATGGTAAAAAGAGGACAAGGCCGCCGAGATATAGGCTTAATCGAAGATGTCAACGTGGTCCGCCCGAAACTGGTTATAGACGAATCCGGAGAAGTTCGGAGAGTTGTGGAAGATGAACCGGAACCGGAATTCAAACCGGATGAACCGGAATACGTCCCCGAACCGGAACCGGAACCGGAAGAAGCGCCGCCACCGCCACCGCCACCGCCAAAGAAAGTGTTCGTGGTGGAAGGAGTTAACTTCGTAAGCGGAAAAGCTGATATCACAGACGAATCATTTGGCAACCTTATGGTAGTTGTGGAAACTATGCAAGCCTACAAAGAAGTATCGTTCAAAGTAGTTGGACATACAGATAATCAGGGTGGCAGAGACGCAAACCAAAAACTCTCGGAAGCACGCGCTAAATCTGTTGTGGACTTTTTAATAAGCCGCGGCATAAGCTCGTCTCGCCTTGATTACGAGGGCAGAGGTCCAGATCAGCCAATCGCATCCAATAACACCGCAGCGGGAAGAGCGAAAAACCGCCGCATAGAATTCCAACGCACGGATAACTAAGGAGAAATTAAAAGTGAAACAAGTATTACTCTCCATTGCGTTAGTGTTTTGTTCAGCAAGCTACTTGCTTGCATCGCCTTCTTATTCACCAAATAAGTATCAGCAAAATGATTGGTTTGGCGAATTCGGCGGAACCACTTCCATGTATGTAAACCCTGCCGGCATGGTTGAAAACGACCAGTTGGAAGTCACAGGCGGCTTCTTCAGCACCATAAGCGGTGCGGCCATGCAGGAATATGGCTCAATAGTGTATCCTTTTGGCTACGATCATGCTATAGGTTTTACCTTCTTTGAGAACGGAGCCGAAGTTGATCCCAATGCCGGAGACAGAGGTTCTTACACAGAAAATGCCTATATGATAGGTTATGCCTATCGTTTGCTCCACAGTCTGGCTATAGGCGTGAACTTGTCGGTTTTGTATGTGAACCACTTTGGTTACAACAACCAGATTACTCTAGGTTCAGACTTTGGAATTAGCTGGAATCCCATAAGCAGTTCAAAATTAGGGCATGTGCAAATTGGCGTTGCCCTTCAAAATTGGGCACAACCGGTTATTGCCGGCGTGGGCGATGAACCAAATTCTGGCTATGGCTTTGTTGCTCCTGCTTTTGGCGGCGCAGATGTAGATGGCTATGCAATTCCTTCAAACCTCAATATATCTTTGTTCTATCGCGGTTTCAACCGCTCTTTGGAAATCAAAGGCGAAGTTAGCATGATAGACGTCTTCCACAATGAATTGGAAGGTGGCGAAGGCAACATGATTGAATTTGGAGTCTCTGCTACTTACTTCTTAACATCTCATCTTGGCGTTAAAGGGCGTTTGACAAAGGAAGGCTATCCTGTTGTGGGCGCAACAATAAATGTAAAAGATGTGAACTTCTTCCGCTATCTTGCGCTTGACTTGGAAATGTCCCACGATGATTTGATAGAGAAAAAGAATCGCGGATTTTTGTGGAATGTTCGTGCTAGCGCCCGCTTTGGCGATACTCGCGAAGAGAAGATTGGCGAAGCCAGATACCGCCGCTTGAAAATAGAGCCGGAAAACGATTACCGCGCTGCTATGCGTTTGTATCTTAACCGCGACTTTATTGCGGCTTCTTACGCTTTTGGCAAAGTGCAAACGAAATATCCCACATTCCATTTGGTTGACCAAGCGGCATTCTACAAAGGAAAATCCTTTGAAAATATGCGCATGCACTTAGCAGCGCAAAGAGTTTACAACGAGTCAATCAGGAAATATCCTCATTCTGACCAAGTTCCAAAATATCATTTCCAGTTGATGAACATAGACTATAAAGAAGGCCGCTATGGCGAAGCTATGGTAAAATATCAGTATATCGTTCAGAACTTCCCTAAATCCGATGTGAAGCCGGATGCAGATTATATTGCTGGCCAGATAAAGTTTGAACAGGGTCAGAATAAGGATGCCATTGAATTGCTGAATTCCATTTTGCCGGGCAATGCAAACTATTTCTACGCTCGCTACACAATGGGTATAGCTTATAGCCGTTTGGAACAGTGGAACGAAGCTAAAGGCTCTTTTAGCGATATTATAAGCCAGCAGCCATCAAACCAGTCTGAAAAAGATTTGCAAGATGCAGCGAAGGTAAAACTTGGCCACATTTTCTTTGCTGAACCTGAAGGCTTGGCAGAAGCGGCACAGCTTTACGGCCAGGTGTCAAATGTCAACTCTCCGTTCTACGAAGAAGCGGCTCTTGCTCTTGCATGGAGCTTCTTGAAAGTTCGCAACACTCAGCAGGCTCGTCCGTTCACGGCTTGGATAATAAGAAACCGTCCGAATTCCTACTTGGTTTCGGAAGCATATCTGGTTGAAGGATATTGCGATTATATGGAAGGCAATCTCAGGCGTGCAGATGCCAATTTGAAAAAGGCCGAGCAGCTCTCAAAGAATCCGGCAATTTCAAAAGATCAAAAAGATAGTGCCAGAACTGCTTACGATGGCATGAAAGATAGATTTGATACAATTCAGATTAGAGCGCTGGATTTAGCCCGTCAGTTGCCGACTCCAAGAGTTGAGCAGAAACGTGCTGCTCTCCGTCCTGATTTTGAAAGAGCTAATCGCGAAATTGAAAACTTTGCTGAATTCCAGCAAAGAGTTATTCAGAGCGATCGCTTTGAAGCCAGCAGAATAAGAGTTCAGCAAGATGCAGGTTTAACTGCTGCGGTTGTATCTTCAAAAATAGCTTCGCAACCTGGCGGTGCCGGAGGCGGAGCATCCGATTTGGGCGATCTTGATGATCTTGATGATCTTGAAGATTTGGAGTAATTTGTCAATGAAGGAAATGCGAAAAATGAATTTGAAAGTCCTCTTATTTAGTATGTTGGCGCTGACAGGTATTGTGTTTGCGCAACCGGCGTGTAAGGCAGAAACCGATAAGGCTAAAGCCCTTATGGAAAGATGCAAAAAAATGGGTAGCAAAAACAAAGGCTATCCAAAATGCGCAGAAGACTACAGAAATCAAAAAGCGAAAGCCGAACAGGCTTGCCGCGTTGGAAGCGTCACCAGTTCAGATGCGCTTGAAGCTGCCGTCAAGAAATGGGAAGAGCAATCCGATATGCGCAAATGCCGCACAACAGACAAAAAGAAAGACAACAATTGCCAAACCATTTTGCAGCAGTTGGGCCAAGAGCTTTACAAATTGGCTGAGTATAATTTCACTCAGGAGCAAAATGAGTTTGAAAAGCTTGTTCAATGGTGCGCTGACCGCGACAACAACGTGAAGAAATTTCCGCAGTGCTCTAAAACAAGCAATCCGCCAAAACCGAACCACGATAGGGCATTGCCGGTTTTCCTAGATTACGTGAAATATTTCCCGGATGGCCCGGCCGCTCCTAACATGCTGTTCCAGGCTTCCTTTATTTTGGAAACCAAAGGCGAGGTGAAACAGGCTTTGGATCTCCGTCACACAATGGTAAAGAAATATCCGAACCACACTTTGACTCCAAGCGCATGGCTTCGCATAGGCGAGCATTACTATAACACCAACAAGTGGGCAGATGCTATAAAGGCTTACAAAAACATCACGAATATCCCTACCAATACACCCAGGGAGAAAAAGGAAGCCGCTTACGCTCTTTACCACATGGCAGAAGCTTACTACAACCAAGCTGATTACGAAGTTGCCGCAGAAGTATTCTGGCAATACATAGACGGCGCAGACAAAGGCAAATACATAAAGGATTTGCGCGTTGAAGCTATGGATTATATGGCAACCGCATTCTCCGATTTGGATAACGGCATTGAAGTGGCTGACAAATTCATAAAGCCAAAGAAGCTTAAATACCAGGATTCTCTCTATTACCGCATAGGTCAAAAAGCAAAAGACCACGATAGAATGGATCAGGCAATACAGGCATTCCAGTTCTTGATAGAGACCAGCCCCACTTATATAGATGCGCCTCTCGCGGATTTGGCTTTGGTTGATATTTACATTTTGCAGCAAAAGGCAGATCTTGCGCAGAAACAGAGATTTAAAGTTGTGGAGCGTTATGGCAGAAATTCCGCTTGGTTTAAAAAGAACAGCGGCCATCCTGAAAGCGTTAAAGCGGCAGAAGATGCAATGCGCAGATCAATGTTTGAAATTCCAACAGTTATGCACGCTCAGGCCGCCGAGCTCAACAAGAAAGGCGATACTGAAGGTGCGAAAAAAGAGTATGCAAGAGCAATTGAGAATTACAATAAATTCTTGACCGCTTACAAAGGCGAGCCGGATTGGCATGAATATAAAGTCTATATGAGCATGGCTGTTGCTTACAACGAAATCGGTCAATACGACAAAGAAGCTACCGCATTCAATTGGATTGTGGATGCAGATACAAACCGCTATGGCCGCCGTCCGCAGAATTTCGGAGTTTTGATAACAAAGAACGATGCAGGATATAACGCTGTGCTTGCTGTTGACAAAGGCCGCGAAACCGCTTTGAAGACAAAAGCCGGCGGAGACACGGTTAAGGCATATAGCTTGCCAGAAACAAAAGCCTATTTTGCCCAAGTTGATAAATATATGGCAAGATTTGGCAAAGATACCGCCGCTCCCGATATAGCTTACAATGCTGCTGTTGTTCATTACAACGCAAAGCAGTATAAAACGGCAATCGACGTTTTGCGCAAGCTATCCGCAGATTTCCCGAGGCACAAATACACTCTTCTCATTCGTCGCATGCAAGCACAGTCTTTATTGGAAGACGATCAGCTAGACGAATCTTTGAAAGAGTTTGAGTGGTTGTACAAGCAATATACGGACAAGAGCGGGCTTGGGGTTAGAGATTCCAATGCAACCACGTCTGCCAAAGAAATTGAAACCTCCATTGCCGCCGTGCTTTACCAAAAATCTGAAAAAGCTGTTAAAGCTGGCCAGTTTGCTCAGGGCGCAGAAGGATATGTAGCATTGGTCAAACGTTTCCCAAGGGCTGAGTTTAGCGACAAAGCTTTGTTTGAAGCTGCCGCCGCTTATGAGAGCGCAGGTCAAAACACCAAAGCAGCAGAAACCTGGATGCGCATGCCCAAAGAATACGGAAAGTCTCCTTTGGCAATTCGTTCCATTGTTCGCGCTGCTCAGGCCTACAGAAAAGATAGCAAATTTGTGGATGCTGCAAAATCCTATCTCTTTATAACGGAAAACTATCCGCAAGACTCCATGGCTATAAATGCCATATTCGCGGCAGCCGGTACCTACGACTCTATTCCTACAAAAGATTCTGCGGGCATAAGGGCTAACAAAAAGCTTTCGGCTCAAACCTACGAAATTGCATTCAGAAAATTCCCAAAGCACGAAAAAACTCCGGCCCTGCTTTACAACGCTTGCTTATCCTGGGACGATGCTAGGGAAGTGAAAGAAGCAATTCGCTGCAACAGAGATTTAATACGCGAATATCCAAAGAGCTCATACGCTTTGGATGCGGCGTACAGCATTCCCGTGGCTTATGAAAATGCCAAAGACTGGCCCAATGCCATCAAGGAGTACAATTATTTCGTAAGCAACTACCAGAGCGATAAAGAAAAGCTCATCAATGCTTACACGAAAACCGCTCGCGCATATTTGCAAATTAAACCGGCAGATACCACAAAAGCGAAAGTGGCTTGGCAGAACGTGCTTAACACTTACGATAAATTTGGTCTTCAGCTCAAAAACCCGGATCCGACCTTTGCTGCAGAAGCTGCCTTTATGCTTGGCGAATTTGTAAGAGCCACTATGGACCCGCTGATCATCAAAGGCAACGAAAAAGCAAAAGCAGACATGATCAAAAGGCTTATGGCCATTTTGCAGGAAGCTACAAAGCATTACACTAAGTCTGCCGAATATACTTCTGAAAAATGGACTTTCCGAGCCAAAAACAGCATTGCCGAGCTATTCCGCACGGTTTCTGCAAAGGTTCGCGAGCAGGAACTTGATCCTATCAAAAGAGACAAAAAAGGCAATCCTATTCTGGACAAGAAGACAAAGAAGCCTATAGAGGATAAGGAAAGAATCTTTGTCGAAAGAATCCAGGTGGTTCAGCAGTTGCCAACTTACTATGAGATGGCTCGCCCGCTGTTTGCGGCAAACATAGATCTTGCTCGCGAGCAAGGCTATTACAACCCTGATGTGGTGGCTGCCCAAGACGGCTACATTGAAATGTTCTTCCGTGATTGCCAGACATTCTACGATGTTGGAAATGCCTTTGCAGACGCTCCGCTTCCGGATAGCGCGGCAATGGTCAGGGAATACATTGAATACGAAGGCATGGTAAAAGAAGATGCTGCGATGGTTGTTGGCGAGGAATTGGAGCTTTACCGCGAGGAATTGCAAACCAAGAGCCAGACTGCAAAGCAGGGAGCTCTGCCCCGTTGCAAACAAGGATTGCAAGCAGCGGCTCATTACGGCATCAAAAACAAATGGACCGATAGTTTATATTCGCTGGTTCGCAGAATTGACGAAAACAGCGACGCATTGGCTATCAACATAAAAGAATTTGATCCGAGCACGCTGTTCAGAGACGATAGCTATAACAAAACAAAAGCTCGTCTAAGGCAGATTGAAAGCTCAGAAGATTTGACGCCTGAAGAAAAAGCGAAGACCTATAGGGAAATCGCTAATGAGGCCAAGACCAGAAACGCCAAGCTCAAAGCGGATTTGGCTAAATTGAGGTCGCAATGGCAGTCCAGGCAAGCCCCACCCCCAAGCTCGGCTTATGAGGAATAAGGCAAGTAGAGAAATTTTGATATAGATTGTTTTTTGCAAAAAAATAATCTATATTATAGAGGAAAAAAAGTTCACCATCCACTAACCATAGGAGTAACAAACAATGGATGTCGTCATAAAAAACACGCTAGCTTCATTCAACCCAGCAGCTGCAGGTTGGCAATTTATGTGGATACTGATGATCATCGGCATGGCCGGTGTCGGTATCTGCATAGAGCGCTTTCACTATATTCTCGTAAAAAGCTCAAAAGGGCGCGATTTGTTTTTAGCAAAATTCGCCATGAGCATTAAAGATAAAAAGTACGAGGAAGCTATAAATTGCTGTCTTGAAAATTCAAAATATCCGGTTGCAACCGTTATGAAAGCTATAGTATCAAATCGCAGCAAAGGAAAAGAAGGCATGATAGCCGCATCTGATTCCGCATTCTTAATGGAAGCACCGCGCGTTAACCGCTACCTTGCACTGCTAGGTACCTTTGCTAACGTTCTAACGCTTACTGGCCTTATGGGAACGATCTTCGGTCTGATAATAACCTTTGATGCTGTGGCAAACAAACCTGCGGCAGAACGTCCAGCTGCTATGGCTAACGGTATCTCGGTAGCTATGGGTACAACGCTTGTGGCTCTGCTTGGCGCTATTCCTATCATGGGAGTTCAAGGTTTCTTGTTGTTGCTCTCCGAGCGCGTTATTCAAGAAATGGAAGAGAAAGGCTTAACAATGATACATCACCTTGCATCCGAAGCTTGATTTGCAAAACAAAATTAACTTAGGAGTTTGCTTATGGCGCAGTTGAAAAAAGCTCAAAAAGATATGGAGATAAATGTTCTCCCCGTCATGAGTCTGATGACTATTCTTATTCCGACTTTGATATCCATGGTGGCTCTCGGAAAGATCGCCATTGTGGAAGTTAATTTGCCGGAAAGGTCAGATATAGTGATGGATTCAGAACCTCCTCCTCCAGATGACAACGCTTTGAATTTGACAGTAGCTCTTACCAAAGACTATGTTGAAATCTGGGCGCGCGGTGGTTCTCTGCCCAAGGTGTTCTTTAAGGAGATGTGGACATTTCGTTGCAAAATTGATAATGACACAATCACTTATGACCCAGGCACGATAAGCGAAAGCAGTCCGCCAAAATGCCAGAATGGAACAGTGCTCGATGCCGACAAGTACAAATATTCCATAGAGACCATACATCTTTGGACTTTGCTCAAGGAAAGCGAAGAGGACCCTGGCAAAATACAGATGTCTGTCTATAGCAAAAGCGACAGCGCTTATTTGGATGGCAACAATGAGTTTATCACATCGCTGGGAGAAATCAGAACTGGTGCAGTCGTTGCAACTCTGGCGGAAAGCTCTGCTAGAAAGCTTGCTTGCGGGCAAACAGCTCCAGGTGTAGAAGATATGTGCAACAGCGAAGGAAAGCCTGCAATCTCTTTGAGGCCGCGCAGTGCTTATGACGAGCTTGCAAAAACGCTCATCATGATTCACAACCGCTTTATAGATAGCCCTGATGCTGATAACATAATTGTTCTTGCCGATGACGACACGGCTTTTGACAAAATAATTAGTGTTATGGACAGAGCTCGCGATGCAGGATTCTTTAAAATTAACCTTGCTAAATTGGCGGGAGGCTAAAAATGCGTAAAAGTAGAGGTTTTGGCACTGGTGCCAGTTCGTTGAACTTGAACTCCATGATGGACGTTATGACCATAGTGTTGGTGTTCCTTATCAAACAGATTGATACCGAAGGCCAGCTTGTAACTGCTGCGGAAAACTTGGTGTTGCCCAATTCCACATCCATGAAAGTGCCAAAGGAAGTTTCTTTGGGCATAGTTGTGGATCAAAGCTGGGTTCTGGTTGACGGTCAGCAAATTGTGCAGACAAGCATTGTTTCCGAACAGGATTCACTCATGGTTGCGGCTCTGGATGCCGTGCTTAGCGAAAAACGCGAAGCTGAAAAGCAGGCCAAGCTTGCAAGAGGCGAGCCTGATGAAGGCGGCGGAAACGTAATTGTGCAGTTGGATAAAAACATGAGTTATGATGTTATGTTTAAGGTTATGGCTACTTGCGGCATATCTGGTTTTACCAATGTTGCGTTTGCTGTTAACATGCTAAATGCGGAGGAATAACAATGGCTGAGAAAAAACTTAACAAAAAAGAGCTGGATCCATTTATAGCAGCTATGATGCCAGAAAGCGATAAACGCACTGCTGGCATCTCAGGGTCATTTATGATTCTGGCTGTGGTTCTAGGTCTTTTCGCCGCTATGTACGAAGTGACAGTCGATGAAATTCTGTTTGAAAACATAGAATCCGAAGACTTGTCTGCTTCCATGAAGATTGACGAGAAGAAAGAGGACAAGAAGAAAGAGGAAAAGAAGTCTGAAAAGCCCCGCAAAAAACAGGGCGCAGGCGGAAAGCCTCGTGGTAAAGGTCAGCCCAATGCTCCGCAAAGCCGCGGCGTGTTGAAAATGCTTACCGCTAAAACTTCAAAGTCCAACTTCAGCGCTTACAACCTTATGAAAGACAAAAACTTTGCAAAAGATCTCGATAAGGTTCTCAGCAAGGTTGGCGGTTTGCAAACCAGCGGCAAAACCGAACTTGGCGGCCGTCGCGGCTCTGCCACAGGCGGCTTCAACGATGGCTACGCAGAAGGCGGTTCAGGCGGTATCGGCGATATGCTCGGCGGTTTGATGGGTGGCAGCGCAGGCGGCATTGGCACAAAAGCCAGAGGCGGTCTAAAGGCTCCCAGCGCAAGAGACATCGATATGGGTTCTGGCGATGGTTCTCGTTCCAAAGCGGAAATTATGGCTGTTGTAAATGCTCGCATGCCAGGCTTGCGCAACATATACAACAAGTATTTGAAGCTGAAACCGGGCTTTAGCGGCAAGGTTACTCTCAAATTTACCATAGCTCCGGGTGGAGACATTGTTAGCATATCCATAGTATCTAGCACTACAGGCTATGGCGACTTTGACACTGCCGTTAAAAACATGGTAGCTACTTGGAAGTGGAAAGCCATTAAAAGCGGCAATACCACGCCTACCATTCCGTTTAATTTCACCGAATAAGACTATTTGCTGATTTTCCATGGGCGCAGATTTGCGCCCTTTTTTATTTTCTAAATTTCCATCTTGTATGAAAATTACAACAACTGAATTCCAACTTCTCAGGGATTATATAGAAGAACAGTGCGGCATTTGTCTGAATAAAGATAAAGCGTATTTGCTCGAAAATAGACTCTCTTCGCTTATAGAATCTTATAAATGCAAAGATTTCTCAGAGTTCTATTATATTGTGAAAAGCGGTCAGCACAGAGATTTAAAAGACAAGCTTGTGGATGCCATGACCACAAACGAGACCTTGTGGTTCAGGGACTCGCATCCATATTCCATTCTGCGCGAGAAAATTCTGCCGAGCTTCACCCAGGCAGTCAAGGATGGTCAAAAGACTCAGATTAATATTTGGAGCGCAGCTAGCAGTACAGGGCAGGAGCCTTACAGTCTGGCTATGACCGTGCGAGACTTCTGCATGGGGCAAAACATAATCAAAAGGGAAATGGTGAAAATTACTGCCACGGATATCTCCGATTCTTGCCTTACAAAGGCGAGGCTTGGCAAATACGATTCCGTTGCCATGAGCAGGGGAGTTACGCCAGAGCAGCTGAACAGATATTTTGTCAAAGATTCCTCAAACAGCTATACCATAAATCAAGAGATTAGGGACATGGTTAAATTCCAAAAGTTTAACCTGCAAGACAATCCCATTATTTTAGAACCGCATTTCGATTTGATATTCATGCGCTACGTGGCTATCTATTTTAACGATGAGTTCAAAAAAGGCTTGTATAGCAGGCTTGCCAGGATGCTTATACCCAAAGGGTTCTTGGTGGTGGGCGCTGTGGAAACTTTAAGAGGCGTTAGCGAAGAATTTGAATTGCTTTCGCACTCCGGCGGTCTTTATTATCAGTGCAAGCGTTAAGGACGCACGCTTTCGATATTGAACAGTAAAATTCCTTTGCAACCAAGATCTTGCAATTTGTCCATAATGCAGTTCGATTCTTCGCTTTTTACCATCGCTTTAACCGAATACCAGTCTTTGTTTTGCAATGGCGCTACGGTTGGGGATTGCAGGCCTGGGGTTATGGCACAGGCTTGCTCAAGCAGGTTTGCTGGAACATCGTATTCAACCATTTTATAGCTCATGGCGAGCAGCTTGCCTTCCAGCCTGCGAACAAGATAGCAAACCTCGGAGCAATTCTGGCGGTTTGGGTGCGCAAACAATGCGGCGTTGCTCAAGAACAGCGGTTCGCCAAGAATTCGGAGACCCGCTTGCTTTAGAGTTGTTCCCGTTTCCACAACATCCACAACGGCATCTGCAACGCCAAGCCCAACGGAAATTTCAACAGCGCCTTCCAGAGTTACAAGTTCCATGCTTGGATTTTTGAAATAGCTGCGAACTATGCCAGGGAAACTTGTGGCTATGCGCAAATCTTTGAGTTCATCAAGTTTTTGGTATTTGCTTTTTTCGGGAACGGCTACGCAATGCCTGCTTGCGCCAAAAGGCAGGTCCAGTATTTTTATCGCAGGGCTCAGAGCCTCTGCGCAAAAATCAAGGCCTGTTATGCCTGCATCTATAATGCCGTTTCCAACATACATGGGAATATCGTTTGGGCGCAGAAAGTAGAATTCAATGCCATTAGCCAAGTCTATTGAGCTAAGGCTTTTGGCAGATTTGCTCGCTTTGTATCCGCAAGCTTTCAATAAATCGATAGCAGGCTCGGAAAGCACGCCTTTATTGGGAATTGCAACTTTTATCATCGCTATAAAAAATAGAAATTAAATAACAGACTTCACGCTGTTTATGTAATCCAGAATGTAGAAGAACAGGAATAGCAAATCGCTTACCACAATGAAGATGAACGAGCTTACAACGGATTGAGAAGTTGCAATTGGCACGGCGCGCTGGTCGTTGGGAATGCGAGTTCCGTAGTAGCAAGCGTTGGTAACTATTATAGATGCGAATATAACTGGCTTTAAAAAACCTACCACAAAGTCAAAAGGCTTCAACGCAATTAAAATCGAATGAAAATATGAACTCCATTCCAGTTGAATTTTGAAAACTCCTTCAAGGAAAAAAGTTGCTGCTTTTGTTACCATGAATCCGGTGCCAATGGCGGAAAGGCAAAAAAATGCATTGGCGATGAGCATAGCTATTATCCCGCCTATAAGCGCAGGCATAATCAAAAATCGCACAGGGCTAACGCCAAGGGTTTCCAAAGCGTCTATTTCGGAATTCACCTTCATGCTCGCTATGCGCGTTGTCAACGAACTTCCGCTGCGGCCGGCAATTAGAAAAGCGGTTAAGATTGGCCCTAGCTCGCGTACGATGGCTATCACCATCAAGTTTCCAAAAAAATTTCCAAAACCTACTTTCGGCACCAAGCCAGCAGTATTTATTATCAGCACCGTTCCAAGAATAGTTCCGACTATGAGTATGAGCGGCATTGATTTTATGCCTACATTGTATATATGCAAGATTATTTCATGAATATCTATTCTTCTGTTTCCTTTTCCATAAAAAAGCGAACGCAAGGCCAAAAACAAAAGCGAAAACAATTGCCCTATATGCGATTGCAAAAACCAATGCCCGAAATTATTTAGATAGTGTCCTGGAATTGAGCGCTTATACATTCTCGGCTCCAGTTAGCAATACGTCTATTTCTTTCCACAACTCTGGCAAGCCCTTTCTGGTTTTTGAACTGATGGTAAGCGGATATTCCTGCAGACAAAAGTTTTCCTTGATCTTTTTCTTTGCCGCTATCAGCTCTGACTGATTTAGCTTGTCTGACTTGCTTGCTATCAAAAGCAGGGGAATTCCAGCGGACTTTATGCCGTTTATGGTTTCGAAATCTATTTGATGTCCGCCATGCCTTATATCCAAGAGATAAACTATGCCTTTAAGGTCGCGGGCTTTTTCAACATAGTTCTTAATGCGGTTGGCCATGTCGTTTCGTATAGACCTGCCGACTTTTGCATAACCTACGCCTGGCAAGTCCACAAAATAATAGGAATCATTTACCAAGAAGAAATTTATCTCTCGTGTTTTGCCCGGAGTGTTGCTGGTTTTCACTATTTGTTTTTCAAAGAGAATATTAAGCAAACTGGATTTTCCCGCGTTTGAGCGACCCAGAAATGCAAGCTGCGGAATACCTTCGCATGGCACCTGTTTTATAGAGGCAGCTCCCAAGACAAAATTGACTGCGGATATTTGCATTTTTTCTAAAAATAGAAATTTCTATTTTATTTTTATGCGTTTCATAGCCATATTTTTTTCGCTGTTGCTTGCAGCTTGCGGAGATATTGTGCCGTCTTCTGAGGGACACGAGCTTTATCAAAGTTATCATCTGCTGAAAGCTTATTTTTACAAGCCGGAGAGGATAAAGGAGTTTGCCGAGTACGAGGGAATGGAAGTTGGGGATATGTATAAAAGCATGGATGATCATTATACATATTATACTCCTCCAAAAGAGTCTGAAGAGAAAAAAGACCAAATTGAAAATACGCCGAGATATTATTCGTTCGGGTTTGAGAGAGTTTTGATAAATGATACTCTGGTTGTTTCGCAGGTTTATCCATTTTCGCCTGCGAATTCTGCAGGTTTGAAAAAACATGATAAACTTCTGTTTGCAAATGAAGTTTCCTTGACAGACAAAACTGCCGCTTTTTATTTGAATTCGGATTCTCTGTTTGAGACTACTACAACTTTTAAAGTTTTGCGCGGAGCGGAAGTTACCATGAAAAAAGCGGAAGTTCAAGTGCCTTCCGTATTTCTGGATTCTTTAGATGGAATTCCGTATATAACAGTCACTACATACAAAATGAGGGCAAATAATCCGAATGGAACTTACGCTGAGTTCAAAAGCGTTTTGCAAGAAATCAAAGGCGCAAAAACGGCAATTATGGACCTTCGCAATAATGGTGGCGGCAGCATTAATCACTGCACTGCAATGGCAGCAGAGCTGGTTCCGTTTGATAGCGAGCTGATTTATGATATTGAGCATTTTTATGACAGCAAAAGAGGCAATGTGATAGATACTGTTCGCTCTTTTGCGAGTGATTATGTAAAAAGCGAGGGCATAGGAGCGAGCATAGACTGGACTTTTTATATAAATGGCGAGTCTGCCAGTTGCACGGAGCGTTTTGTTGCCGCTGTTAAATATAACCGCCCGGAAACGGTTGTTCTCGGAACAAGGAGTTATGGCAAAGGGATTGGCCAAGTGTACAGCAAAACCTATTTGGGTGGCCTTGCATATATCACATGCCTGCAATCGTTTTATCCGAATTGGGAAACTTTTCACGAGGTTGGCATTGAACCTGATGGACCAATTTCTTTGGCTAAGCGCTTGCCGGAATTTTTGCCAGAACGCAAAACTAATTCGTCTGAGCTCGGAGCGTATAAATATCGTTCATTTCATGAGTGGGAATAGCTGTACGTCTCTTATGGTAGCTTGATTTGTCAAAAGCATAACAAGACGATCTATGCCAATGCCCACGCCGCCCGTAGGCGGCATTCCGCATTCTATTGCGTGCAGAAAATCTTCGTCCATGGGATGAGTTTCGTTTTCGCCTCCACGGCCTCGCTCAACCTGTTCTTCAAGGTGCTGCCGCTGCAAAATGGGATCGTTTAGCTCGCTATACGCATTGCCTATTTCCCATCCGTTTATGTATGGTTCAAACTGCTCGATCAAATCTGGGTTGGAGCGGTGCTCTTTGCAAAGCGGCGCGCTCTCTTTTGGCATATCTTTTATTATGGTTGGCTGTATTAGCTGATGCTCGCAGCTTTCTTCAAAAATTTCCAGAATTGCCCTGCCTCTGCACCATGCGCCTTCCATTTCAATGTGCCTTTTTTCCAGCTCGCTTTTCAGTTGCTCGTCGGAGAGTTCCTCTACGCAAATTCCGGCGTATTTTTGAATGGCTTCGTAAACTGTGAGACGCGGCCACGGAGCTTTGAAATCAATTTCCTTATCCTGATATTGTATTTTGGTTGTTCCGTTTGCAGCTATGCAAGCTCGCTCGCAAATGTTTTCAAAGTGGATCATCATATCGTTGTAGTCGCTAAACGCTTCGTAAAATTCAAGCGATGTGAATTCGGGGCTGTGGTTTCTGTCCATGCCCTCGTTGCGAAAGTTTTTTGTGAATTCGAATACTTTTTCCAAGCCGCCGATTATGCATCTTTTGAGGTAGAGCTCTGGCGCTATGCGCAGGTAGAGCGTCATGTCTGCGGCGTTGTGGTGCGTTCCGAATGGGCGTGCGTTTGCGCCGCCGTATATGGCTTGGAGCGTTGGAGTTTCAACTTCCAAAAATTCCTTTTCAACGAGGTATTCCCTTATGGATTGTATTATGCGATTTCTTTTGCGAAAGACTTCGCGAACGTTGTCGTTCAGAGTCAAGTCTATATAGCGTTCCCTGTAGCGGGTTTCTATGTCTTTGAATTCGTCGAAAACAATTACGTTGCCGTTTTCGTCTCGTTTTTCTTTTGGGATTGGCAGCGGATAAATTGCCTTTGATATTATCTCTATTTTTTTTGCCTGCAGCGTATATTCGCCGCTGTTCGTTTTCATCATTATGCCGCTTGCGCCAATCCAGTCGCCTATATCCATGCTTTTTACAACTTCGTATTCCGCTTCGCCAATCTCGCTGGAAACAGCCAATACCTGAAAGCGTCCGTTGACGTCTTTCAGGTGCATAAAGCACATTTTTCCTTTGCGGTTGTAGCGCACAATGCGCCCGGCCCAGGAGATTGTTTCTCCGCTTGCCATGAGTTCTTCGGCTTTGTCTCTCAAGTCGTTTGAGTGGTGCGTTATGGCAAATTTATATGGATAGGGGTTTATTCCCTGTTCCTTCATTTTAGCGAGTTTGCCCAGTCTTACTTTTACGAATTCATTTTGCTGCTGCATTGTACCTGACCTTTGCGAAATAGATTCCCATATTTTGCGGAGTGAATTTAACCGCTTCTCCGTTGCTTTTTATAACGGAGATAACGTTTCCTTTTGAATTGAAGATTTGCACGCTAAAGCTTTTGCCCTGAGCAGGGAATACATGGGTTCCTGCAAAGCGTATTGTGCTATTCTGCGCAAGCAGTCCATTTGGTTTGGACATTATTGAATTCGGTTCTGGTTCTGGTTCCGGATCAGGTTCCGGATTAGGTTTTTTTGGCGGAGTGCCGAATTTGGATGTGTCTGCCGGGGCAAGCTTTGCAACTACATAGGCAAGAGCTCCTACAAGGCCGGCGTTGTAGTCTATGCCGCCCTCGGTATTTGTATAGTCGGTTACGCTTTCGGTGTATTGGCTGGAGACTCTGGTTCCGCCCATTAACTGTCCGAAATATTTATTTCTCTCTGGGATAGTCATTCTCTCTTTTTCGGAGTCATCGGGATTATCATCTCTGAGAAAGACATTTCTGTGATGAGGGAGTTTTGGTTGTTTGGTGCAACCTTCGCAGAACCCGACTATGAATGACTGCTTGGCGCTGTTGTTGCCTAGAACATAATCTATCTGATCGTAGATGAATTGATCGTATTGACTGGTGTTCATTGCCAGCGAGTAGAGTGCCACCGAGAATGCTGTGTTGCCGGCGTAGCGCAGCTGGCCCCAGCCGCCACCGAGATTCGTAACTTTTTCGGAGTTGACTTCTCGTACGTATTTAGTCACGAATTCGTCTAGCATAAGTTTAAGGTGAGCGGTTCTTTGTGCTGAAACTGCTCTCGCTGCAGCGTAAGCTGCTAGGTCGTGAGTGTTTGCGTAATCAAGAACATGCCAACTGCCTTTTATCTGGCTATTATCAATAGCATTCAGGTATGTATTTTCGTTGGTTGCAAGATACATTTCCGATGCAGCGGTTACAAATACTGTTTGAGGGTCTTTATGCGCTTGGTAATATCCGCCCGCTCCTATTGAATTGTTTTTTTTCTTGCTCGCATAGCCGTAAGCATTCTTTGCGTGCTTGAGGCATGAGTCTGCGTATTCCGCATCGTATTTGCGATATATTTTTGACATTATAGCGAGGGTTGAGGCCGCAAAGGATGCCATAACTCCATCTTCCGGGTTTTTGCTTATATCACGAGGTTTGTCGCTCTCGCCGCCATCATTATTAGGCAGAGTGGACATAAATCCAGCGGTCACCCAGTACTTGTGGTCTTTGTCGCCATCTCCCTTTTGGTAATAGAAAGTATTTTCGTCAGGCGTAGCTTTGATTATCCAGTCGGTTGCATATTTGAGTTCTTCCAAAAGATCAGGGGTTGTGTTGGGCTTGCCGCCTGCCATGCTCCAGTTTTTTGATTCTGCGTAATCGCTGTAGTCATTTCCATGATACAAATCGCGGAAGCCCTTAGGAAACATCTCGTATGCCAGAGCGAGCATGTATGCAGAATAGAAGAAAGTTTGCCCGAACAACACATGGTCGCCGCAGTCAAACCATCCGCCAACCAAATTGCGCGAGCCATCGGCATCCTTTATAAAACTGACGTTATGCGTATGGTCCATAAGCAGCCAGTTGGGGCCATTTCCAGACCTCTGCGCACCGTAGAAGCGCGTGACCATCCAAAGAGCTTTCTTATACTGGTCCGCTGTGAAAGCCCCTGCAGCAAAGACGCTTTGCAGGGAAATGAAGAGCAACAGGAGGATAGGAAGAGTTTTACGCATAATTATAATATATATTTTTTTATTTTACCCGTACCAAAATGTCAAACAACAAATTCGCAGTGCTTTTTACGCTCTGCATAACATCGTTTCTGGTTCCATATATGGGTTCTGCGCTCAATTTGGCGCTTCCTGAGATTGGGCAGGCATTTGGATTGGATGTGAAACAGCTTGGCTGGATCAATTCCGCGTTTTTAATTGCAACAGCGATGTTTCAGGTTCCGCTTGCAAAAATCTCTGATTCTATAGGTAGAAAAAGGATGTTTTTATGCGGAGTTGCGCTTTTTGGAGTCTCTTCCGTAGCCTGTGCATTTGCGTGGGACTTCGCTTCGCTTATCGTTTTCAGAGTATTTTCCGGTATCGGCGCTTCAATGGTGTTCAGCACAAATTTAGCCATTCTGTCTGCAACTTACGAGCCGCATGAACGAGGCTCCGCTATGGGCATAATAACCTCCGTTGTTTACCTGGCTCTTGCGCTCGGCCCTTTTTTCGGCGGAATGCTAACGCATTATCTGGGCTGGGAAAGCGTGTTCTACATACCGGGCATAATCCTTATAGTTCAGGCTTTCAGCGTTCCTTTTTTAATCAAGCAGGAATGGATTGCGCATAGCGACAAAGGCTTTGATAAAATCGGTTCATTGGTTTACGGGTTGGCGCTGTTCTGCCTTGTCTTTGGGTTCTCGGAGTTTTCCTGGATTTTGATGATTGCGGGAATTCTCATGTTCATTTTCTTTTATAATTACGAAAAGAAAAAAGAAGAGCCGGTGCTTCAAGTACGGCTATTCAGCAGCAATAAGGTTTTTGCATTTGCTTCGCTTGCTGCGTTTTTGAGCTATGCGGCAACAATGGCGCTCTTCTTTATGGTAAGCCTCTACCTGCAATTTGAACGCGGATTTGATGCGAGAACTTCCGGTTTGATTTTTGTCGCTTCTGCGCTGGTGCAATCGGTGTCTGCTCTTTATGCCGGCAGGCTTGCAGATAAATTTGAGGCATCTAAAATTGCTATGCTCGGCATGGGGTTAAACGCTATAGGTTTGCTTGGGCTTGTTTTTGTAGGCTCGGAGACTCCGATTTTTGCGATAATAGCGATGCTTCTGTTCTTGGGGCTCGGCGTTGGATTGTTCTGTTCGCCCAATACCAAAGTGATTATGGGTTCCGTGGAGAACAAGTTTATGAGCCAGGCATCTGCGACTGTTGGCACAATGAGGCTAACGGGGCAAGCGCTGAGCATGGGCATTGCCATAATGTCCGTTTCGCTGTTCGGAAATTTTATGCAGAGCTGGAGATTTACATTTGCGATTTGCGTAGCTCTTTGCTTGGTGGGCGTTTATGCAAGCTCGGTGAATTCTATATTTACTCTTCATGCCAAAAGTTCCGCCGAAAAATAAAAGAAAGCCTAGAACTGCGACAATTGCGACTCCTGCAGAAACTTCCTCCAATACTGGCGGAAGTTTTGAGATAGTGTTTTTATTTATTCTTTTGCTTCTTCTGTTTTTGATTTCCGTAATGTCTTTGACTGGTGGCTTTGGTCCTCATGCAGAAAAAATCGCAAAATTTCAATTAACGTTATTTGGACCGTTTCCGCTGTTTTTGCTGCTCGCAGCGTATGTTTCTTTTTTATGCTGGATGTTTCTGAAAAAAGTACTGAGCCAGCCAAAGGAAAGCATTATTCCGTTTGGGCACTGGGCGTGCGGATTCTTGCTGTTATATGTGTTTGTCAGCGTGATTTTAGCAGTGATAATGCCAGACACTCTCAAAGGGGTTCCGTTCAATTTCAGATTGGCTTCAAACGAATACGCAGGTTTTATAGGTTTGTTTTTGGTTAAAAGAGCTTTTCCGCCAATCTTTGGACAAGAAACTAGCGGGCTGTTGTTCTGCTCTGGCTTGGGCATTATCATGACTAGCTTTTGTTTTGGATTAAGGCCAAAGCATCTGTTTGAATTCGCAAAAACAATAAAGCTCGGCGTTCAAATTCTTCTTTACAAGCTGGACTTTTCAAGAAAAGTTCCGGAAGCCACAACTTATATAAAAGTACACGACACAGGTGATTTTGTTGCGGTTAAGCTGGGCGAAATAAAACCGGCAAAAGGCTCTCCGTTTGGGAAACGGGAAAAACAAGATTTGACATTTCACAGAGATCCGTTCAAACCAATTTCAAGCGAAATTCTCCCAACAGATGAAATAGAGAGAATAAACCATCTGCTGGCTACAACCACAGACCCGCGCGAAATTCGCCGCCTGCGAGACGAGCTTGCCGATTATCAGCGCATAAAAGACATAAACGATTGGGAAGATCAAAAAGACAAAGAGCTTAAGATAGAAGGTCTGCTTGCAAAGCAGGATGAAGAAGAGCGGATAATTGAGATTGAAAAGTTGAGAGTGGAGAGTGGAGAGTGGAGAGTGAAAGAACAGAGCGAAACTCATGAAGATAACTCTCAACTCTCAACTCTCAACTCTCAATTAAATACAGAAGTCAAAGACCCTACAAAATATGATGAATACCACGTCCCTCAGCTTGCGGATATTTTGGCCCCCGTGCCGGACCAGACTATAGATTACACCAAAGAAGAGCTTGAGGAGATAGGGAAGAATATAGAATCGCAGTTGATAAATTTTAAAGTGAAAGGCAAAGTGACAGGCATTATGACCGGGCCTGTAATCACTCGCTTTGAGATAGAGCCTGGGCCGGGCGTAAAGGTTTCCAGATTTGAAAGCTTGGCAGATGATTTGGCGTTAACGCTTAAAGTAGCTTCTGTCAGGATTATATCTTCTATACCAGGCAAGTCTGCAGTTGGCATAGAGCTTCCCAATAGAAAGCCTCAAACTGTTTTTTGCAGGGAGATTCTGGAGTCTTCGAGATTTACGAAAGACCCAAAGAAAATTCAGGTTGTTCTTGGCAAAGACGTTATGGGCGATGCATTTGTGATGGATTTGACAAAAACACCTCACTTGCTTATAGCTGGGCAAACAGGAGCGGGAAAATCGGTTTGCATAAATGTTCTTTTGGCAAGCATTCTGTTCAGCAAAACTCCGGAAGAAGTTCGCTTGATTCTGGTGGATCCAAAGGTTGTGGAACTCGCTATGTACGAGGATATTCCTCATCTTCTGCACCCGGTTATAAAATCTCCGGAGGTAGCGGTGCAAGCTCTAAAATGGCTTTGCGTGGAGATGGACAGGCGCTATGAGGTTCTGGCAAGCGCAAGGGTTAGGAACATAGAGGGTTTCAACGACAAGTTCAAAGCTTCTGGTTTCGACGAGGATGTTCCTGAAGAAGACAGGAAGCTCATGCCTTTTATTGTTGTTGTGATAGATGAGCTGGCAGATTTAATGATGACCGCAGGCAAGGAAATTGACACCAGCATAGCCCGCATAGCGCAGAAAGCCAGAGCCGTAGGCATTCATCTGGTTTTGGCCACTCAAAGACCATCCGTAAATGTTATCACGGGCGTAATAAAGGCAAATTTGCCATCTCGCATAAGCTTCAAGGTAGCCTCTTATATAGACTCCAAAACAATTTTAGACAGCACTGGCGCAGAAAAACTGCTTGGAAGAGGCGATATGCTGTTCCGATCAAATGACAGGCCAGATCCGGTGCGCGTTCATGGGGCTTTTTTAAAGGACTGTGAGGTGGAGGCTCTGTCAGATGCATGTTCAAGTCAAAATGTACATTACGAAAGAATAGAGACTTTTGATTTGGGCGATGCCTTAAGCGATGAAGAGACGGGGCTGGGCGGAGTTAAAAACAAAGACCCTCTGTTTTGGCAAGCTGCGCGATTGGGTTTGGAAGCAGGCGAGCTTTCGATAAGCACTTTGCAGAGGCGGCTCAGCATAGGGTTTGCAAGAGCTGGAAAAATCATGGATCAGCTCACTTCAGAGGGCATTTGCAGCAAACCTAACGGCAGTAAACCCCGAAAAATGCTAATGAATGAAGAAATGATTGATAATTTGGAGAAAAGATGATAAAAAAATCGCCTATATAGCAAAAAAAAATGTATTTTATGTAAATCATGGTTAAACAGATTTCTTTAGCATTTGTTGTCCTTTTGCTTTGCGCAGACGTTGTTTTGGCACAGAGAACAACAAAAGCAGCTCAGGCAGCTCAAGAAGAAGACCGCGCTGCTCGCAAGCGGTGGGCAGAAGAGCAGCGAGCAGATGAATATGCGAGTAGTCTGCGCCGTCGCGATTGGTTGAAAGACCGTCTTGTTTTGCAATTGGGAATGGGCTCAAAATATCCTATTATGGGTAAGGATTGGTTTGGTTTTGGCGCTGCTGCGGAGTACATAACTCGCTGGCATGCCTCTGCTTTTCTCTCAGGAGGCTTTATTCCTGCTAGCGATGAGTCCGAATTTCCTCCAGGCAATGAAGATATGCCAGGTTTCTCTTTGGCAGGCGGATTGGGCTGGCGCTTAGGTTTAGCTTATTATTTGTTCCCCAAAAGCCCGTTGCATTTAGGTTTTCAGGTATCTTACGGAACGGTTTACTACGACCATAAAGCCAAGCCAAACGTTCCAGACAGTTTAATTATTGCTGGCAAAGAGTATACTCGCAGCATATTAATTTGCCTTGGATGGGAATTTGATATGACCCTCACATATTTAACCGATGAGTGGTATTTCTTGCAAGCTGTTGTGGGAGTTTATACCGTAGGCAATGGTAAGCGCGCTAACGGTGGGAAGAGCGATTGGAATGCAGGAAGATACAATCCTTCATGGGGAAGGGAACTTGTAGATGGCCAATATGAATATGTAAATTTGGTTACCAGAGACGCCGATAACAAAGATGCTATTCCGCCGGTTGGAATGGTTTTTGGCATAGGCATAGGCTTTGCGTTTGAGGAATTATTCCCGGATGAGACTGAGCTTCGTCGCAGAGAACGCGAAGCTATACGTTCATCGGCAAAACCTGGTCAACGCAATCCCGGTACTGCTACCCCGGCAAGAAGGCCGGCTCCCGCGCCTAGCAGATGGTAAGCAATTTATTTCTTTAATTTATTCAATTCTGTTTGAGCTTGCACCGCCCTGGAGCTTCTAGGGTAAAATTCCTGAACTTTGCGCAGAGCGTTTTTAGCATGTTCCACATTTCCCATTCTCAGCAAGCATATTCCTATTTGAAATTGCGCATCGGCTTGCTTGATTGATTGGGTGTAGAAAAACACTTTTTCAAAAGCGGAAATAGCAAGAGCATAGTTGCTGAGATGCATTTGCGATTCCCCAGCCCAATACCAGGCATCGTCTGTCCAATCGCTTTGAGGGTATAGAACGGTGAATTTTTCAAATTGCGTTGCGGCGGCACTGTAGTTTTTTTGAGCGAACAAATATTGAGCTTGTTCGTATTCCTGCGGCATATAGGCAGAAATTTTTGGAAGCTGTTCGCGGCTCGGATTTATCAGCGGAACTTTGTCTTGGTTTTCAATGAATTTTCGCAGGAAGATGACTTCTTCTCTAAGGAGAGCGATTTGCAATTGGTTTTCGCTTGTAGCGGCCAAGGGCAGCAATGCAGAGAGACTATCCAGCAAATTTATTTGCAGGATAACAAAATTCAAGCGCTCGGAAAGAGCAGATATTCGTACCGAATCTGCTTTTGCAAGGCTCAAAGCCTGGTTTGCAGTAGCTTCAACTGCGAACATATCAACGCCAGGGCCAATTGCAGGTTCCTTTGAAGCGCAGGAGATTATCAAGAGCGATGATACTAACAAAAATAGGTAACGCATATACATGAATATAGAAAACCTACGCTACAACCCAACTGTGCGAAAATTCCTCGTCTTTGAATAAGGTTGCCAAACCTGTTATCTGCTTTAACCTCAGAATCTCATCCATGGACATGCCCAGATGCTTGGAAATCCAATTGTCTGATTTGCCCATTTCCACAAGCTCTGCAACTATGTTGCTCATCAGGTCCACATTGTGGCTGCCTCTTGCCCTGTTATGCCTTATGGTTGAGGCCATGCGCTCGCTGATGGGTTTTTCAATAATTGAGCAGGGAAGAAGACCTTTTTCCCTTTCGTATATATCGGGGTACATCAGCATTATGGAATATCTATGAAAACCGTCAACTATTTCATAAACATCTTCGGATTTGCGGTAATACACAACTACGGGCATTGTGTAGCCGTCTTCCTTGATGCTGCGATATAAAAGTTCCATTTCTGGCGGTGCAACGCTGTTTGGGTTGTATTCGTTTGCCCTGAGTTTTTCAATCGGAATGGCTTTTACGTTATAGACGGGACTTTTGCATTCGGTGGGATTTTTGCGGGTCATTTTTTGCTCCTATACAATTTTGCCAATTTTGTATTTCTCCAATAGCGCTTGCATGTGGTCGCGCTGTCTTTTGGTTTGACCAAAAGACAAAGTGCGACATAACTGGTCATTTTTTAAAATACATATAACCATTCTGCGCCAACTTGGGCCTAGTTTTTTTGCCTCTGCCCATATAGGAAGTTTATCGGGGATTTTTTCGTAAATCACCAACGGTTCATTCTTTCTGCCGCGCGTTGAAAATCTTCCTGAGATAATTGCGCCCTCTGGAAGCCATGATGTATTTACAACAGAGCCTATGGTTTCCCAGTATTTTATGAATCTGCTGAATTTTGCGTTGTAAATATCCGCAGTTGCTTTTGGGAGCGTTGCGAGCAGCAATTTGGCATAACTTTCCCAGGTATGCCCTTTTGGAAGTTTCACTTTCTTATATCCGAGTATTTTGTCTCCGCAATAAATATTGCCAAAATTTGCCCCGCTAACGCGGTTTACCACCCTTGCCCAGGTTTGCGGCTCTATTATGCGAAATAGATTAAGCCCAATGCGCTGATCGTCTCCATAAGGCTGGCAAATTCTCATTTGGCTAAGCGTAAGCCCTGCTTTGTAAAATAAATCGTACAATTCGTTGTAATCCCAGTTGAATTTATAGTTTCCAACCCATACATCTTTGTGCGTCCAGTCGTAAATAGGGTAGCAGCAGAACAACTCTTCGGTTTTGGATATATTCGTTGTCCAGTTGAGATTGTTCAGCATTTTTTTCTGTTTCAAGGCTATGGTTCTAAATCGGTTGAAACTTTCGTCGGAGCGAATTCCCACCAAGCATGCCGTTTTTTTGCCGCTGGCATACCATTCCCCGAATTCTATAATAAAATCTTCAAACTCCATGTTTTTTCTGAAAAAAGGCAAAGGATTGTTGTTTTCTGTAATGCATGGAAAATCTGGGTAATTTCGAACCCATTTGTCTTTGCAATTTAAATCCCATGGAGTCCAGAAGGGTTCAAAAACGCTCAGGGCATTCCTCAGATTCAGCGGCAGGCAGCACCAATACACATCAAATAAATCGCTGTTTTTAACCAATATATTCTTTATGAAATCAATGGTCATTTTATACTGTCCTTCCAGGTCTATAAACAGTACGCCTATTTTTTTGGTAATTTTATGCAATCTCATGTAATCGACTGCGAGATTTATCAGAACTGCGCTGTCTTTTCCGCCGCTGAAAGATATGTATATTTTTTCAAAGTTTTTGAATATAAAATCCATGCGCTCAAGGGCAGCATCGTAAACGTTTTTATCTAAATATTTTTTTCCCGCCACAATAATAATAAAATAGTTATTTTCTATATTACCTTTTGTGTTCATGAGAAGAAATATATTAGTATTCCTGATTTGCCTGTTTCCGCACGCAATTTTTGCCCTGAGCGATGGCAGCGATTTTCTGATTGTACCTTCTGCGCATGTTTTGGGCGAAAAAGCCTTTCAGGTTAGAGGAACCCTTGGCTACCATCACTCCAGTTGCACTAAAAATGACGAATCTAACATGTGCGACAAGTACCCGTTCGTGAGTTCTTTGCGCTTTGGGCTTTTCAATTCACTGGAATTAGGCGTTCAGTTTGGCGGTACTGTTTCTTTGGACATAAAAAACCAAGTATCCCAGGCTTATAGCTTTGCGCCGGCTTTTTCAATTGGGGCTAGAGCCTTTGTGCAAAGCTCCGAGGCGTATTTTTATTCGGTTCCAAAAAACGAGCGCAAAGAGCAAACTGGGGAGTTTTACGCAGTTGCTCAGTGGGGAGGCGATTCGTGGACTATTCTGGGCGGAGTTTCGGCTTTTCCGGTTATGGATGCAGATGCGGTTGCTCCTTTTTGGGGTTTTGAGCAAAATTTGGGCACGCCAAAACTGCAAGCTGCTTATGAGGGATTTTTCAGATATGGGTTTTCGCATCATAATGTAGGCTTGTCTTTCAAGCCTATGAATACTTTTCAAATCAGCGCGGGAGCAACAGAGTTTTACAGATACTTTTTCTCTGACAAAGGCGACTTCAAGTTTAGAACCAAAAATCCTGGCGCATATACCGGTTATCGCTCTCCCGGAGTCTATATGTCCATTGCCGTCAATGGCGGATTTACCCCAAGCTTGCAGAGCCGGAAGGCTGAGGTAGATAGTCTTAAAAAACAGCTTTCCGTGCATGAAAAGGATTTGACCTTTATGCGGTCGAGAGTGGATTATCTTGAAATGCTGTATAAAGATGCCGAGCCTAACGCAAACAGCGAATATATTCTGGATTTGCAAAAGAATTTCCAGGAAATTGTAGATAGCTATAAAGCTGATGCGTTTGAATTGGATTCCTTGCTGGCGAAAGAACAGGTTTTCATAGACAGGGGAATGGTGGCAAAAAGATTTATTATTAGGGAAGCGAAAAACAAAGAGCTTGCTAAGGAAAACAGAATCACTGCAATTCGCGTTATGAGTCATTTTCCGGACCCAATATTCTTTGACCATTTGGCAGGCATAGTCGCAGACAATTCAGACGAAGCTGTTGCCAGGGAGGCGGCTCTTGCGCTTGGCGTAATAAACACTCCAGAATCTCGCAAGGCTCTTTCTGCCGTGGCAAATCAGACTACGGGAATAGTCAGGGAAACCGTTATAGAGATAATGGGCTCTTTGTGAATGCGATTTTAGATATCAAGCTTATCAAGCGAAATTTTCGCATGGGATCGGAAGTAGTGCATGCATTGCGCGGGGTTAGCTTTTCTGTTTTCAAAGGCGAGTTTGTGACCATAATGGGAGCGAGCGGCAGCGGAAAAACAACCTTGCTCAACACGCTTGGCTGCATGGACAGACCTTCGAGTGGAGAGTACATTTTGGATGGCGAGCCAACGCACAAGTTGAAGAGAGATGCGCTTGCACAGCTGAGAAACAGAAAAATAGGTTTTGTGTTTCAGAGCTTTAACCTTTTGCCGCGCACCAGCGCAGTTGAACAGGTGGAGCTTCCATTGCTTTACAATTCCGCGATTGCCGCAAAGGAGCGCAGAGACAGAGCTATGGCTTGCCTTGATAAAGTTGGGCTTGCTTATCGCAGCGGTCATTTTCCCAATCAGCTTTCCGGGGGCCAGCAGCAGAGGGTTGCCATTGCCAGAGCTTTAGTGAACGACCCTGTTATGATTTTGGCAGACGAAGCAACAGGAAACTTGGATACCAGGACAAGTTATGAAATTATGTCTCTTTTTCAAGAGTTGAACGGCGTGGGAAAGACAATAGTTTTTGTGACTCACGAGCCAGACATAGCGACTTTCAGCAGCCGCACCATAAAGCTCAAGGACGGTCTTTTGCACAGCGATTACAAGAACGAAAGCATTGCTGATGCAGCGAAGGCATTGGCCGAGCTGCCCGTTCCTAAGGATGAGATTACTTAAGAAGTTCTACTACGCGGTGTTGCAAATCTTCTTTTGAAATAGGTTTCACTATAAAGTCTGTTGCGCCAGCCATTCCGCCGTGCGCGGTTAAAAATGCAACGGGTATTTTTGCGGTTTTTTCTTTTTCCCTTAGTTTATCCAGTGCGGTAAAGCCATTCATTTCGGGCATTTCTATATCCAATAGAATCAAGTCTGGAGTCATTTTTTCCAGAAACGCAAACATCTTTGCGGCAGATGGCATTGTGAAAACCCTGTAATCTTCTTCCAGCGCCTCTTTTGCCGTAACCAGATTCGTATCCGTATCGTCAACAATAAAAATAGTTTTCATAACTTATTTTAATATAGTAAATGCCGATTCGCTATCTATCCCGCTTTGGAAGCAGCACCCAAATAACAACCGGCGCGCCCATTAAGCTTGCAACCGCATTGAGCGGCAGCGGCGGCATTCCCCATATGCCTTGCGATAGCAAGCCTGCTACAAGAGCGAGCAAAGCGCCTGTCAAAAGAGAAGCGGGAATTAAAACTCTCTGATTGTCGTTGTTGAAAAAACCTCGTGCCAAGTGCGGAGTTGCCATTCCTATAAAACCTATCGGGCCGCAGAATGCCGTTGCTGCTGCAGCGAGTACCGCAGCGGCAAAAAGGGAAAGCAAACGCTTTTGCTTAACATTTATTCCCAAGCTTTTTGCGCCGTCTTCGCCCAAAGCGATTGCATTCAAATACTTAATGCAATAAACTGCTAAAATTAAACCGAGCAAAGAGCAAAGCATAAAATAGGGCAATTCCTCCCAGCGCAACCTGCCAAAAGAACCAAAACCCCAAGACACAAAACCGCGCAAAGCATCTGCGTTTGTGCTGTGCATTAAAATGGACACAACTGCATCGGCAAAATATGCAGCCATTAAACCCAGTACCAAAAGACCTGCATTGCTGGGAATGAATTTTGAAAAAAACGCTATGAACACAAGAACAGCCATTGCGCCCAAAGCCGCTGCCGAAAGCAAGCCAAGCGAGCCAAGACCAAAGCCTGCAAGCAAAAAAAATGCAACCCCAAGCGAGGCTCCGGAACTTATGCCAAGCACAAAAGGCCCGGCAAGCGGATTGCGAAAAACGCTCTGCAGCAAAAGGCCGCTCAGCGAAAGCGAAGCTCCGGCAAGAACCGCGGCCATAGCTCTGGGCAAACGGAAATCCCAAACAATGCGCCACTCTGCACTGCCAGCATCCACAGCACCGGAGAACAGAATTGCCAAAACATCAGAAAAAGAAATTTCCGCTGAACCTTGAAACAAAGTCAGCGAGAAAATTATAAGAAGTAAGATTACGAGAACTGAGAATTTAAACGGAATTAAAAGTTGAGAGTTGAGAGTTGAGAGTTGAGAGTTATTTTTCTGAGCTTCCTGCTTTTTTAACTCTCCACTCTCCACTCTCCACTCTCCACTGAATTTTAACTTTCCACTATTTCTTAGCACTCTTAGCGACTTCCACAACTTTTGCGAAAGCGGCAGGATCTGTGATTGCCAAGTCTGCCAGAACCTTGCGGTTCAAGTCTATTTTGGCAACGGAAAGCAAATGGATAAACTCGCTGTAACTCATGCCATGCTCGCGAACCGCTGCGTTAAGACGCTGAATCCACAAAGAGCGGAAATCGCCTTTTTTATCGCGACGGTGTTCGTATGCATACTGACCGGCATGGGTGGTAGCTTCTATGGCCAAACGCAGATTGCTTTTGCGACGGCCATAATAACCCTTTGCGGCCTTGATTATTTTTTTGCGACGTTCACGGCTGGGAACTCTTGTTTTTGCTCTAGACATGCTTGCTCCTTAGGCTTTTACCAACATACGTTTAACGTGGAACTCTTCGGTTTCTCTCACTATTCCATTCTGGCGCAAATTGCGTTTGCGCTTTGTGGTTTTCTTTGTGAGAATGTGGCGAGCGCCGGAGTGTTTGTATTTAACACTGCCAGAACCTGTGACTCGGAAGCGTTTTTTCGCTCCTCCGTGGGTTTTCATTTTAGGCATTTTGTCCTCTCTGGGAATTGGGGTCGCCCCCATTGTTAAAAGCCTCACCTGCAGCCTTTTGCTCGGTTTCGTGCTTTGCCTGTTCATCAGGCTTTAGCGTTTCCTTTTTCTTTATACCGCCCTTGCGGGGGCTAACTGAAATGGCGAAACACTTTTCCAACTTCAATTCTTCTATATCTCCATAAGGAGACAAGTCTTCTTTAGCCTGGTCTATAAGGCGGTGGCCGAATTCCATTCTGGAAATCTCCCTGCCCTTAAACTGAACTATAACCTTTACTTTAAAACCTTTTGTCAAAAACTCCTGAGCCTGTACCATGCGGTAACGGTAATCGTTTGAGGCGGTTTGAAAGTGCAATTTGATCTCTTTTACCTGCCCGGTCGATTGCTGATGGGCTTTTGCGGCTTTCTGCTTTTTTGTTTGCTCAAAACGGAACTTGCCGTAGTCTATAATTCTGCAAACTGGCGGATTGGCGTTCGGAGAGACTTCTACCAAATCAAGCTCGGCTTCTTTTGCCATTTGCAAAGCTCTTTGGATATCTACAATTCCTACTTGGGCGCCTCTAGGGTCTATTAGGCGAACTTGGGGAACTCTTATTTCTTGATTTATGCGAACTCCGTCTTTTGGACGGTTCGGCTGTGGGCGACCTCGAGGTGGAAGCAAACTAACGGACTCCTAAATTGAACATAGCAACAAATATAGAAAATTTCCAGCGAAATTCAAGGGTTCACGCTAGAAAAGATCTTTTTCCCTTCTTTGAAAATTATTCAACATGGTCCAGGAGAGTTTTAAGCCTACGAATGCTCTGTCTGCATTAACGTCGCCTCTGGAAGGCCATCCAGAAGCATTGTCTGCGCTCAAATCATCCCAGCCATAGTGGCGAACAACCTTGTAACCACCATATATGCCAGCAGAAAACTGGCCTCCCTGCAAGCGAAGCTCCAGTTCCAGATTTAAGGTTGGCCCAAAAGAACTTGCGAGCTCGGTATTATTGCTAGCGCGAGTATTCATCAATTCAACGCCTGGGCCTATAGATGGAATTATATTGAAAATGGAGTTCTGATGCAATAGCTTGTATCCCCACATCCAAGTGATTCCGTAGCTAAACCACTCGGTATCGCCTCTTTCCGGAGTAATTGGCATAAAATCAATATCAAACCAAGTGCGCAATTGAAGATGTTCGGCTCCTATTTCCACATGACCATCCACATAAATTTTCGAATAGCTTTTTCCCGTTGCGCTATTTATCAACTTTACGCCATCGGACTTCATGCTGCGAAAATCGCCTTTAAGCCCAAGAAACCCGCGCACCAAATCGCGATCGTAAATATTGCCGTTAGCGGCAAAAGAGGCTTGCGCCAAAAAAGCAATAAGCAATGCCGTTGGCAAAATTTTAGTAAAAATACGCATATAGATAAATATAGTAAACTAATATCTGATATCCATTTCCATAATCGGCAGATTTTCGCCTTTTTTCTGCGCTTCTTGCAATTTTTGGGCTTTTTCGGAACTGTACCACCAATAAACCGGAATTGCTTCTTCGCGGTTGAACTTGCCGTAGAGCGACTTTGGGTAACCAAAGCGATTCCAATGCAGAATTTTGTTGTTGTCGGATTGCCAGAGCAAAATGTTTGGAACTATTTCGGTAAGGCGGGTGTCCAGATTCTTAAGAATCTCGTTGCGCACATCAAGATTGTGCTCGGTTTTTTGAGCTTCTATCAGGCTGTCTATAACTCTGTCTTGCACGCCGGCTACATTATTTGTGCCTTTGTCGTTTGCGGTTTTGGAGTGCCAGCTCGCTTCGGGATCGCTCAGGCGGCCAGCTCCCCATGCTAGCCAGCAGAGGTCAAAATTAGCCTCGTCTATTCGCTGACGGAAAGTTGAAAGCGATACGGTTTCTATTTTTGAATCTACGCCAACGGTATTAAGATCTTCTTGAAATTTTGTCGCATGGCGAATATCTTCGGCGTAATTCAGGAATGTGAGTTCAAATTGCTCTCCTGCGCCATCAACCAATTTGCCTCGAGAATTTACAGTGTAGCCCGCTTCTTCAAAGAGCTTGCGAGCGGAGTCTGGATTAAACGGGTAAAGCGGCGCATTGGGATTTTTATGCTTGTCCCAGAGACTCGGATAATATGTGTTGAGCAAAAAGTACTGGTTGAACATGAATTTCTCGCTCATAAGCTCGCGATTCAGCAGAAGGGAAAGCGCTTTGCGAACTCGAATATCCTTGAATTTGTCTCTGCGCAAGTTGAGGGCATATCCTTGAAAGCCTTTTGGTTCATTGTTGAATACCCTGTTTTTCAATACATAGCCCTTTTTTACTCCGTCAAAATCAGTTTGATTCACCCATATCGACGCTGTATAAATTGGATACGCATCAAAATCGCCTTTTTTCAGAGCCTCAAGCGCTTTGTTGCGGTCTTCCATAAATCGGTATATAATTTTGCTGAAGTTGTATTTGCCGGCGTTGTAATTCTTTTGCCTGCCCCACCAGTCCGCGCGGCGAGCGAGTTCCAGATTGCGGTCTATTCTCATCTGTTTTATTTCATACGGCCCGCTTACAACCGGGAAGTCAAAGCGAACTGCATTGAAGTCCGTATTTTCCCAAGCGTGTTTTGGAAAAGCGACCATTCCGGCGGCTTCCCAAAAATTATTCCAGTGCGGATCTTTTGCTTTTACCGTAAAGCGAAGCGAGTCTTGCACATCCGGGCGTTCCAAGCGAGAGAGCCCGACTTTGAAAACAGGGGTTAAGTTTTTTGGGTCCATTATTACATCGTAGTAGAATTGCACATCGTAGGCGGTTACGGATTTTCCATCGCTCCATTTTGCACGGTTGTCTATTTCAAACGAGTAGGTCATGCCGTCTTCTGATATTTCCCATGAGCTTGCCAGAATTCCAACCGGTCTGTTTTCCGTTGAATGGAGTTCCGCAAGCGGTTCGAATAGCATGGACATTATATTGCTGGAAAAGGAATTCAAATCTCGCCACACGTTCAGCGATTGCGGCATCGCTCCGCCCCAGAGACTTATTTCTCCGCATGGAACAGCCTCGCTTGGAACCGCTATGGGGTCAAATTCCCCGGTAGCGTTTTCGTAAACCGGCGGAGAGGCCGGGCAAGCAACAGCAGATTTTGTTTGCGTTTGTTTTTCGCAGGATATAACGAAGAAGAAGGCTATTAATATGAGCGGCATGCAAAAGAATTTAGAAAATCACCTCACAGGCACTCGCAAAATCTGCTTTTCACTACCAAATGATACTCTCACAATGTACACTCCTGTCTGGACCCCGATTTTCAAGATTAAAGGATTATCAGGATTTGCAGAATATATACGCTTGCCTTGAATATTGTATACTTCTGCTTTTGCGCCTGCGGGCACGTTTTCCAGCACTATGGTTTTACCTGCTGCATAAGCACGTATTTTGCTTGCGGCGAATTGCGGCAAAATTGTTACGGTTGGAATTGTGCATTGATCGTTTTCCCATACTTTGCCAGCAGCCAAGCATTCTGCTGCCAAGTCTGGAGGCAAAGCTTCACCTGTTATCTTTATTGTGAAAGATTTCTCGTCAAAACCGACGGAATTAGTAGCCCTAACAGTGAATGTGTATTCTCCGGGTGTTGTTGGAACGCCGGAAATGTGAAGTACTCGGCTAAAAACACTCTCAAACTCAAGGCCTGGCGGCAAAGAACCTGCTACTACGCTCCAGCTAGCCGCACGATCCGAATAAATGTATCCTTCGTATTTATCACCCGTTTCGCCTTCATATATTTCATATTCTGAAATTTCCGGAGGCAAGTATTCATCAGCTATTGTTATAGTGAACTCTTTTGAGTCAAAGCCAACGGAATTTGTGACCTTAACAGTGAATGTATATGTGCCTGGCGTTGTGGGAATGCCGTAGATGTAATTATGACGTTCAAAATCGCTCTCCAGTTCAAGACCAGGAGGCAAAGAGCCTTCTATGCTCCAGTAAGCAGCACGGTCTGAGTAAATCCAGGCCTCGTAATCTGCGCCTACAGTACTGCTATTATAAATATTTTCATATACAATCACAGGAATATATTGCTCTGCGACAATAGTGATGGAAAGAGCTTTTGTATCGCTGCCAGACGCATTTGTTGCCCTGACTGTGAAATTATATGTGCCGGCAGATTTTGGGTAGCCTCCAATGTAACCGTAATTTAACTCAAGACCTGGTGGCAAGGAACCGCTTATTACGCTCCACTGAGCGTAGTCTGTTGCTTCTAGCCGTTCCGAGTAGTACTCGCCAGCCATTTCATCAGGAAGAACCGAGGTTAAGATTTCCGGCGCTCTCGGCATAACAATAGTTATTGTGAAAGTTTTTTCTTCTTCTCCTCCTCCTGCATTTTCTGCCTTAATGGTGAATGTGTATTCACCGGCGGTTGTTGGAGTGCCGTAAAATTCCAAGTGGCTGCTGAAGCTTGTGCTATTTAATTTAATGCCCGGTGGCAAAGAACCTTCTGTTATGCTCCAATTAGCTGGTAAATCTTGACAATAATCGTAGTATTGGTGATAATAGTATGAGCAGTAGTATGAGTAAATGTATCCATAGTATTCTGCGCCAACTATGCCATCTTGCAAATAATTTTCAATTATCGGTACAGGCGGTATTGCGATATTTATGATAAATGTTTTGCTGTCAGAGCCTTTTGAATTTATTGCCTTAATGGAGAAAGTGTATTCGCCCGACGTTGTGGGAGTTCCGGAAATTCTCGCTTCGCTACTAAAGTTTGCGTTTTCCAATATAAGGCCTGGTGGCAAATTGCCTTCTATACTCCAATTAGCTGCTCGGTCTGAGTAAATGTACCCCCAGTAAGATATACCGGCTATGCCATCATGCAAGTTATTGTATGTAATTTCTGGTTTTTGCTGTTCTGCATCAATAGTGATGGAAAAATCTTTTATATCGCTGCCTGCAGCATTTGTCGCCTTGATTGTGAAATTATATGTACCGGCAGTTCTGGGAGTGCCTTCAATATACATTTTATTGGTAGAAACTGCACTACTGGAACTGCTGGGAGAACCGCCACTGCTGGAAACCCAAGCCCCACTGCTGGAAACCCAAGCCTCACTACTGGAAGACGGTTCACGGCCGGATTCAAGACTATAAGATAAAGAAAATCCCGGAGGCAAAGTGCCGCTTACACGGCTCCACTCTGCGTAGTCCGTTATCGCTTCCAGCAATTCCCCATAATACTTGCCAACAATGCCATTTGGCAAATCTACGGTTGTAATTACCGGTATGCTTGGCATCACAATTTTTATGGTAAAGAATTGTTCGTCATGGCCTTCCGTATTTTCCGCTTTGACCTTGAATGTATATTCACCGGCTGTTGTGGGCTTGCCTTCAATTTTAGAATGTGATAATAATACAAGGCCAGGCGGCAAATTACCTTCTATTACACTCCATGAAACGTAGTCTGTTGCTTCAAAATGTCCCGAGTAAGATTTGCCTACAACGCCATCAGGAATGTTAGCAAATACTATTTCTGGTGGAGGTGGTGCTATGATGCTTATGGTAATAGTTTCCGTATTTGAGCCGGCAGAGTTTGATACCATAATAGTGAATGTAAAATCGCCGATTGCTGTGGGTTTACCGTAAATAAAAATTCCGCTTTCGTATTCGCTCATATTTACATCAAGGCCAGGCGGCAAAGAACCATTTACTATGCTCCAATAAGCAGCACGATCTGAACAGATTCTTGTCAAATAATATCTGTTTATTACGCCGCTTGGCGAATTAACGCATTCAAATCTCGGCGCATATAGTGCTTCGCCTATAGCGATGGTAAATTCTTTTGTGTCATAACTGGTAACATTTGTTGCCTTAACTGTGAATTTGTATTCGCCAGCAGTTGTTGGATAACCAGAAATATAACCGTCATATAGATTAAGACCTGGCGGAAGATTTCCGCCTACAATGCTCCACTCTGCGTAGTCCGTCGCTTCAAGCTCACCACGATAATGCTCTCCTTCCGAGCCACTTGGCAATGAAATGGTTGTAATTTCAGGAGCATCCGGCATCACAACCTTTACGGTAAAGGTTTCTTCTGCAAAGTAATTGTTATTTGTTGCCCTAACAGTAAAGGTAAATTCACCGAGTTTTGTGAGATCGCCTTCAATGCAAATGTAGTTGCCATAGTTTTTGCAATAGTCTTGCAACTCAAGACCATCGGGCAAAGTGCCTATGATACTCCATTTAACCGGTATATCAGAATAAACTGATGCAGAATACCATTGACCTAATTTACCATCCGGCATATAAGCGTCTATTATCGGCATATTAGCCATTACAATTTTTATGGTAAAATTCTTTGTTGTAGAACCATAACTATTTTCTGCTTTAATAGTGACATCATAAGTGCCAGGCACTGTTGGAGTGCCATAAATATAAGCATAATTCCCGTCTTGCATATGAAGACCTGGTGGCAGAGTACCTACTACGCTCCATGTAGCTGTGCGATCGGATACAAAATATTTCGTTTCATAACTTCTATCGACTTTGCCATTCGGCAATTCTATTGTTGTAATTTTCGGCACTCCAGGTCCTGCAATACTCATAGTAAAAGCCTGCTCGCTAAAGCCCACAGTATTTTCCGCTCTAACGGTAAATGTAAAGTTGCCGATTTCTATGGGTGTACCATAAATGGAAATTTGGCTTTTGTATTCGCTCACATCTACATCAAGGCCGGGTGGCAAAGAACCGTTTACTATACTCCAATAAGCAGCACGGTTTGAATTAATGCTCCCATAGTAACTATCATCCACTACGCCGTCTTTCCGTAAATTATCATATATAATCGGTTTTTGTCTCTCAGGGTTAATAGTGATGGAAAATTCTCTTGTATCACTTCCTCCTGAATTTATTGCTTTAACTGTGAAATTATAAATGCCTGGAGTTGTTGGATAACCAGAAATATAAGCCTCGCTTTTGTAACCCCAGGTATTTTCTACTTTAAGACCTAGCGGCAAATTGCCTTCTACACTCCATACAGCGAGTTCTGTAGCATAAATCCAACCATAATAATGTTCTCCTGCAATGCTCGAATGCAACGAAGCGTCTATAATTACCGGAGCTTCCGCTTTTGTACCAGCTATGAATGTGCCGCCCTGGCCATAACAAGTTAGGTCTTCACCAAACTTATTCTCAGGACCTATTCCGGTGGCTCCTGAGTACAAAGCTCCGCCTCCATTACTGCATTCTTCAATAAGTTGGTGGCAATCTCGAGGTTCATACACAGGATCAGTGCTAATAGGATAGCAGCCATTAGAGTACGGCCATTCGCAGAACAGAGGAACTCCGTCCATAGCGCATTCTTCCCATGCCTTCGGTGCAGTAAACAAAACGAGCAATGCTGCAAGGAATGTTATTTTAGATTTGTTCATAATGAACTCCTATGTCTTAAAATGCAAAAAGGCAAACTTTCTCTAGCTTGCCCCTCAAGCTTTAATATATATATTTTTTTGACAAAACATTAACTTTTTTTCAAAAAAATGCAAAAATGGCGATTTTAAGCAGAAAATCCACTTTTGCATTAAAAGCTAGAATACTTTTGCCCGCCAACCAATGTTTTGCCTTTATACACCGCCATTTGCCCAACAGGCAGAATCCAATAACCCGCAGCGCGCAAATCATCTATAAGCCCTTCTACTCCTGCCGCATTGTTGCCGGTTGCGGTGTTGAACTCATGAAGATTCACTATCTTGCCATCGCTGGCGCAAGCCTTTACATTGTTTCTGATTTGAGCAGAATTTATGCCGTTATAGTCATTGCTCCAGCAACTGACGTCTATCATCGGCAAGTTTAAAGCTCTGCAAACATTATCAACGGCGCCGCCTGCATAATCAACGCTGGGCGCACGGAAGAGAGTAGGATTTGAGCCAGTGATGTTCTTAATTTTATCCGAGCAGTCCTGCACGCTTTTTTGGCTGGGATTTGAGCTATAACCGTCAGAATGGTTTGCCAATTCGTGCCCTGCGGAATGCATAGCTTGAGCTGCTGCCAAGTTGCTAGTTATGTTTTGCCCTATCAAAAAGAATGTGGTTTTTACTTCTTTTTTTGCCAGCGCAGCAAGCAAGCTTTGCGTTTGGCTGCTGGGACCATCGTCAAAGCTCAGGGCTATCACTTTCGTAGGCTTTGAGGCATAACCCAAGCGTTTCCAGTTTGCCTCTATTTCAGCGTCCATGGCAGCTTTGTCCGTAAGAGGATTGAACGGCCCTTCGCTACTGCTACTGCTAGGCAAGACGCTGGAAGAACTGCTGCTGGACAGGACGCTAGAAGAGCTACTGCTTGGCAGGCTGCTGGATGAGCTGCTGCTTGGCAGGCTGCTAGACGAACTGCTGCTGGGCAGAACGCTAGAAGAGCTACTGCTTGGCAGGCTGCTAGACGAACTGCTGCTTGGCAGGACGCTAGAAGAGCTGCTGCTGGGCAAGTTGCTAGAGCTACTGCTTTGCTCTGCTTCGCTGCTGCTAGAATTATCAGGCTCCGAGCTTGAACTGCTAGGTAGGTTTACGGGACTGTTTCCTTCGGTATTTTCTCCTGAGCAGGAAAAAACAAAGAATATGGCGGCAATCAAAAATTTAATATGCATATATACCCCTCCAAGGTTGTTACTAGTTAATATAGAAAATGCTACCTAAACCTCTCCCTCTCCCTCAAAAACTCATCCCACTCGCTTATGGCTCCCAGCGGGGTTTTTCCAGAGGTGTCCACTTCAAAACCCATGCTCTTAAGCGGAGCAACGGATGCTTTTAAATACTCCAACGCTTGAATAGAACGAACATACTTGTTCTGCAACTCGGTCAAAAGCATTTCCCTGTCGCGAATATCCTTATCTTGGCTAGAAATTATGGAGAACAATGTCAAAAGCCAGCCAGCTAGCAAAATGAAAAAGACTATCGCAACGCCAGGAGCAAGGCGCAAACCAGTGCTCCGCTGATACGTTATGCCAGCCGCTTTCAGCTTCTCCCAAAAGCCTGTATTTTTTCTATAAGACTCTTTTGAATCGTGAATTTTGAAAATGTTGAAAAACGGGCCGAAAAATTTTGCGCAGTCCTCGTTGTGGAAAATGAAAACCAACTCGGAATCCTTGCCCCTTACAAAATTCAAATATTCCAAAAACATGCTCAAATAAGCCTTGTCTTTGAACCTCGCCTGTTCAATGTTCACAAAATAAATCTTATTTGAACCTTCAACCGCAGAATACAAACGCTCGCGCATGCCAGGAAAATGCTCGGTTTTCAAAACGCCTTTGAATTCAAGCAAAGTCTCGTTTTTGAAAATCTCCATAGCAAAATCTAAATTCTCGTTCACGACAAAAATCCTCCACCGTTCAGCTTAATGCGCAAATGGCAAGTCTCGCTCTCCTGACCCATCAATTCCACTTTGCGAAAAACAGCAATCCTAAGACCCTGCGTGGTGCTTGGAGCGGCAATAGGACCTATGCCCAAAATTGGAGCACACAAAACATCCGCATTCTTGCTAGCCTCAATAGAAGCGCCAATGCCCAAATATCTGTCCCGGAAGGTTATTTTTTTCACATTATTGCAAAAAGCATTGCTTAGCTCGGTTTTTATCTTTTTTCCCTGAATTTTCAATGATTGACCGCGAACGTCATCGCAACGAAAACCAAGGCAAAGTTCCGTTGCCAGCTCGCCGTGAAAAGCGTTGAAAGAGGCGTTTGTAATCGATACGCTCATCAAAAGCTCAGATTCATTGTTCTTCAAGCTGAAAACTTTCTCCACCCTAAACGAATATTCCCTTCCTGCATGAGACACATTCTGATAACCGGAAAGCAACACCTGAACCTTATATCCCTGCGTTTTAATTGAACTATCGTATGGTTCTAAAAGAGCTCCCTGGCGGTCGCTTATCCACGAGTTTCTCTGGTCCGAGTTTTCAAACTCAAAAGGACAAATATGATCTATAAAAAGCGGAGAAATTTCGCCATCGTCTCTCATGGAGCAAGCCAGCTCCGAAAAAGACGGGCGATACGCCAGCGAGCGCATCCAGCCTCCGAGAGCGGGTTCAATTAAACATTCCACGTAAGGATTGCTGAATAAAATCTGCTGATTGCCGTCCAAGAAAAAACCTTGAGTGGAAAATCTTATTCCGTCTTGATCCTCGCTGTCTCGCAAGATTTTTTCGGCCTCCATAACAGCGCGATTTGCCTGAAATCTCACAAAATCTCGCTGCATTCCGTCTGCGGCATTTTTAAAATAGCTTTGGGGCATAGCTTTCAACAACCCATCATAAATCTTTTTCTGAATATCGGAATCGCTCAAAGAACGAGCTTTGAAATACACATTCAAAATTCTCTTGTGCAAAAAATTTATCTCCGGCATTCGCAGAAGAATATCTCTGCAGCTCGGCGCAAAAGATGAATGCCCCGTCAAGTTCACCTTGCCAGCCGCTTTATGCTCATCAACCGCATGGCATAGCAAATGATGTTCAAGGTCAATTCCTTCTGCGCCTGCGGTATCCAAAGCTTGCAGCCACTCGCTGCCAAGAACAACTTCGTCAAGGTTTATTTGCAAAAGAATGCAGTTTACGCCGCCCAAATCATTGAAGTTTTTCAGCGAATGTATTATTTCTGGGCGCAGGTTGTTTTGAAAAGATTGCGATAAACTTTGCGAATAAGTTAAAATTCGCATAAATGAACCGCCATATTCTGCGGCAAACCATCCTGATACCGTAGCTTTTCTGCCCAATGCCTCTTGAACGGAAACATCTGGCATAAAAGCGTATTCAAAACCGCTTTTCTCAAGAGTCTCTATCAGGTCTATTTCCCAGGCATGGGATCTGCAAAAATAACCAATAGGCTCCATCAAAGAAATCAAATTTTCTTTATGTTTTTTGAGTTGCAATTCTTGAAGTTCTTTGGGAAACAAAGGTAGCATGGCATCGTTATAAGTTCCGCCCAAAAATTCCAATTGCCCGTTTCCCACGAATTCTTTTAATTGTTCTGCCTCGCGCTTCAGGGCTTCCAGCATTCGCCCTGTAAAAAACACGCTCAGTTTCAACAATGGCCTTCCGGAAAGCAATCCGATTATTTTCTGAGCCCAAACCTTTGCAGCCAAGCTATGCGCATTTTTTTTATGCGGATCATAAACCGGGTAAAGAGCGACAGCAAATTTCATAGTAGAGAATTTAGAAAGTTGCGGGGGTAGGAAATCGGGGTTCAGACGTTTTCTATTTTTCCCCTATGCACGACATTCTGGTAATTGGTGCTGGCATTGCCGGCCTGACCGTGGCTCTGAAAGCTTCGGAAAGCGGCAAAAGCGTTTTGTTGCTCACAAAAGGCGCAAAACCGGATGGCTCAACCAACTATGCTCAAGGCGGCATCGCTTCTGTAACTTCACCCGAAGATTCTTTTGAAAGCCACATCGCAGACACTCTGGAAGCGGGAGACGGATTGTGCAAAAAAAAACAGGTGGAAATCTTAACCAAAAACGCTCCGAAAGCTATTGAACAACTGATTAAATGGGGTGTCAACTTTACGCCAGATAAAAATGACGATAATTACTTTGACTTGCACTTGGAAGGCGGGCACAGCTTTCGCCGCATTCTGCACACCGCAGACTTGACCGGCAAAGAAATCATGCGCGCGCTGCTCGCAAAATTAAAGCAGTGCAAAATAGACTTTCTTGAACATAGCACCGTTTTGGATTTGATTGTGAAAAAATCCCGTTGCATTGGCGCAATTACAAACAGCGGCGCAATTTATGCAAAAACCGTTGTGCTGGCAACCGGCGGAGCAGGGCGGCTTTGGCTGCATTCCACAAATCCTCCGGACGCTTGCGGAGAGGGAATCGCCATGGCATACCGTGCCGGAGCTGCGCTTCAAGACTTGGAATTTATGCAATTCCACCCAACAAGCCTTTACGCTCCGCAACTCAAAAAAACATTTCTCATTTCAGAGGCTGTTCGAGGTTTTGGCGGAATTCTGAAAAACCACAAAGGCGAAGAATTTATGAACGAAGTTCATCCTCTCCATTCGCTTGCGCCCCGCGATATAGTAGCTCGTGCAATTCTGAACGAAATGCAGCGCACCGGCAAAGACTATATGTATTTGGATGTAACTCATCGCAAAGCCAAAGACATAAAAACGCATTTTCCAAACATCTATGCAAAGTGCCTTGAATGCAAAATAGACATGACCAAAGACTGGATTCCCGTAGTCCCCGCAGCGCATTACATGTGCGGAGGCGTACTCGTCGATTCTTACAGCAGAACAGCGCTGAAAGGTCTTTACGCCGTAGGCGAAATTTCAGCAACCGGAGTGCATGGCGCTAATCGCCTGGCTTCAAACTCGCTCTTGGAAAGCGTGGTATTTGCGCTAAGAGCGTGCGAAAAAATGTCTAAATCAGAATTCACAGAATTAAAAAAAATACAGAATTATAAATTCTCAACTCTCAACTCTCAACTCTCAACTTTCTCAAAGCAGAAAAAAGAAATCCAAACAATTATGTGGGAGCATTGCGGAATTGTGCGCTCTATGAATGGGCTGAAGATTGGATTGGAGAAATTGAAGAAGTTTGATGATATTAAGGACATTCAATTTCGCAACTTTTTGGAAAGCGCAAAGCTTGTTGTGGAATGCGCTTTGAAGAGAAAAGAATCCAGAGGGCTTCAATGCTTAACGGATTGTCCTAAGAAAAATCCGAAAAGCTTAAAGCATTATACTATAAAGAAACGCTGATTTACTTGAAATCGTATCTGAAATTCAACTCATAACGGTTCAAGCTGCCGCTGTCTGTTTTGTCGCCATTGGCCTTTTTAGCATAATCTGTTGACAGGGTAAAATACTCAAGCGTGAGCTTTGCAGCAGAAGTGAAATTGTAGCCTACGTTTGCGAATATAAACATGTTGCTTTCGCGAGAACCAGGTATTATTGTGGATTTGCTAGCATCTTCCACATTCACCTCTCCGTCCAGGCTTTCCATTCCAATGCCGGTTGCTGCGGAAAGATTTGATGGAAGTTTTGCAGACAGAGCCGCCCAAAAGCCCATCGAGCTTATGCCGTCTTCTCTAACCTTCTGAGGATTGCTCGAGCTTGTATGGTTCAAACCCAAGCTTCCATCGCCATAGCGAGTGAGATTCTGACCCATAAACCATTCTCCGGTAAGGGTTAGAATGTCCATTAAAGGAGCCGATAAATCAACGCCGATCAAATTGGCGCTTGGGCCTCTTTTCGCGCGATTGTCATCATCGGCATTCGCAGCCTCGTCTTTGGCAAAAAGACCGGAAACGCCCAGCGCCAAGTTCGCTTTTTCGCCGGCCCACGTTGCCGGGAGCTTCACGCCCAAACGGCCTTGAACAGCCGGAGAAGAAGAAGCCACATTGTCATCTGCTCTCAAGCGGTCATGCGTAGCGGCAACAGCCAGTTCAGCAGGGCCAAGAGCCTGAGTCACGCGAATCTGCGGGCGGCGGTTGCCTATGTTGCCTACGCCGTTGAGGCTGCTTGGGTTTATTGAAGGCGGGTCAAGCGGAGTGACTACATCATCTGTCATGCCGAATAAAAGAGTGGTGCCCAAACCTTTGTAATTCACGCTGCCCCAAGACTGCCTTACGCGAAACCCTGAAGAGCCGTTATGGTTAGAGTAGCCGCTTGCTCCGGCGAAATCTGCTTCAAATCTTCCTTTCAAACCGGGCTCGTCTTCTTTTGAAGGGCCTTCCAAATTCAATCCAAGTCTTGTGCGGGCAATGCTGAGCGTTGTTCTGCCCTGAGCATCTTTGTTGGCATTGGACAGAGCATTTGCCGACCAAAGACCGTTTGTCAAACCGTCCTCATAAGACGAATTCAACTCCAAACGTCCGTATAATTGAACCTTCGTTCCGCCTGGAGTTACAACAGGAGCTGCATCTTGCGCGCTTGCGATTGTGCCAAAAGCAAGCAAAGCAGCGATAGAGATTTTCTTCATAAAAGTCCTCAGTTGAGTTAAATCATATATAATTTAGATTTTTTTTATTAAAATTCTGTTATGGAGCATTTAAGATTTTGTTAAGAAATTTATTGAGAATGCTCTCTCTATTGCTCGCAACCCATGCAAAATCATTGTCTATAAGCTGATGTATCGGATCTGTATTAAATCCTTCATAACTGCCGCCCTTGCCTGTAGAGATAATTGGATAATTATTTTTATACAAATCCATAGCCTCATCTGAGATTGCCCAGTCAAGGAAAGTTTTTGCCGCTGAGTTTATGTTCTTCTTCTTTATAAGAGCGTTAGCTTCCATATCCCAGCCAGAACCATCAATTGGGAATATCGTAAGAACAGGAGCGCCATTTTTTCTCTGTCTTATCCCGGCATAGCCAAAACTTATTCCAACCACGCACTCGCCGGCAGCAGCCATTTTCGCAGGTTCAGAGCCTGCATGCACATACTGTCCAATATTTTCATGCAATTTTGAAAGGTAGTTCCAACCTTTTTCAGTATCTTTGCCATTCAATTGCAATATGCCCGCAATCGTGAAAAATCCCGTGCCGGAAGAACTCGGATTAGGCATTGCAATACGCCCTTTCAACTCAGGGCGCAACAAATCGTTGAAAGATTTAACCTCATCTGCCTGAAGCCCAAGTTTGGAAAGCTCCACGGCATTGACTATAAACGCCGTTTCCCTGGCATTAATGCCAACCCAGGTAGGGATAAGTTTATCAGACTTGAATTTTGGCAAGATTCTATCAATTCCTTTGGGAGAATATCCTTCAAGCATCCTGAGCTCATCTAAAACAAGCATGGAAGAAGCTGCAGTGCCCCACACAACATCCGCTTGAGGATTGTCTTTTTCCGCTATAATCTGCGAAGTTATTATGCCAGTGGATTCGCGCGTAATATTCACCTTTATATCGGGATATTTTGCGTTAAACGCCTGTAAAAATTCTGTTGCAAGTTCATGTTCCATAGCCGTATAAACGGTTATAGTCCCCTGCGTCTCTTCTTTGCAACCGCCCAAAAACAGGCTCGCAACAACCAGCGCCATAAACATACGATAAATCTTCATAAAGAAAATATAGGTTCTAAATGTTAAGATTTGGTTAAGGGGGAGTTTCTTTTCGGTTAATAATTCTGTTAATTTTTAAAATTCCAGCCAATTCCGATTCTGAAGTTTTCTATATTACAACCATGCTCCCACTTGAGTCTGCCATATATAAAAGCTACCTGGAAACGGCGGCTCCTAATTTGCTCAAAGCAAAAGGGGACCCGTGGAAAGTTGAAATAGATACGCTTTTAAAGCATTACGGTTCCTTTTTGCTGGACGGCTGGGGAACGCTCTATGGCAAAGATAATTTTGTTTACCCCGGCGTTATGGAGTTTATGGCAGCGCTGCGCAAAGCGAATAAAAATATAAGGCTTATAACAAACTCCGCATCTCGCACCGTAAAGCAAATACAAGACGACCTTCGCCTTGCAGGCTTGGACTTTGAAGCTTATGAAATTATATCTTCCGGCAGCTTGCTCGCTGCGCTCGCTGGAGCCATTGAGCTTAAAGAAGTTTATTATTTAGGCGGCGAAAACGGATTGAAATTCCTGGAAGATGCAAAAATACAAGTGTCCGAAAATCCCCCCGAACCCATAGTTATACTTGCCGGAATACATCCGACTCAAAAAGAAATAGACAATGCTGTCAAAATTTTATCAAGAGAAAATTCAAGAGTATTGGTATTAAACCCCGATGTTTACGCTCCCAATCCAGACGGAGAAAAAATTCCGGTTACTGGTTACATCGCAAATACTCTTAAAGAAAAAACCGGTTGCAAGCTTTTATTCTGCGGAAAGCCTTTCCCGCTTATTTATCAGATCGCTCTTCGCAGCTTGATTCCCAGCACAGACAGCGTTGTGATGATAGGCGATACGCTTGGCACAGACATTGCTGGTGCAAACATAGCCGGCATAGACTCTGCCTTAGTTGTGGGAAGAAATGTAAAAGAGTCCGAGCTAAGAGACGATATCTACATGCTCGGCGTAAGCCCTACTTACGTGCTGCACGGGTTTGATTAAGGCCCCTTCTCTCCGTTGTTCAAAAAATGCAATGCGCCAGCCAAATAAGCTAGCGGAGCGTTCCAGTTTATGGCTACCTCGTTGGAAGCATAACTGCAATTATGGTCAATATAGCTGAGTGCAGGTTTTCCCTTTTTAACATAATTCGTTTCGCAGTTTCCTGGCTTAATGTCTTGACCGCCCTCGTGAGGACCTCCGGCAAGCATACCTGGAACAGGATCAACAATTCCGTCTGCCTCCGAGGGTCTGTGATGCGGATCTACCATGCTTCTGTTGCCGTATCCCGTTACATAGCTTATGTCCAGAGGATTCGCTCCGAGCAGATAATCCAAAGCTCTTTGAGCGCCGTCTAAATAGCGTTTGTCTTTTGTCAAATAATATGCGTGCAAAAGCACAATGCCATTATTGGCAACAACAGAATTTGACCCCCAAACAAAATTCTCCTTAACTATTGGCAAAGCGTAAGCAGAGCTTTCTGCAATATCTCTGAGTTTGTTCGCCAAGCTTAGCAATGTGTCTTGAGCGGCTTTGTTTAATTTTTTGTCAAAACCATTTTTGCTATCTGCCAGTCTGTAAACTGCCAAAAAGTTCACATCGCCCCACCAAGGCCCATTGTGATTGAAAGGAATTGATTCTATCGCTTGCTTGTAAATATCTTTTTTTGTGCTTATGTAAAGCTCGGTTGCTGCCCATAAATATTCGTCTTTTCCGGTTTCTGCTCCGTGATGATACTGCCCCGTAACTACCCCATCCGGCTGTTTGAACATAACGCTTGGATTTTTGCTCCCCCATTCAAAAGCTTTTTCTGCGGCGGCCAAAGCTTTTTGAGAAAACTTAGCGTCAAAAGGCTTGTATATTCTGGCTGCTTGGGCCATAACAGCGGCAAAATCCAAAGTGGCCGGCGTTGTTTTCATAACAACGTATCTTTTTGCAGTATCTGCATCCGGCATTATATGCCCGCAGAATCTCGCCGTTGTGAGTTTGTGATAGACTCCGCCATCGCTGTCCTGCATTGTGAGCATCCAGTCCAGGTTCCAGCGAACTTCTTCCAAGATGTCTGGAGTCTTGCTTTTGCTCTCAGGGATGTTCAGCGATATTTTTTTCACTTCCTTTTCAAAGTGTTCGTAAAGCTGCAAAATTGTGAAAACGGAAATTCCGCTATTTACAATGTATTTGCCGTAATCGCCAGCATCATACCAACCTTTTGGGCTGCTGATTTTCCAGTTTGCCGGTTTTTCGCTTTCCGGAAAATAATAAATGCTGGTATCAGGGTGTCCTGCGGCGCGTGCCCATTTGCCGGCGAATTCCGGACTCAGAGCCGTTGATGCACGTTGAAAATAAAACCATTTCAAAGCGGCTTTGTACAGATCTTCGTAAACATCGTTTTGCACAACTATATTGTCCGAGATTCTTGCGCCGTTTATATATGCGGCGTAGAGCCCTTTTTTAAGCCCGGAAAAATCCGCTTTGCGCACAGCTTCTCCGCTATGCTCCCAAACTGCCGATGCAGAAAGCGGCGATGCGAGGACTGTTTTTCCTGTGCTCAAATCTCTGAATTCAACGGTTTGAGCATCCGTAGCTTTATAGACTAGAACTTTTTTAGCTTGCTCTCCATAGCCAAGCTGGTTTATTCTAGCTCCAAAGCTCTTTGTAATTTGCGAATTAGCAATAGTTGCCGCCATAATTATTAATGGGATAAGGAGTTTCATAGGGAGTAAGGTAGAAAATCGAGCTAGCCTTGCTGGCTCCGGGAAAATTTGTAATTTAATGGTCTTATGATTTCAAAAATAACAACTCTTGGAAAACGTATGCAAAAACTCAACGTTTGGAAAACGAATTTTGCAAGATTTTTGGAAGATTGCGATGAGCGCAGCTATGCCCGCTATTCCAGCCCTACTAAGTCTTTGCGGGAAAGCAAATGCGCAAAATACTTTGAGTACTTGGTTTCCATGCATAGAACGCATTACGATTTTAGCCTTAGCTCCGAGCATTATGTCGAAATTATAGACTTTCTCGGTATAGAGGGCCTGAATTATGCCGTTGAAATTGCAAGCAATCATTTGAAAAACAATTCTGAGCAATCAAAGAGCAGGGATGCGTTTGAAGCAAAGCTCGGCAAAGCGGTTTATGCTTTGGATTTTCTCGCATCCTGGATGAGAATAAACGATTTATTGAACTCAAAATTCTGGATGGGCGAAGTCAAAAATCCATTTGATGTGAACTTCCTGTTTTTGAAGATGCTTGAGTTTGCGCTGGATATGCAAGTCAAAGCCAAGATTCTGTATTTCAGCGATGCCTTTGAGGAAAGGCTTAGCATTTTGAACGAGACTTTGAATTTGGATAAGATTTCGCAAGATGTTTTGACCCTGACTTTTGCCATTTCCAAAGATTCGCAAATGGACGACCTCAGCGATTGCGTTATGGATATTTTCAAGGGCAGGCATAGTTCAAGCAATTTCTTTGACCGAGTGATTTCCGTTTTAACGGGGAATTCCAGAGAGAGCATAATGAATTCCATTTCAAAGCCCAGAGGCTTGATAGAGCTTGGCATTCTCGATGAAGACGGAGATTTGCCGCTGGAGGTGAAGAATTTTTTGAACGGAATAGGTTCTGGAAATTTTTTGGAGAATTATGCAAAAATAGATTGCAAAGAAGCATTGCCTGTTGAAAATTTTGATTGCGAAAAAGAATCCAGATTGATTTGCGATCTGGTTAAAAGCTATAAGGGCAATCGCTCGCTGAATTTTTTGTTCTATGGAATGGAAGGCACGGGAAAATCAGAGTTGGCGCGTTCCATAGCTGCGGAAACTGGCAGAACGCTTTACGAAATTGGAGCGGAATATAAGAACAGCCAGGGAATTTTCGGCAAGCAATCGCACAGAGAGGGCATGATATCTTACAGGATAAGAGCGTTGAAGATTTCTGAAATTTGCCTTAGGGAAAAAGATGTTTTGCTTGTAGCCGATGAGGCAGACTTGATTTTGAACGGTTTTGAAAAGGGCATTTTGAACAGGTTTTTGGAAAATCTGAGATTGCCTATAATTTGGATAACGAATAACATAAACAATATTGAACGCTCAACAATGCGCAGATTTCAATACAGCGTGAGCTTTGATTTGGGCAATCAGAACATTCGCAAAAAGCTTTGGGACAGCGTTGTTGAAAAGCACAATGCCGAGAATATATTTTCGCTTGAGCGTAGAAAAAAATTAGCGGAGAAATATGAGATTTCAACTGGCGGCATTGAGCTTGCGGTGCAAAACGAAGTTGCTCTTATGGAAAGCGGAATGCATAAGGAGATAGGCGAGGAGATTTTGGAGAATCACGTTGAGCTTTTGGGCTTGAAGACTAACAAGCATACGATTAGCCGCGCTCCTAAATACGATGTTTCCGTGTTGAACATTCCCAATTTGGAAGAGATTTTGTACTCGGCGAGATGTTATTCGGAGCAGCTTAAAAACAAGCAAACTGAAGGCAATATGACCATGCTTCTTTACGGCCCTCCGGGAACAGGCAAAACTGAATTCGCAAGATTTTTGGCCAGGGAGTGCGGGCTTTCTTTTAGGGAGATAAGCTATGGGCAAATTTCATCTATGTGGGTGGGCGAAACGGAAAAAAATCTGTCTGCTGCTTTTAAGCAGGCGAATGAAGCGGGCGAGCTTTTGTTTATAGACGAGGCAGACAGTTTGATTGCAGACCGCAAGGGTGCAGTCAGGAGCTGGGAAGTTACGCAGACTAACGAGTTTTTGGTGCAGTTGGAGAGCGCTAAGTGCATGGTTGTGTGTTCAACCAATTTTCAGGGTCATTTGGACTGCGCCAGCAATCGCAGATTTCATTTTCATTTGCAATTCGGTTTTCTTAAGAAAGAGGGCATTTTGAAAATGGCCGAGAATTTTTTCCCGGATTTCTCCTGCGAAACTTGGGAATCCATAGCAGGAATGGAAGCGGTTGCCCCAGGCGATTTTTACGCTGTGTACAAGCGTTTGCAATGGCTGCCCAAAGAGGAACTGACCGCAAAGCGAGTGATACAGGAACTTGAGGGAATGGTAGCTGCAAAAGAGCCTTACGGCAGCAGAAAGATTGGGTTTTGAAGCGTAAAATTGCTATCTCACCTCTCCACCCCGAAAAGCATAATCTCGGATAGCGAGAAAATGTCTTCCGTGGCGTTGTGCACGCTTTTTACCATAAATGTCAACTCTTCGACTTCCATGGGTGTCCAAGATACATATTGAGGCGTAACTGCGTCTGGCAAAACAAATTTTTGATAATCGCTTTGCTTGTTGTACTCCCAGCGAATCCAAACATCCTTAGGCTTGCTTGCTTTCGGATCGTTAGACGCAAGACCAACATGACTTATAAAAACAGGCTTCTTGAATTTCACGGTTATCAACTTGCCATCGTTCCCAGTCAATGCAGACTTTCTGGTTATATTCCATGCAGTGCTGTAATCTTTGTCAAAAAGCAGGGAATCCGTTGATTCTCCAACTTTGACTTCGTTAATAACAACCCATGACTTTCCAGGGCTTAAATGATTGATTGACGGCGGGATTTTAGGTATGCTCATGTATAAAAGAAGAGAAACGAAAAGCGCCATTACAGGCAAAATAAACAAAAGCAAAAACATCATACGTTCCGAACCCGAAAGTCTGCCCGCAAGAGTTTTTGTAGTCTCATGCTCAACCGTGCCATTCATCACGGAAATCAAATCTTTTATGAATTCGGAAAAATTTATATAACGATCTACAGTCTTTTTTTCAAGGCACTTGTCTATAACTTTTTCGAGTGCCAGCGAAACATCCGAATTCTTTTTTCGAAGCGGCTCAGGCTTCTCGTGCATATGCTTGTTCAAAACGGCAAGCGATGCGCCCGCTCCGGAACCACTGCTCACAAAAGGAGGATCGCCTGAGAGCATTTCGTACATAACTATGCCAAGACTGTAAATATCGCTTTGAAGAGTTACATTTCTGTTTTGGCACTGCTCAGGAGACATATATTCAGGAGTTCCCATTGTCATGCCTGGGCTTGTGAGCCTCTGGGAGCCTGCTGCTATTGAAATTCCAAAATCTATTATGCAAATTTCGTTTGATTTGCTATCCATCATCATTATGTTGGCTGGCTTTATGTCTCTGTGCACAACGCCGTTCTTGTGCGCATATCTAAGACCTTTGGCTATTTCCAAAGATATTTGCATCGCATCTCTAACGGGCAAAATTCTCTTCTTTTTTATTGTGTCTGCAAGCGACTCTCCGCTTATGAAAGTCATCGCTATGAACATCTTGCCTTCTTGCGTTCCGTAATCTATAACCGAAACCAGATTTTCATGGTTGAAATCCTTCATGGCTTTGGCTTCGCTTATAAACCGCTTTTCAGCTTCTTCGTCTCCCATGGAGTCCAGAACTTTTAGCGCAACGGTTCTGTCCAGTCTAATTTGCCTGGCTTTATATACATTGCTGCCCATGCCGCCTTTTCCAAGCACGCCGAGGAGCTCGTAGTCTGCGTTGAAGGGTCTTGGGAATGTTTCTGTCATTGCAGGGAAAATACAAAATTTTCTAAATTACATGCATGTTTCGTTTTTTTGTTTTAACTTCCATTTTTTTGCTGCTATCCTGTTCCAAAGCCTATAACCTGACAGATAGAAGCGGAAATACTTTTGTAATTGAAGGTCCGGAACTGGATACAAATAGAGATATGGAATATAGAGCGGGCGATGCAATCACAAAGCTTGCTGTGACAGATATAGTTTCTCTTTCCATTCCAAATGCAGATCCGCAAATATTTGATGGCAGAGTGTTTTACCCTGCAACCCTAAAACTGGAAGATACCGTTGCCGTGCCGGCGAACGGATTTATTTGCGTGGAGGGGAATATAAATGCTGAAAACGCAGGCGGCAAATTCAGCATTCCGCTTGCCAATGTGAAAGAACTGAATCGCAAAGAAGGGGATTGATGTACACCATAACCCTCACAGAGTTGACGGTCAAGTCCGATTTAAGGGCTATTTTAGGAGCTCTGTCCACGGTTTTGAATGTGGATAGGAGAGCGGCTGCGGAAAAGGCTAAACGCTTGCCTTTAATTCTGGCAGAAAAGTTGCCGGAAAAAGATGCGAGGCTGATGGCGGATATGTTCAGCGGCATGGGAGCTGGAATAAAAGTTACTCCGCCGCTGGACAAAATTTCAGATAGGCCGCTGAGGGAAATAAAAACGGAATTGCCGAAAAAAGGGCTGCCAATTGGATGTCTGGTTTTTATCATGCTTTGCCTAGCGGCTTTCGCATGCTTTGCCAGCATGAAATATGAATGGATTCTGGCGCAGTTTAAGCCAAGCCCTGTGAAAGCGGAGAAGCAGTTGCAAAAAGGCAATATGCAACAGGCAAAGCGGAGCATACAGCGGCAGCTCAGAGAAAATCCTGCCGATGCGAATCTCCTGATTTTGCAAGGCAAATATTACATTGGGGCTGCTCGCAAAAGAATGGACTCGGAAAAATGGAAAACCCTGGGCGAAGCGGGCGCGTTTCCCGAGCTTGACTCCGCAGTGTATTTCTTTCGCAGAGCAGAAGCTCAAGACCCAAGCGATGGCAGTATACCGAGGTGGATTTCAATTGCGGAGCAGCTGAGAAGAACGATGCCGGAAGCGGAGACCGCAGCGCGCAGAGCCGTTGCCATAGATCCTCAAAGTACGGATAACTGGAACCAGCTTGGCTCTGTACTTGTGGATATGGAGCAGATTAGCCAAGCGGAACATGCGTTTTACAATGCGTTGAAAATAAATCAGAACGATCATGCCGCTCTGAAAAACATGGCTATTTTAAACCTGTATTACACAAAAGACGCAGAAAGAGCCTCTAGATATCTCTTTGCCTTTTTGCAGCAAAAAGAAGCCGACACCGATATGGATTCCTTTATGCTCCGCACAGACTTGGCCACGGCTATGATTGGCGATTTTAATCCTCCTTATGAAAAGATAGGCCCTGCGCCGCTTCCATTTAACGAATACGAAAGAAGGCGCTCTCAAATAGCCGATAGCCCCAGATCTAGGGATGACCCTCTAATGCAGGAAGAGTTGGGCATGCTGCATATGGCGGTTGGCGAAATAAAAGCGGCCGAATATAGCTTTATGAGGGCAGTTCAGCTAAATCCCAGAGTTGAATCTTCAAGAAAGATGCTCGCCATAATATACATGAAGGAGACGAATTACGAAAGAGCTTTGAGAACCATGCAGTCCGCAGTGGAAAATGGCGCTAGAGACCCGTTTTTTTGGAAAAATATAGGGGTTTTGCAGAAATATTACAAAGCCAACCATTCTGCGGCAAACAAAGCTTTCAAGCGTTATATGTCCATTGGGGGCGATCCTTACAGCAACAGGATAAGGAAAGAAATTTTGTAGATTTCCCCTGATATGAGAAAATACAACCTGAGAAAAAACGAATTCGAAACAATGCTTATGGTAGGCATTGCTTCTCACAGGCTTGCGCTCCTGAGAGATACCGAGGATCGCGACTTTTTTTATTCAAGCACAATGCATGATCCTGAAGATAAAGGAAAGCTTCATCTGCTTGAGCTTTATGAAGATTATTTTATAATTCGCTCGGATTTGATTTTTGACGGATGCGTGCAGCGTTTTTTTTATGTGACAAAAGATAGATTTGAATATAACGAGGGAAATCTTAAGCGTTCGCTTAAAATTTTGCACAAAGCGGAGCATAAAGCTTACGAAATTTTATCAAAGTTGAATTTGAGAGGCTTTTACACAAAAACCGATTTCTTGAACCGCTTTGTAAATCAGATTCCTCATATTGAATTGATTGGAGACACAGTAAAAGATCGCAAAAGCGGAAAGACAATCATGGCGGTTAAGGATGATTCTATTCACTTTGTGTATAAAGAGGGGAACTCCGAGTCGTATATGGATTTGGTTAAAAAAGACTTCAATGAGCGAGTTTTGCAACAATGCGTTGAATTGCTATCGACCTCGCTCAAAGTAGAGGGCTCTTAAAGGGATTTTGAAGTGATGGTTCTGCTTGCGGATTCCGACAAAAAGTTTGTAAATGAAATTTTAGAATCTTGGTCCATAGCCGAGATCCCGATATCTGCGGTGACAAATACTGCAGATATGATTTCTGTTGCGGCCAATGGCAAAATATCGGTCGCTTTTTTGAGCGCGGATTTTTTGTGGGTTGGAGAGCTGGATGTTGTCTCTTACCTTAAGGATTACAATTCCGATATTGAAATTTTTGTTCTGTGCGAGCAGAAGAATCAACCCGTGGCGGAAGCTTCGCTCTCCAGAGGCGCAAGCAAATATTTGCTGAAGCCTGTGGCAGTGGCTACCTTAGAGAATATTGTAAGAAAGGTTTTGCAGAAGCGCAGCAACAAAAAGAGCTATCAGCTTATGGAGAGCCAGGTTCTAGAAGAGCTTTTTGGCAACACTCCCGAAATGCAGAAAATTTTGAAAACCATTTACAAAATAGCCCCCACTGCAAGCACGGTTTTAATCACAGGGGAATCCGGCACGGGAAAGGAATTTGCATCCAATGTAATACATCGTTTGAGCAAAAGGGCAGACGAGCCTTTTTTAGCAGTTAATTGCGGAGCCATTCCAGAGAACATTATTGAGAGCGAGTTGTTTGGCAGTCGCAAGGGAGCTTTCACCGGAGCCGTGGATAAAAAGGGTTTATTTGAAGAGGCAGACGGCGGAACTCTTTTTTTGGACGAGATTGCGGAACTTTCGCAGGCTGTTCAAGTTAAGCTGCTGAGATTTTTGCAGAACAGGGAAATAAGAAGGGTTGGGGAAACGGAAATCAGAACGCTCGATGTTCGCATTATAGCCGCTACCAATCGCAATGTTGAGGAAGACATTAAAAACGGAAAATTCAGGGAAGATTTATATTACCGCTTAAACACGTTCCACATCGCATTGCCGCCGCTCCGCGAGAGGCGCAGCGTGATAAGCAGTCTAATCAAGCACTTTGTTATAAAGCATCAAAATTCAACCGGAAAAACTATAAGGCGCATAAGCCCGCCCGCTCAGGTTGCGTTAAAGAGTTACGATTATCCCGGAAATATAAGAGAATTGGAAAACATAATTGAGCATGCGATGATAATGGCGGAAAACGAAGAGATTACTCTGGAAGATTTGCCGGAAGCCTTGCATCCAAGCTATGCCGTGCCGGATAGTCGCTATTTGCTGTCATCGCCGCCGGCGCCAAAACAGGAAGGCGAAGATTTATCGCTTGCGGAATTGGAGCGGAGGCATATAATAAGCATGTTTGAGAAATACAAGAATGTTTCTCAAACAGCAGAAAAACTGGGCATTAGCCGCACAACGCTATGGCGCAAACTGGAAGAATACGGTCGCATTACTGACCGCTAGTCTGCAGCCAGAATTTGCGGTAATTTTCCTTGTCATCGCCTTTGCGGAATTTGATTGCTTCTTCTGGATGGGAATTGAAAATGCCGCTTATCATTTGCGGAATTATGTAGCCCCACTCCAAGCCTTGCTCTTTTTGCATTGGAATAAAATCGCTTGCGACTAAGTCCAAAATCGGGCGAATGTCGAACTTGGGATTTTTCAGGAAACCGAGCAGCAACTCCGTTGTGCAGTTGCCCGCTCCACGCCCAATGCCGTAGATTGTGCAGTCCAGGTAATCCACGTTGTTTATTATGGCCTGGATTGTGTTTGAAAAGGCGAGCTGCTGGTTGTTGTGGCCGTGAAATCCGAACTTCTTGGTTTTGACCCATCTCTTGTAGCGCTTCATCATCTTGTCTATGTTTTCCTGGTAAAAATAACCGAAGGAATCCACTAGGTAAAGCACGTCTGTTTTTGATTCCTTTTCCACTTGGTCAAGGGCTTCGTCTAGTTCGGGTCCGCAGTCGCGGCTTGCCGCCATTATGTTTATGGTAGTCTCATAGCCAAGGTCGTGGAATTCGTTTGCCAGCGCTATGCATTTGTCAATCTCGCGGGCATAGCATGCCACGCGTACCATGTCGTAAGGGGATTCCGCTTTTGGCTTGATTTTGCTCATATCTGCTCTGCCTATATCTGCCATAACGGAGATTTTTGGGCCGTTTTCCACGCCTTCTTTCATTTTCCAGAGCAAATCGTCGTCGCAGAATTTCCAGGGACCAAATTCATCCCTGCTAAAGAGCTGATCGGAGTTTTTATAGCCGGCTTCCATATAATCAATGCCTGCCTCTGCAAGCGCTTTATAAACCTTTTGTACAAGCTCAAAAGAAAATTTGTGCTTATTGAGCAATCCGCCATCGCGAATTGAGCAGTCCAGAACCTTAATGGATTCCCTAAACATATTAACTCCGTTTTTAAATGTTCGTGGTTAATGTAGAAATTTTCCAGCCTGGCGTTTACTATATTTCAAGCAAAGATGAAAGATATGTGGAATAAATTGGAGGAAATCAATTCCGTATTAAAAGGATTCGCTCTATGCCTTCCTCCGTCAAGGAATTTTATTGAAGAAAACTTTATAGAAAAAGCTTATGCCAAGCTGAAAAACGATGAGAGCATTGTAGATGATGTGGTTGGCATCATGATTTCGCCTAGATTGCGTGCATTTCAAATGGAATTTCGCTATAAAAAAACCAAGATTTTTCAGCCATACCTTCCAGTTTTGGAATATGGGACTTTTTCCGCAATAGTTACAGATTGGGTTAGCGCATATTTGACTTTGCTGCCTGCTGTTGAGGCTAGCCTTAGAAAGTGGATGGAGCTTGAACCGAGCCTATCTTTGAAAAGCCTGCACAAGTTTTATTATACTTTCGGCAAATATTACAAGCATAACATTGAGTCTTATGACGAGACAAGGGCTCATATGGCAACCGAGTTCCTTAAATACTTAAAGTACTGTTTTAAGATGCTGTTTATGGGTTTTGAGGAATACAGCAGAAATAAGTTCAAGGAAATTTTTAACAGGAATTTTGCATTGCACAGGCTTGAAGGGGCAAAGACCCTGGACGAAAGCGCTAGCAACGTTGTGAGGGTCATTTTGCTTTTGGACGTTATTGCGGAATTATACCTGATGCAGAATCCTGAAGACTGGTGGCATAATTACCTGCAGGTAGAGGCGGAGCAAAACCTGGATTTTCAATTGCGCTGGCATTTATATGAGAAAAAGGCGATGCAAAATGCAGGCCATGATGATATGCTGATAATTCAGAATGTTTTGGGAGACAAGGCCTCCGATAAAAAGAAAAGAGCGGTGATTATGAAGTTGAAGAGAGACATCCTGAAGCATGCCAATGAGGATCCTGTGTACTAATGACCATTCATCGCGCCATATTAACGCTCATCCTGCTCCATGTTTGCATATCTGCGCTTGAAATACAGCGCGACTTGCAAAGCGAATTTATTTTCTCAGATAAAGTTACTGCCCTCAGCGAATTGCCATGCAAAGACGGCGTTCTGTTTATGCCGGAAAATTCCTCTTATTACGGAGGAGAAGAAGCGCTCGGTATTCCTTTTAGAACCTATACAATCGCTTTGCCAAATTCTTCGCTGCCAAGCGTTGATGTAGAAAATATTGAGACGAAAAGTTTGAGCGGAAAACCTTGCGGGGCAGAACAGACTCCCAGTTCCATCAGGCTAGGCAAGCCTCATTTGCAAGACAATTTGTGGAAAGTCAAAGTTAATGTTCCGCTTCTTTATTCAAACGGAAATTCTTGGGTTTTGCGGAAAAATTTCAGAGTGAGAATAAACTTCAGCGGTAGCGCAAATGGTTATTCTATTGGCAAAAGAGCTCTTCACTCGGTTGAAAACAAAAATGCTGCAGCAAGATTCGGAGCAAAACGGATAACTTCGCTCGTAGCGAAAAAAGAAAATTTGATGAACAACATTGACTGGTTGCTAAGAATAGGAATAGGCAGTACAGACCTGTCTGCAACAGCAGATGGAATGTATGCGCTTTCTTTTGACGATTTGAGAAGCAAAATGCGTTCTGCTGGCAGGGAAAGCGAGATGGACGGTATAAGAATTGCGCAATTAAGACTTTTTGGCGCATCGCCGGATACCTTGCCTGAATATATGACGGAAAACGAAATTTTCCCGAATGCGGAGGAAATTCCAATTCAGGTAAAAGATAAAAACAGCAATGGTATTTTTGACAGCGGAGATTCAATAACATTCTTTGGATATGGAACTGCAATTTGGAAAAAGAGCGGTTCCGCAAGCGGAATGGATTATTATTTTTCCAATTCTCCATACAGTTTTTATCAATATTTTTATTTAGGCGCAGGCGGAACGGGGAAAAGACTGGAATCAAAAACAAAGACTATAACTGGGGCAAGAGATATAGTTTGGAAAAAATATGCACGTTCAGAAAAAGATTTGCTTTTGCGAGATAATTATTTTGGCGACTATTCTATTGAAGAAAATACAGGCAAAGAATGGTTCTGGGCATGGGGAGTGAAAGGCGAAGTTGTTACGGTTCAGCCGAATGAATTTCAAAGTTCCGTGAGAAACTTAAGCGGATTGGCAAGCGATTCAGTTTGGATTGGCGTATCCTTTTTTCCCAGACGTTCTGTTAGATATAACGGCGAGAGAATTTCTGAGTTGCCATTGAAAAATAGAATGGATAGCATGAAATTTGATTTTTATTTTCAAGACAGGAAGTTGCAAAATATAATAGACACTATTTTTGGCGGCGGTACAGGAACGTTTGTTTTTGCTGCTTCAAATGCAAGTACAAACAATTCCTACAAACTGGATTTTGAAAGCAGGGCTGGGAATAGAAGTATAGATGTCCTTAGTCAAAACGATAGATTTGACGGTTTATCCATAGCTTATAAATATAACGCAATGCAAAGCGCGGGAGATGAATGGCTGTTTCCTGGAACTGAAACCGGGGCAATAGAAATTCCAGTGTCTGCAAATATGGAACTCATAAAAATTGAGAATTTTATTCCAGCGGAGATTCTAGAAGGAACAAGCGATACAATATCTGGCAAAGCGGATACGAGATATTTTTTGCATAAAAAAGGCAGTTATAAAATTCCTGCCATTATTGAAGCAATTCCGAATAGAGCCGTTTATGTTTCGGAGCCGCTTGGGATTTCTTCTGCTACGGAATACTTGATTTTGACTTCGGAGATTTTGCAAAGCAGTGCTGTTAATTTAAAACAGTTCCGAGAAAACGGAGAAGCTCCAATAAGATTGAATACAGCGGTTGTTTTGATAGAAGATATTTATAGGAATCACGGAGGGCAAGCTTCGCCTGTTGCAATCAGGGATTATATAAGATATGCAAAAAATATCTGCCCGGATTTGCGATACGTTTTGCTTGCGGGCAACGGGAATTATGACTACAGAAAAATCAGATCTGGCGCAAAAAGCAATTTGCTTCCGCCTTATGAAGCAGAGGATATGTCCACAGATGATTTTTTTGCCGTTTTGGATTCTGGCGAGGCGGTTAGATTCAAAAATTATAAGCTGGCTTTGGCTGTTGGCCGCCTTCCTGTTTCAAATGCAGTTGAGTTTGAAAGCTATGTTCAAAAGGCAAAGGATTATGAAAATGTTTCCTTAATGGACAATGGAATTTGGAGAAATACAATTATATTCAGCACGGATGATGCCATGCAGGGATCGAATATAGATATAGTTGCGAATCATACGCTTGATATGGAAAAAACCATTGCCAATGTAGATAAATTTTCGCGAGACAAGAATTTTGCTATTAACTGGCGAAAAATTTCGATGTTGCAATATGAAAAAGACGGAAACAATAAGAAACCAGATGCGACCAGAGAATTGTTGCTTCGCCTAAATCAAGGCGCTCTTTTTTCTTTTTATTACGGACATGGAAATGCTGTTATGTGGGCAGACGAGGATTTGCTGAATACTTCCTCTTTGAATAATATTTCAAATACAGGAAGATATACGATTTTAGGTTCGTTCTCATGTTTGGTAGCTCGTTTTGACGATGCGGCAGTTACAAGTCTTTCTGAGGTGTTCGTAACCGCCAAATCCAAGGGAGCTATAGCTTCTATAGGTTCTATCAGAGAAAGCTTTGCTTCTCCAAATAGATTAATTTCGGAAAAAATTCTGCTCCGTTCACTGTCAAAAAATATTCTTTTAGGCGATGCTATTAAAGAAGCAAAACAGACCGTATCGGATTCCTATTCTTTTGAGAGATACAATAACGAAAAATATGTGCTTTTGGGCGAACCTGTTTTGAGCATGCCAAGGCAGGAAATATCACTGAATTTGGATGGCATTCCAGACAATACAATCCAGGCTTTGCAAAAATTAAAAATTTCTGGCACAGCTTCTGCGCAAGCAGGTTCGATTCGCATGCAAGTTTTGGAAGGCGAAAAATCCAGAGTTTTAAATCAGAAAAATTGCGATAGCGTAATGTTTTGTTCTGCAAAGGTAAATATGCCTGGTAATCCTATTTACAGCGAGGAGTTGCAAATAAATGACGGAAAATTTTCAACGGAGTTCATCACTCCGCGTAAACTCTCGTTTGGCGATACCGCTGCGCAAATAAGGCTTTGGAGCTATAAACCAAATTCTGCAGAAATAGGGAGAAGCTTAATATCTGGCATTTCGTTGTCTGGGACTTCGTCTTATGCAGATTCAATTCAGGACAATACTGCGCCTGCAATAAAAATTTATCCGTGCATGCGCTCTGGAATAGCCGCGCCTTACGCTGAGAACGCGCATATTAGCTTGGAAATTCCCGCCTGCCTGGACGTTGTTATAGAAGATTCCACAGGCATAGATTACAGGGAAGAAGCTGGCGAGGGAATTTCTTTTGAAGTGAGTCCTGTTGAATATTCCTGGCATCCTTGGTCTTTTTCCGAACAAACAGGAAAGCGTGCTGTTGCAAGGATGAATTTCGGAACTTCTTACGATGCGGGTGAATATGTTTTCAAGGTTAATGCTCAGGATATTTTGGGCAATATAGCTTTCCGTTCGCTCAGAGTTTCGCTCAATACGGAATTGAAGAATGGCTTGGCAGATGTTTTCAATATACCAAATCCTATGAAGAAAAATGGAACTGTTTTTTACTTCAAGGATTTATCCGGAGAGAGGCTGAGCAATGTTACGATAAAAATTTTCGATCAGAATGGAAAGCTTGTTAAAACAATAAACAATGCGATTTCTGGAGTGACGCGCTGGGATGGCAGGGATTCAAGAGGTAGAATGCTCGCAAACGGGCTTTATCACTACGTTGTGCAAAATACGGTGCAAGGCAAAAAGACTTATGAGAAAAAACAGAAATTAGTTATCAGCCGCTAGCTTCGCCAAATAAATCTGCTCAGTCTGCCCCGGAGTGGGAACAAAAACCGCTTTAGCTTTAAGCAAATGCAAATCCATAACCGTTGAATAACCGGAGCGACAAAGCACAACGCGGCTAGCCAAAATCTTCTCCCTCAACTCATCCGCAGACAAATGATTGAAAACCGGAAAAGGCAAACTCGGAATTTCAGTCTCGCCAGGCAAACCTCGAACCAAACAATGATTTCCAGAATTCTCCGTCAAATATTTAATAGCATATTTCTCAAAAAAACTCCTCTGCGGCTCAGGGCCTGAAATTAATGCTAAGATGTCGATGGTTTTTAGTTGAGAGTTGAGAGTTGAGAGTTGAGAGTTTATTAAACGAGATTGTGGACCGATATACTTTATTCTCTTGTCAGTATAAGACGGATGGCTTAATTTGCCGGCAAGTCCCGGGAATTCTTCATAATCCGGCACCCATATTTCGTCAAAATTTTTCATTATTCCTTTGTGCCATTTCTCTCCGATTTTTTCAAAAGGCATGGCAATTCGCAATTGATGCGTTATGTAAATAGACTTTATTTTTTTGTTGAAAAATCCAAAACGATTATCGCTTATTATCAAAGTGTATTTTTGCTTTTCACATAAATCCGCAAGCCATTTATTTTCCTCTCGCATAACGCTGTAGATATGCGGCAATTGCTTCAAAATCCAAAAAGGCATGGTCCAACCGTATTTCGGATATTTTATATCGTATGCTGGAGCCTCGTGCCAAGTTAAATTCGGAAATTCCTGAGCGAAAAACTTTTTGTGAGCAAGCGCGCTTGCAATTTCAACTTCTGCGCCCTGTTCCAAATGCGAGCGAATAATTGAAACGCATCTCGTAGCGTGCCCTAAGCCCCAATCCAAAGGGGAGACTATGATTTTCTCGCTCATAACTCCTCCAAAACGGAATTCAATTCCGCTTTCAGCTCTGCGTTATTCGGATATAAATTCAATATTTTTTGAATTATTCGTTTAGCGTCGCTAACACGTTTCTTTTGAACATATTCATACACAATGTTTTGCAAGCCGTAAATGGCTTCGTTGTTTCCTCGGCGAGCTGCGAGCATATAAGCAGACTCCGCTCTGTCTAGCCAGTCTGTTTCAAAAGCTAAATTTCCCAAGAATATGGAAGCATCGGTGAAGTTTGAATCCATTTGCACAACTTGATTGAGCACGTCCATTGCGAGATAAGGCTTTTGATCTTCTGCAAGGCAGTCTGCCAGTTTGTAAAGCAATTCCTTATCGTTTGGTTTAATAGCCAAAGCTTCTCTGTAAGCAGCTGCGCTTTCGGAAAAGTTTTTATTCATTCGGTAAATATCGCCTAAATATATAAGGAAATCCGTTTCTTCAGGATTCTTTGCATATCCTTCTCGTACCACGTTTGCAGCGGATTCAAATTCTTCCATCGCAATGTGAATCTCGCTTTGCTGGTAAAAAAGAGAAAGGTCTGTTGAGTCTATCTTCTTTGCTTTTTCAATCGCTTGCAACGCTCCTACATTGTCGCCTGTTTTCTGATAAGCCTCAGCGAGGTAAATCCACGCAGAAGCATTTTCCGAATCTAAGCCCAGTGCTCTGCGATATGCGGCAATGCTTTCCGAATATTCGCCAATTCTGTAAAGCACAGCGGCCAAGTTTGCAAGCGCAGGTGCAAATTCTCCGTTTGAAAAATTAACCGCTTTGCGATATGCAGCGGCCGCTTCCGGGAATTTATTCAATTGAAAAAGGCTGTTCGCCGTGTTGAAACTCGTTGCAACAGGATTAGCGCCTCGCTCTTCCGCTTTGCGATAAAGCAAAATAGCCTGCGCATAGCGGTTATTGTTGTACAATAAATTTGCCTGGCTTAAAATCTGATCTGCAGTTTGCGTTTGCGCGTATAGCGTTGTTGCTAATAGGAATGCAAATATAAATGCTTTTGCAAAAAAGGCATCCAAATTAAAAATACTATTTCTAAAACTCTCAACTCTCAACTTTCAACTCTCCACTTATTCTCTAAATTTAATTTCAAAAGGTTGTTCCAGTCCGCAAAAAGGTACTGCTTTTCCGTCTTTTTTTGCAGGGGCAAACTGCATTCCCATTATTGCGTCTCTGCCTGCATTTGCGAGCCCCTTTCCTGCCGGCACTTCTTCTACTATGCGAATATCATAAGGTTTTCCGTTTGCATTTACGCAAAATGAAACTCTCAGGCTTGCATTTATTTCTGAGTCTCTTATCGCTTGCGGAGCTTGAAATCTCGGCGAGCTTTTCAGGGATGGTTTTTCATCTACATCTCCGCTTCCCAAATTTCCAGCCCCGCTTTTTGCGGCTACAATATCAGTCGGCACAACGGCTCCGCCGCTTCCTCCAACAACGTCCAAATTCATGGCAAATCTTGGCCCGGCTTTTGGCGTTCTGCTGTTTGTGTTTTGCCTGCTGGGTTTGCGCGCTGCATCCTTTGGCTTTGGAGGTTCAGGCGGTTCTTCCTGAACTATGGTGCTTACTTCTGTTGTTCTGTAGGTCTTTTCAGACGAAAATCCGCCTTTTATAAATGTATTCAAAATGGGAATCGAGAAAACCAAAACTATGCTTGTGATAGCGCCGAAAATAAGAATAAGCAATTTGCGTATGGTTTTCATGCAGAATTCAAAAAGTAGAAAATTTCTATCTTCCATATATGCTGGATAAAAAACAGAAAATTAGCGACTGGGCAAAGGCTAACAAAATCCCGGGCAAAATACAGGCTATCTTCACGGCGGAGCCGGAAGGTGGCGATTGGCGTTATATTTCAAGAGAGGTTAAAGGCAAAAGAATGCATGTTTGGGAAGGAATACCAGATGAGCCTTTGCCGGAAAATTTGCAAAAAATAGAAACTCAATTGGACAAAGAGCATTTGCGTTTTTTCAAAAAACAAATTATGCAGCTAATCTTTCGCTCAGACTGCGGCGGCAATTACGGAATGCTTATACAAGCGAATTTGAACACTTCGGAGCAAAGCAGGGAATACAAGACTTTTTTGGAATATTTGCAAAGAGCGCATTCTGAAATTCTGTGCGCTCACGCTGTTCAAGCAAAACCTTTTTTTCCGTTTGATACATCAAATCCGCAGGCATCCATGCAATTCACTTTGCACAAAGGCTTTGGTTCGGAATACATAAAGCTTGCATCAACCGAATTATATTTTCATATTTTGGATTGGCTTCCAAAAACGAAGGGAACTTATTTGCAGCTTGGCGAAAAATTGCGAGAATGGCTGCATCCCGCAAAAGATGATCGCCTGCTCTCCTGCCATTGCGGAGCCGCTGCGGAGAGCATGCAACTTTGCAAAAGCTTTAAAGATGTTCACTGCCTTGATCCGCGCGAATGGGCAAAGTTATCATTTACGCAGAATGTCCAAAGCTTGAAAATAAAAAATGCTCGCTTTTATCGTGATGTATTGAATGATGATTGGATTAAGAAATTTTTTGCTGGAGAAATAAACAAAGGCAAGTGGACAATAATTTTAAATCCATCGCACGGCGAATTGTTAACGCAATCTTTGACGCAAGCAATAGCAAACACAAAACCAGAGCGCATTGTTCACATAACCGGCGATTTGGAAAATGCAGCAAAAGAAGCGAATCGTTGGAGAAGCTGCGGATATGTTTTGAGAAAAATTATGCCAATAGAATGGCATCCCAACATTAAGCGCTTGGAATTGGCAATGCTTTTTGTTCCAGACAGAGCGGGATTGCTCGGAAGGAAAGCGAAAGTTCAAACTGCTAAGGGCAAGAAGAAGAATTTTGCGCCGAGATTTAGGGAGAGGTAAAATGCCAAAACTAACAGAAACAATAATTCAGCAAGCTCTTGAATTTGCATATAATGCAGGATCCAACTCTGCAATAGAGCTGGCAGAAAAATATAAGAAGCTGTACCCTGGCAGCAAGCTAGAGCAAGTAAATGCTTTGATTAGATGGCAGGTTGCAAATGGCGCAGCCGCTGGTTTTGCCACAGGCTTGGGCGGGTTGGTAACTCTTCCCGTTACTATTCCGGCTAACTTGGCGAGCGTTCTGTATATTCAAATGAGAATGATATCTGCAATTGCAATTATCGGCGGTTATGACCCGAAGGACGATAGAGTAAAAACGTTTGCATTTTCCTGTTTGGCGGGCAATGTTGTAAAAGATGCGCTCAAAGAAATTGGGATAGAAGTCGGAAAGCAGTTTGTGTTAAAAAATGTGATAGAGAAAATTTCAGAAGGCGTGTTCACCAGAATAAACAGAGCGGTTGGTTATGGACTGCTCGCTAAATTCGGCGCAAAAGGCGCTGCAAATTTGGGCAAAATGGTTCCGCTTGTCGGCGGTCTTATAGGTGGCGCTATGGATGGAGTTTGGGTGGTTAGCGTGGGCAAAATTGCCAAGTCGCTTTTTATAAATGATTCCGATTTTTTGATTGAAACCGAGACTAAACAGGGAGAAGAAGATGGCATTTCGCATTAAATTAAAAGATAGCGTTGAGAGCACAATTGCTGTTGTAAAAAGCAAAATCGCTGAAAACGGCGGTACATTCAACTGGAACGGTTCCAGCGGGCAATTGAGCCTGAAAACTCCGCTTGGAAAAGTGGAAGGCAATTGCAAAACCATCTCCGAGCAGGAAATAGAGATTGCCATGACCAAGCTTCCGCTTTTCGTTTCGGAGAATCAGGTGAAGGGCAAGATTGAGGAGTATTTGGGGTAGCAGTATGCTAAGCGTTGCAGAAGCCCTTAAGCTTTGGAAAAAAACTGATTGGACTGAACTCGCAAAAGCTGCGCACGATATGCGGGTTCAAATGCACGGCAAAAAAAAAGTTAGCTATACGGTTTTCAGAATAATAAATTACACCAATGTTTGCAAAATCGGTTGCTCTTTTTGCTCGTTCAAAAATACAAAGCAATATACTTTGAGCTTAAAACAAATTCGCGCAGAAGCGCTAAAGGCAAAGAAGCAAGGCGCAAGCGCAATTTTTTTTCAGGGCGGAGTAAATCCCAATATTCCTCTCGATTATTATTTGGAAGCTTTGGAATTGCTGAATAAAAATCTGGGATTTCCTGTAAGAGCTTTTTCTCCTGTTGAACTTTTTCACATTGCAAAAGATAACAAAATTTCTTTGCCAAAACTTTTGCAAAAATTTAAAGCGGCTGGTCTTTCTTCCGTGCCCGGAGCGGGAGCGGAAATTATGACTGCTAGAATGCGCAAAATTTTGTCTCCGAAAAAATTGTCTGCAAAGCAATGGTGCAATGTTATGAGCGAGTGTCATGAGCAAGGTCTAAAGACCAGCGCAAACATAGTGATAGGTTCAAGCGAAAGCCCCGAAGATATTGTTGAGCATTTGAATTATATCCGTGAGCTTGGCGGTTTCCAGAGTTTTATTCCCTGGGTATTCCAGCCTCAAACCGACAATTTCCCAATTCGCCATGTGACGGGCGTTGAATACATAAAACTTGTTGCGCTTTGCAGATTGTTTTTTCACAACATTCCAAACATAGAAGTCTCCGTTCTGGGAATGGGCAAAGCGCTTGGCGAAGTTGCGCTTTACGCAGGAGCTAACGATATAAGCAGCGTAGTCTTGAAAGAGCGCGTTATGCGCTCGCAAGGCATTGAAAGCGTTGAAGATGCGGAATTGTTTATTCGCAACGCAGGGTTTGAACCTGTGCGGCGGGGGATTAATTATTAGTTTTCTAGATTGTATCTATGGCCGATTTCTCAATAGTTTGTCCGCATTGCAATATGCAACTCACTTATTGCATAGGCAATCCCCATGCAGAACCAGAAAATGGAGAACTGCAAGGATTTGTGTTCACTTGCCCGAACTGCCGCACTCCGGCATCTTACCAGCCAAAAGAAGCTGTTGCCGTTGAAATGGATAAAAAAGCATTTGAAAATTTCCGCCGCGCCATGGAAAGGAAAATCAGCGAACAGGATATGATAAAAGGCGTAGCTTTAACAAAGCAAGGCAAGGCTCAGACCTTGCCCCCCAAACCCATAGACGAAGGCTCATACAACAAAACGCTCAAAGACATCGAAGAATGCGATAGCTACGATGAGTTTTTAAAACGACTTGAAAATTAGAGCTTAGGGTGCAGGCTGCCTGCATTCAATTTCTTCGTCCGTAATTCGCAGCGCCATAATCATAGACATATCATCCGGTTCATCCTCAAAGTCAACTACCAAGCCAACTTTTTTGGCATCGTCTTTTGACTTTTCAAAATGCACGATATCTGCGATCTTTACAGGGATAACAGTTTGCCCGGCAATAGAAATAAGAAGCTCCATCCCTTTATTTATTGGACCTTCAACTACCTTGCCCTTGAACACAAGGGATTTTCCATCTTCTGCCGGCGCAGTTTTTTTAACAAGAAACTTAGGCATGGTCAGAAATACCAATCAAGGCGAAACGCGGTTAGAATTTTGTGAAAGTGAATCATTTAGCCTTAATTTAGTTAATTTTATTCGCTATGGAATCTTTTTTAACTGTTGGACGCATTCCATTTTTGGTTTGCGCCCCGTTTTTCCACCGATTTCTGGATAATCCGTTGCCTGGAATTCGCTTTTTAGACGGAGTTCCCAGCGAGCAGAACAAAAGACTCAGAGAGGGCGAAATTATGCTTTCCCCATCTTCTTCCATAGAATACGCAAAAAATCAGGAAAAATATGTTATTTGCAATAGATTTTGCACCTCAAGCACTCTTGAAATTCAATCGGTGAAACTTTTTTCAAAATACAAATGGGAAAATTTGGATAAAAAAAATGTGCATCTAACTCAGGAAAGCGAGACTTCTGCGGTTCTGCTTAAACTTCTGTCGAGCTTGCGGTTCAAGGTCTCTCCAATTTGGAATGGCGGCGAAAACTGCGATGCCAAGCTCTTGATAGGAGACCGAGCCTTGAGGGAAGGCTCGGAAAACAAATGGGAATACGCTTACGATTTAGCTTCTGTTTGGCAGGAATGGCAGAATATGCCTTTTGTTTTTGGATTGTGGATAATAAGAAAAGAAGCCTTGGGTAGAGGCTCTCTGCTTGAAAATTATTTGAGCGAAACTCAAATCAGCATAAATGAATTCAAGGAAAATCGGAATGAGTGTTTGCGGAAATGGGAAAAGTTTTACCCCCACGGTTTGCCGCAAGCTATGGCGTGCGATTATTACAATACTGTTGATTATAACTTTGGACCAGAGCACGAAAAATCTTTGAAAAAATTTTACGAGCTTTGCGGATTGTCGGTTGATTTGAATATTTTGGAAATCATGAGCAACAGGTAAGCAAACAGCAGATAGATTACGGACATTGCAAGAGCGTAAAGCATTATGGAGTAAAAAAGAGCTAGCAAAACATCTGCTTTTGTTGCTAGCCAACCTGCCACTGCAAGGTCCTTTAACCCAAAGGTCAAAAATATATTAGCAATGAAATTCACAAAGAAAATCAAGCACAGCAAGGTGATAAACCCGTTTGCGGCGCCTTTGAAATCTTCGGCGCTAAGCTTCATGTGGCTGGCAATTCCCATTGAAAGATAAAGAAAGAGCCAAAACTTCCAATTGCTGAAATTCTCTATGCGAAAAAAGTTTCTGAAAATTTCCCAACCAGTTCCGGCTATGCTGCCGCTTAACTCTTCGGGCAGGTATTGAGGGAGCAAGATTCCCAGCAGTGCGTAAATTACCGTTGCGCCAAAGAGCATTGGCGCTATGCCTATAAAAAAATTTCCGATATTCTGGTAAGTGCTCTTAATATTGTATTCATGCTTTACATAGCCTAAGGTGCCATCTTCCGCAGGAGCAAAGAACTTGGCTTCCGTAATCTTATGCCTGAAAAGAACGCAGAAGACAGCATGGCCCATTTCGTGCACCGGGGTTCCAATCCAGCCGGTTAAGAATAATTCCGCTTTTTGGCCGACTGACTGGGAAAAAGCTCTATCCCTGAGCCTGGAAACGAAGAATATTGCGAATCCTATAATGAAAAGCGCCCCCCAAAGCCATAAAATTTGGTCCAAACAGGCTTTTAGGGTGTTGTAAAGCAGTATAAACAGCTTGTCGGAGAAATCCATGGGGTGAAACTAGTAAATGCTGATTTCGTTGCTTAGTTGAGAGTTGAGAATGGAGAATTGAGAATAACCGAGTTAATAAGCGCTTGTTATTTTACTATATTCAGTACAGAGAGGTTATTATGAAAAAAGTTTTTCTAGTTCTGTTAGTGTTCGCGGTTGCGGGTGCTTTTGCCCAGAAAGCCACCAATAAGGTTAAGTCCAAAAGGGGCGATATTGAGCTTAAAGAATCTTCCGGCGGCGGCGGCAAAGTGGTTTGCGTTGCAAGCTTTAATGATGAAATGACCATCATAAAGCAACAGGATACCTACACTCTGGTTAGAGGCTCATGCGGTCAGGGTTGGGTGAGCAACTTTGATGTGGAAAAAGTTTTGCAGGGACCTGGCGACAAAGGCATGAACATTGAGGCCGTTGACGTTGTGGGATGGATGGATAACCCAAGCGCCGTGTTCGTTTTGGATCAGGACGCTGCCAGCTTTGAAGGTATTAACATCGATCGTAATTTCAACGATTACCTGAAAAACACGGTTGACAGAGAACAAACTGAAATGCGGAATCAAGAAAATTAAAATTTATTTTTACATAATTGTATATATAGCATTATTATTTTCTTCCTGCAAGCAGGAAGAAAACATTGAGACCGCCGAAAAACAGCTTACACCCGAAGCTCAACTTGCAGAAATTCAGCACAGAATAGATTCTCTTGAGAGCTTTGTTTCAACAGCTCCCATATTGAAACCTGCCACAGTGGCGCCTAATTTCGGGCTTTTCCAAACTTTGCAAAGCGTTGGTTTGGATTTAAAGCAGTCCTTGAAAATAATAAACACCCTTGCAGATACCGTTGAGCTTGGCACTTTGAGAGCGGGGCAGGTGTTTTGGGTTGGCTTTGACCAAAAGGATACCTCAAAGGCAATTCTATTCAGATATGCAGAAAACTTTGCGACTCTTCATTTTTTAATTATGGACAGCGCTGGCGAGTGGAAATATAAAATCGTTGAAAAACCAGTTAATGTTCGTTATTCCATGTATGAGGGAGTTTTGCATGAAGGCAGCAATTTATACAATACTTTGAGGGATATTGGCATTCCTCAGGTTATGGTTGGCGTTGTAGCAGGAGTTTTGGAATGCAAGGTAAGTTTTAGAACGGATGCGAGAGTTGGAGACAGATTTAAGATTTTACTGAAGGAAACTCGTTTTCAAGATTCCATATGGATAGGCGGCAAGGTTTTATATGCTGGTTATGATGGCTCAAAGGTAAAGCGCAGCGAGGCTTTTTTATATGAGGAAGCGGATCCCAAGAGTTCTTTTAACGCTCATTACACCGAAGATGGCGAAGCTCTTATACATTCAGGTTTAAGGTATCCGCTGGATCGTTTGCACATTACGAGCGGCTTTGGCTATCGCATTCATCCTATCACAGGCCAGCGTGCGTTTCACTCCGGGGTTGATTATCGCGGTTCGGTTGGAACGCCTGTGTATGCAGTTGCGGAAGGAGTTGTTGCGCAATCGTCTTATGACGATCATAGCGGAAATTTCGTTGCTATAAAACATTCGGATAACAGTCAGAGCTGGTATTTGCATTTGTCTCAGCGCGGGGTTGGGAGCGGAGCGCGAGTTAGAAGCCGGCAAGTTATAGGCAAGGTTGGCAATACCGGCAGGAGCAACGGTCCGCATTTGCATTTTGCTATAAAACAGCCAAACGGCCAATGGATGAATCCGCTATTAAAAAAAATGATTGCCACGCCAAAGCTTGAGGGCGCAAAGCTTGCAGCGTTAACCGTGCAGGTGAAAAACATTCGTGAAATTTTGAGCAAAACGGAAGCTGCTGAGTCAATGGATATAGGAGATACTTTGCAAGCTACTGTGAAGTGGGTAGAAGCTCTGTGAAAATATTGCTCTAAGCCATCATTACCCTGTTTCTACCTTCGTGCTTTGCCTTGTAGAGAGCTTTGTCTGCAAGATTGATCACATCTTTGATGTTGTCTGCGGACATTACCGAGGCTACGCCAAAACTTGCAGACACCGTAAGCTTCACTTCTTCGAATACCATCGGTGTATCGCAGATTGCAGTGCGAATGCGCTCCGTGTGATTTATTGTATCCGCTTCGTTTATGTCGGAGATAAACAGAATAAATTCTTCACCGCCATAGCGTCCAAAAAGATCGTATGGGCGTATCGCAGAGTTCACTCTTTCTGCTGTGCATTTGAGCACTCTGTCTCCGATTAAGTGCCCATAAGTGTCATTTATGCTTTTGAAGTAATCCAAGTCGAAGATAGCGATGTACGAGTCGTTGCCGGTTCTTTTGATTCTTTCAATCTGCTTGGAAGTGAGATCCATAAAGCGCAACCTGTTCAGAATTCCCGTGAGCGAGTCTGTATGAGCAATCTTTTTTATTTTTCTCTCCATTTCGGCACGTAGAATTGTATTGACGCATAAGAGCGCTCCGTGATGCATAACATCGGCAAAGTCCTCTCTGAAATAACGCTCGTTTTTGTGATCCTCGTAAAGAACGAATCCCCAGAAGGTTTCGTTGATAAAGATTGGAGTTGCAAATACAGATACTGCGCCGGAAGCTTTCAGCAGAGCAGCTTCGCTGCCAGAGAGCTGTTTTACAGGGCTGTTTATGGATTTGCCGCTTGTAAAAATGCGTTTCCATTCTTTGGCAATATCGTCGTAGCGAATGTCTGCGAGTTTTACATCCATCTGCATAATGTCAGCCGTTTTGGTCCAGCGGTAGATTTGCAATGCCCGCAATCCATCTTCGCAGATGCTATTGCGGAAGACAGACACCCTGTCAAATCCGATTAAGTCTGAGCCTGGTTTTACGCCATCGTTCATAGTATCTTCAAAAGAGGCTTCGCCGTGAGAAAGAAAAATGGCAGCGGTTTTGCTGAGCGCTTCGGCATTTTTTCTGCTGAGTTTAATTTCTTTTATATGCCACCAGTTAAATATTATGTTGGATAGCAATGTGAGAAAGCCGATTATGATTATGATGAGAAAGGGAATAGTTGCGCGAACACGATCTCCATAGAAAAACGAAACCGGTATTTCGTATCCGTAAATCCAGCCAACATTCTCTATTTTTATTCTCGCTATATACTTTTTAACATTGTCCATAGTAAGGAGTTTAATGGACACATTGCTGTTGGTCGTTTGGATATGCTCTATATTGCTAGTCTTTATGTCGCTGTATTTCGAGAATTTCACTCTGTCGCTGGTATCATCAACTTTGCTTGGCAGCAATTTTTCATTGGGATGCATGATAATGCTTTCGTTGCTGGTTAGCAAGAAAAAAGTTCCTGAAGAATTTGCATGCATACTGGAGAGCAAATCGGTAATATCGTTAGTGTTTATGTTAATTCCAATAACTCCGTTAACGCCATTGTTGAGCTGTATTTTTTTGCATATAGTAATAATAAGTTCGCCTGTCAGCTTGTCTATATACGGCTCGCTAACAATTGTTTTTCCAAAGTTTTTGTTTGCTTGTACATACCATATGCGCACAGTTGGATCGTATCCTAGCGGTATTTCCATTTTGTCATTGAGCACAACGGATTTATCTTCCATGCCTATATAGGCTGCTATTACGCTAGGGCTTGTTGTGACAATTTTTGTAAAGAAATCCCCCAGCTTCTCCGTTTCGGTGACATTAAAATGGTGCAAATTTTCGCTCATCATGTCCACAATCATAATTTTTCTGGCAAACCACGCATTTATCTCCCTCTCTTGTTTTAAAGTATTAATGGTAAGCTGTTCTACTGTTGAGTTCCAGAACACCCTGAATTGCATAAGATACATATAGCCTAATATGCCAATGGACATTGCCAGCAATGCAACGCTTATCGGCATATGGCTTTTTTCTTTTAGTTTCATACTCCCTCCAAAAACTCTTTTAAGCTTTTTCTTCCCAAATCGCCTTCCTTTCTCTTGCGAACGGATACTGCATTTTCTGCAATTTCCTTTTCTCCAACAACCAGCAAGTACGGAATCTTGGCCATTTCTCCCAAGCGAATTTTATATCCAACTTTCTCGTTTGAATTATCGACTTCTGCTCGTATGTTAGCTTCTTCAAGCTCTTTGCGAATCGTTTCTGCATATTCCCCAAACTTCTCCGAAATCGGCAAAACTCTAACCTGCACCGGAGCAAGCCAGAATGGAAAATCGCCTGCATATTCTTCTGTTAAAATACCTATAAAGCGCTCAATGGAACCAAGCGCCGCTCTGTGCAGCATAACAGGCACGTGCTTTTGATTGTCTTTGCCAACGTATTCCGCTCCCAAGCGAGCCGGCATATTGAAATCAACCTGAATAGTTCCGCATTGCCAATCTCGTCCCAGGGAATCTTTCAGCACAAATTCCAGCTTGGGTCCGTAAAATGCGCCCTCGCCCGGATTCAAAGTATAACTTAAGCCTGCAAGTTTGGTGGCTTCTTCCAAAGCGCTTTCCGCCTTGTCCCAAAGCTCATCCGAGCCAACTCGCACTTCCGGCCTGGTGCTGAATTTCACGGTTATATTTTCAAAACCGAAAACCTTGTAAAAATCTTTTACCAAAGCGCAAAAATCGCTGACTTCCGTGGCTATTTGCTCTTCCGTGCAAAAAATATGCGCATCGTCCTGAACAAAGCCTCGAACTCTCATCAAGCCGTGCATTGTGCCGGCAGGCTCGTTGCGGTGGCATTTTCCAAACTCCGCTAAGCGCAAAGGCAAATCGCGCCAGCTTTTCAGCCCCTTGTTGAAAATCTCTATATGGCAAGGGCAGTTCATAGGCTTCACAGCCATTTCCTTTTCGCTCGCCAAAGTCTTGAACATATTCGCATCGTATTTATCTGCATGGCCGCTGCGAATCCACAGCGATTTATCAACAATCTCAGGAGTTATAACTTCTTTGTATCCGCGCTTGGCAATTTCTTTGCGAACAAAATCTTTCAGCACGTTCACAAGCACGGCTCCGTGCGGGTGCCAGAACACCATGCCAGGGCTGTGGTCTTCTATGTGGTACAAATCCATCTCTTGCCCAATGCGGCGATGATCTCTTTTTTTAGCTTCTTCCAAAAATGTCAGATAAGATTCCAAACCGGTTTTGTCTGCATAGCATATTCCATAAATTCTTGTGAGCTGGTCGCTTTTTTGATCGCCATGCCAATATGCGCCTGCGAGGCTCAGAATTTTGAACGCTTTTAATTTGCCAGTGCTTGGAACGTGCGGGCCTGCGCATAAATCTTCCCAGCCAGCGTTCGGTGTTCCGGTCACATAAAAACTGAAAACTTTATCTCCACGCTCTACTGCTCTTTCCACGTTGTCTCTTTTGTATTTGTCGCCTTCCGTGCGTTTGAGCGCTTCTTCTAGCGGCACTTCAATGCGAGTGAATGGGCGGTCTTCTTTTACAATTTCCGCCATCTTTTTTTCAATAAGTTCAAAGTCTGCGTGAGTTATTGGAGTTGGGGTAGCAAGGTCGTAGTAAAAGCCGTCGTCCACAGGAGGTCCGTATGCTAGCCTTGTTCCCGGGAAAAGTGCGCAAACAGCTTCGGCCAGAACGTGCGCGCATGAGTGCCGCAGTACAAAGAGAGAATCGGGATCTTCGTTTGATGCTGTAATTATGCGAAATTGACCGCTATCTGTTAAAGGGCGGTTTAAGTCAAGAATTTTATTACCTAGTTTGACGGCAATGGCTTTGCGGGCCAAGCCCTCCGATATGCTTTTTGCTATTTCCAGTCCGGTTATTCCGCTTTCAACGTATTTTTCAGAGTTATCTGGAAGGGTTAATGTTATTTGAGGCATAGAATGAAGATAGAAAATGCGATTGCTATGTATCAAGTTTTTTCACAGCGTCTTCTAGCTTCATACCCGCAAACTCCTGAGCGCCAATCCATTTTCCGTTCACCTTGTTGCTTGCAAACGCAGCTACAACTGCGCCTGGAATCGCGGATTCCACAGCGTTAGGCGCATTTGGTCCGCCCAAATCCGTGCGAAGCCAGCCTGGATCCAGCAAATTCAAAGTTACATCTGTGCCTTTTAATTTTGGCGAAAGATCTCTGACAAATTTGTCCAGCGCGGCTTTTGCGCCGGCATAAGCCATTTGCTCGGGTTCGCCGGCTATGCCGCTGGTTGTGCATATAACTCTGCCAAAACCCGCTTTGAGCATCTTTGGCAAAAAATGATTGCTTATCTGAATTGGAGCGATTGCGTTTACCTGATAGCTTAAAAGATAATCGGCCTCGTGCACCTCCCAGTAATCCACTCTGTATGGAGTTTGCAAACCGGCGTTGTTGCACACAACGGATATTTCCAAATTCTTAGCATCAAGCTCTGCCAAAAATTTTTCTCTGGCCTTGGCATCGCTAAGCTCGGCGGCTATGGAAAAGACTTCTATGCCTTTTGCTTTGAGCTCTGCTTCGAGAGATTTTGTATGCTCCAGATTGCGGCTGTGCAAAATTAAGTTTGCGCCTTTTTCTGCAAAAGCATATGCGACTTGCTTGCCAATGCCACGTGCGGCGCCGGTGATTAAAACCCATTTCTTAGATAAATTTACCATGCTTGGAATATAGAAATTGCTATATTTTCACAATGCCATCAAGCATAAGCACCATACATACGGCCAAAATCTGCAAAAGCTACAGCAGCAGGACTGTGGTCAGAGATGTTTCCCTCAGCGTTTCGCGTGGCGAAATTGTTGGGCTTTTGGGGCCAAACGGAGCGGGCAAAACAACCTCGTTTTACATGATAGTCGGGCTTGTGAAACCAGACAAGGGACATGTGTTTTTGGACTCCCAGGATATAAGTTTTTTGCCTATGCACAGCAGAGCAAAATTAGGGCTTGGCTACCTTCCGCAAGAGGCTTCCATATTTCGCAAGCTCTCCGTTGAAAACAATATAATGGCAATTTTGGAAACGCTAAAGTTCAACCGCAAACAGCGCAAAGAACGATTGGAGCAATTGCTTGAAGAATTCAAAATAACGCATATAAGAAAAACCACAGCGCACAGTTGCTCCGGAGGCGAGCGCAGACGCTTGGAAATAGCGAGAGCCCTCGCAAGCGAGCCAGGCTTTCTTTTGCTAGACGAACCCTTTGCCGGCATAGACCCTATAGCCGTGGATGATATTAAAACGATAATAAGTTCGCTGAGATCCAAAGGCATGGGTATTTTGATAACAGACCACAATGTAAGGGAAACTTTATCTATAACAGACCGCGCCTATATTATGTACAAAAGCGAAGTGCTAACGGAAGGTACTTCTCAATTTCTGGCAAACGATGAAGAAGCAAAAAGAATTTATTTAGGCGAATCGTTCTCGCTGGGTTAGGGCTCCAATATAACTCGCTGCATTTGGTTGTTTGATGTGTAGTTTTCAATAACAAGATTTCTTTTGCCGGGAAATTTTGCGCTTAGAGAGTCTCTCAATCTTTCTGCTTCTTGGTAAAATTGCGATTCCGATAGTTCTTTGCTAGTGCGGTAAAAGACTGAAGATTCCGTGATTTCCACCCGAACGTTGTTGCCAAAAGTTTTTGCCAGGCTGGCGAGCACCATTTGAGTTCTCAGCGCTTTTTCATAAGAGTTTTTTGCAGCTTGAGCTGCAGCAGTGTCACCCTCTGCTTCCAAGTTTTCAGCGAGCGCTTTCCACGCATCCGCATCGTAAGAATTTTTAACAAGATCTTTTTTCAAAGCCTCTCGTTCTTTTGCAGACTGAGCAGATGATTTTTTTGACGGAGCGGCTGCTGCGTTTGCCGGAATAGCTGTGTTTGCTGGGATAGCTGCGTTTACCGAGGCTGCTACCGGCTGTTGCTGCGCGGCTTGCGGCGCTGGTTGCGTTTTGTAGGAAGATGATTGCCTTGGCCCGTCTGAATCCACATAGGAAAAATAAATAGTTGCAAGTATAAGGAATGCAATTACTCCGCATACTACGAGCAAAAACTTCCACTGAAATTTTTTTTCTTCCTCTTTATCTGCTCCTTTTGAAGGGGCATTGCCCAATTTGCTGCCGTCAGAATTTCTTCTGGGTTCGGCATTTTCTATTTCGCACACGACTCCTAATTTTTCAAGCGTATTTTTCATGGCCTGCGCTTGATCTTCTCCTGTGGTTGTAAGCACTTTAAGCGGAGGATATTTTAGGCCTATGGAAATTTTATTAGCATTTAGCTCAGGCATTTTTAGCAAAATGCCTTCTAACGCTTTCATATCGTTTAGCGTGTTTACTTTTATGATTTTTAAGTTATACACAAATTATAATGTAGAAAATCCTTCTTCCAATGCATCCAGAATATCGTCTATATGCTCAATTCCTATGCTCAGGCGTATAAATTCGGGAGTTATGCCGCTTGCGATCTGCTGTTCCTTGGAGAGTTGCGAGTGCGTTGTGCTTGCCGGGTGAGTCACCAGGCTCTTGGAATCGCCGATATTTGTCACGTGCGAGAACAGTGGCACGTTTTCTATAAATTTCACAGCGCCATCGTAACCGCTTTTGAGGCCCATAGCGAGCGTGCCGCCAAAGCCCTTGAAATACTTCTTGGCTAGTTCGTAGCTTGGGTCGTTGGGCAAGCCAGGGTAGCGCACCCATGCAACTTTCGGGTGTTCTGCGAGCCATTGCGCTACTTTCAGGTTATTTTCATTGTGGCGAGCCATGCGCAGAGGCAAAGTCTCAAGCCCCAGCAGGAACTGCCAAGCGTTATCTGGAGAGAGAGCGGCGCCCAAATTGCGAAGCGGCACAAACCGCGCGCGAACGGCGAATACCACAGGCTTTAGAGCTTCTGGCACATCAAATGCCCAGCGAATATCATGGTAATTTTTGTCCGGTTCAGAGAAAAGCGGATGTTTTTCCCAGTTGAATTTTCCGGCATCGGTGATTATGCCGCCCACGCTTGTTCCGGAGCCTCCCATCCATTTTGTGAGCGAGTTTACCACGATGTCTGCGCCGTACTCAATCGCTCTGAACATATACGGGGTTGTGTAAGTGCTGTCCACAATAAGCGGAAGCCCGTGTTTATGCGCTATATCTGCAATCGCTTTGAAATCCACTACCTCAAGCCCTGGGTTGCCAATGGTTTCTACATAAAAGGCTCTGGTTTTGTGGGTGATGGCTTTTTCAAAGTTTTCCGGTTCGCTCTGATCCACGAATTTCACTTTTATGCCGAACGTTGGCAGAATTGCATCGAACTGAGTGTATGTACCGCCGTATAGGTTGCTTGCGCTCACAATTTCATCGCCGTTTTGAGCGAGGTTTGCTATTGCATAAAAAATAGCAGACATTCCGCTTGCAAGAGCAACAGACGCTGCGCCGCCTTCAAGCGCTGTAACTCTGTTTTCCAGAATTTCTGTAGTTGGGTTTGTGAGGCGAGTGTAAATATTTCCGAGTTCCTTTAAGCAGAACAAATTAGCGGCGTGTTCTGCGCTGTTGAACACGTATGCTGAGGTTCTGTAAATTGGAACTGCGCGAGCGTTGGTTGCGCTGTCTGGTTTCTCTTGTCCAGCGTGAACTGCTAGGGTTTCTAAGCGGTATTTTTTCATGTGTTGTAAGATAGAAAATACTCAATACACCGCCATAGTCTTATCCACATCCCGTGCCCACGCATTCAATCCATCTTGCAAATTCAAAAGCCTGCCCTTATACCCAGCTTCGCGCAAAGCCCTTATTCCCAAAATGCTGCGCTGCCCAATCTTGCAAAGAAACACGGAATCAACGTTCGTATCCAACTCATCCATGCGCCGCACCAACTGACCAAGCGGCATAATTTTCGCATCTGGAAATTTCACAATAGCACGCTCATGCGGCTCGCGAATATCTATAAATTGAATGCTCTCGCCGTTATCCAAACGCTTCTTCAAATCAATGGCGGTAATTGTCTCTATAGGCTCGCTGTCTTGATTCCTCTTCAAGCCGCAAAACTGCTCATAATCAACAAGCTCGCGAATAGACGGATTTTTTCCGCACACAGGGCAGTTCGGATCTTTATCCAATTTAAGCTCGCGAAACGCCATGCGCCAAGCGTCGAAATGAAGCAAGCGCCCAATCAGAGGTTTAGCACCGCCAACAATAATCTTTATAGTTTCCGCCGCCTGAATAGTTCCGATAATGCCAGGCAAAACGCCCATAACCCCGCCCTCAGCGCAAGAAGGCACAAGCCCTGGAGGTGGCGGAGAAGGATAAATGCATCTGTAGCAAGGTCCGTCTTTTGCACCGAAAACGCTAGACTGCCCTTCAAACTGAAAAACCGAACCGTAAATATTTAGCTTGCCCAAAAATACGCAAGCATCATTCACAAGGTATCGTGTTTGAAAATTATCCGTTCCATCTGCCACAATATCGTAATCCGCAATTATGTCCATAGCGTTTTGGCTTGTGAGCATAGTGTTGTGCACAACAACATTGACAAACGGATTTATGCCTTTAATTCTGTCTTTTGCAGAAGCCACTTTTGGCCTGCCTATATCACGAGTGCTATGTATAATTTGTCTTTGCAAATTAGACGCGTCCACATCATCAAAATCAACCAAGCCGATAGTTCCAACGCCCGCCGCCGAAAGATAAAGTGCGAGCGGAGCTCCCAAACCACCTGTTCCCACAATCAGAACTTTTGCGTTCTTAAGCTTAACCTGCCCTTCCACGCCTATTTCCGGCAGCAACAAATGGCGGCTATACCTGGCAATTTCTTCATGCGTAAGCTCAGAAGCCATCGTTTCCCCCTGCGATAGCCGGAATTATCATCACCTCGCCGCCGCTCGCAACCGGAGTACCAAGCCCCTGCAAGCTGTTGATGTTTTTTCCGTCAATAAACAGATTTATAAAGTCGCGTAATTCACCGCCTTCTGCAAACAGATGCGTTTTTATATCTGGATATGCATTTACGAGGGCATTAACTGCCTCGCCAGCGGTGTTGCCTGCAACTTCTACCTCTGCGTTGCGCTCGGTGAAAGCCCTGAGCGCATAAGGAATGAGAACTTTAATCATTGCCGATTCTCCTGTGTGTCATGGGGAGAATATAGTAATTTGATATGTTTAGTATGTGTTGGGGCTTGAGGGGTAGGGTAGGGGAAAGCCTTCCAAAAATTAATGTATATTTGCATTATGCGTAGAAATCTTCTAATTTCCATATCCATAGCCTTCCTTTGCTCCTGTTCCTCAAACGGTGGCAACGAAGAACCGCCGAGTTCATCTAGCCTTGTGCAGAGCAGCAGTTCAAGCGATGGAACTCCAACTAGCGGAACTTTCACCGACCCACGAGACAGCCAAACTTACAAATGGGTTAAGATAGGCTCTCAAAACTGGATGGCTGAAAACCTAAACTTCCAAACGATAAATAGTATGTGTCACGGCTACGACAATGACCCTGCCAACTGCGAGAAATACGGCAAACTTTACGACTGGGATGCCGCTATGAACGCTTGTCCTGCAGGGTGGCGTTTGCCGAGCAAGAAAGACTTTGAAGAGTTGGTGCAAACTGCTGGCGGTAAAAATGTAGCAGGCAAGAAACTTAAAACAACAGCAGAATGGTGTTATTATGACGATTGTGGCAATGGAACGGACGAATTTGGATTTTCGGCTTTGCCTAGTAGCTATGCTGCTGGTCCTATATTTGGCTTAATCGGTACAGGTGGTAATTGGTGGGGTGCTACGAGTGACGAAGTTGGTTGGGCATATCATTTGGTAATAGACCAAGCCTCTGATGGAGCATATATAACCAGCGCTCTCGGAAAAAAATTTGAACGTAGTTTCTCAATTCGTTGCGTTGAAGGCGAAAATATAGATGTTAGCCAAGAACACTTCAACTCGAATATAACATATTCATCCTTTACGGATAGCAGAGACCAAAAAACTTACCGCACAGTAACAATAGGTGGCAAAAAATGGATGGCAGAAAACCTAAATTACGCAACAACTAATAGTTGGTGCTACAAAAATGGTTACTGCACAGAATACGGCAGATTATATGATTGGATTTCTGTTCAGGAAGCGTGTCCGTCTGGTTGGCGTTTGCCGACTAATGAGGACTGGGAAAATTTGCTTCAAGCAGTTGGCGGTTGGAGCGTTGCAGGCGGAAAACTCAAATCAAAAATAGGTTGGGTGGATAAAAACGCCGTAGAGATAGGAACTCCAGGCAACGGCACAGACGATTTTGGATTTTCAGCATTGCCAGGTGCTTGGATTGACGGCAAATATTATTCTTCTGAGATCGGTGCTTATGCTACTTGGTG
>Ga0209755_10000165_pt1 | contig 123762 bp, 119 predicted proteins | sample TergutCo191P1_FD_187301 | JGI IMG/M metagenome (GOLD analysis project Ga0209755, IMG submission 187301) | Cornitermes sp. P1 segment gut microbial communities from Petit-Saut dam, French Guiana - Co191P1 (SPAdes) (version 2) | ecosystem: Host-associated > Arthropoda: Insects > Digestive...
ACATGGCAAGACGTAATTGATTCCGACCTGACAGCATTTGGCGGAGGTGCAACAAGCGGTACTGCCGAAGCCGGTGGTATCTTGGTAGCAAACCGAGGCACAGGTGGCAATGACCATAACCACGGTATGGGCTTTAATTTGGCCGGGTTACGTGCATTGGGTAATGCAGGAGACTCTATTACAATCAGAGGTACTGCCCTTGGCGAAGGTGCAATGCAAACACAAGGTCTTTCTGCCAACGTAAGTGCCGGTGGCATGACAGATGGCTCTGCATTTGAGTTAGTAATCCCTGCCGCAACCACACTTAATGTACCGGGCTGGTTATGGGCAGATGAGCCATTCTTCTCATTGGGTACGCAGGCAGCAGGCCAAAACTGGAACTTCCGCGTTACGGAAATCCTTATCGGTGGAGTTTCAATTCTTAATTTGATAATCCCTCCTGCTACATGGCAAGACGTAATTGATTCCGACCTGACAGCATTTGGCGGAGGTGCAACAAGCGGTACTGCCGAAGCCGGTGGTATCTTGGTAGCAAACCGAGGCACAGGTGGCAATGACCATAACCACGGTATGGGCTTTAATTTGGCCGGGTTACGTGCATTGGGTAATGCAGGAGACTCTATTACAATCAGAGGTACTGCCCTTGGCGAAGGTGCAATGCAAACACAAGGTCTTTCTGCCAACGTAAGTGCCGGTGGCATGACAGATGGCTCTGCATTTGAGTTAGTAATCCCTGCCGCAACCACACTTAATGTACCGGGCTGGTTATGGGCAGATGAGCCATTCTTCTCATTGGGTACGCAGGCAGCAGGCCAAAACTGGAACTTCCGTGTTACGGAAATCCTTATCGGCCAATTCTCTATTCTCGACCTGTATATACCACCCACCGACCCAATAGACCCTTACGCACTACAAGGCGACCATGAATTAATTGATGTTACAGCATTATACGTGCTATACCACCTTGCCGATAACGTTGCAGGCCATCCGTTTGCTGTATCGGGTGCAACTGTAGGTGATACAGGTGTTGTGGTAGTAGGCGACGAGTATGTTACCGTTAACGTAAACATCCGCGGTGGTCACAACGGTTTCGTTATTAACATCGACGAAATAGACAACGTACTACCCGGACAAGTGTTAACACTTACCGGTCGTGTCCAACGTAACCGTGTAGGCGGCGACGGACGTATCGCTCTTTACCCGGGTACAGGTGCTACCGAAGACGGGACCAGACTCACAGGCACGGGCAATGCAATCCCTGCACGCTGGACACTAACCCATACGTTAACCGCAGATTGTATCGCAGCTGGTTTGCGCATACACCCCAACAGATGGGCAGGAGCAGAAGTCATAGAAGTATTAATAAGCATTGACGACATGGTAATTTCTATCCCTGCCGGCTTAGATACAGCCGATGCGGAACAAGCACTCGAAATCGCTCGTCTCGCAGTTTTGGCAGATATCGCAAGCGTATCCGACCCGTTAGAATGGAATGTTGCTCCTGCTCAGGTTATTAGCTATTACTTTATGGCCGACAGCGCATGGGCTACAGCTCATCCTAATGTTGAAAGAGACATTGATATCGTAGTTACAGCCGAAGCAGACAGCAACGACCTTGACGTAGAAGTTACTCTTACCATCCGCGAAGGCGCAATGCGCCCGGCAGTAGGCGTAACCAAACCTAACGCAGTTGTTGTATCGGATACCTTAGCAAGAGACCCAATGCCGGATGACCCGGAGCTTATCCTTGACGTAGCTGTAGAGATACTATACCCGGATTTCCTCGAAGGTCTCGCAATCTTTAACAATACAACAGAAGCACAAGTAATAGCCCTCATTGCAGCAGAGCTTGGCTCAGAATTTGCAGCAGTAGAAATTGACGTAGATTTAAACATTACAGACGCGTGCTACGACTACGAAGGTGAAGCAACCTTGGTTGTGTTCTTAACGCTAACCATGGCCGGAGAAACAGCCAATCGCGAACTCCCGGAAGACGGCGTAATCATTATCGTAATACCAACACTCATTCCTTCAATGTTCTGTCTAAGCCACCCTGATATACAGGCACGTTTAAGACCGCAAACTTATCTCGAAGGTACAACGACGGAGTATCCACGTGCAGGGTATTCACTACCCGGTACGGCTCATGGTGCTTCTGTACTCACATTTGGCGGCGGAAACAGATTCCCCATCGAATATCGTGAACATCCGGACGGATACACCTATCTGCGCTTCCCTGATATTGCAGGACGCAACGTGATAATATCCTTCATGGAAGCAGCAGGCTTGCAATCACCGATAGGAATGGGCGACACCGTTCACGTAAGAGTAACAGGCCGTGCAGTTGTAGCCGGTGCAGACAATACGATACAATTAACCGGTCATGCGCTTGGTACAGTGTTGCAAACAGTTCCCCTTGTACAAGGTGAAGATTTTGTACTATATGGTTATGTGACACGCGCCACAGGAATAGAGCTTGCACGCTTTACCGTACCCGGTAGCGGAAATGTAAGTGTTGATATTTTCAATATCCAACTTGCACCGTCATCACTTGCAGACGCACCACTTCCGATACCGCACCCAGCTCCCAGACAATATACGCAAACAGAAGTAAATGCCATGCTTGAAGCAGCAAGAGCAGCAATGGCGGCACGTATAGCGGAGCTGGCACCACCATTATCACCCGTATACACTGCGGCTTCCCTGTACACCTACCTTACAACAGGGTTTGAGTTTGCAAATGTTGCAACTGACAATCGCTTGGCAATCACAGGAGAAGACCCCAACCGCGTAATTACAGGTAGTGTAAGGCTTGTACTGTCGGCAGCTTTTGCAGTTGCCCCCGGTGTAAACAACTTTATAGATGTACCTGTAAATGTAGCACTACTACCCATTCCAGGCTCACCCATGGAACTCTTGGAGCTTGCAATGGAAGAAATAGAATACGCACTTGACGGCTTCACAGCAACAAACGACACAGAGGAAGGCGATATCCTCGAAATAATCGAAACCGTACTGGATGCAGCCCTATTCGCAGATATCGAACTTTCCATCAGCAACTTTACAGTCGTAGCTGCCATACCCGGCACAGCAGGTAGCGTAACCTTTGGCGTGGCATTGTCACTCGAAGGCGAAGATTTGGCAAAACCATTTACCTTTGTAATCGCAGCCCTCGCAGGCGGTGACAATTGGGTAAACGCAACCTGGGAGCAAGTGCTGGCCTCTAACATCTTTAGACGCCGCGGCGGCCCCGACGCAGGCTTATCATTAGCCACGGACGGAGGACTTATCCGTACAGGCAGAGGCACAGGCGAGCACGACCACAACGATGGTATCGGCTTTGACCTTGTAAGGCTCTTTGCACTGCAAGAAACAGCAGGCGACATCGTATTTACAGGTACAACAGCAGGCGACGGATACATGGCAATCCAAGGTATCGACGGTGGCATAGAAGATGTACCTGTAGTAGACAGAACATTTAGCATTACTATCCCTGCCGGAAGCATAGTTGCACCTGCTGTGGCAGCCGGTAACTGGCTATGGTCCGCATGGGGCGGATACAATATCCCCGTAATCGCTACCACATCAGGTAATCACTGGAACTTTACACTCACAGGTGTAACAGTAGGCGACACGTGTATTCTTGTCCTTATGGGACATGAGTATGGCGCAGAACCTGGTCCCGGCCCTGGTGATGATTACGACTGCGATTATTGTAACGACGAAGGTTGCGACGTATGCGACCCGCCGGTAACACATCAACCGGCACCTCGCCCACCGGCAGTAGGCGGCGGCTTTGCACCTGTAGTACGCCCCGCAGCACCCGGCGCAGTAGTAGCACCGCCCGCAGCACCTGTAGCACCTGCAGCAGCAGTAACAGAGCTTGCGACAGGCGAAACAACAGCAACCTTTACGGCTGCAAACCTTAACACAATAGTAGCGGCACGTAGCGACCTTGTAATCGTAACAGACTACGCCACAATAACCCTTCCCGCTGACGCCGTTGCAGGTATCGTAGCAGTAGGCGGCAATAACTTCGAAGTAGAAGTAATTGTAGAAGCCACAGATACAGCCGTAGCCGTAGAAGTAGCAATAACATCCGGAGCTACGGTAATCAGCAACCTACGCGTACCCATTAGGATACAAGTAGCAATCGACATCGCAGAAATGGGCGTTGCAAACCATCACCGTTTAGCAGCAACCACCGCTAACCCTCAACTCTTGGGCGGCAGCTACGACCCGGCAACAAATTACTTCACCTTCGAAACAGCACTTGCAGGTGAGTTTGTAATCAGCTATGTAGACACACTTACACGCTTTACCATGCAACTCGGTAGCCCGGCTATCTCAGACCTTGCAGGTAACAGCGGCGGCAACCGTGTCATGGACGTTCAACCGCAAATCGTAAACGGTCGCGCACTTGTACCTGTTCGCTTTATGGGTTATGCCCTCGGCGCACAAGTAGGCTTTAACGACACAACACGCCAAGTGACCCTTACCGTTGACGGAAGAACACTTACCATGGGTATCGACGGACAAATCGACGCAAACCTAAGGAATCTCGGTATGGACGTACCCGCACAAATCATCAACGACAGAACAATGGTACCTGTCCGCTTTATCGGATACTTCTTTGACGCACTGGTTGACTTTAACGACACCACAAGAGTAATTGAAGTAATTAAGATGTAAGTAATATGCAGTAAAAAAAATCAACCGGCGAGAAACTTGCCGGTTGATTTTTTGTTTGACGTTTACACCTTATGCCAAACCCGCGCCGCCAGTATTGTCATATCATCCTTCAGCCCGTTTCTTGACCGTTTCTCCGCCTCGGCCAGCAGGTAATCCGCTAGGTCTTGTGGATTTGTGTAGCGGCAGGTTTTTAGGGCGGTTTTTATCCATGCAGGGTCGTTTTCGTCGGCGGTGGTGGCTCCGTCGGTTGCCATTAGGATTATGTCGCCGTGGCGCATGGGGCGTTCTGTTATTTCCAGGTCTATTTCGTTTAGCATTCCTATGGGGAGCGAAGAGGAACTGATGACATTAACATGCCCGTCTCGCAAAATGTAAGTTTCTGCCGCGCCTATTTTTATGAACTCGGCGTTGCCTGTGTATAGGTCGATGGAGCAGATGTCTAGGGTGGAGAAGGATTCTTCGTTGGATTTTAGGATTAGCACGGAGTTTATCATGCGGACGGCGAGTTCCTTGTCAAAGCCGCTTTCTATGAAATCTTCCAGTAGGCCTACCGTGGCCGCGCTTTCTCGGCGGGCGCGTTCGCCGCTGCCCATTCCGTCGGATAGTACCAGCAGGGACGAGCCGTTGCGCAATTCCATAGCGGAGTAGCTGTCGCCGTTGCCGCTTTTGCTCTTTGCGCGGAACGCCACGCCGCTGGTTATGCGGAGCTTTTGGTCCTCCATAAAACGGGAGTGGCATACCCCGCCCTTTACGTCGCAGTCGCCGCCTTCTACCCGCATTTTTCGTTTTAGTACGGCGTTTAGCACGGGTAGGATTTCGCGGGCGCAGGCTTTTTTGCCTATGCAGGGGCGGTGGTTTATGGATACGCGGTATCGGCCTGCGTTGTCCTCCAGAACTATTACGCTGGTTACTTCAATTTTTTGCTTTAACAATGCCAAAATCATTTCTTCTTCAAGGCCTTCGTGGAAGCGTAGTGACATGTCGATTTCTTGCGACAGGCATTTTACTATGCCCGATACGCCGTGTAATTGCTGGCTTATCAGCTCGCGGCTTTCTGTTATGCGGTTATGCCAGCGTAGGTCGGTTTTGTATACGCTGTAGATGGCGTTTAGCTCTTGGAGCAGGGTTTCCGGCGATTTGCATTCTTTTTTAAAGCTGTCGCTTATGTCATTTAAGGTGGCGTTTCCGTTTTGTGAGCAGGCGTTTAGCATAGAAAAAACTTGCTGGTGTGTATTGTACAAATCCTCCTCCCAGCACCACTCGCGGCTGGGGCAGTTTCCGCAGGCGCGGTTTGTAAGCTCGTCTATGAGAAGCGAAATATCATGCTTATTAAGCCCCGTTTTGGGCTTGGAAAGCCCGCTGAAGGTGTCAGCCAATTTGCCGAAGGCCGACGCAAAGCTATCCAGGCGACGGGTAGTTTCTTCCTTTATCTTGTCCATATAATCGTCTGCGCTGTCCAGCACGGGATTAATCGCAGAAGCCACATTAAAATAAAAGCTCTGCGGCGTAAGAATAAACGCCAAAGCCGCCGCCGCCAGCCCGTAAAGCATAGAAAACCCAAGCCAATCCCGCGCAAGCAAAAACATCGCGCCTGCGCCAACCAGACCAATACCCACAATCACAGCAGGCCTAGCTAATCCTTTGCCAAAATGGCCTAAAAATCCACCCCCCATCCCCGCAAGCCCAAGCACAACAGCCCATTCCGCACCCCAGTATCCCGCAAGGTGCAGAAAAAAGCCCAGCAACATACCCGCCGCCGCCGCCATGCTTGCCCCGCCCTTAAAGGCAACAACACAGAGTACATAAACGCAAAAGAAAATCCTAAGCGGCAAGCTGCCCACATAAATATCGGACGCCCCCGCAATTACCCCCGCAAAAATCACGGTAATGGAAGCGATATCTTCTCCGCTCAGCAGCTTAGCCCGTCGTTTTCGTCCCGTTAAAATAACATGCGCCCGCTTAATCACAAGCGTAAGCCCACCCGTCAAAACCGTCTCCAAAATCACAACGGAAAAAAAGAAAAAATTAATCCCGTAAAGCAAAAAAACAGTTAACCCGGCAGCAAAAACAGAAGCCGAAGCGGCAACAGCCACCCAAGGCAGTCGCAACCACCCCCTGCGCTCCCCGCCGGTAATATGTAGCCCGCAAAAATAATAACCACAAAACAAAACCACCGCCAAAACATAACGCGCAACAAAAACATCCCCAAGCCGTGTAACCAGCCCAATCAAAATAAACAACGCGGTAAGATAAAATCCCTGCACCCCCATAAAAGCCGCCAAAAAAGGTACAGCCAGCGGATTAATAAACCCAAAAACCTGCGCCCGTCCGATAAAAAACCCAAACGCACAAATAAGCGCGACAACCAGCTCACGCTTGCCTATCGGCTTTCTCTTGCTCTTTGCAGCAGTCATAGGTATATGCATACAAGCCACCCCTTTAAGTGACATTATAAGCTTGTCCGAGTGCGGATTTTGTAAAAACCTGCAAAACTCCACCCCCGTAAGATAATAGCGTCATCGCACTCCTTTCGTGTAAACAATCGCATGTTGCGAATGTGAGTTCGTTAGTGTATATACAGAACATTATTTCTCTATGTGAATTTACCGGACAAGCGGGTATAATGACAGCAACCTAGATGAAAAAGGGGTGAGAATATGACAGACCGAGAAATAAAAAAGCAGATGGCAGATAAGTTATTTGAGTATTCTGTATTGATGAAAGCACCTGCTGAAAAGCGGGAAACAATTATTAAAAATCATATTTTGCAAGCGAAGGCAAGCATGACAGCCGAAGAGGTTTCTCACGTTTTGAAAATGGTAGAAGACGCAGAAGTTTAGATGCAAAGATTTTTAAAAGAATCAATCGGTTGTCGGTGGATTCTTTTTTTATTACGTTATTATTACAGAACATTTTTTCCCTATATAATTTTCATAAAAAAACCGATATAATGTTACAGGCGTATCATGCCTGTGCTTTATTTGTGTAAAGCAAAACATTCGCCGGGGGGTATTTATTATATGAAGACTTTTAAAAAACACGTGAGCCTGCACTTGGTGTTTATACTGGTGTTTAGCCTGTTTATGCCGTTTGTGGGGGCTGTGCCTGTGTACGCTGTACAAAGTGACCCGCTGGGTACAGGTACGGGTACGGCTCGTGGCGGCGATTTGCGAACCTCCGTAAATGCTACCATGACGCTTGGTACGGCAAATGTTCCCAGCTTTAATCCGGGAGCGTCTGCACCGGCAGGCTCGATAATGCTTAACTGGCCTGTTTCTACCCCGGTGGGCGGGCGTCCGTTTATGGATGTACTTCGCTTCTTCGACGAGTTTGGTCATAGGCATGAGCTTTCTGTGCGCCGCATAGAGGCCGCGGACGGCCCCGGTCTAATGGTTAACTACGACGTGTTTATTCCCAGAAGAAATTCTACAACGGGGCTTGTAGAAAGCTATATCCATGTAAGCGACCCGCTAAGAGGAAGCGTAAGCCCGCCAAACTTTAGAATATGGACATCCGGCCCAAACCGCTTTTTGGATGCCGACGAATTTTTTGCATGGGGCAATGGCTGGAACTATCCCATAGTTGACGTATACCCCCACACCAGCCTAAACCGCGCAAACGACCGTATGCGCTTCCAATATACGCGTGGCGAAGTCGCCTCAGGCATATTTGTCGGTGACGCCGCTACGTATAACACGCCGCTTCATCCCGATTATCCACGTAACGTAAACTCTCGTACCATTTTATTTGGCAATCATATGGTAACAATACCTAATCCCGATTATCCCGCCGACCCCCCCGTTCCTCCGACAATTGATGTACAAGAGCCACTCCCTCCCGTTCCCGTATTCGGAGAAAATGATGCCGCAGTACGCCGCGACCACTACATGTGGCTTTCACCGAGCTTTAACATAGGCGATGGCCACGGCTACTCCTTTGAGTTCTTTGGCAGAAGGCTGCACTTCCTTTGGGAAAACGGAGAATTCCTGTTCTTTATAGAAAATATTATCAGTAACGGCAGTATCCACGATTTTAGGCTGGAGCGTTATGGTGACAACGCGCTTTACAGCGAAACCCAAAACAACCAAGTAATTGACAATTATATAAGAGGCACGTCAACCGCAATGCTAACATCACAAAATACAGTAGCCCATACCGTTAGGGGTGAGGTATATGTATTTGCCAACATAGACAGATATACTACGTCCATTCCCTTTGCAAATAATGCAGGTGCGCCCGGTATTCCTTTGCTTCCGCATACAAACCCGCGCTTTTTGCTCGGGGGGAGATATGAGCAGCTTACTACACCCACGCCCCCCGCTCTTGCTTTTGCCACACATCTGGTAGGCGACCATCCCCGTTTCGATATCACTGACATTGATATGAGGGACGACCCGCCACGGTTTTTACCCTCCATGCCGGACATAGGCATAGACATCCGCTTTAACCTGCCAAGCTTTTTTAGAGAAGAGCATGGTATGTTCTCCGACCATATTACAAGCCGCCCCGTGGGCAGACAGCTAAATGTTGTTTTGCAAACAAGGGTAAACGTCGCAATAAATACACCTGAGGACTTTGAGGTTAGATTCCCGCTTTACGGTATGCCTGCCTTTGGTGGTACTGCCGCCGCAGGCTGGGACTATTTGATGGAAGTAAGGGAACGCCCGGAGGAGAGACCTCATCAAATAGAAATACGCGATATTTCGCTATTGGAAAGGGTTAACAACGACTTCCCCGCCCATAGGCTGAATGACCGTGTGCGGATAGCCGTAGGCGGCCTAAGCCCCAGTATCGCCTACGAATTTGCGTCACTAACCATAGCACCCATTTTGGACGGCGAAACCTCGCTTGCGCCAAACTTCCTTAATGTGTCGGCAGGTGGTATTTCTGTTGCCAGCCCTGCACAGCCGTTTTATACATTCTTGAATTTCAGATTTGAGCCGAGGCTCGGCAGCATTGCAGTAATCGCAGAGCCGTTTAACTTTAGCGTAGCACGTCTCGGACGCGGTATCCCCATCCGCGAAGGCTACTACACCCTGGAAACCGATAACCCATATGTAGGCGCAATCCCCGTTCAGGTGGGTGCGGGTGCTACAAATGTTTATTTCAGCCTGCCCGATTTGGTTGAGCTGCCTTGGAGATTCTTTATTTCGCATACCCTGACAGCCCCCATTGTCGAAGGCCAACCCCGCCCGTTTGAGCTGCTTTCCCAAAATGTTATCTGGCGGCCAAACAGAGAGCCGGGCTTGGATATGCCGGGTGCGTTTGCCATAGACAATACACGTGTACGCCACAGGCCTATGCGTGAGCCTGATTTCAACTTTGATATTTACCAAGCAGGTTATTTAGATTTTAACGTACAGTGGACCATAGGGCCCATCAGCCAAATTTTGGAGCGTTTAGGCCATCCGCAGCGTGTGGGCTATGAGCCGGGCAATCAGTTTGGCTCACCCACCGATATCATTTGGGCACGTTACACAATCGGCCACGCCACCGCTCCCGAAGTAGAGCCGATGGAAGTAGGAGCGGAAAGTGTACACAGGCCATATTTGCATGTAGATTTCCAAATAAGGAGAACACAAAGACCCGACGGAACCTTTTACAATGACAGGGTTGATATGCGTGTAATGCCAAGCAGTAACTTTGCCGACCCGCCGATTTATATTGCCCCCGACGGAGGGCGCAGCACGCCGCACCCGTTGCAGGAGAATATTGACGAAGGCTGGCGCACCGTTATTCCGCGTACAGACCCCGCTGTTAGAGACCAGGTAGTTTACGCAGATATTAATATATTCACAAACACGGCACGTCGCCACCGTTATCCGCCACCACCGCAGCACATGCGTAACGAGTTTGAGTTCCCCGACGTTTACTTTATGAACGTAATGCTTAATAGCTGGGGTATTATTCCAAACGGTCTGGAAGACCAAAACGCCATCCATGGTCCAAACATCGGCGCAAGCCCATGGAGTACCTTCGATTATATTGTTGTGGACGACTTTGGTGAGTTGGACCCGCCACCACCCGCTAATCTGGAAGTAGCGGCAGGCCCTGCGGACGGTATAGGCACGCAGCCGTATCTTAATGTCCGATACAACATCCCGGGCAGCGCGATAGTTGCCTACCTTAACACACTAACCCCGCTAAGAACGCAAGTTACCGCAAACCTATATGTAGGGCAATTTTACGACGCGCTAATGGACACATTCTTCCCCGTAACACCGGGAATGCCGGATATCCGCACCCCGCTCGCCCCAGAAAGCAGGGGCTTGGCGGAAAACGCTCGTTCTATTCCATTTGAAGATTTATTCATGGGCTTCGAAGGCAACAGAGCGGAGCTTGACCTTAGCGACCCCTCGATTCAGCGAATGCTGCGCGGCGACCTGCAAGCAGGCGACCCCACATCGGCTGTTTTAAGGATTACGGATATACCAATAATCACGACATCGCCACCCGCATTAAATGTAATACTAAACTACGGCGTTGCAGGCAGTCCGTACCAACTTGAGGAGTCACTTGAACTCACCTACGCTGCCCTAAACCGCCCATCCGATATCCCGATACTTTTACGCCTTGTCGGAATGGAAGAAAACACACCGTTCTTCCTGTTTGCCGATTTGGAAATAGTAAAATATGTAGACGATGACTACGGCAACTGGGAGTTTTATGAAGTAGGCGCGAACAACCCGGCAATATCAGACCTAACAGGCATAGTAACCGACACAACCGCAGGTACTCCAGACCAACCCGGCTTGGGTGAGGTAGGGCCTGCTGCGCCGCAAAATCTACACATATATGAGTTTGACCAAATGAGCGCGGCGGTTAGATGGGACCCCCATACCCTAACCCCCGCAGAGCAAGAAGACCCTGACCGCGACATCCGCATAGAGTGGGAAATCATCCGCATACAAGACGGCCAAAGATTAACCGACGACCAGATGAGTAACCGCGACTCAAATTTTGCTGCTGTATTTGCGAGCATAGTAACTAACCCGGGGTATAGCAGGGGCTGGATAACCGACGGCGACAATATTACCGCTTTGCCGGATAACGAGGTTTTCACCAGAGAACCCGACGACCCGTACGCATACGACCGTTTAATTGTAGAGCTTCGCGACAGAACACTCCGTCCAAACAGTCTGTACTTCTACTATGTGCGTACCGTTAGGATAGAGCGTGCATTTGACGAGCAGCTTGGTACGGAGGTTATGGTTCGCAGTGTTTCCGTATGGACAGAGGTGACGGTTACGACCCACCCGATTCTGCCGCCGATTAATCTGCGGCAAGAAGACCCAACCGGCCGACCCGGCTTTGACGAGCAGACAATGTCGGCAGTAAGCTGGGAACACGCGATTATGGAACAAATATTGGAAGGCCGTGGCGAAACATTCCGATTCCTGTACCAAATAAGGGAAGCCGGTGAGCCATGGGGCGCAGAAGAAACAGTAATGCCGATAGACCAAATGACAGCCGCCTTTTTGGACGCGTCTAACAGAAACCGTATTCATTACCTTGTTACGGGGCTTAACCACAGCACGGTATACGAAATGCGTGTAAGGCTGTACGACGTTACCGCAGGTGACAGGTCGCTTTGGTCCAATACAATTACGTTTATGACAGGCATAGACCAAGGCATGGTAGACCGAGACAGAGAAATAGATGACTGGCTAAACTACCTGCGTCGCCGCTTGGAAGAAATCCTGCGTCAGCCATTCTGGACGGTGCAAAGGACGGCTACAAGCAATACGCTTGTGTACCGCCCTGCGGGAGTATTCACAGGCTTTATGGAATCCGTACCGGGTACGGCTCTTCCGCTTCATACTATAGGCGCGGCTAACACTGTTTTCTATTTGCCGACTTCCATCGTGTTTACGGCTAACGAATACAGGCGCGGATTTTCCACGGCGTTTGATGATATGGAGTTTATGCTTGCGCCGTCCTTCTTGAGTACGGTTGATAACCAGCCCGTCATGGATATGATGAGGGCATTGGATGCACGCGGTACTGTGCTTTCGGATTCCTTCGTACGCATGGAAATTAACCGCAGCAGCCTAAGCCAGATAAACAATGTACCCGCCATTACCACAAGCAACACACTTTCTATGGAAATGGTGGCCACAAATAACAGTATAAGAAATATAAACACATGGGACCAACACATGCTAAACAGTGCCGAGCGGATAGTGGAACGCTGGCTTGCCGACCCCGTAATCCGCCAAGGTATACTTGACCAACTACTCGCGGATATGTCCAACGAAGAAATTTCCGACCATATCTACCACGTAGTAAACCGCGTAGAAGCAGAAATCATAGTAGAAACAGCCCGCTCCATCACCACAGCGCAAGGCGGCATACTATCCACCGAGCGCAGACCAATACATGATTTTGACGCGGCCATGCATGTAGTGGCACGGGGCGTAACAGACGACATGTTTGTAAGCGGCTACCGTGAAACAAATAACCACTGGCAGCAACAAAACCTCGTAGAGCATCATAACGGCAGGGCGTTTGTAACACGCGCACCGGGCAGGTTTGCATTTACGGGCAGAGTGGTGGATATCCCCGGTATTACAGAAGTACCGCGTGGTGGTGTAGTAACAGGAATAGTGGCACGCTACGGCCTGGAAGACCTGTTTGGGCTAAATGTAGATTTGCAGCAAAACGCTAACCGTCAAATGGTGGTAGGCTCCATCGCACGTATGGCGGGTGTACCGCAAGGCGCAGACCCGTTTGCATGGGCTAACGCAAACCTTAACGTAACAATGAGCGGGCGCAATGCCACAGGCCTAATCTCCCGCCAAGAAGCCATTGCGGTAACCATGGCATTATACGAACACAGAACAGGCACGGGCGTAAACACAATAATGGTACGCAATTTCCAAAATATCGCAGGCATGAGCCTTGACGCACGTTATGCGCAGGCAGTACGCGCCGCCTTTGAAATGGGAATCATTTCCGACACATCTATGAACCCGTCAGGTGCGATTAGCATAGGCGAGTTCTTGGATATGCTTTCGATTATGAGTGCGCGTGTACGCGTGTAAAAAATGGCCTAAGGCCAATCGGGGGAGTTTTAATATGAAAATAAAAAAACACGTCGCGCTGTTGCTTGCGATTATTATGCTGGTGGGGATATTCCCGACGGTGACTTTTGCCGCGCCGCCAAACCCTCCTTCCGAGCAACCGTGGGCGCAGAGACCTGTGCATGACGCCATTGTTCTCGTGGGGGATACGGGAAATGATATGTATAACCTCACCATCCGTTGGTCGCGTCCGCGTCGCTCTACAGTGCCTGCACCTCGTAGTGCAGGGTTAACTCCTGCACTGCTTTCGCAGGCGGCACAAGCCCAGGGTGATGATGTTTGGACGATTTATCCCATTAGATATCTCGTGCATATGCGTAACGCCACAAGAAACGAGGCTTTTGGAGAACGCCTCTTCTTTTCCCCCGTTATGCCTCCCGAAAACGGGCAAGTGAGAGACCCGGGACGTACCCCTCCCGGCGCACCGCCGCCTACGCATGATGTTGTATTTTCGCAAAATATAAATATGCAGCCTGCCAGCTTGTATGAAATAAACATTGAGCCGGTAAGGTTTGTTCCCATACCTGTACCGCCGATATACCCCGCGACAGAGATTACCTATGGCTTTGAGCAGGCTCCCGTAGATAATGCCGCAGGCGGCGGACATCCCCCGGGGCGTAATATTTTATTTCTTACGGATATTGTTCCGCAGGTAGATGCACGCGACCGTGTGCTTACGGTAACTTGGCCGGACCCATCTTTTGGGCTGGAAACCGTGTTCCCGTACTGGGAAATAAGCTTTGTCCAATATCATCCCCCGCAACCTATTGCGCCGGGGCAATTTCCGTTTATCCGCCGTGTAGGCGGGGAAGACGCCGGCTCAAACGAGATACGCCGTAATCCTGACGGTACATTGTCAACCACCATTTCTCACGACTCGATTAGGCCTATCGGACACTACGCCATACGGATAGAGCCAATGCTTGGGCCTACGCCCGGTATGCATATGGTACGCGATATCGCAAACCCAATCGTTACTATAGCCGAGCAGCAATACACCCTTAGCTTTACAGAAAATGAATACATCCAAATAGCCACCATGATACCGCGTTTGCATATTGACCAAATTGGTGCGCAGTTTCTTAGGCTTTGGTGGCCGGATTTAACCACGATTATTAACGAAATTCAATTTATCGAAGTCGAAGAATGGCCTGTGGCAATGGAAGGTATCGTTCCAGAATCGGCTTCCGGCAGAATACGCTCGCTTGCGATGTTTTCCGGGCCGTTCCGTACTAATAATCAGCACTTTGTAGGGCCGGGTATTCCAAGTGAGCCGCGGGGCTTTGCACTTGCGATACATTTCCGACCCGAGGCGGGCGGAAATGTTATCCGTACCGAGGTTGAGGTTTTTAACCCGCTTATCGCGGAGTTTAGTCCGTATCGGCCGGAGATTGAGAGCCTAGCACATGCGGGCGATGGAGCTATTTCTATGGAATGGCTTGCTTTTGCCCGTTTTCCTGCTGTGCCGGGTGAGGTTATTCTTGTACCCGACAATGACAGATTTGGTGGGCGTTTTGTAGATACGGCTTTGTTTTATGAAATTTTTGTGTCCAATAACTGGGCGGATATGGCTTTGATAGCCGCCACGGGCGAATATCTTATTCGTATAGACCCCTCGCAGCTTAATGAAAGCGAGAGGCCAAGCCTTTTGCGTCCGCCGCCGCTGGAGATTTGGGACCCGACTTGGCTACTTTGGGAGTTTGACTATATCAGATATTATCAGGCGCGTACCCCTACAGGTATCGAGGTACGCAGAATCACGGGTAACGAGGTTTATTTCGTGTGGATTCGTGCGGTTAGGGATACGGGCGAGAGGTCCAGATGGGCATACGGCAGCATTTACGTTCCGCCGCTGGAGGAACTTGAAGTTATTCCGGAAATGATTTCTGCGCCGCCCGTACACATTGTACGCGAAGGTGCTAATTATATGGATTTGGCATGGGATTTCCGTTACTTGGAAATTATGCAGCCCTTTATGGCTACCACACCCGCCGCGATTCAAGCAGAAAGAAACCTTTGGCATACCGTAATAGGTGCGACAAATAACGAGCCGCCCATGCCTCCGAGGTTGATTTTTGGCCGTTCTTCGGCACATATAAATTATACGGTGGATAATCCTTTGCTGGGTGCGCCACCGAGACACGCGTTTTTGAACAATTTGATTCTCCCTGCCTATCGCGAAAGATTACTTGGTTTGGAAGAATTTCCCGTTAACCTGCGGCAGCCTGCTAATTTGGGTGTATTTTTAACCGACGCAAGGAGCCAAATTATAGACCGCATGGCAACAGAATGGGGATATCCCCATGTAAACGACCCCCCTATGGCTTTGCGTGTGCAGGATACCACAGGTTTCCGCTACGAAATACATGCTGTGCCTTATGCCACAGTGCGGCAATTTAACGGAGGCTTTGAAGGCTATCGGGATAATTTCCTTCGCGTATCTCCCGAGGCTTGGCGTTCTATCGGCTCGCCCGAGATTGTTAACGGCGTGGTTAACTATAAGGTTACGGGGCTTACACCAAACACTCCCTACATTATTTTTATTCGTCCGTATGTTATAACGGGCGGACAGCAAATACGCGCCGCATACCCCACCTTTGTAATAGGTACGACGATAATTGCACCCGTTCGCCCAACGCCCGACCCCACGACGCCCGTTCTTTTCCCTGTGCCGCGTTATACTACGCGCAATAGGGTAGGCGTTAGATGGCGTGTGCAGGCAGATACAATTTACACGCTAAATATTTCTCACTTTTTTACCGATTACCCCGACGGCGGTATTGAAATTGAGCTTAGCTACGAAGATATCACCGCTGCGTTAAACGGCGAAACCGTTGAACTGGAAGAGCCACGTGCCATCCTTGATGTACAGGAAGTTGACGGAATACGGTATTTCCACCTGCAAATCATGGAGCGTTTTCCTAATACGCAATACTATATCTGGGCTGTAGCTCTTGGTGTGGATGAAGCGGGCGAGGTAAACGCAGGGTCGTCACAGCCGTCCAACCCTGTGGATATCCGTACGCTGGATATCGAGCCGCCGCCGCCGCCGCGCAGCTTTGGCCGTGCGCCGCAACGCCTTTTGGATAGCTACAATCAACGTAACGATACGGAGCATAGAGCAAACGAACCCGACGCAATTATCCTCTCATGGATGAGAATTTTTGCAGACCTTCGCGACGACATGGGTAATCTTACAGAACGCGCAGACGCGGGCGAAGGTGACGCAACTCCGCTAAACCTGCCAAACCTGGAAGAAACAGAGGCATATGTGGCAATGCATATGGTACGCTTCGACGACCTTGTGGCAAACCGCCGTCATTATGCACGTGCGCGTACCATTCTTACCGTGACACGCGGCGAAGCTGACGTTTACAGCTATGAAATCGAATTGGCCGACAACGAAGATTTCTTTGATTCCGTTACCTTTACAATTCCGCCTGCCGTTGAGCTAGACCCACTTAATATGCGTAGGGCGATGTCGGAATGGGTACACGTAGAAGTTGATACAGGCATGACCGACGACGAATTTGACGGTGTTCATCGCCCCGACCAATACCCGTTGCCCGAGCGCGATTTTGAGATAACCTACGACGCACCTTCGCAGACGCTTACATGGCGTTTCCGCACAAATCAGCGTGGAGCAGACGGTAGGCTTGACCAAAACGTAGACCAGCGTTTTATCACGCGCCTTGTTCAAAGCCGCGTGTTTACCTACACCATCGACATGTCCGAACACGCAGGAATGCCCATATCCAACCGCGAAATTATTTTGCCCGAAAGCATTTTGCGGGCATTTGGAGAGCGCAGAATTGCTTTGGAGATTTTAACGGGCGATACAAATATCGTAATCCCGCCGGGTGCTTTGGATACGGCACAAATGCGTGGCTTGCAACCCGGAATCGGCACATACCACCACATCACAGTCAACAACGTAATGACAGGTATGCCGCCGCTTACCCCCAACACAGAATTCGCTACCGTGCCTCAGCGTTTTTCTATACGCGCCGCCACACCAAGTCGCTCGGAAATTCTCACCACTTTTGCGCGGCCTGTTCAGGTAGTCCTGCCCGTAGAACGATTCACCACACCCGAGGGGCTTAGCACGGGCTTATTTGTGAATGACACAAATGCCGCCACATGGCGCGATACCCAAGGTGCTTTAAACTTTGCGACAAATTCGCTTTCTTCCACAATAAGCGCGCCTACCACCTTTGCCGCAATCACACGAAACACACCCCAAGCGACACAGGTGGCTCATCCTTCAAACCACGCAATGCAACGCGTTACCTCGCGCCTAACCATCACCGACATGCAAGCCTTTAACCCCAATCACCAAGTATCCGCCAACGAATTTAACAACATCGTAAACGCCATAGTAAATAACCGCACCTCCGTAACCCTGGGCGCAAACCTATCCGCCGCAGACACACGCTCCCTCACAAACGCACGCCTCCTTGCGCCCGCCAACCTAACCCGCGAGGACGCCATAGACATAATGGTACGGCTGTACGAAAACCGCACACGACAAATCCTCACACCAATGACACCTGCGGCATCCGTACCCGGTATCCAAAACACTTCCCCCACAACCCATCGCAACATGCGCGTAGCAGCAGACCTCGGATTCATAACAGGCCCGCTTGAGCCGCAGGGTCACATAAATATGGGCGAGCTAATGAGCATGGTGGATATTATTATGCAGGATTCCGGTATGTGAAGATTAAAACCGTAAGACCTTGGGGCTCTGCCCCAACGCCCCGGAAGCCTTTGAAAAGGCTTCACCCAAACTTTAACATTGCGCGCACTCACGAAAGTGAGTGCGTGTTTTATTGTTGACATTTTTTATTTGTGAAAATATAATGTATTAGCCATAGAAAGTAGGTGCAATGTCGAGCAAGCTGTGCTTGGCTGCATAAATCCTACCGAGGCTCGTGTTTATTGTGGATTTTTAAGCCCGAGACTATGGTGTTTCCATGTCTGGGGCTTTTTATATTGCCCCAACGATTTAGATGGCCTAAGGCCGGTTAAAAGGAGGTGAAATTACATGGCAGAGATTTCAAAAAATCTGGAAAAAAACCGTAAGGCAAAAGAGGTTGTGGTTGACGAGATAAAAGAGAGACTTTCTCGTACAAAATCTGTGGTGCTTGTTAATGCACGCGGGCTTACGGTTGCCCAGGATACCGCGCTTCGTAAGGCTTTGCGTAAGGCTGGTGGCGTTGATTATAAAGTGTACAAAAACTCTATGATTAACTTCGCAATCGAGGGTACAGATTTCGCGGGGTTAAAGGATTATCTTGCCGGCCCTACAGCGGTGGCGTTTTCTTATGACGACGCAACGGCTGCGGCTGCGGTTATTTCCAAAAACCTAAAGGGTATGCCCGCTTTGGAATTTAAAGCGAGTGCTATTGACGGCGAAGTTTATGACGCCGCAAAAACCAAAGCTATCGCAGATATTCCATCACGCGAGGTGCTTTTGTCCAAGCTTCTTGGCTCATTCAAATCGCCAATGTCAAGCTTTGCACGTGTTATTAATCAAATTGCTGAAAAAAATGCAGCAGCAGAATAATCTAAAATTTAAGGAGACTAATTAAAATGGCTAAATTATCAGTAGCAGAAATTATTGAAGCCGTAAAAGGCTTATCAGTATTGGAACTTAACGACCTTGTAAAAGCAGCCGAAGAAGAGTTTGGCGTAAGTGCAGCAGCAGGCGTAATGGTTGCAGGCCCCGCAGCAGCAGGCGGCGGAGAAGCAGCAGAAGAAAAAACCGACTTTGACATCGAGCTTACAGAAGTAGGCGGAGAAAAAATCAAAGTAATCAAAATCGTGCGCGAAATCACAGGACTAGGCCTCAAAGAAGCCAAAGAAATGGTAGACGGCGCACCAAAAATTATGAAAGAAGCCACACCAAAAGCAGAAGCCGACGAAATCGTCAAAAAGCTCGCTGAAGTAGGCGCGAAAGCGACACTCAAATAATAAGGCCAACGGCCTTACCGTAGCGAAGCGAGGAAGCGGAAGCGGGGCTTCCCCGCTGTAGCGGCGGGGTAGTAGGGGCAGAGCCCCTACTTAAATAGAAAAGGAGATGGAACATGAGTATTAAATACGTTTACATGTTCAAAGAGGGTAACTCCACGATGAGAAACCTTCTGGGCGGCAAAGGTGCTAACCTTGCAGAAATGACAAACATGGGCATTCCTGTACCAAACGGTTTTATCGTTACAACCGAAGCTTGTACGCTTTACAACTCTTCAGGCAAGGTTATGTCTGACGATATTAAGCGTCAAATTGACGATTGTATTTCACAGCTCGAGGCTTCCAGCGGCAAAAAATTTGGTGATACCAAAAATCCGCTGCTTGTGTCCGTACGTTCGGGCGCACGTGCTTCTATGCCGGGCATGATGGATACCGTTCTTAACCTCGGTATCAACGATGATGTTGCCGCAGGCCTTGCGGCATCAGCAGGCGACCGCTTTGCTTACGACTCTTACCGTCGTTTTATTATGATGTTTGCGGACGTTGTTATCGGCGTTTCCAAACATGATTTCGAACACGCGCTTGACAAATACAAGCAAGGCAAAGGTTATGCTTCCGACGAAAACATGACCGCCGCAGACTGGAAAGAAGTCGTTAACATCTTCAAAAAAATCTACCGCGACGACCAAGGCAAAGATTTCCCAACCGACGCAAAAGAGCAGCTTTACGGCGCAATCACAGCCGTATTCCAATCTTGGGATAACGAGCGTGCATTCATTTATCGTCGTATGCACGACATACCCTACGATTGGGGTACTGCTGTAAACGTGCAAGAAATGGTTTACGGCAATATGGGCGAAACCTCCGGCACAGGCGTAGTGTTTACACGCGACCCTGCCTCCGGTAAAAACGCAATCTACGGCGAATACCTGATGAACGCTCAAGGTGAGGACGTAGTTGCGGGTGTTCGTACACCAAAAGATTTCATGGAACTCGAGAAGGATTCTCCAAAATGCTTCCAAGAATTCCTTGATATCGCCCGCAAGTTGGAAAAACACTACAAATATATCCAAGATATGGAGTTTACCATCGAAAACGGCAAACTCTTTATCCTGCAAACACGTAACGGTAAATGTACGGCACAAGCTGCTCTGCAATTCGCGGTTGACCTTGTTGCGGAAGGTATCGTTACAAAAGAAGAAGCCATCCGCCAAGTTGACCCACGTGCGCTTGACCAGCTTCTTCACCCGATGTTTGACCAAAAAGCCCTTGCCGCAGGTAAAGTTATCGGTACGGCTCTTCCCGCTTCTCCCGGTGCTGCCGCAGGTAAAGTTTACTTTACCGCACAAGAAGCAGCCGTTGCATTTAACGACCGCGGCGAGCGCGTTATCCTTGTACGTCCCGAGACTTCTCCCGACGACATCATGGGTATGGAAGTTTCCAAAGGTATCCTCACCGCAAAAGGCGGTAACACAAGCCACGCCGCAGTAGTTGCTCGCGGTATGGGTACATGCTGTGTTTCCGGCTGCGAAGATATCAAATTTGGCAAAAAAGAATTTACCCTCGGCGGCGAAACCATCAAAGAAGGCGATTATATCTCCCTTGATGGCTCTACCGGTAAAATTTACAAAGGCGACATCCCCACAGTTCCTGCAGAAATCGCCGGTAACTTTGGCACATTTATGTCTTGGGTAGAAGCTGTACCCGGTAAAATGGGTGTACGCGCCAATGCGGATTCTCCGAAAGACGCTACAAAGGCGTTGGAGTTTGGCGCAGTTGGTATCGGCCTTTGCCGTACAGAGCATATGTTCTTTGACGCGGACAGGATTCCCAAAATGCGCAAGATGATTCTTGCGGATGCAGAAGCAGACCGCCGTGCGGCTTTGGACGAGTTGCTTCCTTTCCAAAAGAAAGACTTCATCGGCATTTACGAAGTTATGAAAGACCTTCCTGTAACGATTCGTCTTCTCGACCCGCCGCTGCATGAATTTATGCCAACCAAAGAAGAAGACTTTGCCGGCCTTGCAAAAGACATGGGCAAAACCGTTGCACAGGTAAAAGAACGCGCAGACTCCCTGCACGAGCTTAACCCGATGATGGGTCACCGCGGCTGCCGTCTTGCTGTTTCTTACCCGGAAATCGCAGAAATGCAAACCCGCGCAATCATCGAAGCCGCCTTGGAAGTGAAAAAATCCAAAGGCTACGATATTAAGCCCGAAATTATGATTCCGCTGGTGGGCGACCTCAAAGAAACCCGCTTTGTTAAAGACATCATAGAGAAAAAAGCAAAAGAACTCGTTGCCGCCGCCGGTGTAGAACTCTCTTACCAAATCGGCACGATGATTGAAATTCCACGCGCTTGCCTAATCGCAGACGATATCGCAGGCGTTGTAGAGTTCTTCTCATTCGGCACAAACGACCTCACACAGATGACCTACGGTTTGTCTCGCGACGACGCCGGCCGTATCCTCAAAGACTACATCGACAACAACATCTACGAGGGCGACCCAACCGCACGCCTCGACCAAACAGGCGTAGGCTCACTAATGAAAATAGCAATAGAAAAAGGCCGCAGCGCACGCCCGAAACTAAAAATCGGTATCTGCGGTGAGCATGGTGGCGAGCCAAGCAGCATCGGCTTCTGCCATAAAGTTGGTTTGGATTATGTATCTTGTTCTCCATTCCGTGTGCCGATTGCTAGATTGTCTGCTGCGCAGAGTGCGTTGGCTGGAGAGAAGTTTGATTAGTTTAAAACCTTGGGACGCTGTCCCAAACCCTGCAAGCCTTTAAAAAGGCTTGACCCAAACTTTGACGTTTTGGGATGATATAATGGAAAGCTCGCTTATGTTTTTGCATGAGCGGGCTTTTTTATGTATACTGAAATCAAGGAGGAATAATCCATGGATACAGAATTATTTGATGATTTAATAGCCTCATGCAAAGAAGTCATTGAACACAAAAGAAGGAATGTGCAACTAAAAACGACGACATTGGAAGTACCCGACGAAGAAAGTGAACAAAACCCATTACCTTGGCAAAAGTCTATACTATAAAGCCCGTTCACGTTTTACATGAACGGGCTTTTGTGTGTTTTATTATTCACCCAACAAAGTACATGCAGTCACGTTTAATACTTTTGCAATGCCTCGTAATTCATAGTCTGCTATCACTCGCGCTCCTGATTCTATCCTGCTAATGGCTTTTTGGTTGAGGTTTATACCTTCCAACTGTATTTTTGCCGCAAGTTGTTCTTGAGAAAGACGCAAAAGCTCGCGTTCTTTTCGTATTGCAGAGCCTGATATATTACACTTTCCATCGTATTTGTATATTTTCACTACCACAACCACCCTATCCCAATGATAACTATTTATGCTTGACTTTATCATTGAAATTGCGATATATTATTCCAAAGATGACTAACGCGAAAGGAGGTGATGAAATGGCAATGATTAATTGCCCCGAGTGTAGCGTGGAAGTTTCCGATATGGCGCAAACATGCGCCAAGTGCTCCTTTCCTATTGCAAGTTTGCGGACGGACGGCGAGATACGAATTAAGATGATGGACAAGAAAGCAGATGACGGTAGCGTAGGCTCGCAAGCGGTTGCTAATCGGATAAAATACACAATTAAAGACACCGCAACCAACGTAGAACTATGGAAAGGCACTAGTGCTGAAATTGCGAGATTTTATCTCAAAGAGCCGACTGAAGTTGAAATACTGGCAAAAGGATTTGGGTATAAACTGCACGGCATAGTCAGAATAGACCCAAAAAAATGCAAAACATACCAAATAGCAGGCAGACCAAAAAATTTCTTTTTATCAATGTTTGGCTTGTCCAACACCATAATAATCGAGCTTGTTGAACTTGATTTTATTGCGTAGATTTTAGAGAAAAAATGAAAGGAATGTGAGTTTTTATGAAGCAACGTTTTCAAGGGTTAATTGTAGGTGTTTTGCTAGCAAGTCTAATTTTAGGTGCAGTGAATATATTTGCGACTGCAACACGGACAATTGAAATTACTTATGGGGTAAATGTAGTCGTGGATGGCGTTCGGCAAGATTTTTCTGACGATATGAGACCGTTTACATCGGGTGGAAGGACGTTTTTGCCAGTAAGGGGTATTGCTGACGCATTGGGATTGGATTTGCGGTGGGATGGGGCTACATCTACTGCATACTTGAGTACCCCGACTACCGCGTCTGTAGTTGAACAAACACCGCAACCCCCCGCCGCTCCGATGGGTGTAGCCTTGATGGAGGCCGCGCCTTGGTTTGAAAGATGTTATGGTAATAGTATGTTTGTGCTTGCCCAACAAGAAACTATGCGAGGAGAAACTTTTACTAACGTTATAGTACAAAGCATGGGGGGATTTGGCTTTGAAGGTTGGTCGCACCATGACTTAAACAGACGCTACAACAAACTTACAGGCGTTATTGGTAGGATTGATGGCTCCGGCAATATGTCTAGAACTATTCGCTTTATTGGGGATGGAGTAGAAATAACCTCTTTTTCTGTAAATGCTGATTTTCGTCCTACTGAAATTTCAATAGATGTAACAGGAGTTTCAACATTACGGATTGAAATAACACGACCTGTGGGGTCCCCCGGTGTAAATATAGGCTTCGCTGACGCAATGCTTTATTAACAAAATTTGTATGCCACAAAAAAGCGTTGAGTCGAAGCTCAATGCTTTTTCTTGTTTTACACCAACGATATAATATACTTCCTAAATCAAGCTTGTTAAAGTTTCTCAAAAATAGTCTGCCCGACCCTGTTTATATGGTCACGCAGGTCGGGGTTGGTTATGCCCTCGTATGCTACTACGTCAAATTTCTGAATAATGGGGAGTTCTTCCAGCTCTTCGGCTATTTGGGCTACTTGGTTGGATTTGAATTCACCGAAGAGGGCTATGTCTATGTCCGAGTATTTTTTATGTGTGCCCATCGCCCGTGAGCCAAAAAGCACGGCTTTTTTTATACATGTGTGGTTTTCCAACACGGCGCGTATGGGGGCAAAATCAATCATTGGGTTGTTGCTCCTTTTTTAGAAAGAATTGATATTGTTTTTCCAACTCATGCAGATATGAGTTTTTTATTTTTTTGAGTGAGTCTAAAAAAATTGCAGAATCATAAACGTGCGAGAGTTCGTTTCGGGTTAGCAGCATGTTTAGATATGTGTCGCCGTTGATACCGGCTTCGTCAAATATGCCTAATGCTGCGCACTCTTTTATTATTTTGCGTGGAGTTGCTTCGGTTATGGTTGTGCCGCTATATTCCAGGTAGTCCTTAAAAACTTTCCATGTAAGCTCGTAGGTGTATTCAAAACGCTGTATTAAGCCTTCTTGTTCCAAATCGGAAAGCTGCTCGACTTCTGTGTTTTTTAGCGGCTTACGCAAAAGCTCAAATGCTCGTTTAAAATTTTGAAATCTTTGTAACCATCGTATATCCATAATAATCTCCCTTTCTTTATTGATATACTAACATAATTTGTAAAATTTCCTAAGTGTAAACATGAAACTTACATATTATTGTGTGTGGAGTAGGCGGCCAGTCTTTCTTGGAGGGTTCCTGTGTGTAGTTCGAAAAGGTGGTTGTCGAGGTCGTAGAAATATATGGAGCGGCCTTCTCCGGGGATGCGGGGGCGGGTGGGTTTTATTTCTGCGCCTGCTTGTTTTATTTTTGCGGCGTAGGTGTTTAGGTCGCTTTCTTTTATTTGGAAGGCTATGTGGTTGTAGGTGCGGGGGATGGTTTGTTCGCCTTGCATTAGGCATAGCCATATTTCTCCGATTAGGAAGAATTTTTCTTTTGCTATGGAGAAGGTGTTTTCTCCGCTGCTGTAGATTTCTTTGGCTTGGAATATTTTTTTGTAGAATTCCGAGGAATGTTCCAAGTCTCGTACTGTTAATGTTATGTGGCTTATGCTAATCATTGTCCTGGCTCCTTTTTGGAGGTATAATAACATATACCTTATTTACATAGGAGTGGTTTCTCATGCAGGCCTTCACGCATTTACATGTTCATACGGAGTATAGTTTGCTGGATGGTGCGGCTAAGATTGGTGAGTTGGCGCGGCGTACTCGGGAGATGGGTATGGATTCTTTGGCTATTACCGACCATGGGGTTATGTATGGGGCTATTGATTTTTATAAGGCCTGTGAGCGAGAAGGGATTAAACCGATTTTGGGGTGCGAGGTTTATGTCGCGCCCGGTTCGCGTTTTGTTAAGGAGCGACGGGAGGATGGTACTTATCATCACTTGGTGCTTTTGGCGGAGAATATGGAGGGGTATCGTAATCTTATTAAGCTTGTGTCGCTTGGCTTTACGGAGGGGTTTTATTATAAGCCGCGGGTGGATGTTGAGATTTTGCGGGAGTATTCTAAGGGGATTATCGCGCTTAGTGCTTGTATTAGCGGGGTGGTGGCCGGTCCGCTTCTTTCTCATGGGTATGAGGCCGGTAAGGAGAAGGCTTTGCTTTACAGCGAGATTTTTGGCGAGGGGAATTTCTTTTTGGAGATACAGGAGAATGGGATTCCCGAGCAGACGCAGGCTAATAATTTGTTGATTAGGCTGGCTAATGAGACGGGCTTGCCGCTTGTTGCTACTAACGATGTGCATTATATTGATAAAAACGACGCGGAGGCGCAGGATATTTTGCTTTGCGTGCAGACGGGGAAAACCGTGCAGGATGAGAAGCGTATGAGCATGAGTACAGACCAGTTTTATCTAAAGACGCCCGAGGAAATGTATGCGCATTTTTCGCATGTTCCGCAGGCTTTGGAAAATACTAAGCTGATTGCCGACAGGTGCAATATCGAGATTAAATTTAATGAGTATAAGCTGCCTGTTTTTGTTGTGCCTGATGGTGTCGGGTCCTTTGAATATTTGCAAATGCAGTGCAGGGCGGGGCTGGAGAGCCGATATGCGGATAAGGTTGACGACCTGACGCCTTATCACGAGCGGTTGGATTTTGAATTGGGCGTTATCCGTGATATGGGCTTTGTGGAGTATTTTTTGATTGTGTGGGATTTTATCCGATATGCGCGAGAAAATTTGATTATGGTAGGGCCGGGGCGTGGGTCGGGCGCGGGTAGTATTGTGGCTTATGTGCTGCGGATTACGGATGTTGACCCGATTCCGTATAATTTGCTTTTTGAGCGATTTTTGAATCCTGAGCGGGTTTCTATGCCCGACTTTGATATTGATTTTTGCTACGAGCGGCGGCAGGAAGTTATTGACTATGTAATCGAAAAATACGGGGCAGACCATGTTGCGCAAATTATTACGTTCGGGACTATGAAGGCTAAGGCTGTTACGCGGGATGTTGGGCGCGCGCTTGCTATGCCTTATTCCGATGTTGACCGCGTGGCAAAGATGATTCCGGGTGACCTTGGGATGACCTTGACCCGGGCGTTGCAGGTAAACCCCGAGCTTAAAGCTGCTTATGACGAGGAGGAGGATACGCATAAGCTGCTGGATATGAGCCTTAGGCTGGAGGGGCTTTCGCGTCACGCGGGCACTCATGCTGCGGGGGTTGTTATTTGCGACAAGCCTGTTATTGATTATGTTCCGCTTAATCTTAATGATGGGGTTGTTACCACGCAGTTTCCTATGGGGACTTGTGAAGAATTAGGCTTGCTGAAGATGGACTTTCTTGGGCTGCGTACGCTTACCGTGCTGCGGATTGCGGCAGAAGAAGTAAAGCGCGGCAAGGGAATCGAAATTGATGTGCATAACTGGCCTTATGGCTATGACGACCCTAAGGTTTATGAGATGATTTCTGCGGGCAAGACGAGTGGGGTTTTTCAGTTGGAAAGCGGCGGAATGACTTCGTTTATGCGTGACTTGCAGCCGCAGAGCTTGGAGGATTTGACGGCGGGGATTTCGCTTTATCGGCCGGGGCCTATGGATTTTATCCCGCAGTATATTAAGGGTAAGCGTAATCCTGCTAAGATTCAGTATATGCACCCGTCGCTAAAGCCGATTTTGGAGGCGACGTATGGCTGTATTGTTTATCAGGAGCAGGTAATGCAGATTGTGCGGGATTTGGCGGGGTACAGTCTTGGGCGAAGCGACCTTATGCGTCGCGCAATGTCCAAGAAAAAGGCCGATGTAATGGCCGAAGAACGCCGAAATTTTATCCATGGCTTGGAAAAAGACGGCGTACCCGGCTGTGTAAAAAATGGGATTCCCGAGAAGGTAGCGGGTGAGATTTTTGACGCGATGGATAAGTTTGCGGCGTATGCGTTTAATAAATCGCACGCGGCTTGTTATGCTGTGGTAGGTTATCAGACCGCTTTTTTGAAATGCTATCATCCCGTGGAGTTTATGGCGGCGATGATGACGAGTGTAATGGACGCCAGTGCAAAGGTTGCGCAGTATATTCACGAGTGCAAAAAGATGGGGATTACCCTTTTGCCGCCTGATGTTAATGAGGGCTTTGGGGCGTTTAGTGTGGACGGCGAGAATATTCGATTTGGGCTTTCTTCTATTAAAAATGTGGGACGCGGGGCGGTAGAGGCCTTGGTACGGGAGCGCGAGGAGAATGGCAAATACAAGGGTATTGCCGATTTTATTAAGCGGCTATCCGACAGCAACGACGTTAACAAGCGTTGCTTGGAAAGCCTGATACGTGCGGGGGCGTTTGATTCTCTGGGTGGGAAGCGGGCGCAGTATATCGCGGTTTATCAGGATATCCAGACGGGGCTTGCGCTGCAAAAGAAAAATACTTTGCAGGGGCAGCTTTCGCTTTTTGATATGGATGACAGCCCCGTCGATGATGCCCCCGACACGGACGAGCTGCCCGATATGGCGGAGTTTCCGAAACGCTTGCGACTGCTCGACGAGAAGACCTTGCTTGGTGTGTATGTAAGCGGCCATCCGCTTGCCGAGTACGAGGAGACGATACGCCCGCACGCGACGGTGACAAGTGTGGCCTTTGCCGAAGCCGAGGAGGGCAATGATTTTACGGAAGCTATCAACGACGGCGATAGCGTAAAATACGGCGGAATCATCACCGCAAAAAGCGTAAAGTACACCAAGGCCGACAACAAGCCCTTCTGCTTTTTGACTGTGGAGGATATGTATGGCGCGGTTGAGGTGATGGTGTTTTCTAAGATATACGAGAAGTTTGGGGCGCGGTTGCAGGAAGACCAGGTTTTGGTAATCCAAGGCCGAGTAAGCGCGCGCGAAGAAGAAGCCACAAAGCTCGTAGCGCATGACTTTTTATTCTATGAAGAAATGCCCCCCGTGATAGGAAATACAAGGGGTGGAGAGGTTCCGCCAAAAACATCAACGACGCAGAAATTGCCAACCTTTTGGCTTAAAGTTCCCAAGGCGAAGACGGTTTCGCTTAAAAGCATAACCGATACCCTCGCCGCCTTCCCCGGAGAAACACGCGTGATGATTTACAACGAGGCCATGAATAAGAAATTTTTGGCTAATAGTGCGTTTTGGGTGACACCAAGCGGGGCGTTGACTGCCGCTATGGAAAATTTGCTCGGTGAGGGTACGGTTAAGTTGGTTGGTTAAGTTTTGTTAGTCTATGGCTGCTTTCCGATATAAGCCAGAATGCCGCCATCTACATAAAGGATATGCCCGTTAACAAAATCCGAAGCGGGCGACGCGAGGAAAACAGCAGGCCCTTGCAGGTCTTCGGGTTTGCCCCAACGCTGCGCGGGGGTTTTTGCTATTATGAAGGAATCGAAGGGGTGTGGGCTGCCGTCGGGTTGCTTTTCGCGGAGGGGGGCGGTTTGTGGGGTGGCGATGTAGCCGGGGCCTATTCCGTTGCACTGGATGTTTGCGCCGCCAAACTCGGAGCAGATATTTTTTGTCAGCATTTTTAGTCCGCCTTTTGCTGCGGCGTAGCTTGATACCGTTTCGCGACCCAGCTCGCTCATCATGGAGCAGATGTTTATTATTTTGCCCGCGCCTTTTTCCAGCATTCCGGGTAGGACGGCTTTTGCCATGATAAACGGGCCGTTTAGGTCTATGTCTATTACTTTGCGGAACTCGTCGGCGGACATTTCCAGCATGGGCTTACGCATTATTATGCCTGCGTTGTTTACCAAAATGTCCACTACGCCTACATCCTCGCGGATTTTTTTGATTGCGGCGGTTGCGGCGGTCTCGTCGGTTACGTCGCATACTATGCCGTAGGCTTCTACGCCTGCTTCTTTGTAGGCGGCCAGACCTCGGTCCACGAGTTCTTGGTTAATATCGTTAAATACGATTTTCGCGCCCGCACCTGCCAGCGCAAGTGCCATCGAAAGCCCGATACCGTACGAGCCACCTGTCACCATTGCAATTTTGCCATCTATGCGGAATGATTTCATGTCATACATTGTAACTTCCTCCTTATTTCAAGTCGCCCATGGCGATGTGGTCCATGTCCGTGAAGGTAATATTTTCGCCGCACATTCCCCAGATAAACGTGTATTTTCCCGTGCCTACGCCGGAGTGGATAGACCAACTCGGAGAAAGCACCGCCTGCTCATTGCTCATAAAAATATGCCGTGTCTCGGTAGGCTGCCCCATTAGGTGGACGACCCTTGTGTCGGCTTCCATATCGAAATAGAAATACGCCTCCATGCGGCGTTCGTGGGTGTGGCTCGGCATTGTGTTCCAAACGCTGCCTACGTCGAGGGCGGTCATTCCCATGACTAGCTGGCAGGATTTTACCACGTCGGGGTGGACGTACTGGTTGATTGTGCGTTTATTGGAAGTCTCGCTGCTGCCAAGGTGAACTTTTTTTGCGTCCGCCAATGTGATAAGCGTACTTGGATGTGCCGCATGTGCGGGTGCGGAATTAAAATAAAATTTAGGTGACAAGGCGGCGTCCGAGGCTTCGAAGGAAATCTCCTTAACGCCCATGCCGATGTACAAGCCGTCTTGTTTATCCAAGGTAAACGCCTTACCGTCCAGCGTAATTACTCCTTTTCCGCCGATGTTAATAATGCCGCCCTCGCGCCGCTCGAAAAAGGTATCCACGCCCATTTCCTTACCGGCCGTGAGTGTTAGCTTCTTTTTAACGGGATTGATTCCGCCCACGATAATGCGGTCTATATGCGAATAAACTAACTCCACCTCGTCCGCAACAAACACCCGTTCAATCAAAAAATGCTTGCGTAGCTCCTCCGTTGTGTATTTTTTTACGTCGTCGGGATGGTTTGCATACCTGATGTCTAGTTTCATTTTAAGACCTCCTATTGGAATAATTCGGCGGCGGGGCTTTCTCCCGGCCATACCGATGAAATAATACCAAGATAATATGCGGGCGCGTTTTCGAATGCCGCCTCATCTACGCGGCTGTCGTTTACAAAATAATGCACCTCGTACCCGTCGCCATGCATTAGAACAAAGTGGCGGCTAAGCGCGATAAAGCTTTCGCCCTCCGCGAAGGAATGAAAATAACAACGTCCACCGCTGATATGCCCGCTAGTCTCGTGTAAAAAGACCTCGCCGCTTTTGGAGGTCGCGATATTAAACACATTTGGCCCTGTGCTAAAGGGAGTGGATTCTCCCGTAAACCACCGACGCAGCCCAAAAATGCTGTCTCCGTTTACGGTGAATGACTCCGCATACGAATAAACATAATATGTCACAACAAAGCCATACTCACCAACAACGGTAAACATAAGCTCGTCGATACCGTCGTTATTAAAATCAATCAACCACGCCTGCGAAACACCGTTGTCGCGGAAATTCTCGCTAAAGCGTATATCGGGAATATCGGAATAATTCTGCAAAAAAGACGAATACAACTCACGCACAGGACAAGGCACGCCCCAGCCCGATACCGCAACAAAGTAACTACCCACCAAAAGCGCGACGATAAGCACCGCCGCAATTATCCGCTTATACATTTGCCACCCATCCCTTCATCACAGTCAAATCACGGGCATAGCTTTCCGGTTTAACGCCCTCGCGCAGAATGCTGATATCGGGCTTATTCTTATGCAGCCAAGGCATGATTAATGAATAATTAATCGCGCCCTTGCCAATCTCGCGCCACATTTTTTCGTTGTACTCTATCTCGATGTCTTTAATATGCACCGCAACGATTTCCTCTCCGCAAAGTGTAAATAATTCGTTAAAAATTTTGTCCTGCTCAAACAGCGTAGACGGCAAAACCAAATTTACCGGGTCGAAAATGATTTTTAATTTGTCGGACTTTACCTCGTCGAGTAGGCGTCGGGTAAGCTGCGGCGTGTTTAACGTATGCTCCGCCACAGGCTCTATGCCTACAAATACATTCTCTTTTTCGGCTTGCTCTACCATGCGAAGAACGCTGTCTTTCAACAGCGCGTAGATTTTTTCTCGCTCGGCGGTTGGGGTGTTTATGTCCATGTTTGTGGTTTCTGTCCCCACGATTTTTATGCCCAGCCTTTTTGCATTGGTGATGTTTTGGCGGAAGATTTCTACATTTTTAAGCCGCTGCTCGTTATCCGTCACCGATGGCTCGATATAGCAGCCAAGCACGGTAATCTCAAGGTTTTGGCGGGAAAAAGCTTCTAAAGCTTCATCCAAATGGCCTAAATTTATATCCGCAAAGCTTCCGATACCCTCGATAGCCTTTGTGGGCGCAAGCTGAACGCATTCGAAGCCTGCTTCCCTTATATTCGCGGCAAGCGAAGCCACAGGCTGCCGCCCAAAATCATGTGCGCGTACTCCTACCTTCATTTAAACCACCTCATTTGCTGTAAAATATTCTTCTGCCAAAATGTCCATATAATACAAATCATATTTTTTGTTCCCTCGGATTATGGCTTGGCGACAAATGCCGTTGCGTTTAAACCCTACTTTTTCGTAGCAAGCAATCGCACGCTCGTTAAACGAGTAGACGTGCAGGCTTATATTGTTGTAGTTGCGATTTTCGAAACCAAATTTTAGCAGAAGGCGCAATGCCTCGCTTCCGTAGCCCTTGCCACGGCAGTCTTTTTCTCCGATGATAATGCCTACTTCTGCGGCGCGGTTAAGGGCGTCTATTTTGAAAAAATTACAATTGCCGATTACCCTATCGTCTTCCTGCGTTACTATAGAAAACATGCTGCCGTCTACAGCGAGTTTATTTTCTACAATGTCCTTCTCCTGCACCCGAGAAATTACCTGTGAATAAAATGTCGTAAACCAAGCCATCTCCGGCTCGTTTACCCAACTCATAAAAATATCCACATCGTCTGTGCAAATCGGTGAGAGATATACCTTTTCTCCCTCTACTCGTTTGTAGTATTTTGCCATTACTTTTTCCCCTTCCGTAAAATCTCTGCATATGCGAACAAAAATGGCGCGACGCCTTTGGCGTCATTATCCACCCTTGGCTCGGAGATATAATATTCAAATGTGCCGTCACGCGGCTGATAATCGCCCTTACCGGGCATCCCGCCAAGGCCTGCGACAAGGCAAATATCCTTTAGCGTAAAAATACCGTCTGTGCCAAGCACAAGCTTATGCGCGGCAACAGAATCAAAAATCTCCTTGCCGTAGTCGAAGTAATACGACGGCAAAAATCCAAGCCGCGCACCCTTCATAAAGGAATACGCAATCGCACATGAGCCGCTTGTCTCCAAATAATTACCGACGCGTCCCGCCTCATTTGTCACTTGATAAAACATTTTTGTCTCGGGGTCAGCGACCTTTAGCAATGCGTCCAAGACTTCCTTTAAATACTTTTGTAATGTCTCGTATTCGTACAAAAATTGTTTATTCAGCCGCTCAGCCGTATCCACCAATGCCATTGTAAACCAGCCGATGGAGCGCGTCCAAAAATTACGGCTCAAGCCCGTATCTTTATCCGCCCAAAACATCTCCCGAGACTCGTCGTACCCATGGAAGTACAGGCCTGTTTTTTTGCAACGCATGATTTCGTAGACATTTTTAAACTGCTTAAACACATCCTGATAAGTGTCCGCGCTTACATAAAACGGCTGCACCATATACAAACCATCTAACCAAACCTGGTTTGGGTAAATATTTTTATGCCAAAAATTACCCGCATTTATGCGGGGCTGTGTCTGCAATTGCCGCCCCAAAAGCGCGATTGCATTTTTGTATTTTTTGTCGTCTGATTCCCGATTACGAAAATCAAACAAAACCTTGCCCATATTAATATTGTCGCAGTTGTACTCCTCCACGCTATAGCCCAAAATTTTATCGCCGGTTTCCGAAAGAAAAAAGTCGATGTAGCCCTTGGCAAAATCGTAGTATTTTTTATCACCGGTTGCATAGTGCAGGTCGAGGATGGCTTTTATCATACAGCCGTCGATGTAATTCCACTTAGTTTCTTTTCCCTCAAGTACATGCTCGATATTCCATGCGGGAGTGTCGGGGGTGGACTTTTCCATTAGGCTGTCTACGAATTTTATAATTTCATTCATATTATCACCCTGTTATTTGTAATAGTTCGTCAATGTATTGATTCACTTTTTTCCTGTTTGGTTGAGAAAGATTTGAAAATTTTTGGAAAAATAATTGGGATATTTCAATCTCGTCGTCGGGTATTGTTACGGTGTTCGATTCCAGTTTAATATTGCCGCGCTCATGTTCTATGGCTTCATTACATGCGGCTACTAATTCATCAAACAACTCTTTTCTCATGGTCATTCTCCTTTTAATGTGCTGATTAACTGTTTTAACTGCTTTTTTTGGTCATGTGTCAAATCTTCTTGTTCGCTTTTGGGGTAACACAGAAGCAAATGAATGTGGGCTTTAATTATTAAATCTACATAAATAACTCTAAGCCCGCCGCTTTTTCCTTGGTTATTTCCTCTTAACGCCCATCTTATTTTAATTGCGCCGCCCGTACCTTGGATTATATTGCCGATATTGGGGTTTTGCATGATATGGTTTTCCAACTCTCGTAAATCATCATCGGTTAATTTCATCTCATCCCAACGCTTGTTAAAATAACTCGTTCGGATAAATTCTCTTGTCATTTTTTAATCCCCTTTATATTCTCATAATAAAAATCAATCGGCGCGGTGACGGTAAAATCACACAGCATCATCCCTCCATTACGTCTTCCAATTTCGCACAATAGTCCATTTCCATAAGCTTTGTACCGTTGTCGGGGAGTTTCATTGCTTCATCTTTTGCCTTTTGGAGTAGCTCTTTTCCTTTTTCTTTGTCGCCGTTAACAAAATACTCATACGCCGCCACGATTCTTGTATGTTTCTTTAATGCCTTTTTTACTTTATTGTCTGCGAATATTGTACGCGCTTTTCCGTAGTCGGGGCTGTGGATGGTGTAGTAATAGAGATGGTCCAATTCTATTTCGGTGTTAAAATCGGGGTGATTGTAGTTTTTTAGCTTTTCGTAGCAAGCGATGCTTTTGTCGTACTCCCCTAAGTCGTATAGGTGAGCGGCTTGGCATACAACAATATACGCAACGCGCCAGTCGCTAAAATCCGCTGTATCGCTTACGTAAAACAGCTTGCTGTCTAACTCGGAGTATCTTATCCCGTCATTAAGTATACCGGGCATGTAAAAGGCTAGGTACAAACCACGCTTTGCCGCTTTGCAATTTAACGCCTTCCAGATGTTTTGTCCATCGTTTTGGAATATTGGTGCTAAATTCCAAAGCAAACTACATGCAATAATCACTATACCAATGGATACCATACCACTCCGCCAATCGTGGTATGGCAAAACGCCATCTAACCTAATCAAAACAATTAATAGTAATACTTCAAAAACGCCGCCGCCAAGGTTATACCATACAAACTCAAAATCCTGTAAGTGCGTCTCGTTTTCCGGGGGTATCATGTGGCAATGACCACAAAGTACGTATTCCGGCACTATCTTAAACTTTAATTTGCCACCTTCTTTACATAATACAAAAATTGACAAGCCAAAAGAGAGGAATCTGTATCCTGTCAGCCATCCAAAAATTAAATGTCCAACCTCATGCACAAATATACTCGCCACTACCATTACTAAAAACCACGGTATAGTTAAGCTTGCCACTATCATTATAAGAAGCACTAACCATGTCCACAACCCCCAACTAAGCATTAAACCACCTCTGTTTCACAGGCAACATCGTGTTGGCCTTCTTTGTTAAAAAGCACGGGGACACACATAAAATAACAGGTAAACGCCTTGGCAAACACCTCTCGCTGAAAAACAACCGCCGCCGTCATAGGCCGCTGCGGATTTGTAGAAATTATCCTAAGCCCCAAAAGTGCCTTGCCAATGGTCTGATTAACCCGCATAAACGGGTACTGCAACAAAAACGCAGCACCGCAAACAAAAACCAAAACACCCGCCGCAATAAAAGGATTCATCTCCCTTGTCTCGCGCAAAAAAAAGGGAAGCACAAATATGAATGTACCGACGATAATGGCAAAAAACACAATCAAATCAACAGCGTTAGCCAATAAACGTCGAACAAAAAACATATTTGCACTTCCTTCTATTAAAGTAGGGGCTTTGCCCCTACGACCCCGCCGCTCCGTCGGGCAAAGCCCGTCTACGCTTCCTCACGCGGCTTTGCCGCGCTCCGGGGTCGCGCTTTGCGCGACGTTATTGCCGCACCATTACTTGCCAGTTTACCCCAAACTTATCTCTAACATAGCAGTAAAGAGGTGACCAAAATACTTCGGCCAATGGCTCTATGATTTTTCCGCCAACTTCGAGCTTTTTAAACACTGCCGTTACCTCTTCGGCGGTATCCAACGTAATTATAAACGAAGTGTTTTCATCGGCTTTCGTGGCTTCGCTGCCGTCGGTAAAGGAAAAAGTCATGCCGTAGATTATCACTTCCGAGTGCATTACAAAGTTTGGAGGCAACTCGTCCATGCCACTGCCCGCAGGTGCGTCTTTTGTATAGTTTATTTCCTTTACTTCCGCGCCGAGTGTTTCTTTGTAAAATTTAATCGCCTCGTCGCAATTATCTTGAAAATGAATACATGGTGTTATCATTAAAAAATCTCTCCTTAATGTCTAAAATCCTTCTTCTCCGGCACAGTGCCGACAAACAGCAGTACAAAAGTAGCGGCTTGGGCAATCAGGAATAAAACGGCGGAGATAATCCCTGCGGATAAAAAGAACATCCGCTCGGTATCCCGCGGAATCCCCGCAAACACCCTGCCACTCATAAACGCAGCACGTATTGTTGTGGCAAAGGGCTGGGGATTGCCTGCATTGCGAGCGACTTCGCGGGCGTTGGCGGCGTTGTTTCTTACTGCTTCAAAGTCTGCCCAAAAGATACGCCACATTTCGCCCAGATAGGTAAATACTTGGCCTATACTGCCGTCGATTTCCGCTAAATTATTCCACATTAAAATCAACGAAAGCACGGCAACCACAGGCCAAAAAATCGTCAAAAACAGAGCCATTTTTGGGATTTCGTATGCGTTATTTTTTACAAAGATAATCGCCAAAAACAGTACAAAGCCTGCCAGCGCAGCGATTAAGGTATCCTCAAAACGGTTGTTAAGCATTCCGCCGATAAGGAAATACATCATTTTCGTCAAAAACACACTGCTGCAAATCATCACCGGCCAAAAGGCGGGTTTTACAACTCTTTGATTCATATAATCTACTCCTTCCCGCCGGACTGCGTTACGCCCTCGACAAAGTATCTGCTACATGCAAAGAAAATCGCAAGCGTTGGTATAAGAGCCATAAACGCCGCCGCAAACATCTGTCCAAAATGCGTAACCTCGTAGTCTTGCAAAATCATCCTAAGCGCGAGCGAAAGCACACGGTTATCGGGGCTGCGCAAGAAAATCAGCGGCCCTTGGAAGTCATTCATACCCCACATAAATGTGAGCAAGCCTACGGTGATGATAATAGGCCTTAGCACGGGTACTAAAATATAAATCAGTGTTTTAAGCGGGCCGCAGCCGTCGATTTCGGCGGCTTCGTCCAGCTCCCGTGGGATGGTACGCATAAATTGTATAATCATAAACACAAAAAACGAGTTAACTGCAAAGAAGTTTTGAATATACAAAGAAGCAAAAGTATCCAAAAGCCCTAAATCACGATAAAGCATAAAAATAGGAATACGGAAAGCAAGCTCGGGCATAAGAAGAGTAACCATAACGATGGTAAAAATAATCTTTTTGCCCGGGAATTCAAAACGCCCGATGGCATAGGCCGCCAGCGTACAAGAAATAACCTGCCCCACAACCTGCGGGATTAAAAACCGCAGCGTATTCATATAGTAAAAAACCATGGTATTACGCGACGTTAGCTGCCACGCATTGGGAAAATGCTCAAATGTCCATCTGCCCGCAGGCGGAAGGATATTCAAGTTACCAAAAATATCAATATTGTGTTTAAAAGACGAGCCAATCATCCACAGCAGAGGGTAAATGAGGATAAACCCTACGATAATCAGGATGACATAGCGTATAGCCGCGTTGATTTGTGTCTTGGAAATTTTTCGTTTTTGCATGTCATTCCTCCTTAATCGCTGTAATGCACCCAATACTTGGATGTGATAAACACAATGAGTGTAAGTATTCCTATAATGAGCAATAACATCATACTCATCGCAAGCGCGAAGCCAAATTGCATTCGCCTAAACGCGTATTCGTAGATGAGGATTACCAAAAAGTCTGTTGCACGGTTTGGCCCGCGCATTGTAATGAGGTACGCCGAGTTAAATTCCTGAAAATGCCGTAAAAGCACGTTAACCGTGTTAAAAAGCAGCACGGGAGTAACAAGCGGCAATGTAATGGAAAACAACTGCCGCGTCTTTTTTGCACCGTCAATGGAGGCGGCCTCATACAAAGTAGGCGAAACATTTTGCAAAGCCGCAAGGAAGATAAGCATCACCGAGCCAAACTGCCATGCAGAAAGAAAAATAAGCGTAAATGGCGCGAAAAACTCATCCTGTATCCACGAGATGGGGTCTACACCAAATATGCTAAGCACCGCATTAACAGGCCCATTGCCGCCAAACACCTGCGACCAAACAATCGCAACTGCCACATTCCCTCCAAGGATGGAGGGAATGTAATAAGCAGTGCGGAAAAGGTTTACGCCTTTTAATTTGAAATTCAAAATAAATGCTACAAAGAAAGCCATAATCAAAACAAGCGGAGTACCCAGCAGCACATAGGTGAGCGTAGCACGCACAGAGTCCCAAAAGTGCGGAAAGTCAAACAAAATACGCGTATAGTTGTCAAAGCCTATAAACTCACGAGTGCCTCGTATCGGCTGAAACTGATACAAGCTGTTAATAAACGACGCGATGATGGGATACACCCTAAACAATGCCATCCCGATAAACCATGGGATAAGGAGCATGTAAGGCGCAAGTTTGATTCGCTTTTTGCCTTTTACCTTCGCCGTTTTAACCATAGGAATGGCCTAGTTCATTGCGTTAAGGTAGGATTGCTGCTCGTTTACCCAGCGTTCTGCTGCTTCGCGGGCTGTTGCGCCGCCTGTGCGGAAGGCTTCGATAGCGGCCGCACGTGCCGGGCGCAGGTTGGGGTCTTCAAACAAGTGGCACATGTCGCCTGTGTTTGCTACAAGAAGCTCAAGGCCGTCTGCCATGAGTCCCCATACTTGGCCTTCGCTGTCGGCTACAGAAGCCGCGCTGCGTGCAAGGGGTACACCAAATTGGTCACCGATTGCAAGGAGTGCCTCGGGGTCTGTGTAGATAAAGTTAAGGAAGTAAGCAGCGATATGGTCTACACCGCGGTTTACTGCGCCTTGTGTAACTGCGTGTACAAGAGAAGGACGTTGCATGGAGTTAGCGGATGTACCCGCGCTCATTGTAGGCAAAAGTGCTACGCCAACGCCTTCTACTTGACGTGCGCTTGGGTCGTTGTCGCCAAAGTTACCTGCCGCGAGGAAGATATTACCCACCCATTCAAACAGGCCGCCTGCGCGTCCTTGCATCCATACGGGGTTGGTGGTATCAAGGGGAGCTTCTTGCTGTACAAAGGTGGGGAGTGCGCCTGCGTCGATTGCGCGTCCCATCATTTCGAAGGCAGCTTCTACCTGGTCAACGCTTGGGAGAATTTGTCCGCCTGCTTGCAGGTTTACATTGTACTCGTTAAGAATCATTGTCATAAGGATGATATCCCAAGACTGATACCCAACGGGGAAGAAAGCATAGCGGTTGTTTCCGCCGTCTACGGCTGTATTGTTAGCCGCGATTTCCGCGCCTACTTCGATTAGCTCATCCCATGTAGCAGGGAAGCCACCCGGGAACATTTCTGTGTTGTAAATTACAACGCGTCCTGTGATACCGTGAGGTACGCCGGAAAGCTCGCCGTCGCGTGTTGTCGTAAACGCACGAAGGTCGTCGCTCCACTCGGTAAGGTCGAGATATGGCAATGTATTGTGGTTTGCGAATACATTGTAGCCATCACCGAGCGCGTGTACCCATGCAAAGTTGGACTGAAGCACGTCGGCTTCCGTACCTGCTGCGAGGTCCATGGTAAGGCGGTCAAGATATCCGCCAAACGCGCCGTAGATTGTGTTAACGGTAATGTGCGGGTATCTGTCCATAAAGATTGCCACCGCGTTGTTGATAGCTTCGTGACGTGCGTCGCCGCCCCACCATTCAAATGTGATGGTTGCAGGGTTGCCGTCGTTGAGCTGCCAGTCGTAGGCTACGGGTGGTGGTGTTTCTACAGGTGCGGGGGTTGGTGCAGGTGTTGATACCGGTGCAGGTGTGCCCGCCGGTGTTGGTGCGGGGTCATTTGCGCAGGCCGTGATTGCAAACATAGCAATGGCCACGATGAAAATTACAAGTAAAGCTTTTTTCATTTTTGATTCTCTCCTTGTTCGTGCGGCTATGCCGCATATTTTTTATTTTATCCCAATTGGGTTGGAATCACAGCGTTACTCCATCTTTAAAAATAGAAATCTCGCGGTAGTCATTTTGCTCGTTGCGGGTTTGCTTCCCGCTTGCCACCTCAACGATATAGTTTACGAAATCTTGGGCTAAATTATCCGGCGTAACGCCGTCGAGCAGTTGCCCCGCGTCGAAGTCTATCCAGTGGCTTTTTACTTGGGACAGCTTTGTGTTGCTGGATATTTTTACGGTGGGTACGGGTGCGCCCAGGGGCGTACCGCGCCCTGTGGTAAACAGCACAATATGTACCCCTGCTGCCATGAGATTTGTAACCGCCACGATATCGTTACCGGGGCCTTGGAGTAGGTTTAGCCCGGGGACTTTGCATGTTTCGCCGTAGTTTAATACGTCGGTGACGTAGCTTGTGCCGCCTTTTTGGGTACAGCCGAGGGATTTTTCTTCCAGCGTGGAGATACCGCCCTCTTTGTTGCCGGGAGAAGGGTTTTCGTAGATTTCCTGATTATGGCGGATAAAGTAATTTTTAAAGTCGTTAACAAGAGAAACTGTTTTATCGAAAATCCCAACATCCTTTGCGCGATTCATAAGAAGCGTCTCCGCACCAAACATCTCAGGGACCTCCGTAAGAACGCTTATGCCGCCCTGCGCAATAAGATAATCGGAAAATTTCCCAACAAGAACATTAGCCGTCACTCCGGAAAATCCATCCGACCCGCCGCATTTTAGACCTACGACCAATTTGCGCACGGGTATTGCCTTACGCTCAAAGGTGTTTGCATAAGCCTTTAGCTCGCGGATTAATTTTAGTCCTTCTTCGATTTCGTCGGTAACATCCTGCGTATTAAGAAATTTTACGCGCTTATCATCCCATGTGTCGAGCAGCTTTTTAAAATCGTCGATGTGGTTATTTTCGCAACCAAGGCCAAGCACAAGCACGCCTGCGGCATTTGGGTGCTTTACCATATTACGCAAAATTTTTCGCGTGTAATCGTGGTCGTCCCCAAGCTGCGAGCAGCCATACGGATGCACAAATGTAAAGACATCGTCCTCACCCGATAGCTTGCACAGCTTTTCCGCGATTTTGTTTACACAGCCCACCGTGTTTACAATCCATATTTCGTTGCGGATTCCCACCTGTCCGTCGGTACGCTCGTACCCCATAAATGTTGAGGGGGTTGCGGGGATATCGGTCACTTTTTCCGGGGTGTAGGCATATTCGAGTATACCGCTAAGGTTGGTTTTTAGGTTGTGGGTATGCACAAAATCGCCCGCTTTTATCGGGGATGTCGCATGTCCTATCGGACTGCCGTATTTTATTACGTTTTCGCCCTTTGCGATGTCTTTTGTGGCGACTTTATGGCCTGCGGGGATTTTTTGCCCGCCGGATTCCACGTCCTTTAGTGCTACGGCTACATTGTCGGCGTGGTTTATTATCAGAGTGTTTTCCATTAATGTTCACCAAGCTTTAGGATGGATTCTATTTCGGCTTTCATGCCGTGCTTTTCGATGTTTTGCAGATGTGATTTTATTTTGTCGGCAAAGCCGGGAAGGGCGGTCAAATCCTGCCCCCAAAAATCCACATTTGCCAAGATTTGCTCGCCCTGGATGATTTTGAAAAAAGCGAGTACGGCCTCGTCATCACTGGCTTTGTCGGTGTTATAAAATGTGATAAGAGCGGCAAGCGACAGCGTAAGCGCGGCTGGGAAATCGCCATGTAGCTTATGATAATCCAAAATCGAGGGCAGCACCCGCGCCTTAAATTTTGCCACAGAATTAAGCGCGATACTCAATAAATAATGCTTAATATGCGGGTTTGCAAAGCGGTCGAATACAGAATCCGCAAATGACAGCAAATCGCTTTCATCGAGGCCCTTACCCTTTGTGGCGGGGATTATTTCCTTATATATGCCTTGCTTTAGGAATTTTACAAAAAGCTCGTCGGCCATCATATCCCCGACGGTTTCTTTGCCGCATAGGTAGGCGGCGAGAACGCTCATGGTATGCGCACCGTTTAAAATGCGAACCTTGCGAAGCTTATACGGGGTTACATCGTCGGTAAGCACCACATTTAGCCCCGCTTTTGCGAAGGGAAGCGTACGGTTTATTTCTTCGGCGGCTTCTTTGCCCGCTTCTATAACAAAGAAGTGGAAAATCTCGCCCGTTACAAGAAAATCATCGCGATAGCCCAGTGCTTTTTCAAATTCGGCGGCTTCGTCTTTGGGGTAGCCTGTTACGATTCTGTCTACCAGCGTGTTTGTGAAATGGTTGTGTTTTTCTACCCAGTCGGTAAATTCTCGGGGCAAGCCCCATTCCTTTGCATGGCGCAGCACAATCGCCTTTAGCTCCGTGCCGTTATTGTCAATCAACTCGCAGGGAATAAAAATAAAGCCCTTATCCACCGCGCCGCTAAAAAATTTGTACCGCTCATACAAAAACGCGGTGATTTTAGCAGGGAAACTCGCGGGCGGCCGGGTCGCGCCGTCGTTGGGCTTTTCTGTATTAACGTAAACAATGCCCGCCTCCGTGGTATTAGAAATAATATACCGCAAACTCGGGTTTTTTATGTTATCCATATACGATGTATGCTCTGTGTACGGGTTTAGAATGCGCGTTACGCTTGTGACAAGCTGCTGTTTGGATACGGGCTTGCCGTTTTCCAGCCCACGTAAGACTACCGTGTAGCAACCGTCCTGCTCATTGAAGGCTTTAACGATATCGTTAAAGCTTTCGACGGGCTGCACAATCACGATACCGCCGTCAAACAGACCTTTTCCGTTAAGCTCGTCTACGAAAGAGTCGATAAAGGCACGAAGAAAATTACCTTCGCCAAACTGTAGTATTTTTTCCTCGCGTGCGGATATTTTCGCTATATCTCTGTTAAGTTGAGGCATTCTGCGCTCACCCCCGTGCTGTGATTACATTATAGCCTTTTTGTAAAATATGTCAATGGTTACAAAAATCACTGCGAAAAAACCACAAATGCTATATAACTTACATAAAAAATTACCATAACACTACCCTCGATACGCCCCAATGTTTTTCTGGTGTATACAAAGAATAACGCAACCAAGCTGCTTACTACCAGCACCGAGGTATCAAACATAAGCGCGAGTTCAAATTCGAGGGGGGCGATTAGGCCTGCTATTCCCAGGATAAACAGGATGTTAAATATGTTAGAGCCTATGATATTGCCGAGTGCAAACTCATTTTCGCCGCGTTTGCAGGCTACCAGCGAGGTGATTAGCTCCGGCAGGGATGTACCCATCGCTATTATGGTGAGACCTATTATCCTTTCGGAGACGCCCAGCGCGGTTGCTACATAGGTCGCGCCTTCTACGGCCAGATGCCCGCCTGCCACAATCAGCGCGCAGCCCAGCACGGCAAACAGAGCAAGCACGGGCATTTTGCGGATTTTAACTTCCGGCGGAGCGTCTTCCGGGTGTGCTGCCAAGTGCGCCTCTTCTTCGTGCTTCGCCTTTAACGCCTTCTTTATTATAAGAAACATATACGTGCCGAAAATCACCAAAAACATCAGGCTTCCCCACCATGGGATAATATCGCCGCCGATAAATTTCATAGCCAATAACAAAGCCGCCGCGACTATGGACAGCCAAAAATCCTTGGCGATTTCGCCGACTTTTACCATTATCGGCTTTATCACCGCGCACAGGCCGATAATAAAAATCAGGTTAAACATGTTTGAGCCTACCACGTTGCTTATGGCGAGGGCGTTGTTGCCGCGCATTGCCGCCGTTACGCTTATCACTACCTCAGGTGCGCTTGTGCCCATTGCTACTATGGTTAGGCCAATGATTACCTTTGGCACATGTAGCTTTTCTGCAATGCCTACGCTGGCGTCCACAAAAATGTCCGCACCCTTGATTAACAGCACAAAACCCAAGATTAACAACCCAATTTGAATTATCATCTACAAAAGCTCTTTTCTTTTTTGTAGTTAGGTGTTACTATTGTGACAAATTCCAAACATTTGTCCAAAGGAGAATAGAATGGTATTCTACTACAGTCGCGGAAAAAAGACAAAAATGTTCGCCACGGCCTTGGGCGAAGTCCTTGGACAAGAGGTTTATGAGCTAAAATCGGACCTAAACGATATGGGCAAGTTAAAATTTTATATTAAATCACTGGGGCTTGCGTTTTCCGGCAAAAGCTACCCTGTTACAAATATGCCAACAGAAATCCCGGAAGAATTTTGCCTGTGTACACCCATCTGGGGCGGCCAAATATCAGCCCCCGCGAGGTATTTTGTCGAAAATGCAAAAAGCGGAAAAGTAACGCTTTTGCTAACCGCAAGCATACCCGTAGAAAAATACAAAACCGAAGCCGCAGCCCTATTGGAAAAGCTGCGCCACACCGTTGTCCGCACCATGATTTTTGCCACATCAAGCAAAATCCCTACCGAAACGGAAACAATAAAAGAACAAATGAGAGAGCTAATGTGAAAATTGCCATCCACACCTTAGGCTGCAAGGTTAATCAATGTGACGCAAAGGTGCTAATAGCCGAGCTTATTAAGCGCGGGTACAATGCATTCAGCACACATGATTTTAGCCAAAACGCCGACGTGTTTATCATTAACACATGCACGGTAACTCATGTAAGCGACAAAAAATCGCGCCAAATGATACGCCGTGCAAAAAAGCAAAATCCCCACGCGCTGATTGCGATATGCGGGTGCATGGCTAAAAAATCCGAAAAAATAACCGAGGCAGATTATGTCTTTGACGCAAGAAATCCCGATGACTTTTTAAACAAAATAGAAAAAATAAATTCAATAGAATCGCTTTTTGTCAACAGCTTAAAAATTTCAATGGCGACAAAAAGCGATGTTGACAATAAATTACGGTCGGTTGAAAATAAAAAATCCACACGAGCCTTTGTAAAGATACAGGACGGCTGCGACCGTTTTTGTTCTTATTGTATTGTGCCGCATGTGCGGGGCGCGGTGACATCTCGCCCCCTTGCAGAAATAATTGAAGAAACAAAGCTATCAATCGCCGAAGGCGTGTTAGAGGTAGTCCTCACGGGTATACAAGTCGCCGCGTATGGACAAGATACGGGTAAGCTAAAATTGGCGGACGTCATAAATGAAGTAACCTCCCTTAGCGGGCTGCGACGCCTTAGGTTAAGCAGCATTGACCCTTGGGGCGTGGATGATGATTTTATTTCGGCGGTGGCGTCGGATTTGGTTTGCGGGCATTTTCATCTTTCTTTGCAAAGCGGGTGCGATACCACACTTGCAAAAATGAACCGGAGATACACCACCGAGGCCTACAAAAACGCCGCAGAGCGTCTTCGTAAAATAAAGCCAAACACCGCGCTTACCACGGATATTATCGTAGGCTTTCCGGGCGAAACCGACGCGGATTTTGCCGAAAGCATTGACTTCGTAAAAAAAATGCGATTTGCAAAGATACATGTATTTGAATATTCTCCGCGGGAAGGCACACCCGCCGCTGCATTCCCCGACCAAGTGCCGCATGACATAAAACACGAGCGCGGCAATCAAATGCGTACACTCGCCGCAGAGCTTCATACGGACTTTCTGCAAGCCCAAATCGGCAAAACCCTCACCGTTATAGTTGAAAAACAACGCGACGGCGCGTTTTATGTAGGAAACAGCGAAAACTATTGCACGGTTTGCGTAAAAAGCGACAAAAACTTAACGGGACAAATATGTAAAGTAAATATAACGTCATCTAAAGGAGACTTTTTGCATGGAAACACAAAAGGTTAGCACTTATCAGCGCGTAGCCGAGGAAGAGGTACGCGCAAACTTGGAGCTTGTGTACAAGGCGTTGAAGGAAAAAGGCTACAACCCGATTACACAAATCGTAGGGTACATTTTGTCCGGCGACCCTACATACATCACGAGCCACAAAAACGCCCGCGCACTAATAGGACGGCTCGAAAGGGACGAGCTGCTGGAAGAAATGGTGCGGGAATTTTTGCGGGAAGTGTTGTAGAAAATCTGTGAAGTATATAGGTTTAGATTACGGCGAAAAGACAATAGGTGTAGCGATTTCGTTTAACGGGCGGGTGGCGACGGGAGTGACGACCCTTCGCAGAAAAGACCCTGTCGCATTGCGGCCTTCGCTAAAAGAGATAAAGGCAATTATCCGAGAACATGAGATAAAGTGCATTGTCCTTGGCTTGCCAAAAAATATGGAAGGTGGCGTCGTTTCTGAGCGTTGTTCGGAAACGGCCGAATTTAAAGAAAAGCTTTTGCGATATTTAAAAAATATAAAAATAATCCTTTGGGACGAGCGATACAGCACGCAGGCGGTAGCGCGTACTTTTGACGGAAAGCGTGTAAACTATAAAAAAAACGTGGACCAAATGGCCGCGGTGTATATCTTACAAGGATATCTGGACTTCAAAAATCAAGGAGGTGATTTACAAATGACGGATGAAAACATCAACGAGTTTGAGAACGAAGACGATGAGGGCGGTGAGCTTGTAATCGTAACCGAGGACGGAGAAGAACGCCCTCTGCAAATCCTCGCAAGCCGCGAAGACGGCGAAGACATCTACCTGCTGGCACTGGAAGGCGAAGAAGGTGAGGTCTACCACTTCAAAGCAAACCCCTCGGACGACGACGAAGAGGACATTATGCTGGAGCAAATCGACCCGGAACATGCGGACTATGCCCGTGTATTCGACCTTTTCAAAGAAGACTACGCAGAACTCGGCATAGACATAGAAGATATTTAAAAGGAAATTGATGGGAGCATATATTTTGCCAACAAAGAAAACAAAATTAAAAGTATTTTCCCTCGGCGGCCACGGCGAGGTAGGAAAAAACATGACCGTACTGGAATACGGCAACGATATTATCGTATTGGATTGCGGTGTAGCATTCCCGCAGGATGAAATGCTTGGGATAGACCTGGTAATTCCGGATTTCACATACCTGCAAGAGAACAAAGAAAAAATACGCGGCCTGTTTCTCACCCACGCGCACGAGGACCATATCGGCAGCGTGCCGTATTTTTTACGTGAGGTAAAGGCGCGGCTCTTTGCCACAAAGCTCACACTTGGGCTGGTGGGCAACAAACTGCGCGAGCACGGTCTGCTTAACCAAACCGAAATGACCGTAGTGCCGCAAGGCGATACGGTTATCGCAGGATGCTTTAAGGTAGAGTTTTTGCGTGTAAACCACTCGATTGCAGACGCCTGTGCATTTGCGATTACTACCCCCGTGGGTGTGGTAATCCACTCGGGTGACTTTAAGGTGGACTTTACGCCTATTCAGGGCGAAATTATTGATTTGCAACGCTTTGGAGAGCTTGGGCGCAAGGGCGTAAAGCTTCTGCTTTGCGAAAGCACAAATGTGCTGTACCCGGGCTACACCCTCAGCGAACGCACCGTAGGCGATATGTTCCGCCGCGTTTTTGAGGAGTCACCGAGCCAGCGGCTTATCGTGGCGATGTTCTCGTCGCATATCGACAGGATTCAGCAGGTGCTTAACTCCGCCGTGCAACATCGCCGCAAGGTTTTATTTATGGGGCGCAGCATGTTAAATGCGGTAAAAACCGCTACGGAGCTGGGTTATCTTAACGCACCTACGGGCTTGATAATCGAGACTAATGAGCTGCGTAACTACACACCAAACCAGCTTGTAATCATCACCACGGGCAGCCAAGGCGAGCCTATGGCGGCATTGTCGCGCATGGCGGCCTCCGACCATCGCCAAGTTACGATTACGCCAAGCGACAAGGTAATCATCTCCGCGTCGCCCATCCCCGGTAACGAAAAACTCGTTTCTCGCGTAATCAACGACCTGATGGAGCAAGGCGCGGAGGTAATCTACGAAGGCCTGATGGATGTACACGTATCCGGCCACGCCAAACAGGAAGAACTAAAAATGATACATGCCCTAGTAAAACCGAAATACTTTATGCCAATCCACGGCGAGTTCCGCCACCTTACGCACCATAAGGATTTGGCAATCTCCATGGGAATGCCCAAGGAAAATATCTTCATAGCGGACATAGGCGAGGTGCTGGAAATCTCGTCAACCGACGCAAAAATGAACGGTACTGTACCATCCGGGCAGCTTCTGGTAGACGGCCTTGGCGTAGGCGACGTGGGCAACGTAGTCCTCCGCGACCGCAAGCATCTTTCGGAAGACGGCCTAATCATAGCCGCCGCAGGTATCTCCATGGCCGACGGCTACTGCCAAGTAATCAGCGGCCCGGAAATTATTTCTCGCGGTTTTGTATTCGTACGCGAGTCCGACCAGCTAATCGAAGGCGCAAAGGCAAAAGTAGCCGACACACTCTTCGAATTGGAACAAAAAAATACCGCCGACAGGCAGTATATTAGAAACCGTGTAAGAGAAGACCTGCGCGAATACATCTGGCAATCCACCAAGCGCAACCCTATGATTTTCCCGATTTTAGTGGAGGTTTAGCGAAAATTCATCCAACCCAACTCTGCGGCGATGATAAACAACGCAAAAAATATAATCACAGTCACGACTGCGAGCATAATTTTACCGATTCTAACTTGGCGGCGGATTCGGCTAACGCGAGCCTTTTCCCGCGTTACCGCGTCTGCCGCTCTTTTATGTTCTGCCAAATCAAAAGAATCTTCGTCGAAACTCATTGTATTTTTGTTCATTAAAATTTCCTCCTCTTTGTATTGCCGATTATGATTGTACCATTATATGGAAATTTTTGCAAGAAAAAAATGCTACTAAAATGGTTAGAGCAGAAACCGCTCTGACGGCATAGACAAATCACGATAAAAATGGTAATATTTCTGTAACATTAAATAGGCGGGGGATTGCTATGGTAAAACTACCCTCTTTTTTCAGTGATGGCATGGTGATTTGCAAAAAAGCAAAAGTCTGGGGTCGTGCAGAGCCCGGTCGTACCGTTACCGCTACTTTTTTGGAAGAAACATACGAGGCCACCGCAGACGAAAGCGGTCGCTTCGCGTTTACATTATCGGCAGAAGAGTACGGAGGCCCTTTTACACTGGACATCGGCGGCATAGTTATCAAGGATGTTTATGTAGGGCGTGTGTGGCTTTGCGGCGGGTCGGCCAACATGGAAGAACCCGCTTCCCGCATTAAGCTCGTACTTGATGAGAACATAATCGAAGACACAAGAATCCGCGTTTTTCAAGCAGAGCGCGGCTTCGACTTTGAAAAGGAAGCTACGGACGTAAAGGGCGAGTGGCAGACGGCCTCGGGCTGGTTTTTGGAGCATATTAATGCCGTGCCATACTTTTTTGCGCGTGCAATGCTGGAAAAAGAAGACGTGCCGATGGGTCTTATTTGCACGCCCGTAGGCGGTACAACCATAGAGGGCTGGCTACCTGAGGAGTCCCTGCACGGCTTTACGGATTATTACAAGGAGCTGCAACAAACCCGCATACCGGGCTGGTTAAGCAACACGCAGGAAAACGCAGACAAACGTATAAAAATATGGAAAAGCTCGCTGGAAGCAAAAGACCGAGGCATGAGCGAAGGCTGGCATAACAGCGACTACAACGACAGCGACTGGGAAAGCAAAATGCTCTTTGACACCTCCGGTTTGCCGCGCCACGGCTCGGTGTGGATGAGGCGTAAATTTATTGTGCCTAAAATGGAAGAAAACGAAGACGTAATTTTAAAATTCGGACGTGTGGAAAACTCCGTAACCGTTTATATTAACGGAGTGGAGGTCATACATGTAAGCTACATGTACCCGCCATGCGTATGTGTTTTGCCCGACAAATTGCTAAAAGAAGGCGAAAATACAATAGCTGTAAGGATAGTGGGCGAGGCAAACAGCCCTGCGGTGGTATCGGGCAAGGAGTATTCCGTTGTATGCTCAAACTGGTGCGTAGGCCTAAACGGTATGTGGAAACGCCGTACAGGCGCAGAAATGCCAATGTGTCCGCCAAGCATATATTTTTTCAGCTATCCCTGCGGCGCGTACAATTTTATGCTTGCCCCGCTTCTCGGCTACTCCGTGGACGCCATCCTTTGGGGACAGGGAGAATCAAATACCGCAAGACCCCACGATTACAAGGCTCTTTTTGTGGAGTTTGCAAATAATATGAGGCGTCACTTTGGCGATGTCCCCATTATTTACACCCAAACACCAAACTATGTGGACCCGTACAGCTACAATTTTATAGAAGGCTTTGGCACGCCCGGCGAATACTGGGCCATTCTGCGAGAGCAACAACGCCAATGCTTGGAAATCCCAAACACCGCCATGGCCGTAACAATAGACTGCGGAGAATACAACGACCTTAACCCATCCGATAAAAAAACCGTAGGACGCCGCATGGCACTACATGCCAGGCGCATGATATACGGCGAAGACATAGTAACCAACGGCCCTATCGTAGAAAAAGCAGAGTGTCACCGCAAGCGACTTACGATATTTTTTAAGCATGGCGAGGGTCTCTGGGAAAAAGGCGGCCACCCGCTCTTGGATATAATCGACAGCGAGGGTACAATGCACAGGCTGTACGCCGCCGTGTGGAACGACGCCCTAAACATAATAGTAGGCGACATGAATCCAGCAAAAGCAAGGTTTGGCTGGATGGACTGCCCCGCCGTACCTCTTTACAACGCGCACGGCCTGCCCGCGTCGCCCTTTGAAATTGATATTACCAACATTTAATGCTTAATGATGGGTAGTGGTTTAATGCTGTACTTGCAATATGTTGTTGTCCTTTTGGCTTTTTCAGTCGTGATTTCTTCCGTTATTACTTATTACGTTATAAAAACTTCCAAAAAACGCGCTACCACTGCTGCTTATGATAGTGCGTCTTTTTATTTTGAGTCGGTTCCGCTTGTGCTTGCGCTTTGGGACTTAAACGGCGGAGTAATCGAATGTAACCATGAAGCCGTAAAACGATACGGGCTTAACGGCAAAGACGAATTTAGGGAGTATGCCTCCATTTTAATGCCTGCCTACCAGCCAGGCGGCTACATGTCCATGGAAAGGTGCTTTAAGCTTTTCGAAAATGAGCGGGACGACGGGCATTTGGTCTGCAATGTCATGCATTACACCATAGACGGCGAGCAGATTCCTATGGAGGTGTCTTTTTTTAAGACAAAACACAGGGGCGAGCCTGTGATATTAACCTGCGCCACAGACATGCGCGGCATTTACGACTATATGGAAAAAGCACACGAGGCCACGGAACGTATGCAGCTTATGTTTGACGCTACGCCCATGGTCATTATGTATTGGAACAAAAACCATAGATGTGTAGACTGCAACCAGGCTGCCACGGACTTTTTTGATATCTCGTCCAAGGCGGAGCTTACGGAGCAGTTTAGGGCTTACGAGGTGCGGTTTCAGCAGGATGGTACGCCTTCCGACGAGTATTGGACGCATTATCTGGATACGGCATTTGAGGAGGGCTATGCGCAATTCGAATACACCATCAAAAGCGGGCCTAAGGATGGCGCGGATTGGGTTTTCTTCGACGTAATCAGCCAAAGAATGCGCTCGTCGGGCGAGGATGTTGTTGTTACCTATGCAAATAACGTAACGTCCTTTTACGCGATGATGACGGAAAAGGAGCGCAGTGCCATCGTAGAAGCAGGGTCGCAGGCAAAAAGCCGCTTTCTCGCACGTATGAGCCACGAAATCCGCACACCCATCAACGCCGTACACGGCATCTCCGAAATTCTGCTGAAGCGAGAAGACGTAAGCGGCGACATGGAAGAAGCAATCGCCAAAATAAACAGCGCGTCGTCTTCGCTAATCGGCATTATTAACGATATTCTGGACTTGTCCAAAATAGAAGCGGGCAAGCTCAATATCTTCGAAGACGAGTACGAGACCGCAAGCCTGCTTAGCGATATCATTCAAATGAACGTGGTGCTTATCGGCAGCAAACGGCTGGATTTCCTCGTGGATATCGACGAAAATCTGCCGATTCTTTTGCGCGGAGACGAGCTTAGGATTAAGCAGGTGCTGGTTAATGTGCTTTCCAATGCGTTTAAATATACAGAAAAAGGCAGCCTAAACTTCTCTGTGGAATGCGAAAAAAGCAAAATAAAGGACGATATCGTAAACCTTATCATCACCGTAAAGGATACGGGCAAGGGCATGAGCCGCTCGCAGGTAGAAAATCTTTTTGTAGAATACACCCGCTTCCACGAGTACGAGGACAGGTTTACCGAGGGTACGGGGCTGGGTATGCCCATCGTACACAATCTTTTGCAGCTTATGTCCGCCACCATAGACGTAGAAAGCGAAATAGGCGTAGGCACTACCGTCCTGATAAATATTCCGCAAAAAATAGTAGGAAAAGAAGTAATCGGCACAGAAGCCTCCAAACGCCTGCGCATGTTTAAAATAGAATGCAAATCCAAAAAGAACGCCTTTGTCCCCGAGCCGATACCCCACGGCAAGGTGCTTGTGGTGGACGACGTGGAGACAAACCGCTTTGTGGCACGTGGGCTTTTAAGCTTTTACAAGCTAAAAATAGACACATGCAACAGCGGCAAGGAGGCAATAGAGCTTGTAAAAGACGGCAATACCTACGACATCATCTTTATGGACCACATGATGCCGGAGATGAACGGCATAGAAGCCACACGACGCCTGCGCGAGATGGGCTATAGCCGTCCCATACTGGCGTTAACTGCCAATGCAATGATAGGCAAGGCCGACGAGTTTTTTGCCAAGGGTTTTAACGGTTTTGTGGCAAAGCCGATACAATCGAAGGAACTCGACGAAGCTCTAAGAGAATTTATCGTAAACGCGGAGGAATATGTAAACGAAGCCGAAGAAAATGAAGAAAGCGACATGGACGCCTACTACAGTAGCCCGGAAGTTATCCAAATGATGAAGTCAGACTTTGCAGAAAACCACAACAACGCCATAGAAGAGCTGGAAGAAGCCTTTGCACAAAACGACATGGAAACCGCCCAGCGTATCACCCACACCATAGGCACTCTGGCGCGCTACATGAAAGAACTCGAGCTGGAAAAAACAGCAGAACTATCCGAAAACTCCATAATCGCAGAAAACCCCGACATGGACGCCATAGAGAAGTTTAAAGAGGAGTATAGCAGGGTGCTTGCGTCGATATAACCTTACATTTTTTCAAAAATCAACTGACGATAAATTATCGTCAGTTGATTTTTTTTATTTTCCCTGTTGACAAAAATTTTATTTCGCATATAATACATATATGTTTTAAATGAATTGCAAAGGAATGATATCTATGTCAAAAATCCACAACAGCCTCACAGACCTTGTGGGCAAAACTCCGCTTCTTCGTTTAAATAACTACGAGGCGGCAAACAAAATAGGAGCGGCCATCATCGCAAAGCTGGAGTATTTTAATCCCGCAGGCAGCGTAAAGGACCGCATAGCAAAGGCCATGATAGACGACGCGGAGGCCAAAGGCGTACTCACGCCACAATCTGTGATAATCGAGCCGACCAGCGGAAACACGGGCATAGGCCTATCTGCGGTAGCGGCGGCACGGGGCTACAAGGTAATCCTCACCATGCCCGAGACCATGAGCGTAGAACGCCGCAATCTGCTAAAAGCCCTGGGCGCAGAGCTAGTCCTCACAGAAGGCGCAAAGGGCATGAAGGGCGCGATAGCCAAAGCAGAAGAACTCGCCGCCACCACACCAAACTCCTTTATCCCCGGCCAGTTCGAAAACCCTGCAAACCCCGCCGTTCACTTGGCGACAACAGGGCCGGAAATCTGGGAAGACACAGGCGGCGTCGTTGATATCTTTGTATCGGGCATAGGCACGGGCGGTACAATAAGCGGCGCGGGCAGCTTTCTAAGGTCAAAAAACCCTGATGTAAAAATAATAGCGGTAGAGCCTACAGATTCTCCTATTCTATCGGAGGGTAAGGCGGGGCCGCATAAAATCCAAGGCATAGGCGCGGGCTTTGTACCCGAGACCCTCGACACAAAAATCTACGACGAAATCATAACCGTTCAAAACGAAGACGCCTTTGAGACAGGACGCGCCATCGCAAAAACAGAAGGCGTACTGGTAGGCATATCCTCGGGCGCGGCGGTATGGGCGGCGACACAGCTCGCACGCAGGCCGGAAAACGCGGGTAAAAGCATCGTAGTGATTCTGCCGGACACAGGCGAAAGATACCTGTCAACGGCACTATTCTCATAAAGGAACGAAAAGGGAGGTTTTTAGTATGAAGTACCTACTTCTTGCAGTGTTATTGTTGCTTGTGGGTTGCGCAAGCGCAAACGAAGTCGAGCTAAACGAGGCAAGCAATCGTGTAATCCGCCTTGGCTTTGAGGGCGGACTGTGTCAGGCGGCTATTCCGCTGGCGCATTTGCACGGCTTTTTCGCCGCAGAAGGGCTGGAGACGGAAATCATTGTTACGGGCGACCTTGTTAACTCGCGGGATTCTTTGGCGGCGGGACATATTGATACCGTTGCGGGTATGCTTGCGGGCTGGTTTGTTCCTGTTACGCAGGGCATTGATATCCGCTTTACGCTTGGGCTTCATACGGGCTGTGCTTCGGCATTTGTGCTTGCGGATTCCGATGTTATCGCGTTTGAGCGCGGTATGGATGTTGCCGTAAGCGGTGCTATTGGCGGTGCGTTTCATAATATCGCGCTGCGGTTTATTTACAGGGAGGGCTTTGCGCCCGACGATTTTACATGGCGGGATTTCCCTGCCGCAGAGGCGGTAATTGCCTTGCAAAACGGAACGGTACAGGTTGCGGTTATTCCCGACCAGGTGGGCAAGCGTTTTGTGGAAGAAGGCATACTGCGCGTAATCCGCTCGTTGGATGATGCAGATTTTTACCAAGAAAACTGCTGTGTACTTGGGCTTTTAGGCAGCTTTATTGACGAAAATCCGGAAACAGCGGAAAAAATATCACGCGCAGTATACAACGCCTCGCGCTGGATAAACGAAAGCACCGAAAATAAAACCACAGCCGTAAACGACTTAATGGCGGCAGGCTATGTAAGCGCGGCAATAGACGTAGAATACGTCGTAGGGCTGATGAGCAACTGGAAATGGGGCGTACCGCATTATCTGACGGAACAAACCTTAGTCACATCCATAGCGGAATACCAAGCCTTGGGCGTAATCGACCCTACCCTAAACCCCGCCGACGTAAAAGCACAAGTATGGAATCCGCTGGGGATAAACTAACATGAAAAAACGCCTGATATGCCTGTTGCCGCTCATTATAACAATAGCGATAATCCTGCAATACGAATTCGCGCCAAATTTCCGCACCTTCACCGCGCTCGACAGAAACGCGCCTACGCATGTTTTCAGTATATTCATGGGCTTTTTTGCGGCGGGGTTTGCGGTTTGGAATGTGCTTTCGGTTTTCTCGCAAAAGGCGTTTGACGCTTTGCGAAAAAAAGCCCCCATTTATACCGTTGCGTTGGTATTGCTTCTTATGTACGATATCCTTACCCTTACCATGGGCTTTCTGCCCCAGCCCTTTGTACCTTGGCCCGACGCGATTTTAAACGCAATCATACGCGATAGGGAGATTTTGCAGCTTTCCTTGTTCCATTCGCTTAGGCTTTTGTTTACGGGCTACGGTATCGGGGTGGTCGCGGGCGTGCTTACGGGCGTTGCGGCGGGGTGGTCGTCTCGGGTGTGCTATTGGGTGCAGCCTGTTGTTAAGGTTTTTGGGGCGATTCCGCCTGTTACCTGGCTCCCGATTATTTTGGTGCTTTTCACAAATCTGTTTGTCGGCGCGGTTACGCTTATTGCGCTTGCGGTTTGGTTTCCTGTAACCTCCACCACTATGAACGGCGTTTTAAGCGTCCCCAAAATAAATTTTGAGGCGGCGAGTACCTTTGGCGTTACAAAATTCGGAATGATTTTTAACATTGCAATCCCTGCGTCCATGCCCTTTATTTTTCAGGGGCTGGCGCAGGGAATGTCCATCGCCTGCACAGCATTACTAATCGCAGAAATGATGGGCGTAACAGCAGGCTTGGGCTGGTACATCAACTGGCAGCGAGGCTGGGCAGAATTTGCGGGCATGTACGCCGCTGTACTAATCATAGCCGTCACCTTTTTCGCAGTAAACGCCGTGCTTAACCTGCTGCGACGTTACGCATTACACTGGAAGGGGGACGTCGTATGAAAAAGGGAAGAATCCGCATTTGGGATTTAAACAAAACCTTCACCGAAAACAACGAAGAGCTATGCGCGATAGAAAACCTAACCCTACGCATAGGCACAGGCGAATTTGTATCCATAGTAGGCACAAGCGGCTGCGGAAAATCCACCCTGCTACGGATAATCGCAGGCTTGGAAAAGCCCACACGAGGCATGGTAACCTGCGACGGCATAGACATAACAGCCCCGTCACCAAACCGCGGTCTCGTCTTCCAAGAACACGCTCTGTTTCCGTGGATGACAATACGCAAAAACATCGTATTCGCGCTAAAATCATCGGGGCGGTACTCAAAATACGCCGACACAATAACTCCTCTCTTAGAAAAAGCAGGCCTTGCAGAATTCGCAAATGCATACCCGCACCAGCTTTCCGGCGGAATGCGCCAACGTGCCGCAGTAATCCGTTCCCTCGCCGTCTCGCCCGATGTTCTGCTCCTCGACGAGCCTCTCGGCGCATTGGACAGCTTCACCAGAATGCTCCTACAAGACGAGCTGATACGCCTTTGGCAAGAACGCCAAAACACAATGATAATGATAACCCACGACGTGGACGAGGCCGTATACCTAAGCAACCGCATTATAGTAATGTCACCGCGCCCCGGCCGCATCACAGAAATCGTAAACGTACCAATGTCATACCCACGCAACCGCGCCTCATCGGAATTTTCTAATTTGCGCACGCGTTTACTCAAGCAATTGAATTTTGCTGCTGATGTTGAGCAGGACTATTATCTTTAAGACCTTGGGACGCTGTCCCAAACCCACTATCAGAGCTCACTTCGCGTTGCGTTGGAAGCCTTTGAATAGCTGTCACTCCTCAAATTATAAAAAAGGCTTAATGCAGTCGGCTGATGTGAATAGGACGCTGCTTATGCCTTCTTTTTTTGCGGCTGCGATATTTTCTTCCATGTCGTCAAAAAATATGCATTCTTCGGCGGTGAGGTTGTATTTTTCCAAAAGAAGGCGATAGATTTTAGGGTTTGGCTTGACTGCATTAACGTCGCACGAAAACACACCGCCGTCAAACAGCGAGAAAAACGGGTGCTTACCAAGGATGTAGTCACGAAGCTCGTTGTGGTAGTTTGAGAGGTAGTATAGCTTATGCCCGCGTTCTTTTATCTTTGGCAGCAGCTTGATTGTGTCGGAGATTGGGGTTAGCATGGTGTTTAGTTGCCCAATGGTATGGGTAATTGCTTGCGCAAAATTTGGCTCGCGCTTGCAAAAAATTGTGCAGGCGTCCTTGTGTGATACTATTCCTTCGTCCATCTGTAGCCATTCCGGACTTTTGAAAATAATGTTGTTTACCTTATCCGCCAACGCCTGCTCAGGAAATAGCCCCTGCAAAAATGGGATAGGCTTAAAATCAATAAGTACATTGCCGATATCAAGGATGAAATTCATGGTTGTCCCTCGCTAAATCATATTAATGCACAGAAATCGTTTAAATTTACTAATTTAACACCCGGCAAATTTACCCTTTTGCCCGCTTTATGAAAAAAGCCGTTTTCAAAATATCCTTGAATTGCTGTTACTTCCATTGCAGACACCTCTTTTCAATTACTTTGATTTTTTGAAAAAGCACATCATAACCCGCAAAACAGGACTAACATTAATCCTGTCAATGATAATCCGCAGCGGATTTCGTTTTGGGTTATCATTTTTGTTACTGTTTCTTTTGAAACCCATTTTATGTCCATTACTTCCAAGGTATCAAATTGGCCTTCTTTTTTTAATGCATTGGCCTTGTACACTGCCACTACTTGGTCAGAAATCCCATTTGACGGATTGTATTTATATATTAACTGAGGGTCTGTTATTGTGTAGCCTGTTTCTTCCAGAACTTCTCGTGTGGCGGCTTTTATGGATGGCTCGTCGTTGTCTACTCGCCCTGCCGGGATTTCCCATTCTTCGGATTGTGTTACATAACGGTTTGATTTTATCAACAAAACTTCGTCTTTTTCGTTTTTAACAACGACAGCTACCGACTTGTAGTCGAAGTGAACAAGATGATGTCTGTCCAAAATATACCCGTTGGGGTATTCCACCTTGTCTGCGTAGAGGCTTACCCAGTCGCTTTCATAGATTATTTCTCGTGATAATCGTTTTGGTATCATATATATTCCATCATTTCCGTCGGCTCGTGAAATGCTATGAAGCCGCTGTTTGAATCAACATTTTCCACTAAGTACTTCATTCAATCTAGAAGGGATTTGCTTTCAGTAAGTCTTATTATTTAGCAGCACATTATCTCTATCCATAGGCTAATACTACCTTTTTAGGCTCTATCAATGAATCTTTGGGAAGCGGTGCATGGATAACATACACAGGCACATTTAATAAATCTTGCAAATCAAGCTTTATTGCAGACAACACAAACAAAGATATCCTTGGCTTATGGAACTCTACCAGCAAATCCAAATCGCTTTTACTCGTAGCGTTGCCGTCAGCATATGAGCCAAAATACGATACCTTTTTAATAGGGTGAAGCTCTGCGGCCTTTGCGACGGCAGAGCAAATTTTTTCGTGGGTTAACATAACCCTGCCAACTCGCCTTCTACTTTGGTTAGCATGGTGGTGTAGTTTTCGCGTTTGTCGCGCTCGGCTTGGATTAGGGCTTCGGGGGCTTTTTGGGTGAAGCCTTCGTTGGCTAGTTTGTTGTCTATGCGGGCGATTTCTTGTTGGAGTTTTTTCTGTTCTTTTGTTAGGCGGGCGCGTTCTTTTTCTGCATCTACGAGAGAATCGAGGGGGAGGTAAATTGTCGCGCCCGATACTACCACGGAAATCGCGTTTTGTGGTGCGGTGTCGATTATCGTTACGCCCGACGCGCCGGAAAGCATGGCAACTGCCGCGCTTGTTTCGGTGAACAATGCGGTGGATTCCGGGTCGGTGGGGATAATTTGTACCGCTATTTTTTGTGATGGCGGAACTTGCTTTTCTGTGCGGACTGCGCGGATACCGCGTACTGCTTCTTTTATGCGGTCTATGCATTTTTCTGCAACGGGGTCTATTTCGTTGGGGTGGGAGATTGGCCACATGGCTCGCATTATTGTGGCATTGTTTATGGTTGTGTCGCGACTGTCAATGAGGGGCATTCCCATTGCATCCGACAATGCGATATGAAGGTCTTCTGTGATAAACGGCGTAAACGGGTGAAGCAGACGTATCGCGCCGCTTAGTACCAGCGATAACGTGTACTGCGCGTCGTTACGGGATTCGCGGGTGGCGGGGTCGTCGCCTTTTGCGTATAGGCGCGGCTTTACCATCTCTACATACCAGTCGCAAAACTCGTCCCACACAAAGTCAACGATTTTTTGCGCCGCCATTCCTATCTCGTGGGCTTCCATTTTTTCCGTTACTTCTGCCGAAAGACGCGCCAAACGTGACGCAATCCAGCGGTCTTCCACAGGGAAGTTAATCAACGCAGAAGGCTCGTCGGTGCTTGCATAATCCGCCACGCTCATGCCTTCCAAGTTCATCATAACAAAACGCGTCGCGTTCCAAAGTTTATTTAAGAAGTTACGTGCAGGCTCCAGCCGCTCACGGAAAAAGCGTGTGTCGTTATCCACGGCGTTACCGCTAACCAGCATTAGCCGCAGAACATCCGCACCAAATTCGTCAATGATTTCCAGCGGGTCTATGCCGTTGCCGAGGGACTTGGACATTTTGCGGCCATGCTCGTCCTGCACCGTTCCGTTTATGAAAACATCCTTAAACGGCAGCTCGCCCATAAATTTTTCGCCCATAAACACCATACGCGCAACCCAATGGAAAATAATCCCGCGGTCGGTAACAAGCACATCCGTAGGATAGAATTTCTCCAAATCCGCAGTTTTCTCCGGCCAGCCAAGTGTAGAAAACGGCCACAGCGCGGACGAAAACCACGTATCAAACACGTCGGGGTCTTGCGTAAGGCTTGTATCACCGCATGTCGCACATTTTTTAGGCACGTCTTTTGATACTGTGATATGCCCGTTTGCACAATAATATGCAGGGATTCTGTGTCCCCACCATAGCTGACGGGATATGCACCAGTCGCGGATATTCTCCAGCCAGTTACTGTAAATTTTTCCAAAACGCTCGCGATTAAATTTTAACGCCCCGTTTTTATATGCCTCCAACGCAGGCTTTGCAAGCTCCTCCATTTTCACAAACCACTGTAATTTCATCAACGGCTCTACGATGATTCCGCAGCGGTCATGCTCTCCTACGGAATGCGTGATTTCTACCGTTTTTATAAACAAACCAAGCTCTGTCATTTTTGTCGTAATTTTTTCGCGTGCATCCTCGCGGGTCATTCCCTCGTAGTCCGCGCCGCCGTTTTCGTTTATCGTGCCGTCGTCATTTAAAATATTAATCCTGGGAAGGTCATGTCTCAGACCCACCTCAAAGTCATTTGGGTCATGTGCAGGTGTGATTTTAACCACACCCGTACCAAACTTGGGGTCCACATAATCATCTGCGATAATAGGAATCTCACGGTCACACATAGGAATATAAGCCTTTTTACCCACAAGCGCGGCATACCGCTCATCCTTTGGATTAACCGCAATCGCAGTATCACCAAGCATAGTCTCCGGCCGCGAAGTAGCAAACGCAATAAACATCCCATCCTCACCAACAACAGGATACTTAAAATGAAAAAGATGTGACTGCCGCTCCTCATGGTCAACCTCGGCGTCGGAAATCGAAGTCCCACACTTTACGCACCAGTTAACAAGCCGCTCACCACGATAAATTAAGCCCTCGTTATACAAGCGCACAAAAACCTCCAACACCGCGTTAGAAAGCCCATCATCCATAGTAAAACGCTGCCTGTCCCAGTCACAAGACGACCCCAGCTTTTTAAGCTGATTAATAATCTCGCCGCCGTATATATCGTTCCATTCCCAAAGCTTTTCCAAGAAGCCCTCACGCCCAAGGCTATCCTTTGTTATACCCTGTTTGGCAAGCTCCTTCATCACAACGACTTCCGTAGCGATAGCCGCATGGTCTGTACCCGGCAACCATAAGGCCTCAAAGCCCTGCATTCTCTTAAACCGGATGAGAATATCTTGGATGGTGTTATTAAGCGCATGTCCCATGTGCAGCTTTGCGGTGATGTTAGGCGGCGGTATCATTATCGTATAAGGCGTCTTTTCGGAGGAAACATCGGCGTGAAAATACCCCTTCTCTATCCACCTTTTATAAATATCTTTCTCTCTATTCTTATCGTACGTTTTTGGTATATCCATGGCTTGCATACCTCCAAAAGTCAAAGTTTGGGTCAAGCCTTTTTAAAGGCTTGCAACGCAGCGCGCACTTCGCGCTGCTATTGGGGATTGGGGACAGCGTCCCCAAGGTCTTTCTCATGGTTTTCGATATCTTGAACTATGCCCTGTGCGACGTCGCTTAGGCCTTCTTCGCCTTCTGCGAATAGCTCGAAGAGTTTCCAGATTGGGCGTTCTTCGGGTTCTTCTTCGGGTTTGTCTTGGGTGGCGAATAGTTTTTGGGCTTCGTTCATGTAGGCTTCTATTATGCCTGCTATTGTTGTGCTTTGGTCGGTTTGGTTTAGGGTTGTCAGGGCTTCCCAGATTTCTTCGTGGCGTTTGTCGAGGTCGAGTAGGGTGCGTTCGGAGATGTCTTTTTCTGATAGGAGTTCTTTGAAGCGTCGTCGTTTGTCTTCGAGGTTTATTGTTTTTGCAAAGCCCTCGACTGTGGATTTTACGCCGCCGAGTTTTTTTTCGCGTAGAAAGCGTTCTATGCCTGTTTCGGTTTCGTACATTAGGTTGCGTACTGTGTCTATGCGGTTGGCCAGGTGGCGGTAGCTTTCTAGGTCGTTTAGGTTGTTTTCGAGGGTGCGGGAGTTTTGGGCTTTGTACTTTTTGTAGCAGTAGCGCAGGAAGTTTGTGTAGTAGGCGTAGACAACGGATTTTTTATTGAGGAGTTCTATGGCTTTTTGTTGTTTTTTTGAGTTGACTTTTATATCTTTGCTGACGCGATATCGGTAAATGTTGATGATGGTGACAAATAACATGGCAAGGACGACGAGGATAAATGTGGGGATTATGATGGGGAAGTGGACGTTGGAGAACTCCAAGGCGACGAGGGCAAGCGCGACCATGCCGAATGCGCCAAGGGTTATTATGGTAGATTTGCGGATGAATTTGAGGTTTTTTTGCATGTCCTCGCGCTCGAAGATTAGCTCTTCTTTTTCGCCTGTGAGGTAACCGATGTCCATGCGTAGGGCGCGTTGGTGTTTTTCGGCGTCTTTGATGGATTGCATGGCTTGCCAAGCGTCTTCTGCGAGGGATTCTATTTCTGTGAGGGAGCTGTCGTAGTCGGTTAGTTTTTCCAAGAGAACGGAGCGTTCTCCCGCTAGGGTAACGAAGCGTTCCAGCATACGTTTTAGGTTGTCGATTTCTTCGTCTGTGAGGGCTATGAAGGCGTCCAGCTCGGAGAGTTGTAGAGTTAGAAAGTTTAGGCGTTTGCTTACCTTTAGACGCTGGATGGCTACGCGCAGCGCGTCGTCACAGAGTGTGGCAGCTTGGCGGGTGGTTAGATAATTTGGGTCGTCTTTGTCCAACTCGTAGTAGTAGTGCTTGAACTTTGAATACGCCTCGGTATCCGCGACATTTTTTATTTCTTTTTTGCGCACGCCGAAAAGCCGCCTGAAAAAGCGGCCTGCATTATGAAAAAACCCTATCTTCTCAACGGGTATATCTTCGAAAAATTCGTCTATCATCGCCTCGTTGTAAGGCATGGTGGGGCGCGGTTTCATTTAGTAGAATCTACCTTTCAAAATCGCGATATAGTAGGCTTGCTTGAATGCCCTTATTGTTCTGATATTTGCCGGAAATATACGGCTCGTAGTCACCCTCGATGGAGTGGTAGTAAATTTGACAGATTTCGACACCCGCGTATACTCGGATGGGCTGGACACAGTGGATTTCCAGCGTCCAGTAGCCTTTGAAGCCGACGTCGCCAAAGCCCGCGCATACATGCACGTATAAGCCAAGGCGGCCTACACTGCTGCGGCCTTCCAGCATGGGGACGTATTTGTCGGTTTCGGTGTACTCCTGCGTGCGTGCGAGGTACAGCGTACCCGGTTGCAGGACTATGCCTTCTTTCGGAATGATAAGCGTCTCCGTGTCGTTTGGCTTTTTCATGTCCAACTCGCGGGATTTGTATACCACAAGCTCGTTGTGCAACGTGAGGTTGTAGCTGTTTGGGTTAATGCGGCTGTCGTCGTAGGGGGTGATGAGAATTTCTTTTCCCATTTTATCCCTTATCGTCTTGCCTGATAAAATCATCGGTGTCGCCCCCTTTTGGTTTCGGTTACATTATAAACAGTGGGGGGAATTGCGTCAAATTATCTGGTCTTTTTATGTCATGGGAAAGCGCGTGGTCGGGGGTATATGTGTTTTCTCCGCAGCTACGGCTATGTGGTGAAGCCTTATGCAAAGAAAAGCTACGCGTTTCTCGACGGTTATCACCGCCGGAAACGCAAGCTTTTCTAAGCCTAAGTCTTCCCCACGCCTGCGCAACGCTCCGAAAACACATATACCCCCGCCCACGCGCCGTGCCACGATATGTAAATAGGGGCGGGAAAAGAAATTACTTTGTTTGGGCGGGTAGATGTTTTGGCTAAAAGCTTATCAGACCGCGTAAATGCTGGATTGTTGTCGAGAGAAGTGTCCCCATGACAACATGATGCGACCTCCTAAATTTATAATCTTGGAATTGACAGTGGGGATTTGAAAAAACCGCTCCCGCCCATATATTTAAAGGGTTGGAGCGGTTTGTCCCAAAACATCAAATTTGCTTTAGGCATTAAACGATTACGTTAAAACTGCCGGGGTTTTGATAGCCGCTTATAGGCCTTGGATTATGCCGTTTGCGTCCAAGCTTACCGTAGCAGAAAAGAAAGATAAACCGAGCCGTCCGTCGTTTCGTGGGAAAGGATTTCTTGGAAGTGGGCACTGCGTTCCGACGGGATTTCTCCTAAATCCATACGGGCAAAAAAGTGCAGTATGTCCTCGTAACTACGCAGAAAAAACCATTCTGCCGAAAACACGCTTTCGCTTAGCCTAAGCCCGCCATGACCTTCCAGCACAAAATCGGAATCTACTGTGCCCATTAGGATTTCGCCTTCGCTATCCGTTAGCAAAAACGCCGTCACCACGTTTTGCGAACGCATTCCAAAGCTTACGGAATGCATACGTTCTTCCGTGGTGAAAAATTGGAAGCCTAGGCTAAGGCCTTCTTCTGTTTGCCGAGCGGTTAAAAAAGCGACGTTGTCGCCGTCTTCCAGCGCGAAAACATCCTCCACCGTATAAGATAGGCTAACGAGGGTAGGCGGCGCGTTGTCCCCAAATGCAAGCACCAGCCCAATACAAGCAAGGCAGGCCGCGCAAAAAGAAAGCAGCGAGTGTTTCTTCTTATTAATATCAAGCAAAACAATTGCCGACGTAAGGCCGACGATAAAAATGAGTATCACAAAAAACCAGAAAAATACCATAGGCCAGCCGACCTGCCAAGGCGTCATAAAAAAGTACGGATACCAGTCACCAAGCAAAGGCCCAATGGCCATAAACACAGCCCAATACAAAAGCGTAGGCAGAATGGCAGCCCAAATATGTCTAAACGTAAACGTCCCTTTTTCCTCGAACATAAAATAGTTGGCGACCGCCAGCAGCATGGCAAGCAAATGCGTGACAAAATTTCCCCACCCGATTAAAACCATGGTTTGTCCGCCAAAGGGAACAAGAATAAAATTGTACACAATCCCGGTGATGGAAATACAAACAAGCACAGCAAAAGACAAATACGACCTAAACACCTTACCGCGCTCCCCCAAAAAGGCCATGACAATAAACCCAAAAACCAAAAGCAAATTTGACTGCACGGTATAAAACCTAAGCGCGATTGCTCCTTGCTGCATGATTAAAACCATCGTACCTTGTAACACGATGGCTGCACTTATGAGCAAAAATATTTTATGTATCCTCGGCTCTTTAAGCATAAAAATTACCTCCTTGGCGTTTTATACAGTATAGCATAATAAAGATGAAAAAATCATGTGCCAAAGATGAAAGCTTGATGAAGTTGACCATAGCACATAATAAAGGTATGCTCTTAGTTATAAACAGACTGCGAGGGCATATTTTTTATGGCAAACCTAAAATTTATTTTACAATATATTTTAAAACCGCGTACGACGGGTGCGATTTTGCCGAGTTCGAGATTTTTGGCACGCAAAATGGTGGAAAACATTAACTTCGAGAGCGCGAAGTGTATCGTAGAATACGGCTCCGGTACAGGAGTATTTACAGAAAACCTACTAGCCAAAAGACAAGAAAACACCACACTCCTACTACTGGAGCGCAACGATGATTTCTGCAAAATCCTACGCGACAAATATAAAAACGAAAAAAACATCCACATAATCAACGACAGCGCGGAAAATATAGGCAAATATCTGGAGCAACACGGGTTTACACACGCGGATTTTGTTATTTCCGGGCTGCCGTTTGCCAGCTTGCCGCAAGATGTTTCCAATAACATCCTTACACAAACAGTTAAATTTTTATCACCCGAGGGAAGCTTTACCACATTCCAGTATTCGTTACTAAAAATGGATTTCTTTTCGCGCTATTTCTCAACTTACACAAAAAAACGAGAAATACGCAACATCCCCCCCGCACATATACTCACCTTCAAAAATTAAAGTTTTTTGAAGAGGGGGTGTGGGGGAGAAGCTTTTTTCCAAAAAAGCTTCTCCCCCACGGTCTTAAAAAAAGGAGTGACCAAAATGAAATATCGCGAAGATAAAATAAGCGGCAATATGCTGTCTGTTTTGGGAATGGGCTGTATGCGATTTCCGCAGGTTGGCGGCGAGGCCGAGAGGATGGTTTTGAAGGCTATAGAGGGCGGGGTTAATTTTTTTGATACCGCATATATTTACCCGGGTAGCGAGAAGACGCTGGGCGGGATTTTGGCAAAGCATAATAAGCGTGGCGAGGTTTTTATTGCCACAAAAATGCCGATTAGCATGTGTAAAAAGTATGAGGATTTTGATAAATTTTTTAATGAGCAGTTGCGGCGTTTGCAGACGGATTATGTGGACTATTATTTTATGCATAACATTATTAATATGGCGCAGTGGGAGGATATGCTACAGCTTGGTATAGAAAGATGGGTCGCGGAGAAAAAGGCCGAGGGTAGGATACGTAGGATTGGGTTTTCGTACCATGGGTCGGGTGAGGAATTCTCGCGGGTGCTGGATTCTTTTGTCTGGGAATTTTGTATGATTCAGTACAATTATTATGATGAGAATTACCAAGCGGGCAAAAGGGGCTTGCAGGAGGCCGCAAGGCGCGACTTGCCTGTGATAATCATGGAGCCGTTGCTCGGCGGCAGGCTCGCCACGGGCTTGCCTAAAAAGGCGGAGGAGATTTTTAAGGCCGCCGACGCGGAAAAAACCCCTGCGGAGTGGGCATTGCAGTGGATTTGGAATCACACGGAGGCCACGGTAGTGCTTAGCGGAATGACAAACGCCGCACAAGCCGAGGCAAACATGAAGGCGGCTTCCGAGTTTTCGCCTTTGGAGGACGCGGACTTGGCGGTTTATTCCGATGTAATCGACGTGTTTAAGGAATCCTTTAAGGTGCGCTGCACGGGCTGCAATTACTGCCTTCCATGCCCCAAGAGCATAGATATCCCTGCACGCCTCACCGCTTACAATACAAGCTATGCGCAAAGCTATTTTACAGGCTTGGTTATGTACTTTACGGGAATGGGAATCATGTCCAAAAACCCGATAAGCGTATACACTTGCAACAACTGCGGAAAATGCGAAAAAGCCTGCCCGCAGGGGATTGAAATTAGAAAAGAATTAAAAAATGTAGGGCGGCGACTGGAGCCGCTCCCGATAAGGGCTTTAATGAGGATTGTTAAGTTTATTCTGCGGTAATCATAAAGCAGTTTGCGGTTTTGCCTGTGCTTTTCATGTAGTCTGTTCCCCATTCCCGCATGGCTGTTAGGATGGGTTTTAGGCTTATGCCAAGGCCGGATAGGGAGTATTCTACCTTGGGCGGGACTACGGGGTAGACTGTGCGTACGACAAGGTTGTCCGTCTCCAACTCGCGTAGCTGCTGGGTTAGCATTTTTTGCGTGGTCTGCGGGATTAGCTTGCGCAACTCACCAAAACGCAACGTGCTGTCCAGTAAATGCCACAGGATTAGAGCTTTGTATTTTCCGCCTATCATGTTTAATGTGGCTACCACGGGGCAGTTTGTTTCCGGGTGCAGGCAGTCTGTTTTCATGGCAATTGCTCCTTTTTTGCATAGTTTCTTTTTTGATACTATACCACAAATAAGTGCGTACTTGTTAATATGTTTGTTTATGATAGTATGTACTCAAAGGAAGACAAGAGGAGGTGAACGCAATGGAAAGAACATGCACAAATCCACATTGTAAATGCCCAAACTGCACATGCGACCCGTGCGAATGTACCGCCGATGAGCCTAATTGTGGTTGTAGTGATAAGTAAGCAAAAAAAGGGAATGGCGAATAGCCGTTCCCTTTTGTCGTTTTATGGTATAATACCTATATGCGGCTTTCGTGGGGGTCGGTTTGTGCAATCAGTTTTCTTTCACTTTAATGTGGAAGGAGGTGAACGCATGAGTTTAATTCTTTCTTTGCTGGAAATTATCGTTAAGGCTATCGTTAAAACAAGCGTTTCGGCACTGGCAAAATTCGCAGTGTCACGCATAAAAGAAAGAATCGCCCCTATTGGTAGTAGGAACGATTCGGAAAACAATCGCAATAAATAGATTGTGACGAGCCGACTCCGCTCCACACGGAAGTCGCTTCTCTATTCTGTAATTATTATAGACGATTAATACATATTTGTAAACAAAAAAGGCCGCCCGATGGGAAGTTCCCCGTCGAGCGGCTTTTGTTGGTGGTATTAGCGAAGAAGCTGTAGCAAGTTTTGCGGCATTTGGTTTGCTTGTGAAAGCATTGATACGCTGGCTTGTTGCAGCACGTTGGACATTGTGAATCTCATCATTTCGCGAGCAACGTCTGCGTTTCTTACGCGGCTTTCGCTGTCTTGCAGGTTTTCACTGGAGATATCCAAGCTTCTCATTGTGAAGTCCATCCTGTTTTGTACAGCACCCAGGTTAGCGCGTACAGAGCTTACGTCGTTGATGGAGGCGTCGAGTGCAGCAACGTACGGAGATAAGCGAACACCGTTACCGATACCACTGCCTGCACCGGGTGCGGCCGTAACAGACGACAACATACTTACTGTCCAGCCTGCACCGGCTACTGCACGAGACACTGTCTCGAAGTCGAAGTTAATACCTTGAGACGCGTTTGCACCAACTTGGAAGAATGCTACGTTGTTGCCGCTGGAGCTGGCATTAACAAAAGTACGTACTTGTGTTTGAGCCGTGTTGAATGCTCCGCGCATAATGCTTCCACCTCTGGATGTCTCCAATTTAGCAATTTGACTCATGATTGCGCCCATTCTCTCGTTAGCTGCTGCAAGTTGGACACCGGCATTTCCGGTAGTGGTAATTTTTACTGCGTCCGTAATATAAGCAAGGGTGCTAGCTACGCCATCCAAACCAGTACCTTTGATGACTGTACCGAAGTTAACTAAGTCTTGCAATTGGTTTGCTTTTGCAACAGCTTCTTTAGCTGCACCTGTAACGGTCGCACCTGAAGGAAGCTCCGCAAGCAGGTCAATAGCTGCTTGTGTGTCGCGGCGGGCTGCTTCTGCTTGAGAAGCAAGCACGCTAAGGTTGTTTGCAGAAATGTCCATTTTTGCAGCGGTGTTAAGCACGGTATCTGTCATCATCGGACCCATAGCAAGTACGCGGTTTGTGTTAAACTCTACGCGATTTTGCATGGAGAGGATTTCACGGCCGAGCTGACCAATTTCTTGTTGGATAAGGTTACGTTGGTCTTGTGTGTTTGTGTCGTTAGCTGCTTGAACAAGAAGCTCGCGTGTACGTTGCAGCATGTTTCCGATTTCTTCAAGGCCGCCTTCTGTTGTAAGGAGCATTGATTGACCATCTTGTGCGTTGCGGCTTGCTTGGTCAAGACCGCGGATTTGGGCGCGCATGTTTTCGGAGATTGCAAGCCCTGCGGCGTCGTCTGCCGCACTGTTGATACGGAAACCGCTGGAGAGCCTGTTAGAAGCTCTGCTTTGGTCCATACCTACATTTTTCATGTTTCTGTGCGCGTTGAGCGCAAATACGTTTGTTCTTACCACCATGTTTGACATATTAATACCTCCTGTATTGGGGAATGTCGCCCCTTTTATTTGTCCAATCCGTGGACGCATTTTTTTGGCTTATTTAAGCCGTAAGACATGCAATCGTGTTACATACCTTACGCCTTAAATACGACCGGCGATGTTTTGGCGTTTTGCCCTGCGCTTGTTAAAGATTTTTTTGCGTGTTGCGTTTTCTTCTATTATTTTTTCCAGTAGCTGCATGGCCTCGCGGTTGCCTTCGCTTGCTTGGGTTGCTATGCGGTCTTCGTAGACCTTGCCTCGGGTTACGATTACTTCTCTTGGGGCTTCTATTCTTAGGGTGGCTACCTTTTTGCCGTCGTTTTTTGCGTAGGTTAGTTTTATCTCGTCGCCTATCATCACGTGTTCGCCCTTAGAAAGTGTCAAATGTAGCATAGGCTGCTCGCTCCTTCTCAAATAGCTTGCCGCGCAGTACCGTTGTTTCTTTTGGGGCTTCTACAGCGATGTCCACCGTGTCGCGGTTTACCCTGTGGTCGAAGTGGACTTTTATATCGTCGCCAATGATGATGTACTCGCCCTCGTTTATGGAAAGCTGTAACAATGAAAGCACCTCCCGACAGTGTTACTGCAATTCTATTTCTTTCTACACTAGATATCGTCACGCTGTAAACAAAACTTTAGCATGGCTTTAATTTTTTTTGAAAAAAATTTTTAACGATATGCAATTAGGGGGTTTTGTGGCATAATAATTTTGAAGAAAAAAGGAGGTTTTAACATGTATATCGCTTGGGAAGAAGCAAAACAAAAATATATAGGCCAATGGGTAGTATTAAAAAACCCTATGTATGCAGACCAATTTCACATGAAGTTGGTCGGAGGTGAGCTTGTTGGTGTTGCAGATGATGCGGTTGCTGTGGAAAACCTAATGCCCGACTTGGACGACGGTAATTTTTACACCGCAAGGCATACAAGGGAGGATGAGGCGGTTGGATTACTTAAATCTGGTTTCTGACTTTAACAATAAAAGAATTTTTAAAAAAGAATGGATATGTAAAGTACGCAAAAACAGGTAAAATTAAAAACACGGCATTAGGCTCGGCAGAATTGCTAACGTGTGATATAAATGGCTTAACATTGGTAAACAGTTTTAAATTTGGACAAATGAAGGTTGATGTACTGGAGAACTGGAGTACACATGAAGTAGTCGGTGTCTTGGGAATGGATATACTTTCCAAAATGACATTTATTTTGTCGCATAAACATAAAAAGTTTTTGCTAACGGATAACGACCTACCGGAAATTTCAACTTTATTTTGCACAAGGTAGGAGAACAACAAAAAAGGCACTTAAAGTGCCTTTTTTGTTGTTCTCACTTAATCCTATAGATAAAGTTTTGCACTGTATCACTGGCGAATGTTATCAAGTGCGACTTGCTTATTCCTCTAATATTTTTTTGCTATAATTCTAATGAAAGTGGGGGAATATAAACGAGGTGACGCTATTAATGAAGGAACTCGACTGGAAAGAAGTGGCCGTGAGATTGCGGACGCTTAGAAAAGAACATCGGCTTACGATAGAACGGCTTGCAGAAATGGTTAATGTATCTACATCATTTATAGGATTAGTAGAAAAAGGAGAAAGTGGTGTTTCGTTAGAAAATTTATACAAGCTTTCTCAAGTGTATAATTGCTCGATAGATTATCTTGTTACAGGTGACGAAAGCAATAACATAAGGTATGCAAATAAGCCACTGTCGCAACTATCTACAGCTTTTTTCGGATATGATGAAAGCGAACTCTCCTTTGTGGCAGATTTAGCAAGATTTATACGAGCCAATGCACCGACTCGCGACCGTTTTCAATCGGAACTATAGTTTTGTCTTTAAGTAGTTTAAGTGCAATTTCTGCGATATCTTTAAGAGGGGCGGAGACTTCCTTAGTCAACCCCTCTTTTATTATGTCATCCATGCCTACTTCCAGCTCCAACTTTGCCATGTTTATAGCATTACATAAATTGCATACTTCTTTTTCTCTATCGCTTTGCGTCATGTCGCACCCCTTTAACAACAAAAATTTATCTTTTATACCAAATGAGTACAGAAAATGTCAAGCTTTAGTGTAAACCTTGTAAAACTTCGTGGAATTTTACGAAATTTTTGTTCTATAAAACTTTATGCGCCCGCACAACTTATTTCCATTATGGACATACTTTCCACCTGTGCAATTTTAGCACATTACAACTAACTGTACAATAACTTGTCAAACTGGCTAGTTAAAGGGAGAATAGTATGGACATAAATTATGCATTAATAGGTATGCGTATTCGCGCCGTGCGCCTAAAAAGAGGATACACTCAGGAGCTTGTATCCGAGCGCGCAGATGTTTCACCGCCACACTATTCCAAAATAGAATCGGGAAGGACAAAGCTTTCCTTGCCGTGTCTTGTTCGCATATGTAACGCACTGGAAATTACGCCGGATGAAATATTGATGGACTCCGTGGATAACAGCACGCCAACTCTTATCAAAGAAGTAGCGGCTGTCTTTTCCGGTTGCACCGGTGACGAAATCTTCCACATGCTTTCCGTTGCGCAAGCCTTGAAAAAATCCATGCAGATTAGAAATCACAACAAAGGGGCTAAGTGAGGCAGCCCCTTTATACATAGGATTATTCGTAATGTGTCCACATGGAAATTATTTTTATAATTCCTTTATAGGGGTACGCCTTCATCAGTACATATGTTTTCCAAATGTAGGTTCAATTGCGTACACAAACCTATGCTGACGGTTAATTTCGATTGCTCCTTTGAATTTTTTGCGCGTCTTTCTTTGCTCTTTTTGTTGGCATAATTTTATACATCTGTCCACAAATCTCCCTCGTCAAGACATTCGGAAAGAGGGGTTGACATCCCTTCAAGCAAAATATCTTTCATTCCGGGGATTGATAACAGATATTCTGTGTCATTTAATAATCCCATCGCCCTCTTTTGTTGCGTAATAATGAATGCGATTTTTTTTATCATATTATCTGCAACACTTATGCTTATTTCTTTTTCATTAAGAACATCCTCCATCTGGCAACGTAGAGTTTCGTCCAGCGGTATGCTTATATTTATTGTAGACACGATATCAACTCCTTTTTTATAAATTTACCACAAACATTAGATATGAAGCAATGCATTCCGACGTAAAATGTCCACCCCGCGCCATAGCATTGCGGTGTTTGCGTATTCTTTTTTAAGCTTGTCGTCAGACATATCCAGCCATTTTTGTGGGTTTATAAAAGTGGCTTTTTTTTGTTTGTTAAGCGGGCATACATCTTGGCAGATATCGCAGCCGTATATTTGGCGGCTTTTTTTTATTATGGATTCTTCCTCGGGGGAAAGGTTTTCTTTCTGCGTTAGGTAGGAAACGCAGTGTGATTTTTCGCCGTTTACGGGGCAGGCCTTTATACACGCATTGCACCCAAGACATGCAAAGTCTGTTCGCGACCGCTCGTCCAAAAGAAACGGCAACGTCGTTAACAATAACCCGATGTTAAACCGTGAGCCAAATTTTTTCGAGATAAGCAGGCCGTTACGCCCGTAAACGCCCAGCCCTGCGCGGTACGCAAGCGCACGCTCGTCCAGTGCGGGGCTGTCTACCAGAATTTTGTAACTGCCCTTTTCCAAGCCCATTTCTTGGGCTAAGTCGCGCAAAATTGTCTTAACTCGGGGGTGGTAATCCTCGCATGTACCCAGCGACGAAAGCTGCGCCGAAAAACCGTGTTTTTCGCGGTTTTGCCGCGACAGGCGGGGCGGATTTTGAGTTGATTCGCTGTACCCCACACCCACCACGATTATGCTTTGCACATTTTTAAGGCTTGCCGCAGGGTTTGTACGCTTTTCCAAATCCTTGCTCACGAAGGGAACAAAAAGGCTTGCCCCGTCGAGCGAAATACACTCGGCAGAACAAGCCCCTATGATGATATCGTTTTTTTCTACCATTCAAATGTGAATTCTGTGTAAAATTTTTGTGGTGTGCCTTTTTTCACCACGCAAGACGGGAAGCTTGGCTTGTTTATTCCGTCAGGGAAAAGCTGTGTTTCTAGACAAAAACCGCTGTACTGCGGGTATGTTGCGCCTTTTCCGCTTACCGTGCCGTCTATAAAGTTGCCGGAGTAAAACTGCATTCCGGGGCTGTTGGTGCTTACTGTCATGCGGATTCCTGTGGCGGGCGCGTACACGTTGGCAGCTTTGCCTTCGCCGCGAAGTACATAGTTATGGTCGTAGCCGCCTGTGTTATTTACTTCGCCTGCGACCTTTATGTCCTTACCAATCAGCTTTGGCGACGTAAAATCAAAGGGCGTACCCGCAACCTCAACAAATCCGCCCGTAGGAATCAAACCATCATCAACAGCCGTCATTTTATCCGAAAAAATCTGCATTTCGTGCGCAAAAACATCCTTTGTGTCATGCCCAAAAAGATTAAAATAGCTGTGGTTGGTTAAATTACAAATGGTCTCCGTCTCCGTAGTGGCCTCGTAATCTATACGCAAAACATTTGCGTCGGTAAGCGTATAGGTAATTTTAGCCGTCAAATCACCGGGATATCCTTCATCCCCATCAGGGCTTTGCAGCGAAAATACAATCTTTCCATCATCGGCAGAATCCACATTCCATTCCTTTTTATCAAATCCTTTGCTTCCGCCATGCAAATGGTGCGCACCGTTTTCGTTTTTCTCAAGTTGATACTCCTTGCCACCAAGCGAAAACTTGCCCGCGCCGATACGGTTAGCAAAACGCCCCACCGCCACACCAAAATACGGGTGCTTTTTTGTATAATCCTCGGGCGTGTCCAACCCAAGCACGATATCTTTTTCCCCGCCCTTTGCAGGCACTGTCAATGTCATAATCGCACAGCCCAAGTTTGTTACCGTCATTTTCATGCCGTTCTTATTCTTCAACTCGTACTTCTTCATTTTCTTCCTCCTCAAATTTTTCTTCAATTATATTTCCATCAGCTTCTGCTGTAAAGCCCAAACCCAGCTCGCGCCTACGTTTTTCTTCCGCTCGCTTTTGCTCAATCTCTTGCAATTCCAAAACAGGGTCTTTGTCCATCTCCGGCCTATATTTTTTAAACACCCGCATTATTAAATAAGAAGCCAACATCCCATAAATACCCGGCGTCATAAACAAAAGCGGCTCCCAAAAAAACAACGAAACCCCAACCAAAGTTATCAACAACGCCACACAACTCACCGATGTAAACAAATGCTTAATCGCCATAAAAAAACAAGTCTTTAACGTCTCCCTAACACCCATATCAAACCGCGCCGTCACAGGGAACGCAAAAGTAGCTACAAACGACACCAAAACCAAAAGCACAACCTGCGCAGGCAAAATCATAGTAGCAAAAGCCCCCATAATCTCCGGCTCTTGTATCGCCAGCATCATATTCCAAATAATCACAATGCTGACAAAAAAAACGAGCAACCAAATAATAGTCCCTCGCTTAAAATTAACCTTAAACGCCTGCCAAAAATCTGAAGATATATACCCCTCACGATTAGCAATCCTACGCGTAGCAACATAAAACAAAGCCGAAGTAGAAGCCCCAATAGTAACCACAGGCAAACTAAAAAAAATCCACAACAAACTCAAAATCAATGTGTCCGCCAAAAAACCCGCATACTTGTTAAAAGACCCTTCCAAACTAAAAAAATCACGCACTGCCACCACTCCTTCCCTTATATTATACACCCAAATTGGACATACTACAAAAAAATTAATATGAAAGGAACGCCCACCATGATAAAATGCAAAAAACAAAAATTTTCAACCCTCACAAACCACCAACGCAACTCAAAACCCGACTGCCAAAACTGCGCCTACTTCTCATCTAAAAACTGCGGAGTACACGCCTCAGGGAACATGCACGGTGATTTTCCTGCTTAAAGTCAAAAGATTAAAACCTTGGGACGCTGTCCCAAACCCTGCAAGGGGACGAAGCCCCCTTGACCCCCATCATCTAGGAGGTTTTTATGATTATGCCTGAACTTTTGTCGCCTGCGGGTGACTTGGCTCGTTTGAAGGTTGCGTTTTCTTATGGCGCGGATGCTGTTTATGTTGGAGGGAGGTTTTTGAGTATGAGGGCTAAGGCCAGAAATTTTTCGCATGAGGATATGGCGGAGGGCGTGCGGTATGCTCATGGGATTGGGAAAAAGGTTTATGTTGCGGTTAATATTTGTGCGCATAATGATGATTTTGATAGGCTGGATGAGTATTTGCTTTGGCTGGAGGAGATAGCTGCCGACGCTGTGTTGGTCTCCGACATTGGGGTGTTTTCGCGGGCTAGGGCGATTTTGAAAAATACGGAGATACATATTTCTACGCAGGCTAATGTGACAAACTATGCGGCGGCAGCCGTTTGGGCGGAGCTTGGCGCAAAGCGCATAGTGCTTGCCCGCGAGCTTTCTCTTGCAGAAATCGCAGAAATCCATGCCAAAACCCCCGCATTGGAACTGGAGGCCTTTGTGCATGGCGCGATGTGCATGGCATACTCCGGCCGCTGCCTAATAAGCAACTACCTAAACGCCCGCGACGCAAACCGTGGCGAATGCAGCCAACCCTGCCGCTTTAGCTACGCACTTGTAGAAGAAAAAAGCGGCGAGGCCTTCCCTGTCCACCAAGACGACTGCGGCACATACATCCTAAATTCCAAAGACCTAAACATGATTTCTCACATCCCCGACCTGATATCCGCAGGCGTATCCAGCCTAAAAATAGAAGGCCGCATGAAAACCGAATACTACGTAGGCGCAGTAACAAAAATATACCGCCAAGCCTTAAACGACTACGCCCACGACCCCGCCCTATACACAAGCAACATCCCCCACTACCAATCCGAACTCCACAAAGTAGGCTCTCGCGGCTACACCACAGGCTTTTTCCACGGCAAAATGACAGCCGGCGACCACGACTACAAAGGCGAAAACCAAGTAACCGTCCAAGACTTCCTAGCCATGGTCTATTCCTACGAAAACGACCACGCCCACATAGAACAACGCAACAAATTCCAAGTAGGCGACAAAATAGAAATCCTACGCACCACAGGCAAAAACTTTACCCAAACAGTAGAAAAAATGTACAACGAAGACGGAGAAGAAATAACCACAGCCCCCCACCCAAAACAAAAAATCAAACTGAAGGTAGACCACCCAATAGCCATGTACGACATGATAAGAAAAGCCTAACCACAAAAAAATGCGATTCGCACCAGCGAATCGCATTTTTTTAATGTTGGGGGTCAAGGGGGCTGCGTCCCCTTGCAGGGTTTGGGGCGGAGCCCCAAGGTCTTATCTTTGGACGCGTGCCCCCGCGCCTTTCATTAGAGCTTCTACTTCTTTTTGGATTGCCATTGTTGTGTCGCCGGCGGTTGTCATGGCGAGTGCGCCGTGGCATACGCCGTAGTTTAGGGCGGTTTGGTAGTCTTTGCCGTGCATGAGGCCGTAGATAAGACCGGAGGCGAAGCTGTCGCCGCCGCCTACGCGGTCGAGGATTTCGAGGCCTTTGAGTTCCATGCCTTGGTAGATTTCGCCTTCTGCCCAGCACATGGCCGACCAGTCGTTTATGGTGGCCGTGCGTACTTCGCGTAGGGTCGTGCCTATTACTTTGAAGTTGGGGTATGCGGTGGAGGCCGCGTTTATCATGGCTTTGTAGCCGTCGAGGTTAAGCTCGGACAGGTTTTCGGTGTTGCCGGAGACTTCCAAGCCGAGGCAGGCTGTGAAGTCTTCTTCGTTACCTATCATAACGTCAATGTATTTTGCGATTTCTTTGTTAACTTTTTGAGCTTTGGCCTTGCCGCCTATGTCTTTCCATAGGGACGGGCGGTAGTTTAGGTCGTAGGAGACTATTGTGCCGTGCTTTTTTGCGGCTTTTGCGGCTTCAAGGGCTACTTGTGCTGTGGTTTCGGAGAGGGCGGCGAAGATTCCGCCGGTGTGAAACCAGCGTGCGCCGCATGTGCCGAAAATGTAGTCCCAGTCGATGTCTCCCGGTTTTAGATGGGATACCGCGGTGTTTGCGCGGTCGGAAATGCCTACCGCACCGCGTACGCCGTAGCCGCGCTCCGTGAAGTTAATGCCGTTGCGGGCGTTGCGGCCTATGCCGTCGTATGGCTCCCATTTGATGAAGCGGGTGTCTACGCCGCCTTGTAAGATGAAGTCTTCGACGAGGTAGCCGATGTCGTTGTCCGCGAAGGCAGTTACGATGGCGGTGTTAAGCTTGAAGCACCTGCGCAAGCCGCGGGCTACGTTGTATTCGCCGCCGCCTTCCCATGCGCGGAAGGTACGGGTGGTGCGGATACGGCCTTCGCCGGGGTCCAGGCGGAGCATTACTTCTCCAAGGGAGATTTCGTCAAACATGCATTGGTCTTTTGGTTTTACTTTTAGCATTTAAAAGCCCTCCATTTGGCCTTTGGCCATTTAGTTTGTGCGGATTTCTTGTATTTTTTGTTCCATTATAGCCTCTGTGTCGTTGGTTGCAATATCCAAGCCCTCGGCGCAGAAGGCCTGAAACTCCGCTATGCCAAAAAATTTGCACAGGCTGCGGAAGTATTCTGTGCCGTGGTCGGCTTGGGCGGTGTTGCCGATGTAGCCGCCTACGGTGGTGATGTAGGTGAGTTTTTTTGCGCGGCAAAGGCCTGCTGTGCCTGTGGGTGTGGTTTTAAAGGTGATGTTACGTACGGCGACGTTTTCGATGTAGGCTTTTAGGGCGGCGGGGAAGGATAAATCCCAGTACGGCGCGCCTATGAGGATTTCTTCTGCGGCGGAAAATTGGACGGCGTGGCTAAGGGTGGGGGAATGGAGCTTGTTGTTGTCGATTAGCTCGTCGCGAGTGATGATATCTTCGCCTGTAAGGAATGCAGGCGCGTTTTTTGTCAGGTCTATTTCTTCGAATTGGCGGTTTTGCAGAAAGGCGTGGCATAGTTTAAACGTGCGGGAGATTTCTGCGCCGCGCATACATGCGTTTATAAAAAGAAGCATTAGTGCGCTCCTTTCTTGTAGGGGATACCGACGGCTTTGGGGGCGACGGATTTCCCGACGAAAAGTACAAGGATAATGATGGTGAGGATGTACGGCATGATGGTGATAACCTGCAACGGCACGGGCAAATCGTATCCGCGTAAGCGTATGGCCAGTGCTTGGAAAAAGCCGAAAATAAGGCACGCACCCAGCAAACCATGAGGCGACCATTTGCCGAAGATAACGGCTGCAAGCGCGATAAAGCCCGCACCTGCGATAACATTAGGCGCGAAGATACTCACGATAGAAAGCGTAAATGCTGCGCCGCCAAAGCCCGCAAGCACGCCCGAGGCGATTACGCATAAAAACCGCGTGAGGTTAACATTAACGCCAAGTGTATCGGCGGCGGCGGGGTGTTCGCCAATGGCGATGATACGTAAGCCCCATTTTGTTTTATATAGGAAAATATACATGGCGATAACCAGCAAAAACGCAATGATAAACATAAAACTGAAATTAAAAACGCTGTCCGCGAGGGAAGGGAAAACAGCGGCAAGCCTCGGAAAACGCACCTGTACAGGGTCGGAACGCACCGCACCAAAAAACATGCGGCTAAAAAATATAGCAAGCCCCGGCCCTACAAAGTTAAGCGCGACGCCCGAGATGGTTTGGTCGGCCTTAAACGTCACCGTGGAAAGAGCGTGCAAAAGCGCGAGCATAGCCCCTGCCGCACCCGCCGCAAAAAAGCCCAGCCAAACATTACCCGTGGCAAAGGCAACCGCCGCCGCAGCAAACGCGCCGATTGTCATTATGCCCTCCAGCGCGAGGTTAACGACACCGCTTTTTTCCGATATAACGCCGCCAAGCCCCGCCAAGATTAGTGGTGTGGCGTACATTAGGGTATTTGTGATGAGGAGTAAATTGTCTGTCATGTACTGCCACTCCTTCTTTTTTCCAATTTGTCTGCGATTAGTACGCATACGGCGCGTAGTGCTACAAAAAATACGATGAGGCCTACCATGATGTCAATGATTTCTGTGGCGACACCGTGGCGGCTTTGGATGTAGCCACTGCCGTAGGTCATTCCGCCGAAGAGTAGGGCGGAGAAGATATTGGGGATTACGCTTGCATTGGCAAGCAAGGCCACGGGGATACCGTTAAAGCCGAAGTTTTGGAAGCCGCCGAGCATGGAAATCGTGTTTGGCGAGATACCCGTGATGTGTACGGCGGCAGCCAAGCCCGCCAGCGACCCCGCAAAAAACATGGAAAGTACCATGTGTTTTTTTACGTTAATGCCCGCAAACTCCGCCGCGTCGCGGTTGGAGCCTACGGCCTTGAGCGCGTAGCCGAGGGATGTTTTGTCCAGTACAAATTTAACAATGAGCACCGCCGCTATTGCGATAAAAATGCCGAAATTAAAATCTGTGCGCAGGATTACTTCCGTTAAAAATTCCGACTCACGCAGGCGGGCAATGCCCTCGGGGGTGCGTTTCATTTCGTGGGCGATTATTATGTTCGCGCTGTCTTGGATGGTGTGTGCGACGGTAGGCAGGCGTTGGAAGCGTTCTACGCCGATGTACAGGTTTAGCAGGTTTAGCGCGACCCAGTTTAGCATAATGGAGCTAAGCACCTCATGGATGTTAAATTTTGCTTTTAAAAACCCAACGATTGCACCATACGTGCCCGATACCAGCATTGCACCGAGCATAACAACAATCGGGTGGATAATCGGCGGCAGATTAAGAAAAAACCCAAGAAAAACCGCCGCAACCGTGCCGACAATAAACTGCCCCTCGACACCGATATTAAAAAGCCCCGTTTTATATGCAAAAGTAACGCTAAGCCCCGTAAGAATCAGCGATGTACTCATTATAACCGTATTAACGATAAACCGAGGCCGCCCAAGCGCACCATAAATAAGCCCGCCATAAACCTGAATCGGATTATGCCCCGCCGCCGCCAAAATAACGCCGCCAACGATAATGGCCGCGAGTATGGCAAATAAGCTGCCCGTAACGGGTTTTCTTAGTAGTCTAATCACCATGAGAAGCCCCCGCCATTAAAAGACCCAGTTTATTTTCGTCAACGTCTGTGTTTTTTAGCTCTTCGACGATTTTTCCTTCGTAGATTACGCCTATTGTATCGGAAAGAGCCAGTATCTCGTCCAAGTCCAGCGATATCAGCAGAATCGCCTTTCCCTTGTCGCGCTCGGCCACAAGTGCCTTGTGGATGAATTCTATCGCGCCGATGTCTACGCCGCGTGTGGGTTGTACCGCTATCAATACGTCGGGGTCGTTAAATACCTCGCGTGCTATGATAAATTTTTGCTGGTTGCCGCCGGATAACGACTTGATTGGTTGCTTTTCGCAGCCACGCGGGCGCACGTCAAATGCTTCTATTAATTCGCCGGCGTATTTGTTTATTTTATCAAATTGCAATACGCCTCGGTTGGCAAACTCGCTTTGCTTGCCCAGGATTGCGTTGTTTTCCACCGTAAAGTCCAGTACAAGGCCGCGTCTGTGGCGGTCTTCGTGGATTGTGTTTATTTTGTTTTTTATTACATTGGCGGGGCTTGTATTTTGGATTTCTGTATTATTTATTTTTATGCTTCCGCTTTTTACTTTGCGTAGGGAGGTGATGGCTTCTACCAGCTCTTTTTGGCCGTTGCCGTCTACACCTGCTATGCCGTAGATTTCGCCTTTGCTTAGCGTAAAGCTTAGGTTTTTTAGTTTTTGTATGCCGTTTTCGTCCTCGGCTGTTAGGCTTTTTACTTCCAAGGCGGTTTCTGTTGGGGTGGCGGGTTGCTTTTCTACGTTTAGGATTACTTCTCGGCCTACCATCATGGCGGCGAGTTGCTTTTCTGTTGTTTCTGCCACGTTTACCGTGCCGATGTATTTGCCGCGGCGGATTACCGTGCAGATTTCTGCCACTTGTTTTATTTCTTTCAGCTTGTGCGTGATTAGTATTATGCTTTTGCCCGCATTTGCCAAGTTGCGCAGGATTGCCATAAACTCCGTGATTTCTTGCGGGGTGAGGACGGCGGTTGGCTCGTCAAATATTAGAATGTCTGCGCCGCGATACAGGACTTTTAGGATTTCTATGCGCTGCTGCATCCCTACCGAGATTTCGTCTATTTTTTTGTTAGGCTCTATGAATAGGCCGTATTTTTCCGAAATTTCCATGATTTCCGTGTTTAGTTTTTTCTTATTAAAAAAGCCCATGCGCGTTTTTTCTGCTCCCAAAATAATATTTTGAGCCACGGTCAGCTTGCCAACCAGCATAAAATGCTGATGTACCATGCCGATACCGTGTGCAATCGAATGCGCCGGGCTTTTTATATTTACTTTTTGTTCATTGATAAAAATTTCTCCGCCGTCGGCGGGGAAAAGGCCGTACAAAATATTCATTAAAGTAGACTTGCCGGCACCGTTTTCTCCAAGGAGGGCTACGATGCCGGCTTTTTCTACTTCCAAATCTACATTGTCAAGGGCGCGGAAATTACCAAAGTTTTTGGTAATGCCCTTCATGCGGACGGATTTCATAAATCCTATAGACCGGCGATAAATGCCGCGAGTTCTGTTGAGTTTGCGGGTACGCTTAGCTCGCCGCTTGCGATACGTGCGCCGAGGGCTTTTGTGTCGCTGTGTACGCCGCGGTCTACGAGATTTGCCGTTGAGCCTGTAAACTCGGTGATACCTACCGCGTTTTGTGCGATACCGTATACGAGGTTTTGGCCGCCTACGGCCTCGCCGCGAGATAGGCGGAGAGATACGTCGTAAATGGCTTCGCCAACGTGTTTTAGGGTGGAGGTTATCATATTATTAGGTGCAAGATGGCTTTGGTCGAGGTCTACTCCGATTACGTAAATGCCGTACTCGATGGCGGCGTCGATTACACCTTGGCCTGCGCCGCCTGCCGCGCCGTAAAGCACGTCTGCGCCCGCAACACGCATGGAAGAAGCAATACCACGCGCAATGGTTACGCTCTCAAAGTCGCCGATATACTGCACCTCGGTAACAACATCCAGCCCATGAACATGGTTTGCATAAGCAACGCCTGCACGCCAGCCCGCCTCGAAGCGGTGAATAACAGGAATCTCCATGCCGCCGATAAAACCGACAATGCCTGTATTTGACTGACGAGCCGCAAGGTAGCCTGCCATAAATGTGGCTTCGTTATCGCGGAAGTCTACGGCTACTACGTTGGGGAGGATTCCGTCGCCAAAGTAGAAGTCAACTATACCGTAGGTTTGGGTGGGGTTGATTGTGGCTTGCTCTACTACGGGGTCTGCGCCAAGAAAGCCAATTACCCATATGATGTCTTTGCCCTGGTCGTAGAATCTGTCCATGTTGGGAGCCATATGCCCCGGTGTTGCAGATTCCAAGTACCCGATTTCTGCGCCGATGTCTGCCCGCAGACGAAGCAGCCCGTCCCATGAGGACTGGTTAAAGCTTTGGTCGTTTACGCCGCTTGCGTCCGTAACCATACCTGCGGAAAATCCACCGTTTGCGCCGCCGTTGCCGTTTGCTACGCTCGCGCCACCGCCGTCGTCGTTACCGCACGCGGTAAATACCGCAAGTGCAAGAGTTAAAATAGTTGCTAAAAGTAGTGCTTTTTTCATTTTGTTGCCTCCCTGTTTGATGTTAAATTATGTCTATTTGACACATTTTCATTGTGTTTAATGCCTCGCGGTGGCTCCGGGGCGTGACGCCCGCGCAGCAGCTTTGGTTGACATTGATTTTTGCCGTCGGCAAAACATTTTTTAGCATTATCGCATTGGAAACTACGCATATATCCGTGCAAAGCCCAAGGATTTCTATCTCGGACGGGTTTTTTTCTTTTAAAAACTCCACCATCTCCACACTGCCGAATACGGGCTTTTGGAAGATTATTTTTTCCGACTTGCAGGCATTTAGGACGTCGGGATGGATTTCCCAGCCCTTTGTACCCTTAATGCAATGCGGGACAGTCAGCTTTTTGCCCTCGGGCGTGGAAAGATAATCGCTCCCGTGGGTATCCTGCGTAAAAATAACAAGCTCGTCGCGGGAGTTTTGCAAACGCCGCACCACGTTAGGCACAATACCCACCGCCTCCGCAGTGCCAATCGCACCGTCGATAAAATCATGCTGCATGTCCACTACGATGAGAACTTTCATGCGTTCCTCCCGATAAAATTTCATATGAATTATACCAGAGCGTTAGAATATGTCAAATTGATTACAAGACAATGTTGACGAATGTATGTACGTATGATATTATTTATACACGAAAGGAGTTGTTAATATGTTGCCAATCATTGACCCGCAATTTAAAGAGGTAATCCCGCCTCTATCCCCGGAGGAGCGCAGTCAGCTCGAACATAATATCCTGGAATCCAAGAAATGTCGTGACGCGATAATCCTGTGGGAAGGTATCATAATCGACGGGCATAACCGCTATGAAATATGCACAAAACACGGCATAACCTTTGGGATAAGGGAAATGGAGTTTGCGACACGCGAGGACGCCATGGTATGGATAATAGAAAATCAACTGGGCAGACGCAACCTCAACGACGCTGCCAGGATAGAGCTGGCATTGCAAAAGGCAGAGCTGTTTAGGGAGAAGGCAAAGCGTAACAAAATCCGCTCCGGGCGTGATAGACACAGGGCCGGTGAGGTTTTGTCAGAAACATCTATCTGCCAAAAAAACCCAATTAACGTGCGCAAAGAGCTAGCCACAGAAGCGGATGTAAGCGAAGGAAATCTACACTATTACATGCAAATCAAAAACGAAGGAAGCCCCGAACTGCTGGAAAAAGTAAAATCCGGAGAAATGAAAATCGGCTCGGCACATAGGCTCTTAGGTAAGCAGATACTTAAAGAGCTAAAACTGGCCGATGGTATGTATAAGTATATCCTCGCAAATATCCCCACCGAGGACGAGGAGGTAAACCGTGTAATTTATGAGGGGTTAGCGGAGTTGCGGGAAAAATTGCGGGAGATTCAGAGGCTGTAATGTATCGAGCAATATTGAAAACAGGGATATTTTGTGGAGCAGTCAAAACATATTATGATGAAGGCGCATTTATACCTTTTGAGCCGGTTACGATTCCGAAAGGCAGCCACGCAATAATCACCATTCTTGATAAACTTGTTAAAAATTCACCTGCGAATATGTAATAACACCCGATTTAATTGGGAAAATCGGGTGCTTTTGCTTAGCAAACATTTATTTAGACTGTAACTTGGCAAGTTGTGTGCGAAGTTTTTCGACTTCTGCGAGTGCGGCATCGCGTTCGTCCGCTACGCCTTGCCATTTTTCCCGTTCTTGTCGCCGTGCGTTGCTTAACGCCTGCGCTTCGTCGTGGCGGGTTTTTGTCCTTAGTAATTCCAAACTTCTAAATTCTTCTGTGGCAGTAACGCCACGATATGCCTGTATCGCTTCGCCCATCACTGCACCTCCGCTCTTGGATAATTCTTCTAGCTCCTCTTCGGTTTCGGCGTTGAAAAGTGCAAGCCGCAAAACTTTTTGCCGATTTCTTCGGGCGGAATTGAGGAATTGGTAAGTTCAAATTTACTTATGCTTTCGTGCGGGATTGCAAGAAGCACCGCGACCAGTCGCTTTAACAAATGCGGATATTTCACGAACAGCATTTTGAAAAGCACATCGGACTTAAACGTATATTCCAATTTTGTTCCTTTGTTTTTGTGAACGGTTACTTTTGTTGATGGCATTTATTATACTCCCCTCTGCGTTGAAATTATAAACGACAGCTTCGGCATTTTCAAGAAATACATTTTTCCCTAAAATACAAAATGAAAACTTTGTAGGAAGAAGTATATTGGAAAGGGTACTTAAACCGTACCCAAATACAATATACGGCAAAAGGCTCATCTGTAGCGGCTTGACGCAGTTTTGCGGGGAAAGGGGGCAAGGGTTAGCGTGTGACGAGAGTACCACCATTTCATTATAACAGAATGTCGTGGCGGCACTCGTAAAAATATTTTTTCAAAATAGGAACATTTCCCTTTTGGTTATGACGTTTACGATTGTAGGGGGTATGAGTATCGTTTATACTCTACTCATACCCCTACATATTCTAACGATGTCTGAACAGGAGGGATTTTCTTTTGTAGCAGTACGTTTACGACCACCGCCGCCGAATGTTTGAGGGTATGCACTTTCTGCCCCTCGTCTATCTGATACCCGATATGATAGCGGAACAGCGGGGGTTTGCCGACTTCCCCCGCGACCCATATATCGTGGCAACGGAAGATGAATGGCTAGAAATCTATCACAGCAAGCAGTTTCAAATTAAACTACTCGACACATGGGCGTTAATGATGTGGGCAAGCCTTGGCATTAAAGGCGGGATTGCCGAAAGAATTATCACGGGAGCAGAACATCGCTCTTGCCCGTGAATATGTGCAAAAGAATTTTGTTGATAATGGTATGTGCGCCGACTTGTGTGTGCATGACACGGGCAAGGGCAACCCACATTTTCATGTAATGCTCACCATGCGCCCGATTGAAAAGGACGGAACATGGGGGCAAAAATCGAAAACCGTTGACGGCAGAAAAATTCCCACCGTTGCTTGGAACGAACGAACCAAAGCCGAAGAATGGCGCAAGGCATGGGCAGACACTGCTAACGCCACTTTGAAGCGTTTGGGTATGCCCGAGCGCATAGACCACCGCAGTTACGAACGGCAGGGCGTTGATAAAGTTCCGACCATTCATATGGGCGTGGCGGCACACCAAATGGAGCAACGTGGCATACGCACCGACAAGGGAAACCGCAACCGTGAAATCGCAGACATCAATGCGGAAATTCGCCAATCGAAAGCCCGTATCCGCAAGTTGAAAGATTGGATTTACACCCGCCCCATTGATAACTTCCCGACTATGGTAGATATAGCGGTAGGCAAAGGCAATGCCAAAAACTTTGAGAGCCATTGGCAAAGAATCCGCAGCTTGCAGACACAGGCGAAGGTGTTAATCTTCCTGCAAGAGAACGATATATTCAGCGTAGAGGATTACACGAACAAGGTTGTGGAAATGCACGACCAGCTTCAAACCGTTTCTGCCGACATCAAATCCACTGAGCGGCGGTTGGGAACTTTGGCTACCCACTTGGCACACAATGAAAATCGTAAAACGCACAAAGCAATCTATGAAAAATATAAGGCACTAAAACCGAAAAAGGACACCGCCGCCATGAACAGCCTAAACCCATTCACAAAAAAGAAAGCCATCGCCGACTATGAAACCGCCACCAAAAAGCACGAAGCCTACCGTGAAAAACACGCTGATGCAATCACGCAATACGAAGCCGCCCGTGATTATTTCGCCGCTGTGATGAACGGCAGAACGGAGTTACCCATCACGAAATGGCAGACGGAGCAACAGCAACTTTTTAGAAAGCGGTATGGGCTTTGCGAACACTTCTACACGCTGAAAGACGAAATCAAAAGTGCGGAAACCATACGCCACAGTATGGAGCAGATTATGAAAGACGAGCCGCAGAGGTCACAGCCGAAACGAACGCATGATGAGGATAGGTAAATAGAAGTTAGCTGTGGCATTGCCACAAACGGCGGCGGGCAACAGGAAAAACAATCTTGCTGCCCGTCGCTGTTCGCTTTACTCTTTTATGCGAACGGCGATGTTACCGTGGAATTTTTAACATGTGGTATGGTATAATTCTCTGTGTTGAAATCTTTTTTGTGCATTGTTTGGTCTTGCTATTAATGGTGCATCAGATTTATGTTTCCTTATTCGGCAGTTAGAATCGAATGCGGCATTTTCTGTTTAATAAATTTTGTAAATGCTTGACACGAACACGATGTTGTACTTTATGCTCTACATTGAGAACAGGAAAGGAACGCCTAAATCATGGAATTACAAACGGCTGGTCACGTATCAAAAATATTCGGAATTTCCACGCGAATGTTGCGATACTATGAACAAATCGGGCTTGTACAAAGTTTGCGAAAAAATGATTATGCTTATCGTGTTTACGATAATGAAAGCATAAATCGTTTGCAACAAATTATAATCTTACGGAAATTGCAAGTTCCTATTAAGCAGATTAAGATTATTCTCAACAACCCCGATGCGGCAACAGCAACCGAGATTTTCAATGAAAATATTAAAACCATAAACAACGAAATAACTGCGCTGGAAACTATTAAATCAGCACTTGAAATTTTCGTTGCAAAAATTGAGGAACTCGCTACGGTACGCTTGAATTTTAACTTGCTGACAGATGAAACCGTGATTGAATTGGCGCAATCCCTTTCCTTAACTCAAAAAAATGTTAAGGAGCATATGACCATGAACGACTTGAACAAAGCAAATGAAGTGCTGGGCAGTTTGAAAGACAAAGATGTGCGAATTGTCTATCTGCCGCCAGCCACAGTATTATCACACCATGCTGTGGGAGATGATGAACAAGGACGACCACCCGAAGACCAACACGACCCGATTTTGGACAATTTTGAGAAAGAACTGGCACAAACCAAACCCGATTTTAGGCATTACGGCTTTAATCATAGTGTGGACGGTGTGCATGGGTACGAGCGGTGGATTACTATTCCCGATGAAATGGAAGTTGCACCACCATTTACAAAAAAGCATTTCCCCGGTGGTATGTATGCGGCGTGTGTGCTGCCTGTTGACCCGTGGGACGAAGGTTGGGGCTTGTTGGAGGAATGGATTTCAAGTAATGACAAATATGAACCGGATTACAAGGGCGTTTGGGATGGGCGACTGGAGGAACACTCCACAGCGGCGGCGATAATCACCAAAGCGGAAATGTATATCGACTTGCTGCTGCCCATCAAATTGCGAACTAAAAAGCGCAAGCCAATACAACCGGGCTATATCGAAAACAGCGCAGAGCTATGCGGCTTTAAGGCAAGCGTCATCAAAAAAAGCAGCTTCACCGTTGTAGGATATACTAAAATACAACACGGCGATACGCCTCATGAAGATTTTTATGCTGAGCTTGTCGCAGACGGGCGATTGCAACGACTAAAGACCATGCTAAAACCCGATGCACCGCTTTTGATATATCAATCGTATGACAGCGAGTGTATCCATGTTAAAAACAAAACGGGAGTTTGGAGTTTTAGACAAACCGTATGCGCCGATATAAAGGATATTATTGATATAGGCGCACTGGGTGAAATTTTTACGCAAAAACTACCGGCCAAGCACTGGATTGAGTTTGAATTTCCGCGCGAACGGCGAAAATCTTCTTCATCAGACCAACACAGTGCTGTTCAAAAGCTGGGATGGAAATTTAGCGGTAGCGGACATTTTGACGTTTGCTATGACAGGGAAATTCTCATGACAGACGAAAATAAAGGAACTGCCATAAAATTTTGGATGCCGGTTGTGAAAGCGGGTGAAACACATGGCTAAAAAGTTGCTTTCAGAAGATACAATAATAAAAACCGTCGTAGGTAATTCAAATGCTCCGCCTGTTGGCGAGTATTGGAATTTTCTTCACGAAGCGATAGGCAAAGATTTTTTAGGTGGTCTGGATTATTCTGCTTCTCAAAAATGGCTTTTTTCGCATACAGGTAAAACGCTGAAAGAAGTAGTTGACGAGCATGAAAATGTCTACAAAGCCGAAAACATGGAAGAACTGTTATGTGAACAACGGTTCAACGTAATATCCCCATCAGACAAAGCGTTTATCCAGTCCTTCGACAAGGCAATAAATGAATTGGGGTATGATTGTGAAAATATAATCACCTCGGGGCTTACTTGGGGATTCTATATGATTGTTTATGGAAAAACCGGAACAAAAAGCCGACCATGTGCTGCCCGTATCTATATACAAGAAAGCGGCGAGGTCAGCCTGCGATTATTCTTGAACAAAGTGGACAAGCACATGAAATTCATTGAGAACAGCCCGCCGCATATCAAAGGCGCTTTTGATTTCACGGGCGGCGATTGCAAATCTTGCAACACTGCCTGCGCGCCGGGTAAAGTATACACGATTGACGGAAAACTAATGCAAAAATGCAATCATTCAACATTTTATTTCTATGCACCATCGGTAGAAAAATTGTCGGATTTCATGGATTTGTTGTCAATGTTTTTTACAGTTAAAAAGCCAAAAGGAGCCTAACATGTAAATAGTCGTATGCTGACAAAAACCCCGCCGTTTCGTGATTATCGAGATTGGTAGTAGCGAATCAAGCAATCATAAGTCAAGGCATTAACCCTTGGCTTATTTTTTTGTCAAGATTTCAAACACCTTGACAATATGCATCTGAGTATAACCCTTCAATAATAAAACCCACCAAAAAAATAGTTTTGGTGGGTTTTAAATTGTAATCAAAACAAAAAAAATGTATAATGCGAGGGTATGTAAATTTTGATGTGGAGGTTTTTGTAACTATGAACCCACAAATAGGCGTAATAATGGGCAGTAAATCCGACTGGGAAACAATGCAGCACGCATGTAAGATACTTGACGAAATGGGAATCCCATACGAGAAAAAGGTAGTATCCGCCCACCGCACCCCCGAGCTAATGGCAGAATACGCAAGCACCGCCGCAAAGCGCGGGCTAAAGGCAATAATAGCAGGCGCAGGCGGCGCGGCACACCTACCCGGCATGACAGCCGCCTACACATCCCTACCCGTAATAGGCGTACCCGTACAATCCAAAGCACTAAGCGGAATAGACTCCCTATTATCCATAGTACAAATGCCCGCAGCCGTACCGGTAGCAACAATGGCAATAGGCATACCCGGCGCAACAAACGCAGGCCTACTAGCCGCCCGAATAATCGGCGCGTTCGACAGCGAGGTATTTGAGCGGCTGGAAAACTACAGAGAAACAATCCGCGATATAGTCCTAAACGAGCATAAAGTATAAGCGTAAAAGATGGGGGTCAAGGGGGCAAAGCCCCAAGGTCTTATGATTTTATTAAAATTGTCGGAGGAAAAAAATGAACTTAGCAGAAAAATTAAAAGGTAAAGTGATTATGGATGTAACCAGTCCGGAGCAGGCTGTTATTGCAGAGAAGGCTGGTGCGGGTGCTGTTATGGCACTGGAGAGGATACCTGCTGATATTCGTGCGGCGGGTGGGGTTTCGAGGATGAGCGACCCGAGGATGATAAAAGGGATTATGGGTGCGGTAAAGATTCCTGTGATGGCAAAGTGTCGTATTGGGCATTTTGTGGAGGCAAGGTTGCTGGAGGCCATTGGGATTGATTATATTGATGAGAGTGAGGTGCTTTCGCCTGCGGATGATAAGTACCATATAGATAAGGCAGAGTTTAAGACGCCGTTTGTTTGTGGTGCTAAGGATTTGGGTGAGGCACTGCGCAGGATTGCCGAAGGCGCGAGGATGATACGCACTAAGGGCGAAGCGGGTACGGGTGATGTGGTACAAGCCGTACGCCATATGCGTGAAATAAAGGCAGAAATGCGCCGCGTGGCAAGCATGAGCAAGGACGAGCTGTATGATACTGCAAAGGAATTACGCGTGCCGTATGAGCTGCTTAAATATGTAAACGAGCATGGAAAGCTGCCCGTGCCTAATTTTTCTGCGGGGGGAGTGGCTACCCCTGCCGACGCTGCGTTGATGGTACACCTTGGCGCGGAAGGCGTTTTTGTGGGTTCGGGTATATTCAAATCCGGCGACCCGCAGAAGCGTGCCGGCGCGATTGTAAAGGCCGTGGAGAATTATAAGGACGCGAAGCTGATTGCCGAGCTAAGTGAGGACTTGGGCGAGGCTATGGTAGGTATTAATGAATCGGAAATTAAGATGTTGATGGCGGAGCGTAACGCGAGTTAAAAATGTATGAAAAAAGTGGGCGTTGGGGTTTGCTAACCCGACCGACGCCCACTTCTTTTATACCGCTACGGATTCCGAAGTACGTGTTGTTGCAAGCTGCTGCGCCCACCAAATTTTACGTTCGTTTAGGCTGTCGGGATTTGCCCCGCCTCGGTAGTTTGGGTCGTCGAGCTGTACGCCGTCATTTTCCCAACCGCATATTTCGCATACATCAAAGTCGTTATCTTCTTCAAATACATATTTGTTGCAAACCGGGCAATTAATCATTTGTTACACCTCCATCACGCAATAGTTGACGTTCAAAATACAGCGTCCCTTCTTCGGGCTTAAACATGGTTTTTATTCCGTTTTTTGCACCTTTTACAAAGTCGTTTGTTGATTCGTCAAACCTTACAATGTTGCCGTTGCTTGCTCTGTAGCCAAGTATGTTGTCGCTAACCTTTGACGTGACGAGGACATGCGCTCTTTTTGCGTACTGCTCTTTTGTAAATCCTTGGTACTGCTTGCTATGGTCGCTTTTACTGCCGCTGCCAAAATGCTTATTTAAGTTTTCTTCCGTAAACCCCGGCAAATCCGGGTTTGCGCCTATTGCGTTTAATCCCATAAGTTTAACCCCAACCTCGTTTTTCAAATTGCATAGTTCAATCTATCATAATCGTTGCATTTCGGCAATCCACTCCACTATATCACGCAACACTTGTTCATCTACGCGGGAGCGGATTCTGTATTCGTTTAGGATTTCCGATATGGGGAAGTCTCGGGACGGCATGAATAGGTGGTTTAGGCCGGGGTAGAGCTTGAAGGTTACGTTATCGCGGCCTTCGAGCAGCTCCTTGTACATAGCAAAGTCGATTTCTGTTAATACTTGTACGTCGTCGTCGGGGTGCATTATCAGCATTGGGACATCTACTTTTTCCAGATATACGGGGACGGGGTGGTTGTACATATCCAGCCAGTAGTAACCCATGTTGCCCCAGTGGCGAAAGTACGTTGTGCGTACTTCTTCCGGGGGCATGTGGCGGATTTGGTCGAAGAATTCGTCCATTAGCAGGGTGTTGGCTTCTATGATTTCCGGGTCGCCTGTGTCGAGGGCTTGGTTTCGGCTTATGTCGAGAACAAAACGTGGCGAGCCTGCCCATATTATTATTCCGTCGAAGTCGCCGCCGTTTGCGTGGATACGTGGGGCGAGCATTCCGCCAAGGCTGTGTCCGAGGATGTAGACCTCGCTTATGCGTGGGTCGGCGCGTAGCAGGTTGGCGGCCAGGATTGCGTCCTCTATGGATTCTTCCCATATGGTTTGGCCGTCCAGTCGAGACATTGCCCTGCCGTGGGTTAGCGTGCGCTTGTTGTAGCGGATTACGGCTATGCCGTTTTGCGAAAGATACTCTGCCACGTCGCGGAACGGCTCGTTATCGAAAATCGTTTGATTCATATTCTGTGCGCCGCTGCCGTGGACGAGTACCACTGCGGGTACAGCACCTTCTGTGTGGCGGGGTAGGGTGAGCAGTCCATGGAGTTCCCATTCTGTGCCTTCTCCGATGATTATGCTTTCGGAGATTACGTGGCGGTTTAGGGCGATTTGGCGGGGCATTTCTTGGCCAAAGAATACGGTGATTCCTATGAAGATAACCGCAAAGCCTGCGATAGCTACAGCTTTTTTTCCCGCGCCTTTTTTATTAAAAGAAACCACGGCAAGCATGATAAACGAAACGATTCCGATAACCGTAACGGCCAGTGCGGGCAAAAATTGCCTTGGTGTCGCCACGTCCAAAGGAAGGTTTGCACTCGTAGACAGCGACATGGGATTGTAGCCCCCCACGCCCGGGATTGAGCCAAAAACGGCCAACAAAAAAGCAATGGCTCCAACAATAAGCATACATATAAAGCTTTTATTTGTAAGCGTGGCGGCAAAGGTGGTAGCCGCCAGCAAAAACATCCCAAAAGCCCATAAAATAAGCATAGCAAAGGCCAAATTAGGAACATGGTCGTCAAACAGCACCGCTGTATAAGCCCAAGACGTAAATGCCGCAATTGCAAAGCCGAATGTCCAAATAATCGACGCCGACGTAAATTTTGCCAAAACAACGGCAGTCCGCGAAAGCCCCTTGGAAAGCATAATCCTAAGTGTGCCGCGAGACATCTCCGACGAGAGCATTCCGCTAAACATTACAACAATCACGATAAAAAACATGTTAATGTTGCTGTAAAACTGCATCCAAGAATCAACGGCAGCAGGGTCTGAAAACAACTCGCCAAAATCCATGCCCGCCATAGAAGGGTCGCTTTCCATGGCCAAGCGAAAAATTTCCGGCAAAAAGAAGGCGGTAAGCGGGCCGAGCATTCCGAAAAAAAGGGCAACCGCGCCGAGAATTAGCAGCTTATGGGTCTTTAACGCCTCCATAAGCTCTTTTTTAAGAAAAATCGCGTAATTTCTCATGCGGCCACCTCTAAATACAGGCTTTCCAAGGTAGGCTCAAGCAGCTCGAATTTTACGGGGACAAGCTTTTGCTCCGCGAGTATAGCCAAAAGCTCACCGCCGTTTGCGTCGTTAAATATGACGGTGTTTTCCGTTACGCCAACCTTGCCGCCCTCTTTAACCTTCATCAAAATGTCCGAAAAATCAGCGGCTTCTTGTGCCGAGGCAAACTCCACCGCGTAGCTGTCGGTTTTGCGCTTTTTCAAATCTGCCAGTGTGCCGTACAGCGCGATTTTACCGTTATGCAAAATCGCGGCATGGTCACAAATCCGCTCCACGTCGGAAAGGATATGCGTGGAGAAAATAACGGTAGTTTTTACCGCCGTTAAAATATCCAAGATTTCCTTGCGGCCGATGGGGTCGAGGGCGGAAGTCGGCTCGTCGCATATCAACAGATTAGGGTCGCCGAGCAAAGCTTGCGCGATACCCAGACGCTGTTTCATCCCACGGGAGAAGCCGCCTATTTTACGGTTAATCCCTTCGAGGCCTACAATCTCCAGCAATTCGCTGCCGCGCTTTTTTATTTTTGTCGCGCTCATGCCCGATAGCTCGCCGCATAGCTTTAGGTATTCCTTGGGGCGCATGTAATTGTAAAACTCCGGGACGTCGGGTAAATAGCCCACACTTTTTGCGGTTTTTCCGTAGGCTACGCGCTCGCCGCATATGAAAATTTGGCCGCTGTCGCTTTCCAAAAAGCCGAGTGCCATGTTCATGGTGGTTGTTTTTCCCGCGCCGTTCGCACCGATAAAACCGAAAATGCTCCCCATTGGGACGTCAAAGGAGATGTCGTTAATCACAAGGTTTGCACCGAAGCTTTTGCAAAGCCCCGTGATGGATAATGCCTCCATTACTCGTCCTCCTTGCCGATGACAAAGTACAAAATCGGCCCGATAAGATTAAGGCATAGCACAACAATCACCCAAATAAGGCGGCTGCCCGTTTTGTAGTTGTCATGCCTAAAAATGTGTACCAGCGCGGCTATCATAAGCCCAAGCTGGATAATCACAATAGGTGCTAAAATCAGTAATAATGTTTGCAGTCCTCCGGATATAAGCATGTTAATTTCCTCCTTACGCCCTGTTAAACATCTCCGTAAGGTAACGCAACTGCGCCTCCTGATGGTGGTTTAACATATCCTCGGTGTAGCGGAATTTCCACCAGCCCTGTGCCAGACCGGGGCAGTTCATGCGGTCGCTTGCGCCGAGATTCATAATATCCTGTATAGGAACAATCGCGTACAGCGCGTTTGTTCCCATCGCGAATTTGATTAAATCCCATGCGACGTCGTTTCCGTTGACGCTTAGCGCGCGGCGCAGGTAGTCGCGTTCGTTTTCCGGTGAGTCTGCGTACCAGCCTTGGGTTGTGTTGTTGTCGTGTGTGCCTGTGTATACCACGGTGCGGCTGTCCTCATAGTTATGCGGCATGTGGTTTGACGCACCCGTTGGGTCGAAGGCGAAATGTAATACGCGCATTCCGGGTAGGTTGTTGTCGAGGCGAAGCTTATCTACGGCGGGGGTGATTTCGCCCAAATCCTCCGCGATGATTGGCAGGTCGCCAAGGCGTTTTTTAAGCGCGTTAAAAAAGCTTTGTCCCGGGCCTTTCATCCATTTTCCTTTAACGGCGGTTTTTTCGGTAGCGGGTACAGCCCAGTAGGCCTCGAAGCCGCGGAAATGGTCTATGCGCACAATGTCCACCATGCCAAGCACGGCTTCTATGCGTTTGCACCACCATTCGTAGTCGGTTTTTTTATGCTCTTCCCATTTGTAAAGCGGGTTGCCCCAAAGCTGCCCCGTCTCACTAAAATAATCGGGCGGAACCCCCGCAACAGAAGTAGGACGGCCATGCTCATCCAGCATGTAAAGCTCCGGATTAGCCCAAACATCGGAAGAATCCCCCGCCACAAAAATAGGAATATCCCCGATAATAGAAACCCCAGCCTTGTTTGCATAAGCCTTAACCTCTCCCCATTGGCGGAAAAACTCGTATTGCAGAAATTTGCAAAACTCGATAGCGTCGTGGTGGGTTTTGCGAGCTTCGGTAATCGCGGCGGATTCACGCTTTGCGAGCGGGGTCGGCCATTTATGCCATTCCAACCCGCCAAAGTGGTCTTTTAGCGCGTAAAACAATGCGTAGTCTTCCAGCCACGGGTTGGCTTTGCAAAACTTAGACAGCTTGCTTTTATGAGCCGCAGCAGCACCCGCCTTAAACCGCTCAAATGCCTTGCGCAACAGCCCCATTTTGTATTCAATCGCCCAACCATAGTCGATAGAGCGCGGGTCGAATCGCGGTCTCTCCAAGTCCTTGTCCCAAAGCCAGCCCTGCTTTTTTAGCTCATTCGGGCTAATCAAATAGTGATTGCCCGCAAACGAAGAAAAACTCTGGTAAGGCGAATCCCCATATCCCGTAGGCCCGAGAGGAAGCACCTGCCAAAGTTTTTGCTTAGCCTTTTTTAAAAAATCAATAAACTGATACGCACCCCAACCAAGGTCGCCCATACCAAAATGCCCCGGAAAAGACGTAGGATGTACAAGGACACCACTTGCGCGTGGGTTTTTTTCGTTTGCTTTAAACATATAAAAATCCCTCCAAGTATTTAGTTTTATTGTGCGAAGTTTAGCATAAAACAGCGTGGTCGTATATGGGTTTGTTTTGTGGGGAGCAAGCAAGTGTAAGGAGGGTAACGATTCTTTAGCCGGTGCGCTCGTTTAGCTGCTTTGACGGTAATGTGCCGTCTTGCTATAATGAGTGTAATATCTATAGGAAAGAAGTAAGGATAAAATACATGAATGATATGCATGTTCACACTTTTTGCAGTAGCGATTCCGAAGAAACTTTCGCCAATTACGTTGACCGTGCGCGTGAAATTGGGGTAAACGTAATATGTTTTACCGACCATGTTGACTATAATCCAAACGATTTTGGCACAGGGTATTATAATAGTACGAATTTTTTTACAGAATTTAATAAAACAAAGATGAAAGTATGCGATATAGAGTTGCTTGCCGGTATCGAATTTGATTGCCCTCATCGGTATCAAGACGAATTAAAAGCGTTAGCATCTTTGCCCTATGACTGTATTATTGGTGGCGTTCACTATTGCAATTTGTCGCCGGATTTATTTTTTTCGGAGCTTGTTAAAAACGGGGTTTCCGTTGAGGAGTGTTTTTCTGCCTACTGGCATGAAGTGCAAAAATGCGTTGAGCATGGTGGATTTGACGTTTTGGCGCATATTGACATCCCCAAAAGGTATCTGAAGTCACTAATATATGATGATTTTCATTTGCTTAAAATTTTTAACAAAATGATTTCTGCCAACATTATTCTTGAAATCAACACATCATCATTACGTAAAGGGCTATCTGATACAATGCCCTCAAAAGCCCTGCTTGAGTTATATCGTAGTGCAGGCGGCAAATATATAACAATCGGCAGCGATGCCCATTACAAAAGCGAACTTGCATCGGATTATGAAATTGCTCGTAAGCTCTGTGCAGATGTTGGCTTGCAGGAAGTTATATTTCGTGAACGAAAAATGATAATTGCATAAATATCGTTAAGCTAGTTCGAATTAATTTGCTATAACTCCGAAACTACCTTTACAACACAGGCTTTATAATAACCGCAATTTTACAAAAGAGGGGAGGTCTATAGTGAATAAATCTATATATAGGGCAGTTGGGGAAGATGAGTATGTCGAAATTATGGAAACTAAGCAATTTTCGTTTATGAACAAAGAAGATTTCTACACACACATCCTCGAAATCCGAGAAGTATTATCCGACCCAAAGGCCACACAATGCACCTGTCCAAAAACCGCGTGCGAATGGCATGGCAAATGCAAGGAATGTGTTGCATTTCACAGGCATTACAAAAACCACATCCCTACCTGCTTGCAGCCCATAATCGACGAAAAAATAAACGCATTGGCAGGCATAGCAGAAATGACAACCCAAAAAAAGCCCTACACCCCCGAGGAATACTGGCATTATGTAAAAGAGCGCGATGATGAGCAGGCAAAAAATGATTTGATTGACACAAGGGATTGATAATTCTATAATATGAACATAATAAAAAAGACTTCCGTAGAAATCGGAGTCGGTCGTGAAAAAAATATTTATCTCAACGAGCCGTCCCTAGGGTCAGTAGGGGCGGTTTTTCCTTTTAAGCGTGACATTACTTTTTTAGCCAATGTCGTAACGGTAACTTTAACGACAGCTTTGACAATAATCTCGACCAAACATAGGACAAAACCCATGCGTTCACCTCCTTTCACGTTAAAATGAAAGAATGAGTACGCACGACCGACCCCCCTCTACGAAAGCCAAACACATTCTACCATAAAACGACAAAACGTGCTACGCCACAAGCTCCGGGCTCATTAGCCCACTGTACTTTCCGTCTCTGCATAATTTATCGTTGTAAATTCCGATAACCACATCGGGGGCGGTGTTTTCTTTTCCTGCGCCCTCTACTTTTACGCTGTCGGGGCGAAAGCCGATTAGCATTCCGTTATTGCGCCCAAGGCTGGAGAAGGGAATCATTCTTATCCGATTGTAAAAGTTTTCGGCGTCTCTTGCGGACAGCAGTATCGTTAAATCATTCTCCTGTTTCTCGTAGAACAGGACCTTTAAGCTATCGGGGAGCAGGGGTTTTACATATTCGAATTCTGCGATAATTACGGGGGACTTGGAAAGCGGCTCTTTTAGGCTATGCCCCGTGTCCACCAGTGCGTCGAAGTTGCAGTCATTCCCCTCGACAGAAATACACACACTGCATAGCATTTGTCGCTTCAGTGTAAACCTTTCTGCTATTTTAATTCCAAATTTTATCGCAACATAGCTTAAAACCATCCCCACCAGCGCAAGCTGCCAAGACACTATCCGTGTAAACCCATCCCAATCCGCTGCGATAAAATAAATCGCATACGGGATATCCGTAAGAAAAAACAAAGCCATACCCAGCCCGCCCACGGTAAAAGAAATCAAATAAGCCACCGCCATATACTTGGCAAAATCCCGTAATGTGCGCGGCCTAAAGGCCACGGCAACCCCCACGCATAAAATTACTACCGACGACACTACGACGTTAACAAACCGCAAAGCTTCCACCACAATAAGCAGCGTATAAAGCAGAGCCATTATCCCCGACCCCGCCAACAGCCACCGTGCCTTAGCCCTTGCCCGCACCACCTTGGCAAGCACCCACAGCACAAATCCGTTCATAATAAAATTTACCAAAAATAAAATGTCCGCGTACAAAGTCACAAATATCACCCGTTATAGTATAATTTCTATGACGAGCGAAAAATGTCACAAAATACATAAGTAATTCGTTATACAAGTGCGATTGACGGAAAGACACCGGCAACGCAGGAAAGGAGGAGCAAGCTTGGAATTACAAATGCTTTCCGGAGGCACAAAGATTTCCACAGTATCGGCGTCTGCCGAGCGCGAGCTTGAAAACCTAATAAACGCGCACGGCACGGCGGTATTAAAATACTGCCACAGCATTCTGATGGACTACTACGAGGCGCAGGACGTGGTGCAGTCTGTTTACACCACGGCACTCACAGCCCTGCGGCGCGGCAAAGAAATAAACAGCTCATGGCTGTACAAAGCAGGCTACAACCTATGCATAGACATCCTACGGAGGAAAAAACTGCAACGGATATTTTCCATAACAAAAGAAGAGCCTGCGTACACCGAGAATTATTTCATAGGCGAAGAAGTTAACACAATCCTACAAAAGCTTCCGCCAAAAGACCGAGCCTTGGTCTACAGCCGAGCGGTAGAATGCAAAAGCTTTGAAGAGTTGCAGCAAATTTACGGCAAAAAAGCCGCAACCCTTCGCAAACGCTATGAGAGAGCAAAAAAGAAGCTGGCAGAAGAACTGGAACAAGGAGGCGACTTATGAAACGCGACCACGACGAAATAAAAATTGACGCCTTATTTGGGCAAATAAAAACACCACAATATGACATTATGAAAGGAATTCAAACGATGAATAAAAAGACATATAAACGACCGCGCTTTTCTGTAGCGGCGGTGTGTACGGCAGTGATGATTTTTCTTACTGCGGGGGTAGTATTTGCGGCATACAATGCAGGCGGATTTCAGCGACTGCTGGGTATCGTAGGCGAAGACCACGGCGAAACCCTAACCCCCGTAGAAGTAGCGGTAGACGGCCAAACCCCGTTTATCCCCGGCTACGCACAAACCGAAGATGACCTTCGCATAGAAATCGTAGCCATCAATCTATGCGAAAACAACGAATTTATGGACATCTACGTAACACTGGAAGACCTAACAGGCGCAAGGCATAACCACGAGTTTAACTCGCTAAGCTATGTACTGCACACCCGTACAAATTCTCACCTCGAGATAAACGTCGGCTTGGAAGCTACAGACCATCTATGGGGAAACTTTACGGAGGTTATCGACAGCGCAAACGGCATTTTAACCTTGCGTACACGCCACGAGCTTTTTGGCCGCGATATTCTCATTGGCAATGGGGTGACAATGACCTTCTTGTCGCTGATGTATAACTCAACAGGCTATATCACAGGCCATGTGATACCCATTGACTTAACAGAAATCCCCGTAAATCCGCCAACCCGCCGTATTGATTTTCCGCTCGGTTTTATGCCTTATTGTCGTATCACAGGCAAAGATTACACCTATATTTTGGAGCCGCACCAACTGGATATGCCGATAGAGCTGCATGGCATACACACGAGGGTTTCCTCTATCGGCATGGTTGGCGACAACCTGCACGTGCAGCTATATCAGCCACGCCCCACCTATTCTGTGTTTAGCGGATTAGACCTGCGCTCTAACGTGCCGCAACAAGCACAACCCCAAGAACGCTCACCGCGAGAGCCTGAAATAACCCCCGAAGAAGAAGAAAACAGAGAGCGTCGGGCAGAAAGGTCCAATCCCGAACAAAGAACACATGCCAACAATTCCCTAATATTTAACCTCGCTCCCGACGGCACGGCATACCAAGGCTTCTTTAATCGCGAGGCAAAATTCCCGCTTTTCTCCGGCGGATTTTCCGATAACCAATATCAAGAGCTAATTTGGTTTGGCGTAGGAGACCAAGCAACCCGTGCAGACTTCTACCTGACAGGCATATTCTACAACAGCGACAGTATTTGGCTGGACTGGACAGCATCCTTCAACGTAGACACCCCCGCACCAATACCAAACGAAGATGGCACATTTGGGTAAAGCTAAGGTGAAATAAAAAAATCCAACTGACCGTAAAGTATTGTCAGTTGGATTTTTTATTTTATCCCGTAAGCTGTAGACCTCCCTGCGCCAATTTTAACGATATAGCCTTCTTTAGTGAGTGCGGCCAAGGTGCGCTCTACTGTTATCTTGCTTATATCGGGGCAGGCCTCGAGGATTTCGCTTTTTGTTATTTTCCCTATCTTTTGGCTAATCACGGCTCTTATACGTTCCGGCTTGGAAATGCCACGTTGTGACAGAAGAGATATCCTTTCTTCAAAATCCGCATATGCCTTTTGCAGTATTCCCAGATAATAACGGATAAACGGCGCGTAATCGCTTTTGTTATCATGCCAGTCCTCGGAGCTTTTTTGTAATGCTTCGTAATATGTTTCCTTGCTGCTTTCTATCAGCCTTTCGAGGCTTATATATTTGCCGACGATGTAGCCTGCGCGGTAAAAAAGCAGCAGCGTAAGCAGCCGACTTATACGCCCATTGCCGTCATTAAACGGATGGATGCATAAAAAATCCAGTACAAACATCGGTATCAGCAAAAGTGCGTCGTGTTCGCCTTTTTCTATTGCTTTGTTAAACGCCTCGCACAGCCGCTCTATCGCGTCAGCGGTTAAATACGACGGGGTTGGCGCAAAGCGGATTTTTTCGTTGCCGTCGGTATCTGTTTCTGTGATGAAGTTATCGGCATTTTTATACGAGCCTCCGGTTTTTTGCGCAAAAGAATAAAGCTGCTTGTGTAGCTGCAAAATAATGCTTGGTCTCGGGCTTATATAATCAAAGCTCTCGTGGATGGTGGCAAGTACGTCGCGATAGCCTGCTATGATATGTGCTGTAAAGGGTGGAAATAACGCTACTAATGCTTATTTTGTACGAAAGATACAATTTAGGAAAGCATCTTTTTCATACGCAGAAACACTGTCCTTAATTAAATGGAGTAATATCTCATCTTCCTTCCATAAACCACCAATATCTCTTGTCATATATTCAGCGCAAAGTTTTATCAGTCTAAAACGCTCATCCACATCGACGGTGTTAAAAAAATCAACAAAATAAGCGTATAGCTCAGATTCATTGTCTTTCATATAGTTAAGATATGTTTTTGGTTTTCCAATTTCCAGTTTTTTTATCTTTGCATAACACGCTAAAAACCAATCAAGAGAAGCAGACATGAAATAATTAGAGTATAAAATATCGTCATGTAATCGGTGTTCTAGCTTGTCTATTACATGTTTATAAGTAAACCGGAACCAGCATATATCCCGCTCTGTCAGCTCGGTTTTAGGTTTCCATGCGTATTTTATCCGCTCCAATAAATCACTGGCAATGTTATCTCTTTCAAATAATATTTTGCAATTCAAGTGTGCGAGTTCAAACTCGCTTGCCGGTTCTTCCAACATAAAATCATCTACAGATTTTACCATGCAATCAATAGGAATACCGGCAATATGGAAATGAAGACCGCTTATATCCTTTGATGTGCAAGTTCTCGTGATTACTGTCATGTCGTAATCTCCACCCGCTGTCATGTCCTTATAACTTCTACCACCGTATTCCAAAATGCCTATAACTTCATTATTCTGTTTTAGCAGATTAATGAATTGCTCGATATTTTCAAAATTACATTCCATAATAAAACACCGCCTAATATAAATTTTATGCACGTACCACGCTTGTGTGGTACATAAGTGCGCCATTTGTTTTGTTGTTCAGCTAGTGAAGTAATTTTATCACATCGTTGTTGCTTTGTGCTGATGTTATCCAAACTGCGTTATTTACACCCTTCACAGCACAACCCATATTTCTTGTTCGTTTCTGTTGCGCGGCGTTGATTTGCTTTTTACGATTTCTTCCAAGCGTTTATCTGTGGTGTGGATTCCTTCTATGCGGTTTGACGCTCCGGTGCTTTGTACTTTTGCGATTTCCATTAGGCTTGTGAGTACGTCGGAATGAGCTTCTATGAATAAGCCTTGCTTACCCTTGCTCTCGTGAATGCCGGTTAGCATGGCAACTATATCGGGGGTTAGCAATGCTTTTGGTGTGATGATGTAGTCAATGGATTTCATTTCTTTCTCCTTCATTACTCGGTATAATACATCATTTGCGTTAAAATGATGTATTATACGTTAAACCGTATCAACAGCACATCACCGTCTTTTACAATATACTCCTTGCCCTCTACGCGCACCTGTCCTTTTTCCTTTGCGGCGGCGTATGTGCCTGCGGCGATTAGGTCGTCGTAGGCTACTACTTCTGCGCGGATAAACCCACGTTCCAGGTCGCTGTGGATTTTGCCCGCCGCCTGCGGTGCTTTGGAGTTTTGCTTAACCGTCCAAGCGCGTACCTCTTTTGGCCCTGCTGTTAAAAAGCTTATCAGCCCAAGCAGCTCATACCCTGCGGAAATCAACCTCGCCAAGCCATTTTCGTTAATCCCCATATCGGCTAGGAACATCTCCTTCTCCTCGGGGTCTAGCGTCGCAATCTCCGCCTCAAGCTTTGCACAGGAGATATAAAGCTGTGTGCCTTCCGAGTTTGCAAAATCTTCGAGGGCTTTTAACGAGCCGCTTGCGCCGCCCTCCAAATCACTCTCGGAGATATTTGCGGCGTACAGCATTGGCTTTTGGGTGATTAGCGTTAGGCTTTCCACTAATTTTAGGTCGTCGGGGTCGTCCCATGTTAGCGTTCTTGCGGCTTTGCCTTCTTCCAGCACCGCTATTATTTTACGCAGAATTTCTTCCTCGCGTTTATATGACTTATCCGTGCGTGCGATTTTTTCTGTTTTGGTTAGGCGACGCTCCAGCATTTCTAAATCGGCAAATACAAGCTCCAGGTTTACCGTCTCCGTGTCACGCACAGGGTCTATTGTGTCGTGGACATGGGTTACGTTCTCGTCCTCGAAGCAGCGCACAACATGCACAAGCGCGTCCACCTCGCGTATATGCGACAAAAACTGGTTGCCAAGCCCCTCGCCCTGCGACGCGCCTTTTACCAAGCCCGCGATATCCACCATTTCGATAGCGGCGGGGATTACCGACTTTGCGTTGTAGATTTCATTAAGCTTCCCAAGCCGCTCATCAGGTACAGGCACGCGCCCCACATTTGGGCTTACGGTGCTAAACGGATAATTTGACGCCTCCGCGCCGGTTTGCATTATTGCATTGTACAATGTACTTTTACCCGCATTAGGCAGGCCTACGATTCCTAATTTCATGTTTTCCCTCTTTTTCGTATGTTTAATATATCCAATTATACCCCGGGGTGAGTCGAAAAGGATGCGGAATTTTGGACTATAACGCCATACCAGCCTAAGCCATCATAATCTTCATAGCCCAACGTGCGGGCGTATGCGACTAGCTTACCATCGCTGTCTTTATAGTAGCTCTTTGTTGCATCTTTGCTTATTTGTATCGGGAATTTAGAATACAAACCCTTACCGTCAGATGCCGCGATTATACGATGCGCACTATCCAACAACAACACGCGGGAGTGAACCCATTCGCTCTCCGATAAAGTAGGCTCATCCTTCACGATGGAGCGTGATTGCTTCTGCCAGTCAAAGAACACTCCTAACGCACCCAGCACACCACCATTTAATTCACCACCTGTGCGTACCGCTGTGGCATATACAGCAACAGGCGCGCCTTCATGTAGCGGGTCATCATAAATGTCGTCTACGATATATTGGTCGCCCGAGTGTGTAGCCAAAGCACGACGATACCATCCGCATGAATTTACGTCTACGCCTGCTTGCATTTGGTATGAATCCGAGCAAGATGTGGCAATGACTTTTCCGGTCGAATCCGCCAGTACAAGGTTTAAGTATACGGTGTAAAATCGGTTGATTATTTCTAATCGTTTGGATGCTCGTGCAACGGTTTCGGGTGTGGGGTTTTGCAAGCAACTAAAAAGGGCATCGTCCGTAGCCCACCAGCGTACATCTGCTGTGCGCTCGAACAAGTTACGCACTATAAGCTGCACCAACGTCTGTGCCATTTCCGACAGTCGGCTATAATCGCGTATACGAAATTCCTCCACAAGTTGGTCAGACTGTAACTCTATATGCTCGGATACCGATGCACGCAGACTGGTGGAATTTTCGGCTATTTGATTTGCCAGCGAACGCACTTCATCTGCGACAACAGCAAAGCCTCGCCCGGCTTCACCTGCATGTGCTGCTTCGATAGTTGCGTTTATAGCAACCAGGTTTGTTTTTTTTGCTGTGGATTCTATCGTGGTAGAGAATTTTTGTATTTCACGGAGAATGCCTTGCAGTCCTTGCTGGAGCAGATTTTGTGTTATGTCAGATGATTTCTGCGTCACGAGACCAACCCCTTTCTAACGGAATCATATGCCTTTTCAAGCTTCTACACAATATCATGGATTCATTGTAGCATAAATTTTCACCCCTTGCCACGTGGGGACAACATGCCGCGAAGTCATTTTTTTACAACAAGGATTTGTTTTTTTGGCCAAAAGCGTTACAGCCCTTGATTTATATGGCTTGGCGGGGATTTTAAAATAGTGCAAAACCCGTCAAAAAGTCCCTTGAAAGTATTTTATGTATCCGTGCAGAAGCGGGAGTGTAGAAAGCCGCATTTTACAGGCGTTTGCGATTTTTTGCTCTGCCGAGACAGTTTCTCATTTAATCCGCTGTAGTGTATAATGATGGCATGGACAATTTAAACGAAAATCAACTAACAGCGGCGCGTCACTACAAAGGCTCAATGATGGTGCTTGCAGGCCCGGGCAGCGGAAAAACGGCGGTAATCACCGCACGTGCGGTTTTGCTTGCGCAGTCGCGCTGCCTTTTGCGCGACCAATCTGTTCTCGTAATTACATATTCCAAGGCGGCGGCGGGAGAAATGCAACGCCGCTATAGCGAGCAAGGCGGAGAAGGCGGCGCGTCCTTTGGTACATTCCACTCCACCTTCTTTAGAATGCTCCGAAAAAAACACGGCTATTCCATAGAAGAAATCATAAACGACGGCGAGCGTCGAAACGCCGTAAAAGCCTTTTTATCCGAAAAGCAATACGACCCCGACGACGAAATGCTGTCCAACCTACTAACCGAAATGTCTCTAGTCCGAAACGAACTCCACGACCTAACCCACTATCATTCAAAAACAATAGGCACGGACGACTTCTTGGAACTCTGCGAAAGCTACGAAAAATACAAAGCCGACCGAAAAAAAATAGACTTCGACGACATGCTGTGCCTCACCTACGAAATGCTGCGCGAAAACCCTCGCGAGCTGGAATACTGGCGCAATAAATACCCATATATAATGATAGACGAATTCCAAGACATAAACCGCGTACAGTACGAAATCGTAAAACTGCTCGCCGCGCCACAAAACAATCTATTTATAGTAGGCGACGATGACCAAAGCATATACCGTTTCCGAGGTTCGCGCCCGGAGTTCCTTTTAAACTTCCCCAAGGATTTCCCCGAAACCGCGCAAATCACACTCGAAACAAACTACCGCTCCACCGACGAAATAATAGCCTACGCCAACAAAACCATAGCCCCAAACAAGCAACGCTACGCAAAAAACATCCACGGCACTGCATCCCACGGCAAGCCGCCGATTTTCCTCGTGTCCGACGACCAAAACCACGAGGCCGTACAAATAGCCACCCTAATCCGCAACCTATGGAAAAAAGGAGCAAACCTCGACAAAATAGCAATAGCCTTCCGTACAAATATCCAGTCCCGTGCCTTTATGGACGCCTTCCTAAACATGAACATCCCATTCACAAGCCGCGACGAAGCCCCCACCATCTACGAACACTGGCTGGCCGAGGATTTATTTGCATATTTGCGCGTAGCCCAACGCCTATGGCTTAGGCAAAAAACAGGCTACGACCCCGACGCCGCCCGCATAATCAACAAGCCCTTCCGCTTTGTAAGCAAAGCCTTTCTTGCCGACGTAAAAAAGCGCGACGCAAATATCTTCCAAGCCTACCAACGCACAAACGCCCTGCACCTAAGCACAAAGGCCAATATCGAGGAGCTAAACACGCATCTGCTGCGTCTCGCAAAGCTTGAGACCTCCGAGGCCATCCGCTACATCCGCCAAAACGCGGCGTACAACACGCACATCCACTCCATATGCGAATACCGAAAGCTAAACCCAAGCGGCCTAATGGAAATAGCCGACGAACTCCAAGAAGCCGCAAAGCCCTACCCAAATCCCCCGGACTTTATCGCCCACGCAAAAAAAGCGGCCGAAGCCGCCAAACAACAAACCCAACAAGGCCCAAGCTGCACCCTAACCACCCTACACAGCGCGAAAGGCCTGGAATTCGAGCGGGTATTCATAGCAGGCGCGGTAGAAGAAATCCTGCCCTATATCCGTAGCAAAACCGAAGCCGAAATCGAAGAAGAACGCAGACTATTTTATGTAGGCATAACCCGCGCAAAGCACGAGTTATATATTTCCACCGTAAAAACCCGGTACGACAGCCCCGCCGAGCCTTCACGGTTTATCAAAGCTTAGTACCCGTGGTACATCCTAAGCTTATCCACCGCATTCTCCGCAATAATAACCTCACCGCGCTCCAAAATATATTGGCGGCTAATCGAGTTAGAAACATGCTTTTGCCCATACTCATAAAGCACAGCCTCAAGCTCCGCGGTAGTCTTCAAATCCTTTGTCTCGTTGGTAATCACCAGATAATATGTTTTTTCCATTTTATGCACTTGGCTTGTACCCTCAAAATGCTCGGGAAGGCGCACAGCCCCCGCCGCCATCATATCAAAGCTGTCAAACGAAAAAATACTATGGCTTTCCTCGTCCGTAATCTCGGGCTGCTTAATCACACCGCCGCGCTTAAACTTGCATTCCTGCCGTGCCGCAGGGATTAGGCTAAACTGCTTTTCCTTCTCCATGCCTTGGCTCATCTTAGTAACAACCACAACAAGGCTATCCACGCCCATGCGCATAGCCTCAAACATCAACGGTGTTTCTTCCTCCACAAACTCATACTCGTCTTGCACCAACGTCATAATTTCCTTAAAAAGCTGCTGGGTCTTGTCGGAAGCATGAGAAAGCTCGTTGATTTTTATATCGCGTTCTTCCAAGTCGTCAGTCATAAGTACAAACTTTATTTGCGTGTCGCTTATTCTTTCGATTCGCATAAAGCTTCCCCCGATAGGCCTTAGGCCATCTAGTATGATACTCCCGTCAGTATAATAAATAAGCTGTACAAAGTAAATAAAAAATTTTTTCCACAAGGACACGCAACAAAAAAAATTTTGCTCATAGTATTAAATATATTTATCAGAAGGGGAAGAAATTGCGCGGGTATTAAAACCATGTACTTACTGCGAATGGGGAAGCATTCGCAAGCATAGCCCAATGACACATCTCCCCTTACCAAAGAACAGGGCAAACCCCGCGCTTTGTCGCAAAAGCCTCGCATTTACATATGCGGGGCTTTTGTTATCGTGAAGGGGATTTCTTTCCCTTCGCAGATGGCCACGTAATCACCCTTGACGCCTTTTACGGTGATGTTTCCGTCGTTGTCGGTGTTTAGGGTTTTTTCTTTTGTCCACCATTCGCCTTTTATTTTTTCGAGGAGGGCTGTGTAGGCGGGCTTTGGGTCGCTGTTTTTGTTTAGCAGGCCGGAGGGAGCCTTTAGCCATAGGCCGTCATGGAAGCTCCACCATGTGATTGTCTCCACTAAGGGGTGCGCAAACAGGGTTTCGTAGTGGGTTGTTACTTCGGCGGCTTGGCGGGCTTCGCCTTCGGGGGTGGATGGCCATTCTTCTACTTGGTGGTCGTTTAGGTCTACTATGTGGGCAGGCATTATTTCGCCGCTGATTATTGTGGTTTCTGTGAAGTGGATGGGTAGGTTAAAACGCGAGAAACGCTCAAGGATTTCGTGGGTTTTTTCTACGCCCCAGTAGCCTTGGTGCATGTGGGATTGGATTCCGATTATGTCTATGGGGACGTTTGCTTCGAGCAGGCCTTCGACCAGAATGTCGTATGCCTCGGAGGTTTCGAAATCGTTGATTAGAAGAGTGGCGTTTTTGGAAGCTGCGCGGGCTTCCGTAAAAAGGTCGCGGATTAGCTTTATGCGGCCGCGCTCTTTGCATATGCGGGTGATTCCGTTGTCGTACTTATTGAATAGCGGCATTATTACGGCCTCGTTTATTACGTCCCACATGTCTATTATGCCTTCGAAGGCGGCTATGTCGCGGCGGATACGGGCTAGCTGGGTGTTATATATTTCTTCGTTTGACATATCTAATAGCCATGGTGCGCAGACCGTGTGCCAGCATAGCGGGTGGCCTTTTAGCTGCATTCCTTTGTCCTTTAGAAAGCGGGCGGCGGCGAGCATACGGGCGTGGTCGGGCTTGCCTTGCTCCGGCTCGTAGCGTCCCCAGTAGAAGGGCAGTGTCACGGAATTCATTAAATTTTGCATATGGGTGTAGCGTTTTTCGGCTTTTTCTGCTTCTTCGGGGGGCATTTCGCCGTTTACATAGGGTAGGGTGCTGAACTCCGAGCAGCCGAACAGGAATTTGTGGCGGAGCTGTTTTACCGTTACGGGTTTGCCCGCCGCACCTTCGATTTTGATTGTTTTTGTGCCAATGCGGTGATTGAATTTTTCATGCATTTGAATTCCAACTTTCTAATTGGGATTTTTTGAAGACATCAAAAGTACCCGCGTCTATGGCGTCGCGGGTTTTTTGCATTAGGGTATTGTAAAAATGCAGGTTGTGAATGACAGCGAGGCGCATGGCAAGCATTTCTTTTGCTTTGAACAGATGGCGAATGTATGCGCGGGTGTGGGTGCGGCATGTTTCGCAGTTGCAGTTGGGGTCGAGGGGGGAGTCGTCGCGCTCGTGGCGGGCGTTAAACATGTTTAGCTTGCCTTGGCTTGTGAATACATGCCCGTGGCGGCCGTTTCTGGCGGGTAGGACGCAGTCGAAAAAGTCTACGCCGCGCTCTATGGCTTCCAGCAGATTTTGCGGTGTGCCTACGCCCATTAGGTAGGTGGGCTTGTCGTGGGGTAGATGGGGGATTGTTTCTTCTAATATATGGTACATTTCTTCCGCCGGCTCGCCTACGGCCAGACCGCCTAAGGCGTAGCCGTCGAGGGAAATTTGGGCGATTTCTTTTGCGTGTTCTATTCGCATGTCGGCGTATATGCCGCCTTGGTTTATGCCGAATAGGAGTTGACCTTCGCCCAACGCGGCTTTGCTGCGGTGCAGCCAGCGGGTTGTGCGTGCTATGGAGTTGCTCATGTACTCGCGGGTGCTGGGGTAGGGGGCGCATTCGTCGAAGGCCATGACTATGGTTGCGCCAAGGGCGGCTTGGATTGCCATGCTTTCCTCCGGTCCCATGAATATTTTTTTGCCGTCTATATGGGAATTAAAAAATACGCCTTCTTCCGTGATTTTGCGGAGCGCGCCGAGGGAAAAAACCTGAAAACCGCCGCTGTCCGTAAGGGTTGGGGCGTCCCAGCCCATAAATTTTTGTAGGCCACCCATGTCGCGTACAACGCCTTCGCCGGGGCGTAGGTGCAGGTGGTATGTGTTGCACAGCGCGACTTGGCAGCCCACTGCACGTAGGTCGGCGGCAGATAACGCGCCTTTTATCGCGGCGAGAGTGGCTACATTCATAAAAACGGGGGTTTGGATTGTGCCGTGGTGGGTTATGAGTTCGGCGCGTTTTGCGCGGCCTTGTGTGGCTTTTATTGTGTACAAGGAATCACTCCTTCCCCGTAATTATGCTACAATTTATCGGTTTTGGAAAGTTTATATTTGACAAAAAATCCGACAACGGCACCTGTGAATTTTTTAAACAGGGTATGCATTTCTTCCGGTGAAACAGTATCGCCTAAAATCATGGTGTCCAGTGTATTGCCGTTGACGGTTGTGATAATCCCGGTATCTTTGTATCCGTTCCTTTCGTAGAAGGCTCTGCGTTTTATGCGTTGCAGGTTATTTTCAGCGTTTTCGTCCAAGACTTCCAGGTTTAGGAAAAGCCTGTTTTTGGGGTACAGGGCCTTGATTTCGGCTAAAATTTTGCTGCCGTAGCCTTTTGATTGTACATTTTTGTTAACGGCGAGATAGTTTATAAAAGTTAAATCGCCGTTTGTAACCATGTAAGCAAAGCCGACAAACTCGCTGTCATGGAATGCCAAAAAGTCAATAAAATCTTTTTTTGCCCTAGACAGCAGAAAAAACATAGGTATTTGCTCGCTTTCGGGGAACAGTGAGGTTATCAACTCCTCCGCTTTGATTGCGTCGGGGGTGCCTTTTTTTATATGTTTTATTTCCATCATTTGTTTAACTCCTTTTCCAGTTTATCTATGCAATCCTGCGCCCATTTTATAATCATTTTTGCGTCGGCAACCCCGTAATCCAAAACCATCTGCCAGTACATGCTTTCGTTTTCGCCGTTTGGGACGGAGGATTTGTATTTGTTGATGAGTGTCCGGTGTTTTTGGGTATTCGGCTCCAATATGGCTGTCCATTCGTCGCGGACTATTTTTAGGCGGCGTAATGTTTCTTGCGGGGAGGCCGCTCCGAAGAAGACCGACATCAATAGCGGATTATGGCGGTTGCAGAGAAGGTCTGCCGGCTCGTTCATCCATTCGTTAAAGACTTCGTTGCCTTTGTCGGTGATGGAGTACACGCGCTTGTTTGGTCGGCCTTCTTGGATAACGTTTTGCGAAGATACCCAGCCTTTTTCTTCCATGCGGGTGAGTTCTCGGTGGATTTGGCTGTGCTGTGCGTGCCAAAAGCTGTTTAGCGATTCCTTAAACAGCTTTGACAAGTCGTATCCCGTGTTGGTGTTGTAGCGCAGTAGGCCGAGCAGTCCCAATGGTAATGACATAGTAATCACCTCGTGTCATATGATACATGTAATATATATCACTGATTGCATAATTGTCAAGAGGCCGATTATGAATTATTTCGCTGCATTTCCGCGAACGTATTTATTTGATACGTTTGCGGATGTTCGCTTTTGTGTTCGCGTGGTGGTATCCGATGTACATATGTAGTAAAAATTCCGGTGTTAGGGGATTACTAAGAATGAACATACAATTTACAATGCCGCAATCGGGGCGTCAAAATGCGGTAAACGGCAGACAAATGCCGTCGTACAGGACGAGGTTAAACCAAAGGCTTACCCCCATCGACCACCAAGGCTCGCTAAAGGCGTTAGCAGAAATGGAAGCATATAAGATTGACGGCTCTTTGTTGGAGGCGGATGGTTTTCGTTTGAACTTCATTCATCAGCTGAAGGATGGCAATGATGGCGATAATTTCTGTCCCCAGGAAAACAAGGCACGTTTCGAGCGGTTACATTCCGAGATTATGGAAAACTACAAGGGCGACGAGCAAGAGAAACGCCTCGTGGCATTGGATTTGGCGGTTGCTTTTGTTGACAATCTGCAAACGCAGCATCGGCTTCAAAATGACATTATCAGGCAAGATATTATACAGCAGCTAATGGACGGCAGTGATGTTTTTGCGCGTTTTGAGCAAATGCACGCCGAGATTACGGAAGGCTACAAGGGCGACGACCTTAGCAGGCGGCTTGCGTTTTTGGACGAGGCCTTCAGACATGCCGCGCTATACCATGCGAGGACGCAAGCACTTAACATAATGAACATGTCGGGGATAGCAGGCTCGCTGCCCACCTCCGGGGACAGGAGCGAATCCATAGCATGGATGATAACCTCCACAAATATTCAAAATCACGTAAACCAAACCTTTCATGCTGCTATGGATTTCTTTAGGGCAAACGGTAGCTTTGAGGGCTTTGCGGATACTGCTGCGGCTAATATACCGGGGCAGCTTTCATTTAATGATATTCTAATTATCACAGGTGATAGGCTCGAAACCGCCGATGATTCCGATTTAAGCGAAAGCGGCAGGGACTTTTTGTACGGCATTATGAACAGGGATTTCTTGGATATGCCAACGGTTGCGGGGCAACGCTGGAGCAACGGCATAGAGGTGGTAAACAGAAACCCAACAATGGGCGGATTTTTAGACCCATCCCTAAGCGCGGCAACTAACGAAGACCATTTTGCTCACATAGAAGCTCAGTTTACGTGGATATTACTTGAAACATTTACGTTTATGGGGCTGGATTTGGGCTTTGAAGAATTTAAGGTTATGAGAATGTATCTGGAATCGCGCTTTGAGGGTGACGAGCTGGCGGCGCGTTTGCAGGCATTGGAAAACGGCTTTTTGCGGGCGGGCGAAGAAATTGCTCGTATGATTTCCGAAAATCTGGTGCGATTATCACCTCATTACACCATGGAGCAAGAGGATATGACGCTCACTAAATTGCAGACAGATACCAACGCGAGGATAAGGGCAGAAGCCAATCGGCTCATGGAGCATATAAGCGGTATGTTTCGTGCGGCGTTGGAGTTCTTTAACGAGAATGGCAGCTTTGATGGCTTTATGGATACGTCGGCGGCTAATCAGCCGGGTATGCCTTCTATGCGGGATGTCGAGCGGCTGCCTGTAAGATTTGACCCGGAGAGACCGCCTTCGATTAACAGCGTCATTAATACACCCGGGCTAAGCGACGCGGGCAGGGGCTTTTTGGAAAGATTTTTTGAAATAGAGCCGTAATAATTACTTCACGCCGGTAAGCTCAAACAGCTCCATGGGTATGCTTTTGCCCTTTAGTGGGACTTCGCCTATGGAGCTTGCTGTGATTCTGTCGCCTAATAGGTCGTAGACGTCGCGGCTTATCAGGACTTGGGATTTTTTTGCGTTGGATTCTAAGCGGGCGGCGGTGTTTACTGTGTCGCCTATGGCGGTGTAGTCCTTGCGGAACTCGCTGCCCAGGTTGCCTACTATGGCTTCGCCGCAGTGGATGCCTATACCAAAGCCTATTTCTATGCCAAATTTTTCTTTTATCGTTTGGTTTACGGCGTCCGCGCCTTGCACCATGTCCCAGGCGGATTTTACGGAGCGGTATACATAGTCTTCCAGCGGCACAAAGCCGTTGAATAGTGCCATGGTTGCGTCGCCTATAAATTTATCTATGCTGCCGCCGTTTTTAAATACGGAGTCGGTGGTTAGCTCAAGGTACTCGTTTAGGGTTTGCACTATGATTTCCGGGGTGTCGCGCAGGGCTTCTGTCATGGGGGTAAAGCCGCGTACGTCTACAAATACTACGGCGATGTCCTTCTTTTTGCCTGCGGTGTTGGCTTCGGCTTCGCCGCTTTTTATTAATTCGTTTACGAGCTTGGGGTCTACGTATTTTTCAAAAATTTTGCGGAGCTTACTTTTTTCGATTTCTTGCAGCACGTAGCTGTAGATTAGCTGGTAGATGGCTATGAATATAAGCGCGAAAAGCGGCGCGAAAAGCGGTAGCACCAGCCCTTGCAGAAAGAAAAAATACAGCGCGACGGCAAGGTAACTAACGGAGGCGGCGGCAAAAGCGATAAGGGAGTGGCGCATTTTAAGCAGCTCTCCGACTGCCAGCGCAAGCAGGATAATCGCGATGATTACCGGTCTCGCAAGCAGCGGCGTTGCGCGTAGTGTATACATGCCTTCCAGCAAGGCTTGCACTGTGTTGGCATGGATTTCTACGCCGTACATATGTGCGCCGTGTGTTATGGCGACTTGGTAGTGGTCCATCATGCCGATGGCGTAGGGGCCTATCAGCACAATCGCGTCCTGCACCAGCGCGGGGTCGAAGTCCTCTTCAAAGATTTCTGCAAAGGAGAACATAAAAAAACAACCGGGATTGCCTGTGTCCCCCGGCTCACCTGTAAAGCGCAGGTACATTTCTGCATTATTTTGTACAAATTCGCTTGTCTCGTGCATTCTGAGATACATTTTTGCCGCCATCACGGGGAAGGAATATACGCGCTCGCCCCCCACACGCTCCCAAAGCAGGGCGTCGCGGATAAAGCCGTCGTTGCTGTGTATCCCGTTAACAATCCCATGCCGTACATATGGCAAAAGCGTGGGGAAGGGCTTGTCAATGCCGGTAACTACAGGCTCCAGAGAAAGTGTGTCGCGGTCTATGCCGATTACAAAGGATGACGCCATGAGTATGTTGTCGTAGGAGCGGGCGGCGGCGACCAATGCCGCGTCGCCTTCCGGTGACAGGCGGTCTTCTTCGCTAAACATTACGTCTATTGCTATGACTGCGGGGCGGGCGGAGGGGTCGCTGTTTAGAATATGTATTGCTTCCGCCATCACATGCCGCGGCCACGGCCAGCGGTCAAACTTTGCCAGTGCGCGTTCGTCTATGCCGATTACCATGATGTCGTAGTGGGTGACGCCGGGCCATTGAAATGCGGCGTCCTGCACGCGGTATTCCACCGATTCGAATAGGCTTGTGAAAACCAGTACATACATTAAAAAAATCGCCACGCCAATGCTGACGAGGCGTTTTATCGTTTTTGCCTTCATATGCTAATCTCCAATCCGTCGTGTGCGAGAATGAATTTTGACGCGCCCGACGCATCTGCCACGCCTTCGGCGGTAAAGTGGCGTTCCCAGTTTAGTATCTCGGTGTCGGAGTAGTGCTGCGCAAAATGTGAAAATATCATCGTTTTGCATGAGAATTCGCCTGCGAGCTTTACGCCTTGCCCCACGGTGGAATGCCCCCAGCCCACGTGACGCGGGTAGTCCTCATCGGAATATGTGGCGTCAAAGATTACCAGGTCGGCATTTGTGCAGTGCTTTTTTAGGTTTAGGCGTTCTGTGGTGTTCATTTTTTCTGTTTCGCAGTCGAGTAGGTATACCAGGCTTTTTTTGTTGTCGGTGACGTGGAATGCCAAGGTTTTGTCGGAGTGGCTGGCCAAAAACGGTGTGATGGTAAAACTGCCCACGGTAAACGGAATATCCGGTGTGATTTCCGTGACATTTGCCGTGGATATTTCTTCCATGGAAACAGGCCAAAAGGGTGGCTTAAATACGCCAAACACCTGCTCGCGAATAGGCTTGTCTCCCCGACTGCATGTGTAGATGTTTGCGACGTTATCTTTGCCCCATGCCGGGTTAAACATAGAAAGACCTATGATATGGTCGAGGTGGAGGTGGCTTATTAAAATGTTAACATCTTTGCTTGGTTTTGGCATGTTTGTGAGACCGGAGCCTGCGTCCAGTATAAGTACGTCGTCGTCGGATTTTATGGTGATGCAGGAGGTGTTGCCGCCAAAGCGCGACTCTTTTTGCGAAACCGGGGTAGAGCCTCGGCAACCGTAGATTTTTGCTGTCATTGCCCCACCACTCCTTCCCAGCATTTGCTTTGCCAAAACATTTGTACAAGTTCGGCGTTTAGTTTGCCTTCTTCTGCCATGGTGGTGAGGATGTTAAATGCGTTGTCTATGCTCATGGCTTTTTTGTACGGGCGGTCGACGGCGGTGAGTGCTTCAAATATATCCATCATGGTAAGTATACAAATCTCCGTGGTAATGTCGTCGCCCTGTATACCTTGCGGATAGCCGCTGCCGTCGAGAAACTCATGGTGGCTCTGCGCCCACCTAAGCACATTGCCGTAGTATCTGGAAAACGACGCGTTTTCTAAAATGCGGCCTGTGATGGCGGCGTGCTCTTGCATTACGCGGCGTTCTCCCGCTGTTAGCGTGCCAAAGCGCACAGATAACGACTCGATATCCTCCTTATCCAAAAGCGGAGCGTCGTTTCCTTCAAAATCCGTGTATGTAAGACACGAAAGAGCTTGGATTTCCGCAACTTGGTTTTCGGAAATAGGGGAGGGGATTACTACCTTTTCTACAAGCTTTTTTGCCAAGCGCAGGGTTTCGGATTGTTGGCTGTAGTCCTTTTGGCTAATCGTTCCGTTGTGGTTTGCGTTTTCCAATTGCAGGCGTTTAAGCTCGAAACGGAAACGCACCAAGGGTAGCCTTTCGCCAAGGCGGTCGGATTTATCCATAATGGACACGGGCGTGATGATTTTGCCGATGTCATGCAAAATCGCTGACATCGTTAGCTCTTCCAAGCGGCGGTCGTCGAAGTATAACTCGCCGCTGTCGTATTTTGTGTTTAGATATAATGCAAATTTTTCGCATAAAGTTGCCACATTTATCGTGTGGTTACTGTTATACGAAGACCGCTCGTCGATGGTTTTTGCCATCGCTGTCGCAAAGGAATGGAAAAGCGAACGGATTTCGCTAAGGTGGGTGAGATTGGCAAGGGTGCTTGCTGCTATGTTGGCAAGGCCGGGCAATAGCGTAAGCGTGCGCACGTCGTTATACGACTGCGCGTTTAGCAGTTGTATTACGCCAAGCACCTCTTCTTCTTCCTTTTTATGAAAGGTAAGGGGCATTACAAGCATGGAACGGGTGGTATAACCCGTCATTTTGTCGTAGTTTTTTGAACCCGCGAAATTAAACCTTGTGTCGGTGTAAACGTCGTCTACCACTACCATCTCATTGTTAAAGGCGGAGTACACACTTACACTCTCCGAGTTTTTTACAATGGGCTGCGCCGGTAGGTCTATATTCTCCTGTTTGTAGATACCCAGCGTTATATTACGCACAATACGAAAATGCAACTCGTTATTTTCCACGATGTACAGCGTACCCGCGTCGGACTTTGTAAAGCCCATCATCTTTTTTAATATGATGTTAAGCAGCTTTTCGTACCGTGTCTCTTCGTTAAACGCTATTACAAGGTCAAATATTTCTTTAAAATCGCTCGCGTTGTCGTCCACTTGTAATCGCCCCTTTTGTTTTTATGTGGTTGCCATGGTGTAAAGTTGGGCTATAAGGTCGGATACCTCGCTGTGCATGGAGTGCAGGTATTCGCCTCTTTCGCCGAGGGTAAAGAGTGCGAGGTCGATGGAGGCTCCTTGATGGAGCTGTGCAAATTCGATAGTCGTAGCCAATGGCGTAGAAGGTGGCAGTGCCACAAAGCCCGTAAACGAAAAGCCGGGGATGGAATTTATCCTTTGGGCTAAATTTAATGTGTATAGTGCGTCGTTAACTTCTGTTACGAGGGTTGGGCGGGTTATGATGTTGATGTCAACGAAAAGGTCGTCGCTAAGATGAGGATAGTTGTATAGATGTAGACCTATAAAGTCCTTTAGCTCGTCAACCCTGTACATATTTGCGAGTACCTCGTTGCGTGCGTAGGTAAGGGCTACAAGGTCTCGTACGATGTTTTGTTTGGTGAGTGTCCAATTTGGCCATATTTGATAGGCGTTATAGTAGTCTGCGGCTTCCAGCGCGTAGCCTATGCTGCCAAGGCTTGCACCGATGCTGCGGATTTCTTCCAGCCTGGCGGATGCCAGCCCAAAAAAATGATGGACACCGGTATTATTGTCAGTCGTAATTTGGTACAACTCCACGGGGAAGTGCGTGTTTGGTATGGCGGTAAAGTTGTCGAAGCCGATTTCGTACGCAAGGTCGAAGCCTGCCAGTATCCTTTCGCCCATTTCGAAAAGCGGCGGGGACAAGGTGGCCAGCGGAATGGTGCTGTCGGCGTCGTAACCAAACATATCCATCAAATCAATCATATGAAGGTAGGTGGCAAGCGTAATTGCATAATGCTCATAAAAGGCGATAAACGCGTTACTTAATATCTCAATATCCGCATCAAGAGATGGAGGGGTGTCGTCGTTGTCGTCGCCGTTGTCGTCGTCATTACCGTTGTCGTCGTCATTACCGTTGTCGTTATCATCGCCGTTGTCATCGCCGTTGTCGTCGCCATTATCGTTATCGTCGCCGTTATCGTCGTCGTTGCCGTTGTCGTCGTCATTACCGTTGTCGTCGTCGTTGCCGTTGTCGTCGTCATTACCGTTGTCGTTATCATCGCCGTTGTCGTCACCATTATCGTTATCGTCGCCGTTATCGTCGTCGTTGCCGTTGTCGTCGTCATTACCGTTGTCGTTATCATCGCCATTGCCGTTGTCGCCGCCGTTGTCGTTATCGTCGCCATTGTCGTTATCGTCGCCGTTACCGTTGTCGTCACCATTGCCGTTGTCGTCGTCGTTATCGTTAACGTCTGCGCTGCGTACGCGGACGGTTATCAGCGGCGAACGCACAGTCGTCGCACCGGGGGCAGATACTTCTACAAAGTAGAAATGGTTGCCCACAGGGAGCGTGGGAAGGATGAAATGGAAGTAGCTTGTTGAGCCAAGCAGCGGCACTGCCGTTACACCGGGAATGTTAGGATTTAGGTGCATACTCGCAAACCATTGGAAGCTAAGCTCTACGTCTTGGTCAACTTCTGCGGTTACGGCTATCTGCTCGTGTATATTGCCTTCTACTACGTAAAGCACAAGTGCGGACGGTGAGGTCGATGTTATTGTAATACGCGGAATCACGGGGTCTTGTGTGTCGCCGTTGCCGTTGTCGTCATAGCCGTTATCGTCGCCGCCGTTGTCATCGTAACCGTTGTCATCGTAACCGTTGTCATCGTAACCGTTGTCGCCGTAGCCGTTATCGTCGCCGCCATTTTCGTCGTAACCATTGTCGTCGTAGCCGTTATCGTCGCCGTCGTTATCATTTGCGCCGCCGCCGTTTTCGCCGCTACTGCCGCCGCCGTTTTCCGGAGGTGTTGGAGCCGCCGGTGGTGTTACTGTTGCGGGTTGGTGACCTGTGTCGCGGTTTATGCGTTCCAGCGCGTCTGCTACTGTTGCGGCTTGTATGCGTGCGGTTTGTTGTGTTACTTGTTGGTTTCTTTCCTGCGTGCGTGTTTCTATTAATGCGGGCAGGGCTTCGAATATCTGTGCCGGAATCGTGCCTGCTTGAGCCAGATATGCTTGGTTGTTGCTTATCGCGTTTAGCGTGAACAGGTTTAATTGGTCGGCACTAATCTCCGCCGCTTGAAATGCCGGTGCAGCTTGGTGTGCCTCTTGGCGCACCGTCATTGATGTGCCTGCGGGGATGGGAACTCCGTTGACATCTCCCGAGCCGGAGAGCATTACTATTGTCAGCTCTTCTGTTGTGCGGCCTACGGTAAACATTGTGCCGCGCACGGTTAGGCCTACGTTGCCTACGCGGGTTTCCAGCGATTCGCCTGCGTTTTGTGTGCCTGCGTCTACCAGCGCGTTTCCGCTTTGTACCGTTAGCGCAAGGCGGCGACGGGTGGATGTAACCACTATTCTGCTTTGCTCATCCATTTTTAAAATGGAATCCGTGTCCATTTGCAAATATACGGAAGAATCCGTACCCGTGGTTAGCGTATTGCCGCTTGCTAAACGCTGGCCTACACGTGGTGTGGCGGCGCGGGCGTTTCCGCGAGATAGGTTAACGTCTCCGCCGTCTACTCGGTGAACGGTTATAACCCTTGCGGTTTCTGAGGCATACACATTGCCTGCTGCGCCCAGCACCATTGCAAATGCCAGTAATAGCGCGATTAGTCTTTTGATGTTGTTCATCTCTTATTCCCCCATTTTGATTGGCCTTAGGCCATTTTGCGTGTGGTTTTAGTTAGTTTAGTGGCATAACCCTTATTTGGTTATTGCCGGTGTCTGCAATATATAACAAATCGCCAAGTACATACACGCCCCGCGGTAGCTGGAAGGCCGCGCTTAATGCCGCGCCGTCCGTGTCGTCGGGGTAGCCTGTGCCTGCGAGAGTTACCGTTTCGCCTGTGGGCAAAATCGCTCTTATGCGGTGGTTTGCCGAGTCTGCGATGATTAAAGTTTCGTTCCAAATTGCAAGACCTGTCGGGAGGTCAAACATGGCATTAAAGCCGTCGGCAAAGCCGCCGATTGGCTCGTTGTCAAAGTCAGGTGATGTTTGCAATGTACCCGCAAGGGTGCGTACATTGCCGTTTTCTATTACGCGGATTAGGTGGTTGCCTGTGTCCGCTACAAAAATCGCGCCGTTTTGGGCGATTGCGATACCCATTGGGCTGTTAAACAGGGCGTTGTTGCCGTCGCGGAAGCCGTATTCTCCGGGGATGCCTGCTACTGTGGTTGTGTTGCCGTTACTGTCTATTCTGCGGATTACGTGGTTAAGTGTGTCTGTGAAATATATGCTGCCGTTCGGCGCAAGCACAAGCGCGGTGGGAAGCCGAAAATCAGTTTCGCTTGCGAAGGTGGAAACGGTGTTTCCGATGATTGTGCGGATGATATGGTTTTCGCTGTCTGCGATAAACATGCTGCCGTCGGGTGCGACTGCGCCGCCGGTTGGGCGATTAAACAGGGCTTGTGACAACGCGCCGCCGCGGTATCTTCCCAGTGGGAAGCCATACTCGTCGTTATCTTGGATTTCTCCGCTGTGAGTGGTTACGTTACCGTCCGTTGTTATGCGGCGTATCAAATTATTGTATGTGTCCGCCACAAAAATTGTGCCTGTGCCGTCACTAAAAATATTCGCGGGCAAATTAAACTGTGCCGCAGTGCCGTCGAGATAGCCATGCGCACCCGTTCCCGCTACCGTGCTTACACGCCGTGGTGTGGTGATGGCTGTAGTGCGGGCAGTCTCCGACCATGTTACGCCATAGCCGATACTTTCCAGTACGGCGCGCAGGGGCAGCATTGTTCTGCCGTTTATGATTTGTGCGGGTGCTTCTAAGACGTGGCTCGTCCCGTTTGTGAAAAATACGCTGCTGCCTACGGTGATTTGTACGGTGTAATCCGCACGTGTAAATGTTGCGATTGCCGCATTTGTGTCCCAGTCTACGGTAAAGCCCAGCAGCTCAAAAACTCCGCGTAACGGTACAAGCGTTCTGCCGTCGGATATTACAGGCGTTTGGTTGGCAAACTCCACGCGTACGCCGTCAATCGTTACGGTTAGCCCATCGTCTGCCAAAACAGCCAACGGGTCGATAGCCAAGATTATGAGAATCACTGCCAAAAGCTTTTTATACATTGTAAATTTTCCCCTCTTTTTTATGTATATTTTCTTACATTATATCCCTCGAAAGAGATATGTGCAACAGTAAAAAATAAAAACATTGACAAGCGTACATATGTTTGTTATCATGATAAAAATAAATACACGAAAGGAGATGAGCCAGAATGGATTCTCTTCCAGGGATTGACCGAGAGTTTAAAGGCATAATCCCAACACTTTCCACCAAAGAACGGGAGTAGCTCGAGCAGAACATACTGGCACACGGCTGTCAAAATGCACTCGTATTGTGGAACGGGGTAATCATCGACGGGCATAATCGCTTTGAAGTGAGCTTGCAAAGCAAAAACAAATCCTCGGCGGGCGAGTAAAATCAAGGGCTGACAAGCTTCCGCCCAAAACATCAAATGGCATGGAAACACGCGATGTTTTAGCCGCCGAAGCAGATGTCAGCCATGGTACACTGCAAAACTATCAACAAATAAAAAAGGAATCCCCCGAGCTGTACAAAAGAGTAAAAGCGGGCGAGCTAAAGATAGGCACAGCGTTTAAAATGCTGGAGAGCCAAGCCGCCAAGCACCTGCCGCAGCAAAGCGAAGAAGACCTCGCAGAAATCCACGCCCGCCTAAATGCCCTAAAGCCATTGCTAAACAAGCTTTCGATAAAGCTGGAAAGGATAAAGACATGTTAAAAACAGACCCGGAATTAAAAGACCTGATACCGCCGCTTTCTGATGAGGAATTTGCGCAATTGGAGCAAAATATCCGTACGCAGGGCTGTCGCGACGCCATAGTCACATGGCGCGGCTTGATAGTGGACGGGCATAATCGCCATGCAATCTGTACAAAGCACGACATCCCGTATAAATCGGAAAAAATAAGCCTTCCAAATCGCAAGGCCGTAATCCTGTGGATACTAAAGAATCAGCTTGGTCGACGCAACCTTTCCGACGCTACCCGCATAGAGCTTGCCATGCAAAAAGCTGCCATCGACGACGATTCCGCTTCTAACATAAGAAAAGCCATAGCCCGCGACGCAAGCGTTTGCGAAGCAACAGTGCAAAAATACATGCAGCTAAAAAAAGCCTACCCCGCGCTGCTAAAACGCTTGTACAAGGGCGAATTAAAAATAGGCACAGCCCATACGCTGTACCTTAAAACCAAAACGGTAAAAAAGTTCCCTGCCCCAAAGCCAGAAAATCCCATAGACCTGATAATAAAAAACCTGGAAAAGATACAAAACGAGTACCTTGATTTGCAAAATTTAATGCCAAGCCAAACAAGCGAAAAAAACATAGAGGCCATGCAAAAATGCATTAAGTCGCAGGCGCGATTTTTGGGACAAGCCGTAGAATTATAGCAGCCTGTTGGATTCTTTAAGCTGTAGGGCTTTTAATGCCCTTCGCCGATTATACATCAAAGCCTTATGTAAACGAAATGATTTTTTACGTTGATTTTTCACATGGTATACGTATAATAGTGAGTAGAAAAAAAGAAAAGGGGGTGCGTATGGAAGCCAACATCGCACGTCCAAACCAAAGAGATACGATGTTCCGCAATTTATTCA
>Ga0209755_10000166_pt1 | contig 123451 bp, 105 predicted proteins | sample TergutCo191P1_FD_187301 | JGI IMG/M metagenome (GOLD analysis project Ga0209755, IMG submission 187301) | Cornitermes sp. P1 segment gut microbial communities from Petit-Saut dam, French Guiana - Co191P1 (SPAdes) (version 2) | ecosystem: Host-associated > Arthropoda: Insects > Digestive...
TTATTATATCACGAAACACTCTTTCTCCAAAAGAAAAAAGTGTGGACTAGAAATTCGAAACCGGAAACCCGACTGTGCTTTTCCAAAAATCCTACCTTGTTTATAGAGTAGCATTACTACTGGCACTGGTTATGGTTATTTCCATGTTGCCGATGAATGTGTTTGGTGCGCCAAGGGGATTTGTGGTGAACCCCGTTACACCGGGAAGCGTCCCCGCAGATAACGCCACAACTGGCGGATTTATTGTGCGTGTTAATATCGCAGACTTTATTGGTAGGGAGACTGATGCTGCCAACCGGTTCAGGCTTGATTTCAGGCTGACTGGAGCGCATGATGGCAGCAATACCTACTTCCCTGCTCAAGCTGTTTTGAGGGATGCCGTGAACGGCCTCCGCATTGGGGATTGGGATGTAGTGGGCATATCCCCCGGTGCCTTAACTATCGTCAATCGTGATGACGCTATTTTCCGCCATAGCGGCAGAGAGGCAACTGTTTTCGTAACTGCGGCACAAGGTATACCTGCGGGTGCCCAAGGGCATTTTGATATTATTATCCCAGGCATATCCCCCGTAGGCGCGAATTCCACGCTTGTTATTGAATTGTGGGATTGGTTGGCCAATGTGCCTGCGGCACAGCAAACGTGGCGTAGGTTTGGCGAAATTGTAGACGCCAGCCTTAGCGTTGCTGCAGCCGGTGGTGTAACTGTCTCATATGGAGACCCTGTACACTTCGATTACGCTGCACCTGTAGGCAATATAACCATCCGCGAGAGTGCCGTGCGCAACTTAACGGCTGCTCCGGGTGGCACTGCGACAGTACACGGAACCTCCATTTTATTACGGGCACAGCGCGGGTATAGCTGGGACGTAAATGCCTTAATCGGCATGGGCGGCCGTGGCCTGGGTATCACAAGAGGTTCAGGTTCAATAGTTTTCGAATCTACTGGAGCGAACTTGCCTGATTTGACTAGTTCTATATCTGGCATAATAGGCTCTGGTGTAGGCGATAACTGGAGATGGTATACTCGTACCGGCAGCGGCCAACGTGAAGAGCTTATATTGCAGCTTGATATTGGTCGTGCACCGGCTCCACTCGAGTCATTAATCGGTGAATTGCGCCTTGAAGGCCTCTGGCTACTTCCTGGCGTTGGCGCGTCCAGAACCGGCGATGTAAACGTTGATGTGGAAGTTGGCCGCTGGTATCAATTAAATGAAGCTCAAACCATTGGTTCCGGGGCTAATGTATTTACTGCTCCTGATGCAACTGGTGCAAACCCGAACCCCACTGCGGTATCGGTATTTAGCAGAGCAGCAAGAACAAACCGCAGCGGCGGTGCTTGGGCAGAATCCAACCTCCACGTTGCCACACGCGGTGTAACAGGAATCAGTGTTGTTGAGCAATCAGACCTTCCGACTTTAATTTCTGGAAGAGTTTCTGGTGCTGAGTACCCCGCACGTCGTGTTACGTCTGATATTGACGGACTTAATATTGGTCGTCCGACTGAAAACGCAGACTGGATTCAAGGCGACGACGGGCCTCGCTCCATCCGTCTTTCCGAGCTTACCCCCGGCACAATGTTTAGGGGAACAGTTCAGCCCTTCGAATTCCGCTTAGAGCAAGAAGGCGTAAAATTTGCCGACATGCGCTGGCGCATCCAAGGCGCAGGCCAACCTGCCGCAACCACCCCACCAGGCTTAGCGGACCAACACGGCAGAGAAGCATGGAACTGGCAGAATTTGAACAGCATTTATTCACTCACAGGCGGCACCTCGTTGCAGCCTACAGTTGCAAGGCTTGTAACAATGCCTATCGTCGCAACCGCAGGGTTAAGACATCTTGATGTAAGCTTCCAGCTTAGCGTTGAAGCAGGTTTCGTAGGGATGAACGGAACCAACGAAATTACCGTTAGGGTAATTGCTCCAGGCGGCACCGAAGAAGTTGTAACCATTGCTTATGTAGAAGACCCAATTGCTGTTTCTCCAATTAGTCCTGCACACGTAGATACAGGCGGAGTCTTCAACATCATCACACCCACGCAACTTGAGAACATTGTTATCCAAGAAACCGAAGAAGGCTTCTTTGCAACAGACGACGAGATTTGGGTATATGTAGTCGGCACACAGCTTGGCCGCCCGGTAGGATTCCATTGGGCAGACATTATGTTTGACACCAACCGTCAGCCACTTATTGATTCCGACAGCGGAATGATTCTTGGCAGAGGCGAAATGCGCACCATGGACGTTGGTGGACACCCAACAGAAGTGTTTGTGTTCCCTGTCTTGGCTCCCTCCGTGTACGAACCCGCTACAATCACCCTTACGCACAACTTTGTATTGGGTAATGTATCCCCAGGCGTAGACTATCGCGTTGTTGTAACAGGCCCACGTATTGCGCCAAACAGTGATGTTGTATGGGCTCATGAGTTTAACAGAGACCCCGAAAGCGTAAGAGGCGATTTAGGAAATCTTCCGGTTACTACCGTTGCTACACCTGCTATCGCCCTTCGTGAAAACCCCAACACACTATTCTCAAGCCTTCCCTACTCGCAAACAATTGTAGCTTTCGGCGCATTTGAAGGCGAAGTAGTAGGCCCAGGAGTTGGACCCGGCATTGGCATCGAGCGTCCCGCGCTTGTACTGCATCAGTATATGCAACCTGTAGCGGTTAGCGACGGTCCTCCGGTTGCAGACCCGTTCTTCCTGTGGAATAACCCGGCTGCCCCCGGTGTTGCAGTGGGTATGCTTCAACTGCGTGTGTTCTTCGAACACATCGGCGGAACAGGTCATTTTGCTGACGGCGTCGCAACCATTTCCGGTTATGACGCTAACGGAAACCTTATTACCGTAGTTCTTACCACGGGCTCCAATATTGCTACAGTTAATGGTGTAGCACATGACATCGCTACCTTCGCAGGTGCTTCCGGTCCGCCTAACTCTATCACTCCACTAAACATTGACAACCGCATCTTCGTACCCCTGCGCTTTGTAGCCAATGCGTTTCTTCTTCCCGTAGGTTTCCAATATGGTATTGTAACCCTCGGCTAAGAATCAGCGTTAATCAACAAATTAATAACTCGGGCTTCTAAGCCCGCAAATAAAAAACGTGAGTCCGGAATTTTGGGCTCACGTTTTTTGTTGGGCAGCGGCGAGGAATATAGACGTTTCCGTTGAAAACGCTATATCCTGTCAACCATGAGCCCATTGCATCTTGCATGACCAGTACAACGCCGTTGCACAAAGGCTTAGAAGGTTATATAATTCTGTATGCGGAGAGTGCTGATGAAATTTTAATCGAAACATAAATATGGTAGGCATTGCTTATAAAGAAGGGATGTGTGTTATGCAAAATGTTAGTTTAGCAATCCCCAATGATGTGATGTATGAAGTTAAGGCGTTGCATGGACAAAATGTCGGAGCAAACGAAAAAATCCAAACCTATTTGGCTATTGGATTGCTTGTTTCCAAAGCGGTTAGTTTGGCTAAGGCTGCCGAGTTGGCGGGGCAATCCCTAATGGAATTTATGGGAACGCTTAAATTTCTTGGGATTACGGCTATTGTATATACAGAAGATATGCTGGAAGACGACATTGCCTTTGCGGATAGGGTGTTGTAAATGGAGATTGTGATAAATTCCAGTCCGCTTATTTTTCTAGGAGGCATTGAAAGATTAACCTTGCTGGACGACCTCTTCTCAAAAGTCTATATCCCCTGCGCCGTATTGGACGAAGTAAAGGGGTTAGACCTAAGCAGCATATCATATTCACCAATGCGCATTTCAAACAAGCAACTTGCGATGGGTATGCTGGGGTGTTTACACCTTGGTGAAGTAGAGGTTATGGTCGGTGCTGTAGAAAATGGCATTCAATATGTTGTGCTGGACGATAACGCAGCCCGCAACAAGGCAAAGCAATCTGGTCTTGTTGTTACAGGAACCCTCGGAGTTCTCCGCAGAGCAAGAAATATGGGTCTCATCTCTAACTTGGAGCAAGAGATTACAAAACTTCGGGCCAATGGCATGTATCTCACGGACAAGCTTGTGAAAAGAGCATTGTCTTGACAAGGTATAGAATCAAAGGGGCAGGGTCGCCCTCGCGAGGGGATTCCCTGCCTCTTTGATGATGAATTCACTTAATCAATTGCTTTTTTCGACTTCGACGGTGCCTTTAGTGCTGTCGATTTTTATTTTCTTGCCTTCTTTTTCAACTATTATGATTCCGTCGGAGAATTCCACTTTCTTTTTCCTTTTCCTTTTTTTCTTCTTATGGTCGGAAAATAGAATTGCGGAAATGGGAATTATCATCCAGCCCCATGCCCACCAGCCGAAGAATACGCCAAGCAATATATATATATAAAAGGTGCAAGTGCCGTTATTGTGCTAAGCCCTATTCCGGAGCTTACTATTGCGGTTATAGGGATGATTACCCAACCCCATGCCCACCAGTTCCCCACCCACCATTCGGGATACCAGCTGCTTTGCGTCACACCCAAAATGATATATACAAAAGGTGCAAGGGGCACAAGCTTTGCCATGAGTCTATTGAACCGAAACTGAATATTGACTCCGTAATCCTCATCCAAATTATCTAAAACAACCGCGCGCTTGCGCTCGAAACCGTTTATAAGCTCCTCCGGGTCGCCCAAGCCGTCCTTTGCGGCTTGGAGGGCCTCGTCAAAAGAGAGCCCGGCTGCCATGTAGTCATTAACGCGCTCGGCCAAGTGGATGCGCAGCTCTTCTTTTTGTTCACGAACTCTATCGTTTTCAACTACGTCATAAAACAAATCATTCACCAACTTGGATATACGTTGCTCGTTCATAGCTTCCCCGCCTCCATTCGTTGAATTTGCTTGCAAGATTTTTAAGCATTTCCTTTATGCCGTTCCGTTCTGCCGTGCACTTGGGCGCGTCTCCGCTGTTTACTTGCGCGTGGGCGTAGTATTCGCCAACTCCCGATTTGTACATTACCGAAATTTCTGCCAGTGCAAAATTAATTTTCCCTGGATTTTTCATAGCTATTAACCTCCCATGTTAAAATTCTGTCCATTAGATTTTTGGTCATTTTCCATTTGACTTTGTTTTCCTCAAGGCTTTCTCTGCCTGCCTGCGTTAAGGTGTAATACTTTCTTCGCCCGCCTTGGCTTTCGTCGCCCCAATACGACGCGATTAGCTTTTCTGCTTCCAGGCGGCGCAGGCCGGAATAGAGCGTGGCTTCTTTAATTTCACATGCATCTTCCGTGATATGTGAAATTGTTTTGCTTATGCTGTAGCCGTAGCCATCTTCCAAAGAGATGATTTTCAACAGGATAATGTCGATATGCCCGCTGATTAGGCCGGACGAGTTAATTACTCCGCTCAATCAAGTTCCTCCTTCGATATATTATTTTGTCGCGTTGATTACTTTGATTTAAGAATTACTGTGTTATGCACAGTAATATATATGACAAAAGTTTCTTTGTCAACCCCTTTTAAAAAAAATTTTTTTAAAAGGTCTGTGAGAGAGTTGACAATTGATTTTTTATAGATACAATTGACACGTGTCTGTATAATATAATGATATAATTTGAAAGGTTGGTAGTCGCATGGACAGTTCATTATTTTGGAATGCATCTACAGAAGATTTAAAACGGGGCTTTACATTAGACGGGTTGAATGGAGTTTACACTTGTTTGATTTGCGGCGAAGCCTTTGAAGACGGCATAATCTACCCCATGAACGATACCCTTTACGACGCGGGGAAAGCTGTGGAAGCTCATATGAAATCCCAGCATCCGCCCATTTTTGAGCATTTTTTAAATATGGGAAGGGTATACACCGGGCTGTCGGCAGGTCAGGAGGAGCTGTCGAGATTATTTTACGCGGGGTATTCCGACAAGGAAATCGTAGCTATTACAGGGGCAAACAGCGCGTCAACAATTCGCAATCAGCGTTTTGCGATTCGCGAAAAATACAAGCAGGCCAAGGTGCTGGTCGCTTTGGTGGAATTGCTGGAGGAAAAAATGGCAAAGAAAGCCTCCGCCACGGAAAAACTGGTAGATTTTCACCCAACCGCCACCAGCATAGACGAACGCTTTGCCATTACCCAGGCCGAAAAAGACGAGGTGCTGGCCCGGTATTTCGGCCCGGACGGCAAGCTGCTAATCAAGTCCTTCCCGGCGAAGGAAAAGAAGAAAATTATCATAATGCAGAAATTAGTGGATAACTTCCGGCCGGGCAGGCATTACACAGAAAAGGACGTCAATGAAATCCTAAAGCAGTTCTACGACGATTTCGTATCCGTCCGCCGATGCCTGATTCAATACGGCTTTTTAGACAGAATCGGAGATGGCACGGATTATTGGGTTAAGGTATAGGTGCAAAAGGGAGTGGCCCAAGCGCGTTGGTAAAGGGGCGGCGAGGCGGCGAGGGAGTCGTGCGCCTAGCGAAGTCGTGCGATTAGTGGCGCATGACAGGGCAAGTGTCATCGTCGGGCTTGTGAGCAAGACCGACACAGACACCGCCCTGTTAAAGTCAATCATCGTACGGCAAGCGTTAGCGCGACCACTCGCCGCCTCGCCGCCCCTTTACCAACGCGCTTGGGCCACTCCCGCGTAAAAACATTACGTTACTTTTGTGATGGAGTATGGTAAGCTTTAGGACATCTTTGAAAGAGGCATTTTTGAAGGGCTGTGAGGTCATGGTTAGAATCGCCGACCTGAATATCGACGCCAATTGCGCGCGGTTGCTGGGGCATGAGTATTGCGTGCGATTTGTGGCTTTGCCCTTTCGGCGGGAAGACGGACACTTGTGGGTGGCCTTAAGTGAGCCGGAAAAGATTAGCGTTCTGGCGGATATTTCGGATATTACGGGCTACTTTACAGTGCCCGTTGAAGCGGACGAAGGGGACATCCGTTACTATGTAGACAAAATTTTCAGCGAAGAAGCGTTAAATTCTATTGCATCTCAATTTTTGGTGGACGAGCGGCTTAAAGACCGCGCGGACTCGGCGGAGCTGCTGGCGGAAATTTCCGCCGCACCCGCCGTCCGTCTCATTGATTCGATTGTCGAAACGGGTGTTTTAAACCGCGCCAGCGATATTCACATCGAACCCTACGGTCGGCATCTGCGAGCGCGGTATCGTGTGGACGGGCAACTCATTACATATGGCAAGGTGGCTATAAACCTGCTTCCCAACGTGGTTTCGCGGCTGAAAATCATGGGCGGCATGGATATTTCCGAAAGGCGTCTGCCACAGGACGGACATTTTACAATTGAGACAGGTGAGCTTTTCGCCAAGGGCGGCAAGGTGGATTTTCGCCTAAGCACCTTGCCCACGGTTTTTGGTGAAAAAATCGTGATTCGTCTGTTATACGGCGAGACCTCCCGCCTAAAAAAGGAAGAGCTGGGTTTTCACGACAAGGATTTAGAAAAGCTGACGGCTCTTTTCAACCAGCCCTATGGCGCGATTTTTATGACGGGGCCCACGGGCAGCGGGAAATCCACAACCCTTAACAGCTTTCTGCAAGAGCTGAGCCAGGATACCCGCAATATCATCACGGTGGAGGACCCTGTGGAAAACCCGATTCTGGGCGTCAACCACGTAAACATAGAGCGTTTGGCCGGGCTTACCTTTGCCGGCGCATTGCGGCATATTCTGCGCCAGGACCCGGACATTATCATGATTGGCGAAATCCGCGACGCGGAAACCGCCCGAATCGCCATGCAGGCCGCCATCACCGGCCATGTTGTTCTAAGCACCTTGCACACCAACGATGCCGCTGGTGTAATCGAACGCCTCACAGACATGGGAATTGAGCCCTATCTTGTGGCCGCTGCCCTGAACGGCGTAATATCCCAACGCCTTGTGCGCCGCATTTGCCGCGAATGCTCCGCCCCGGCTACTCTGACCCCCAGCCAGGCCCGGCTTCTGCGCTTGCCAAAGGAAACCCCCGTTTTCGCTGGGAAGGGCTGCGGCCATTGTAATAACACGGGCTTTCGCTCCCGCTTCGCCGTATACGAATACATTATCTTGGACGAAATCAAACGCCGCCAAATGAGCACACAGCCAGTTCAATTCGCCGACGAGCTGCGGCAGAGCCAAGGGCTTAGGTCAAGCGCGATACGGGCGTTGACCGAAGGAAAAACAACCGCCGGTGAAGTAATCCGCGCATTAAGCAGGGAAAGCTTGGGCAACGTAGAAGAGTAGGCGGAGGGGCCCTCGCCGCATGGAAATCAATTTTCATCCGCCTTGGGGGAGTGGCCGGTTTCGCTCGCTGCGCGGTTGCCCATGCTCCGCTGGTGTCCCGGGAAAGGACTGACTCCGCGCTTCTGGAGCGCGTCGTCTAGCCCTTTCAGCCGGGCCAATGCGCTACGCGGCAACGCGAATCAGCTTCGCTGAAAGCCGGCCACTCCCCCAAGGCGGCTGAAAATTGATTTCCGTGCCCTCGCCAAATCGCGTCTGTACATAATGGTAAAGTCCTGATATAGTAAGAGCTTGAGTGGTATTGTGAATCTTCCTGTCTTATGGAAATTGTGGAAGGAGCATATTATAAATGAGGAAAAACTTTTTCTTATGGGTGGTGCTTGCAGCTGCTTTTGTAATGTTGCCTACGATGACGGTTTTTGCCCATTACTACGAAGAGTCTGATTTAGTGCGAATCGGGCTTTTGCGTTCGTTTTCCAATCGCGAGAGCATTAATATTGCCAATACGAATATTTTTGCGGGATATGGCACGGAAAGTGGTTTTATGCCCGTACAGGAGCTTTATTCGGCGGGAGGGTTTACGGCGAGGGCCCAGGGCAATCAGGTTCAGCTGATGGTAAGCGGACAGGTTGTGCACACATTCACCGGCACGGGTGCGCAAATTATGGACGTAAACGGCTATCCGATAACGCTGGGCGCGTATTCGTATCGCGGTGCGATTGAATTCCGCCCTTACGGCGGACGGATTTCGGCTATAAATGTGCTTTCTATTGAAGAGTATTTGTACGGTGTGTTGCCCTCGGAGATGTCGCCCGGCTTTCATATCGAGGCGTTAAAAGCCCAGGCCGTGGCGTCGCGGACATTTGCGCAAAACTCTGTCAATCAAGGGCGGCACAGGGCACAGGGCTTTGATTTATGCGACGGAACGCACTGCCAAGTGTATCGCGGTGTGAGTCTTGAGCACGAAAATACCACCCGTGCCGTCCGCGAAACCCATGGGCTGATGCTTTTTTATAATGACAGTCCGATTTTGGCGGTGTATTTCTCATCCAGCGGTGGCGCGACGGATAACTCCGAGGACGTGTGGTTTGAGGCGAGGCCGTATCTGCGAAGTGTAAACGAAATACACGAGCACGAGCCCATGGTGTGGACGCGGACGTTTACATGGCAGCAGCTGACCACGGCCGCCGCCAACGCCAACGCGGGCATCGGTACGGTAAACGGGATTTCGGTATCGGGAATGGGGGCTTCCGGGCGAGCCAACGCGCTGACCCTTTACGGCACAGGCGGCTCGTGGACCGTTACCCGCGAGGAGCGCATTCGCGGTTTTTTCTCCGCAATCGGAGGGACTTTGCCCAGCAGTAATTTCACAATTGCCGGTGGGCTTCCCACTACTCAGGCCGTTAATGTCACCAGCGGCTGGCAGGATTTGCACGCCCCCCTTAACACCTTACAAGCCCTGGATTCCAACGGGGCAATCTCCACTGTTCACATGGCCTATATTTTCGACGGGCACTCGATGCGCCGCTTGGATTCCACACCAACCGTGGCCCGGGGCGGAAGCGGCATCACAATAGAAGGCCGCGGCTGGGGCCATGGCGTGGGCATGAGCCAGCGCGGCGCGTATGGCATGGCCAGAATGGGCTTTTGCTTCCGCGAAATTTTGCTGCATTATTATACAGGAGTTGAAATTAGATAATGACCAATAAAAAAGACTATTACTACGACCTGCCAAAGCATTTAATCGCCCAGCAGCCAATCGCTCAGCGCGACGGCTCACGCCTGATGCATCTTTGCCGCAAAACAGGCGAGGTACAGCATAAAATGTTCCGGGAGATAAAATCCCTGCTAAATCCCGGCGATTGCCTGGTTATCAATGACTCCCGGGTGATTCCGGCGCGACTTATAAGCGACAACGGAGTCGAAATGCTTCTGCATGAACGGATTGGGACAGAGTCCCCTTCCAAGTGGACGGTACTGGTAAAGCCCGGAAAAAAAGCCCGTGAGGGCGACGTACTGACATTTGCGGGCGGGCGTCTGAAAGCCACCGTACAGGAAATCATTGAGGACGGCCTGCGAATAGTATGTATGGAGCACGATGATGACTTTGAGCAAATTCTGATGGAAATAGGCGAAATGCCCTTGCCTCATTATATTGAAGAAAAGCAGGTAGACACAGCCCGTTATAATACAGTCTATGCCAAGCATGACGGCTCTGTTGCCGCGCCCACGGCGGGGCTTCATTTCACAACGGAGCTGCTGGAGGAAATTCAAGCATACGGCGTCAAGCTGGCAACGGTGACTCTGCATGTGGGCATAGGCACATTCAGACCGGTGAAAGAAGACGACATCACCAAGCATCACATGCACAGCGAATACTGCCGCATAGAGCCCGAAGTGGCCAAAATCATAAATGACACCAAGGCCAACGGAGGCCGCGTAATTGCCATAGGAACAACCAGCTGCCGCACAATCGAATCCCGCGCAGACGAAAACGCCCCCGGCATGGTAAAGTCGGGAGCGGGCAAAACTGATATTTTTATTTATCCCGGTTATGAATTCCGTGTAATGGACGGTCTACTGACCAACTTCCATTTGCCCGAATCCACTCTGGTAATGCTGGTGTCCGCTTTCGCCAGCCGTAAAGCCATTCTCGCCGCATACGAAGAAGCCGTGCGCCAAGAGTACAGGTTCTTTAGCTACGGAGACGCAATGCTGATTGTATAAAAAGAGGGAGTGGCCCAAGCGCGTCGGTAAAGGGGCGGCGAGGCGGGGAGTGAGTCGTGCGATTAGCGAAGTCGTGCGATTAGTGGCGCATGACAGGGCAAGTGTCACCGCCGGGCTTGTGAAGCAAGACCGGCACAGACACTGCACTGTCAAAGTCAATCATCGTACGGCAAGCGTTAGCACGACTCACTCCCCGCCTCGCCGCCCCTTTACCGACGCGCTTGGGCCACTCCCTAAAAAGACTGTCTATTGATTTTTTTCTACCCACTGGCGGTAGTGGTCGGCCAAGTCGCGGTCGCTGCCCATGACGTGATTGGTCAGCCAGCCTACCACAGTTTTTTTAATATCCTTGCTAAGGTGAAGGTCGTCATTTTCGCTTTCTCCGAGGGTGTAACCGTCGTTTGTGAATTTTTCATGCAGACCGGTCGCCACCACAAGAAAGTCGCTGTGTTCTTTTTTGTGAAGCACGGACCTTGGATAGTCGGATTCGTCCATCAGACGCTCTTCATTGGCAAAATGCCGCACGACGTAATTTGCCAAAAACTCAATGGCTGTTTTTACCTTCTCTTTCGGGCTTGTGACCGATGATGTAAGCAGCTGCTCCACCAGCTCAAAAATTTCCTTGTGGTCGGTATCAACCAATTCATTGCCCGTTTCAAACGCGATGTCCCACAGTGGCATAAAAATCCTCCTCTTACAATAAGTGGTTTCCAGAGTATCCTAGCACCGAGCTATTCTTTTGTCAAAAATTCATGCAGAAGGGCGTTAATTTCGTTTCCCATCAGAAAAATAATCGACACTGCGTTAAGCCACAGAATCAGAATAAACACCCCTGCAATGCTGCCGTAAATGGCCGGATACTGGGTAAAATTTTGGGTAATAAAACCAAAGGTCGCACCTACCACGGCCCAGGCCAGCACCGTAAGCACACCCCCGGGCAAAACATGCTTAAATGGCAGACGTTTCGCGCAGGCCAGCTTGTACATAAATGTTGTAACCAGCACCAAAATCACCAGCGCAATTGCGCCGCTGGCTATCCCCCCAAAAACCAGTACCCCCAGCATTACAATCAATGACACGGAAAACAGCAGCATCAGCAGAAAACTAAACCCCACCTGCCGCGCAAGCCCCCGCCCCTCCCGGACATCATAGGCCCGGTTCGTACACCGGATTATCGCCCGGAATCCATTGGTCGTATTATACACACTAAAAAACAGGGCCGCAGACAAAAGCCCCGCGCTGCGTGTCGCACTAAGCTCCGCCACAAACCTCTGCACCAGCTCCGAAACATCCCCCGGAAGCACACTGTACAACCCGCTCAAAATCGCCGACTCGTCCACATCCAAAAATCCCATTAGTGACATCAAAAACACCAAAAACGGGAAGAATGCCAATAGCACCCGCAAGGTCAGCCCCGCCGCCCTCTCAAAAACCTGGTCCGCGTGGCATTTTATCGTTAAGTTAAACAGAAAAATTCCCAATCTTTTCATGAAATCACCTCAATATGATATACTTTGGATGGCAGTGCGGTTGGTGCAAGCGGCTGGAGTAGGTGTGTGAGACAGGGAACCCGCCCCGGAAATGGGTTGTTTTCGCTCGTTTCGCTCCGCTTTTGTGCGGCGAGGAAAATCGGAATCCACTCGCGTATTATCACCCGCGTGGATTCTCGATTTTGCAACCACTGCACCACCATCTAAAGCGTAAAGCTATCAGATGCACCGGATTGATATACGCTATCCGGCTGCAACCCCTAGTGCCGTGACCGATTTGAATTTTGGGGATGGGGTCACGGGGTGTGAATCGCGCTAACGCTTGTCGCGTGATGATTGCGCCGTCTCGGGCAGTGCCTGTGTTGGTCTGCAAGCAGTCCAACGGTGGCACTTGCCCTTGTCAGTTGCACTAATCCCCCGCCTGCGCTAGTCGCGCTTATTCAAGCCCGTGACCCCATCCCCAAAATTCAAATCGGTCACGGCACTAGCCAGTTCGAGAGCGGTTGCACATTTTGGCTTTGCACTTATGCCGCCTCCCGGGGAGACTTGCCGGTGGCTTAGGGAATGGATGCGCACTATGAAAGCAGTAGCCCGAAGTGGGAGGTAATTCCCGGAGCGGACTGCGCGAACGCGCGAAGCGAAGGGATTTCCCTCCCGCAAGCGGGCGACGGATATCCTCGTAGTGCGCGCACATTCCCAGGGTCACTGTTAAATCTCCCCGATTTGCGGGGTAAAATTTCAAGATAAAAAGGAGCAACCCATGAGAAATTTAACATTGCTAACGGATTTTTATGAATTGACGATGATGCAGGCGTATCATCACGCAGAGGTGAACACGGGGAGGAAGCAACGGGCGATTTTTGACATGTTTTACCGGGAGAACCCGGGCGGCAGCGGGTACGCGGTTGCGGCAGGGCTGGCTCAGGTGGTTGACTATATAAAGGAGCTGTGCTTTACGGAGGAGGATATCGGGTATTTGCGTTCGACGGGGGTGTTCGGGGAGGAATTTTTGACGTACTTGAAAAGCTTTCGGTTTACGGGGGATATTCACGCCGTACCGGAGGGGACGGTAATTTTTCCGAGAGAGCCGCTTCTGCGGGTGAACGCTCCGCTGATGGAGGCGCAGTTTATCGAGACGGCAATTTTAAATATTGTGAATCACCAAAGCTTGATTGCCACAAAAGCGGCGCGGGTATGCTGGGCGGCGCGGGGCGACCGGGTGCTGGAATTTGGACTGCGGCGGGCGCAAGGGCCGGACGCAGGGCTGTACGGGGCGCGGGCGGCCATGATTGGCGGATGCGCGGGCACGAGCAATGTCCTGGCGGGGCAGCTTTTTGGCGTGCCCGTTCGGGGCACTCATGCCCACAGCTGGATTATGAGCTTCGATTCGGAATTGGAGGCTTTCAGATATTATGCCCAACTTTATCCCCAGACTTGTATCCTGTTGGTGGATACTTACAATACGCTAAAATCCGGCATTCCCAACGCAATCAAGGTTTTTAAGGAGCTACGCGACAGCGGAAAGCCCATCGGCCAGATGGGAATCCGCTTGGACAGCGGCGATTTGGCATATCTTTCCAAGCGGGCGCGGGTCATGCTGGACGAAGCTGGCTTTCCCGACGCCTTTATCAGCGCGTCCAATGACTTGGACGAGCACATCATTGCGGAGCTGAAGGCCCAGGACGCAAAGGTGACTTTATGGGGAGTGGGTACGCATCTGATTACATCAAAAGAATACCCAGCCTTTGGCGGGGTATACAAAATGGCCGCCCTATCTACGGACGGCGGCCAGTGGCAAAACAAAATCAAGCTTTCGGAGGACCCGGTAAAAGTAACCAATCCAGGCGTGAAAAAGATTTTTCGGCTATACGATTCCAAATCCGGCAAAATGAAAGCGGATTTAATCGCCCTGGCCGACGAAGAGCTGGACAATACCAAAGACCTGACCATTTTCGACCCCATCGCCACTTGGAAGCGCATGACCTTGACCGCGGGGGAATTCACCGTGCGCGAGCTTTTGCAACCCGTATTCGAAAACGGCGTCTGCGTTTATCCGGAAATCACCGTTCCGGAAATCTGTGAATACGCCGCCCGCGAACGCTCCACCCTTTGGGATGAGCACAAACGCCTCGTTCGCCCACAGACAATGCCCGTTGACCTTTCGCAGAAATTGTATGATTTGAAACAGGAAATAATAGCGCAGTTGCGCAGTTGATGTCTTGCGAAGCGAATGATACGCAGGGCAACAGCATTTACTTTGGGCACCGGGAGACGGCCCTAGTTGCCAAAAGACGCTATATGAAATAAGATGTTGCCATGAAAAGGATTTTACAGGAGGGGTGCACATGCGGCATGTACAAGAGTTGCCGGAAAAATTAAGGGCCAAGAAAGGCTTCGGACTGAAAATGATAATCGGGCTGGACGGCTTTGTGGACGAGATTGTCCACCCGGTGGACAAGAGGCAGGATTCGGCCAATTACACGAGAATCCGCACAATTAAGGAGTTTGGCGAGCGCGTATCAAAGGCCGCGGGGCTTAGCACGAACATAGAAATGGTGACGGTGCAGACAAAGCTTGGGGGCAACGGGCCGATTCTTTCCAACGCACTGCTGGAATACGGTGTGGAGCTGACCTATGCGGGGGTCTTGGGCAAGCCGGATATTCACCCGGTTTTTAAGCCGATGGTGGAGAAAGCAAAGGCCGTCTACAGCTTGGGCAACCCCGGTTATACCGACGCCGCCGAATTTGAGGACGGTAAAATAATGTTCGGCAAGCACTCCAGTTTGGCAGATGCCACATGGGAGGTGTTTAGAAATTGTTTGGGCGGTGCTGAGGCAATCGCCAAGCTAATCGCGGAGAGTCATCTCTTTGGCATGGAAAACTGGACGATGATGCCCCACATGAGCGACATTTGGCAGGGTTTAATCAACGAAGTGTTTCCTCTGATACCTAGTATCAAGTATCAGAGCAGCGCGAGCCGGGAAAATAGCGACATATCCGGCAAAGAGTTACTTCCGCTGGCCTTTTTCGACTTGGCCGACCCGGAAAAGCGCACAAAAGAAGACATCCTTCACGCGGTGAGGCTAATCAGCCGCTTCGAGGAGAAATTCCGCACAATTCTGGGGCTTAATGAAAAGGAAGTTTACGAAATCGCCGAGGTTTTGGGCATCGGAGTAAACAAAGCCGACTATCCCGAATGCCTAAAAAGTGCGGTAATGGCCGTTTACAAGATGCTGAACATTTACTGCCTGGTGGTTCATCCCGTGCGTAGCGCGTGTTGCGTTATCGGCGGAGAATACTTCTTTACAGACGGGCCATACTGCCAAAAGCCCAAGCTCACCACCGGCGCGGGCGACAATTTCAACGCGGGCTTCTGTCTTGGACAGGCCTTGGGTCTTGACCCGCTTTCCGCGCTGACGCTGGGCGTTTCTACGTCGGGCTTCTATGTGCGCAACGCAAAAAGCCCCACCTTCGAGCAAGTAATCGAATTCGCCCATGTTTGGGGGCAGAGCCCCCATTTATTGAAAGGAGATTGAAAATGGAGATTAAACAAAAAAAACGGCACGAAATCCCGTCAGAATTCAAATGGAATCTGGAAGACATTTTCACCACGCCGGCAGATTGGCACAAGGGCGTAAATTCTTTGCCGGGGAAAATCGCAGAAGTGGAGGCGTTCAAGGGCAAGCTGAAGGACGGCAAAGCCTTGCTGGACTGCCTCGAAACCCTTCACAAGGCGGAGAACATCCTGTCCAGGCTGTACGTCTACGCCAACATGAGGCTTCACGAGGACAGTAATGTTTCCGAGGCACAGGGCATGGCGGATGTGATGGAAAGTCAAGTTGCGAAATTCAGCACGGCGGCATCGTTCATCGAGCCGGAAATTTTGGAGCTGGACGAAAGCACCGTACAAAGCTTTATCAAAAACACGCCCGGCTTGGATTTATACGGCAGGTATCTGGAAAATATTCTGCGTAAAAAGGCACATATCCTCAGCGCGGAAATAGAGGGTATTTTGGCCGCCGCATCGGAAATGGGCGAGGGCGCAAGCAATGTCGTCAGTATGCTTGAGGACGCGGACATGAAATTCGGCAGTATCACCAACGAAAACGGCGACACTGTGGAGGTCACGGGGGGCCGGTTTATCTCTCTGATGGAATCCCCCGACCGACGTGTTCGCGTGGACACCTTTAATCTTTTCTATGACGGTTATTGGAAGTTGAAAAATACCTTCGCGGCCTTGCTTAACACCAGCGTAAAAAAGGATATATTCTTCTCCCGCACCCGGAAATATGCTACCGCACGGGACGCGGCGTTGTCGGTCAATAATATTCCGGCAGAGGTGTATGACAGTCTGGTTAAGACAATTCATGAGTTTTTGCCGGTGATGCATCGTTATATGACTTTGCGCAAAAAGGCCCTAAAATTGGACGAGCTTCATATGTACGACCTGTACACCCCTATCGTCGAGGAGGCCGACACGGTCATGCCCTATGACGAGGCCAAGAAAAAGCTGGTGGAGGGTCTTGCGCCACTGGGCAAGGATTATTTGAATGCAATGGCCAAGGGTATGGAAAGCGGCTGGCTTGACGTTTATGAAAACGAGGGCAAGCGCGGCGGCGCGTATTCCTGGGGGACATACGGCACACATCCGTATGTGCTGCTCAATTACGACAACAAGTTGGGGGATTTGTTCACTTTGGCCCACGAAATGGGGCATGCCATGCACAGCTACTACACATGGGAGACCCAGCCCCTTGTCTACGGCGATTATTCCATTTTCCTGGCGGAAGTGGCCTCCACCGTCAACGAAACCCTCTTAATGGAGCATATGTTAAAGACAACCGACGACGAAAAAATCCGCATGTACCTGCTGGGGGAATATATTGAGCAGTTCCGGGGGACGGTTTTCCGCCAGACAATGTTTGCCGAATTCGAGCATATTCTGCATACCATGGCCGAAAACGGCGAGCCTCTTATCTTGGATAGCATCAACAAGGTCTATCGCGAGCTGAATGAAAAATACTACGGCCCCGACATGGTGGTTGACGAAAAAATCGACCTTGAGTGGGCGCGGATTTCCCATTTCTACCGGGCATTCTATGTATATCAATACGCCACGGGATATTCTGCCGCCATTGCCTTCACGAAAAAAATACAAACCGAGGGCACCCCCGCCGTCAACGCATATATCGACTTCCTAAAGAGCGGCAGCAGCGATTATCCCATTAATGTGCTGAAAAAAGCCGGGGTAGACATGTCAACCCCAGAGCCCATCCGCGAGGCATTAAAGGTGTTTGAGAGCTTAGTCACTCAAATGGAGTCTGCTTATGCATAACTGCATTTTTTGTAAAATCAGCACGGGGGAGCTTTCTGCCCATGTGCTTCACGAGGACGAGCTCTTCCTGGCCATTTTAGACCGATTTCCCGCTACGCAGGGGCACACTCTGATTATCCCAAAGCGTCACGCGGAAAACATTTTCGGGCTGAGCGACGCAGAGGCCGCTGCCCTCATGCCGCTGGCAAAAAAAATAGCCGATAAAATTCAAGCCGAGCTGAGCCCCGCCGGCCTGAACCTGTTGCAAAACAACGGCAAAGCCGCAGGGCAGGTTATTTTTCATTTTCATCTGCATCTTATTCCGCGCTACGGAAACGACGACGTCACATTCCACCACCCCAGCAGGGAGGCATCCTTGCCCGAATTGGAGGAAATGACCGGCCGGCTAAAGCTGTAAAATTATTACATCACTAAATTTTCCGTATGATTGGAATACTACTCCAAAAAGGAGAGTGTTTCGATATGCGGAAAATTTTTATGTTTTTTCTTGCTGTGCTTATGGTATTGGGAGGTGCGGTAAACGCGCAGGGGTCGGTGCTGGAGGTAGCGGCCGTGGAAGCGGAAGTGCCGATTATCATGTATCATTTGATAACCGAGAAGCCAAAATACATCGGCAAATACGGTATTACCCCGGCGGATTTTGAGGCAGATTTGGTATATCTGAAGGAAAACGGCTATACCACAATTTTTATGCGTGACCTGGTAGACTTTGTGGAGCGCGGTGTACAGCTTCCCGAAAAGCCGATTATGCTTACCATTGACGACGGGAATTCCAGCGACTACAACTATGTTTTGCCGCTTTTGCGGAAGTATGATTCCAAGGCTGTGCTGGGGGTCATAGGCTCGGCAGCGGATAAATATACCGACATGTCGGAGACAAATCCCGCTTCAAAGTTTCCCAAGGCATCAAAGTTTCCTAATTTGACATGGCCTCAGGTGCGGGAGCTTCACGAATCGGGACTGGCGGAAATTCAAAGTCACAGCTACGACCTTCATGGCAAAAACGGGGCCGGCCGGAAAAACGGCGAATCCGCAGAGGCGTATCATACGCGGCTGCTGGGGGATTTACAAAAGTTCCAAAAAAGCTGTCTGGAGCATCTGGGATACGAGCCCACGGCCTTTATTTATCCGCTGGGTGTTCTCAGTGACGGCTCCCGGGAGGTTCTTTTGGAGCTGGGCATGGCCGGAAGCTTCTCCTGTCAGGAGGGCCTGAATATTATCCGCGTGGGCGAACCCAGCGGCCTCTTTCGTCTGAACCGGGTGAACCGGCCCAGCAAACGCAACGTCGCCGAGATTCTCGGAAAGCTGAAGACCGTCTGATTTCTGCTTTTTTGCAGATGCGCGTGCGGGCTTGTGTGGTTGCCCGCCCGCGCCGCTATATTTAATAGAAAGTAGACAGTAAAATAATCACGGCAAAGAATTTTGAGGTAAAAATTACCTGTTAATAATTTTAAGGATTTCCTGACAGTCCAGAACTGCGAGTCATAATAATGCTTCGGTATCAATTAGGCCGGAAAATGTTGTAGGTTATGCTGCATCAATAAATGAATATGCTCCGACAATAGCAAACTGGAGAAGCTCGACATGGACGTATGCATTAGAATCCTTTCCATTTGGCCAAGAAATAGTGATATATGAATGGGGCGGAGGGGATTCGCCCAAAATGCTTTGACTTTAATCCAAAAATAAACTAACTGAGGGATGCTTGCCAATGATAAACGCCTACATTACCAGCTTAGGCAAAGCCAGTATTTAATTACCTATAATTGTGTACACTTGCCATGCAAGCCAGCGCAACCACCCCACGCTGTCAATCGGGCAAACAAAAAACCAGCCCAGCCATTTTCGGCTCAACTGGTCTTTTCTGTGTGCCTGTTCAGTTTATAACTTACCCGACACTACATCCCCCTAATAATGGTAAATTTTAGGGTTTTGTTTAATATTGTTAAAATGGAGATAAGGGGATTCGAACCCCTGACCTCTTGAATGCCATTCAAGCGCGCTCCCAACTGCGCCATATCCCCGGATGAAGCAATTCTATATGAAGCAGAACCGCCAACCACGGGAGATAATATAGCATATCCCAAAAAGGAGCGCAAGGGGGTTTTTGAAAGGGAGCGGTTGAAGTGTTGTGGGTGGCGTATGATACCGAGAAGAATTTTTAATCTTTCGGAGGCGAGGAGTTGGCCGAAGTCGCGCCTTTTAGCACGTTGATTAAATCTACGCCGGTTAGGGCTTCGACTGTTTCGGGGAGTTGGGCGATTATATCGGTAACGTAGCCGGCTACTTTGGAGGCACCGGTGGCCTTGGAGCTGCCGCCTTGGTCTATGACCACGATTTTTTCTGTGCGGGAAAGAGGGTCGGCTATGTTTTTGGCGATTTCGGGCAGACGTTCGATTAGCATTTGGATAACGGCTGCATCGTTGTACTGCTTGAAAGCCTCGGCCTTTTTCATCATGGCTTCGGCCTCGGCAAGGCCCTTGGCCTGAATGGCTTCCGCCTCGGCCTGCCCTTGCAAACGAACGGCTTCGGCGCGGGCTTGGCCGTCAAGTCTTATAGCAGTTGCCTCGGCTTGAGCGTTGGCTTCGTGTTCGTATTTTCTGGCCTCGGCTTGACGTTCCTGACGGTATCTTTCGGCGTCGGCCTGCTTGTTTACGGTGGCCTCCAGTTCCTTTTCCCTGCGCAAAGCTTCTTGAGCGGCCAACTCGGTTTCTCGCTGGCGGCGGAGGAGTTCTACTTGAAGTTCGGTTTCGGTGACTTCCTTTTTAACCTTGTTTTCCTCGATTTGATAGGCGTTGTCCGCCACGGCTTTTGCGGATTCTTGCTCGCGGCGGTAGGCCTGAATTTTCAACTCTTTTTCCTTTGTGGCTTCGGCGACTTGGGTTTCGGCCAGAAGCTTGGCCTCAGAGCCCAAGCGGGTGGCTTCCGCAGTGCGCACAACAGTTTCCCGTTCCGCGTCGGCCTCGGCTATTTTTGCGTCGCGCTTGACCTCGGAAATCCGCTTGCGGCCAAGGGCCACGAGATATCCGTTTGTATCGTCTATGGACATTACGGTAAAGGCCTTGATTTCCAGCCCCATTTCCGCCAAGGAAATGGCCGCGTTTTCCTGAACCTCGCTGGAGAATTTATCCTTGTCCTGATAAATTTCCTCCACGGTCATTTTGGCGATGATTTCGCGGAGCTTACCCACCAGCACATAGCTGGACTGGGTAGCGATTTCTGCCGAGGTCTTATCCGTTGCGCCCCGGAAGAACTGCTCCACGGCGGAGTAAATCGACTCTTTGTCGGATTTTACCTTCACAACGGCCACGCTTTTTACCGTAACGGGCACGCCTTGGCTGGAAATGGCGTTGTCGATATCCAGCGGAATCTTGATGTTTTCAAGCGAAATCACGTCATAACGCTCGAAAAGCGGGATTACAAGCCCGCCCCCGCCGGAAATGATTCGCTTGCGCAGACCAGTTACCACGGCGGCTTTGTTCTGTGGAATCCGCTTCCAAAGCATAACCATCAGGAAAATCGCGCCAAACACCGCCGCCAAAATCACCACAATTAAAATGTAGTCCTGTAGCATTTAAATTCCTCCTCGCACGAAATAAGTATTTTTTTCAATATAGATTATTTCCACCTTGTCGCCGCGTTTGATTTCATTTCCGTCCTCGCTTCTGGCGGGGCTTGTTACGACGGAGCCGCTGATGTTGTAGCGGATTTTCCCGTATCCGCCCTGGGGGATGCGCGAAATAACTTCCGCCTGCGCGCCGATGGTTGCCTGTTTATCAAAGGAAGATGTATTCTGCGCCCGGTGTAGCGGAATGATTACAAATCGGTTGACTAACGCCGCCGCCACCAACCCGCCTGTCACGCTGACGGCCATCACAATCCCCGCGCCGCCCGGCGCGTCAAATCGTGGCGTCAGCATCAGGCCCAGCCCACCTGTCACCGTCAAAAATATTGCAATCAGTGTAGGCCGCAAAAACGAAAAGCCAATCCCTTCAACTTCCCACAGCGCACCTATACACAGCGACAAGGCAATAAAGCCCAAGCCGACTCCAAAAGGTACAACATACATTTCATCACCCCTTCTATTGCTCGTTTTGAATTATCCTATTGCTTGCGTCTAAGAAAATATACGTTTAAAATAGCAAAAATGTATGAGAAATGCAAGTAATAACCGGTGTATGATAACGCGAGTCTAATTTGGGGAGGGCGGCGGTTGGGGGTGGGCGTTACCATAACCGCGCTGGAAATGGCCGAGTTGAAAAATCTGATTAATGATTTGGACATATTTAATACATGATTGCCGAATGGAGTGGCCGAATTGCGCGATAAATTTCAAGTCCTCGTTGATAAGCACGAGGCTGTTATTGAGCAAAAAAACAGGGTTTTTAATACGCTAGGTTATGTACGGCTGGTTTTGCTGGTGGCTATGATTTTTCTGGGGATTTTTATGTTTACGATGGGGTTTCCGGTGGGATTGATTGGCGCGTTTGTTGGCACGGCTTTTGCTTCAGGCATACTATGGTTTATTCACAGCGAAATGCACAGCAAACTCAATTTCCACAAGGGAATCGTGAAAATTTGCAATCGCCAGCTGGCCAGAATTTCCGGTGAGTGGACAAATTTTACGGACAATGGCGGGACGCTGGCTGACGCCGCGCATTTTTATGCGCGGGATTTGGACATTGTTGGGCCAAAGTCGCTGTTTCAGCTGTTGAATACGACACACACATGGTTTGGCCGCAAGGCTTTCTCACGGGATTTGCTTGCGCCGCCGCATAATGCAGAAGAAATTAAAAAACGGCAAGCCGCAATTGAAGAACTAAGCGGCGACGTGGAATTTACAAGCCAGATGCAGTACCATCTGTCACAAATTGGCGTAAATGCCCTTGATGAGAAACTACAAAAGCAGCTCTCGAACGCCAGCATATTTTTTCACAATACGGCGGCGAAATTCCTTCTTACGTATATGCCCGTGCCGACGATTTTGTTAATTGCGGCGGGTGTGATTTTTGCGATACAGCCGCTATGGACGGCGGGTGCGATGCTGATTGCAGCACAGATGCTTGTGTGGGGCGTCAGTTGGCGGCACATAGCAGGGTATTTTGGGTTGATGGGCAATATGCCATACAAATTGGGCAAATACGCCGCGGCAATCAATGCCATCACAGCGCGAAAATTCTCCTGCGAGAAATTGCTGGAAATACAGGCCCAACTGAATGAAGCTTCGGCCGCCGTCAACGAACTCGAAAAAATCGGCGACCGCATCGACATAAAACACAATGCATTGCTGTATCTCGCGCTCAATGCGGTTCTGCTGTGGGACTTTCACTGTGCGTTTCTGCTGGAAAATTGGAAAAAGAAGCACGCCGCCCAAACGGACAAATGGTTCACCGCGATTGCGGAATTCGAGAGTTTGCAAAGCTTTTCCCATTTGCCGAATGTATGTACACACACCTGTTTGCCGGAAATTCAGGCAAAAAAACCCTTGTACCAAATCATCGACGCAACCGGCATCGGACATCCCCTGATTCTAAACGAAAGCCGCGTCAATAATGATTTAAGCTTCAACAACAATATTTTTATCATCAGCGGCTCTAACATGTCGGGCAAAACCACTTTTATGCGAACGGTAGGCATTAATTTGATTCTGGCCCGGGCGGGAAGCTTTGTATGCGCGGAAAAAATGACCTGCGCACCCTTCGATGTAGTGACATCTATGCGAATTTCCGACGATTTGAACGAGGGCATTTCCACTTTCTATGCCGAGCTTAAACGAATAAAACTCATAATTGACGCCGCAAGCGAAAACCCAAATATGCTATTCCTCATCGACGAAATTTTTAAGGGAACAAATTCCATAGACCGCCTTGCCGGGGCGGAGGCGGTAATTTCCCGCCTAAACGAAATGGGCTGTGCCGGAATGCTCTCCACCCACGACCTGGAGCTCTGCCGTCTAGCCGGCACCGGCGTCTCAAGAATCCAAAACCACAGCTTTTCCGAGTTCTATCAAAATAACGGCATCCATTTCGACTACAAAATAAAACCGGGGCAATCCCAAACAACCAACGCAAAATATCTCATGCAAATGGTGGGGCTAACGTGCGCATCTGCGCAACAAGAGGATTTTTCATTTTTCTGATAGCGTCAAACTTCATAATGGTAGCAACTGTCTTATTGATTGAAAACGGTAAATATAATCCCTCTCTCATCTTGGCATATTCGATTGCCAAAGTATTCAATGTAGCAATTGAAGATATTTTTGAAATTATTGATGAAGAAGAAAGGGTGTAATAAAAATGCAAGGCTGGATGCTCATTATATTGATAATGCTTTCGTGCAGAATCGTTGGTATTGTTTTGCGCAGATTCAAGGCGGGGGGCATTATTTTAGTGCTTTTAAGTAAGCTGATGTGGTTATTTCTATTAGGGATTTTAGGCTCACTAATTGGAAATGATGCATTAGCGTTATTTCATTACTTTTTTCTTCTTATCTTTTTAAGTACGCCGCTGTCTGTGTTTATTCAATCTTTATATCAGCTTGTGGGGGACACATACGTCAAGATTTCGCATAAAAACAAGCTACCCGCTATGGAAACGTATGTGCAAAAAGGTAGTTACATCTTGCCGTTTACTGGAAAATGGACTGTCTTTAATGGTGGCGTTAATGATAATTTGCTTCATGGAGGCTCGGTGTCACAGAAATATGCTTATGATTTCATCATTGCCAATGATGAAGGAAAATCTTTTGAGGGTAATGGGCGTTCTGTGCAAAATTATTTTTGCTACGGCAAGGAAGTGATAGCCCCTGCTGACGGCACGGTTGTAAAAGTGCGAAGAAAATCTAAAGACACTTTTGTTGATGGAGTGGCTGCCTATTGCGATTCGCTCGACCTTCGGGGAAATTATATTGTAATCAAACACCACGATAAGGAATACAGCCTTATTGCTCACCTTGCGCCAAACAGTATTAAAGTGAATGTTGGAGATAGCGTGAAGCAGAGCGAAAGAATTGCCATATGCGGCAACACAGGCAACACTTCTGAACCACATATTCATTTCCAGTTGCAAACAGGAAAAAGTTTTTTCCTATCAGCAGGACTTCCGATTGCATTTACCGATGTAGTGGCACAAGACAAGGAAAATTACAGTTTGATGGATAAACGCCCATGTGCCGATAATCTAAAAGTAGTAGGCAACAATAGCTATATCGGCAGAGGGCTCGAGGTTGAAAACACGGTAAAATTAACGCTCTACACATCAATATAAAAGGGTTGGGGATTCCGTGAGAGACTTGCGGAGGCGGCCGTAGCCTTAAGCGAACGGAACCACAAGCCCCGCACCGCCGGCCCCTCAGGCCCAAAGTAAATGCTGCTGCCCTGAAAATCAACCACCAAATTTGCAACAATCAGATTATTCCTGTATACTACGACACATTGAATATGTGAAAGAGGTAATGGTCCGAATGGATCCACTGGTGTTAAATTTAATATCAATTGCGGCGTTGGTTCTGCTGCTGTGTATGGGGACGTATTTCAGCGCGGCGGAAATGGCCTTTTCGTCCCTTAACCGCGCGCGAATTAAAAATCTGGCTGAAAATGACATCGAAAAAGGCAAGCGGGCAAAGCTGGTTATGAATCTCTATGAGAACCGCTTCGACGAGGTTATTTCCACCTTGCTGATTTTGAATAACATCGTGGCCATTACGTCGGCGACGGTGTCCGTGGCGTTGTTTATCCGGCTGATTGGGGATTTGGGTTACATTGTTTCAACGGTTTTGATAAGCGCGATAGTTATTGTTTGCACAGATATTTTTCCCAAGAGCCTAAGCAAGGAGCAGCCGGAGAAAGTCGCTATGATGTGCGCGCCGTTTTTGAGCTTTCTGATGGCTCTGTGCCGGCCGCTGACTTTGGGTGTTATTAAAATGAAGAACCGCTTAGGTTCGAATTTTTTTGCCAATTCCGAGGAAAACGAAACCGAGCAGCAGAATATGCTTGGCCAAGAGATTTTATTTATGGTGGAGGAAGCCGAAAAAGACGGGGCGATTAACGAAGACGATTCTTTGCTGATTACCAACGCCATCGAATTTAACGATGTGCTGGCTTGGGATATTCTCACCCCCCGGGTGAATATCGTAAGTATTCCCATGGGCGCAACCGTGGAGGAAATTGCCGAGCTGTTTCTCGAAAGCGGATACTCCCGAATGCCCGTCTATGAAGACTCGCTGGACACGATTCGCGGCATTGTGCATATCCGTGACTTTTTAAAATGTATGGCTTCCGGTGCCGGGGAAAATCCCGTCACTTTGGAGGATATTATTACACCGGCGGTTTTCACAGTAACAAGTGCGCGGGTGACGGATGTTCTCACCGTTTTGAAAAAAGAAAAAAGTCACATGGCCATCGTTGCCGACGAATACGGCGGCACGGAGGGTCTTGTGACCATGGAAGACATTTTGGAGCAGCTCGTCGGTGATATCTGGGATGAAAACGACGAAATAATCGAGGAATTTCTGACCATGGGCGGCAACAGACATAAAATCCTGTGCACCGCCGCCGTTAATAAAATGTTCGAATACTTCGACATGGAGGCCGAGTCCGAATCCAATACCGTCAGCGGCTGGATTACCGACATGTTCCGTCATCTACCAGAAGTCGGAGAAAGCTTTACCTTCGAAAAGCTGACCGTCACAGTCACCAAAATCGACGGCCCCCGCGTGGAAGAATGCGAGGTGGAGGTCGCCGAGAAGGAAGAGAAATCACAGGAAGAATTGGTTGACCTATAAAGAGGGAAGTGTGAAACTATTTCATGTAAGCGAAGAGCCGGATATTTCAATATTTGAGCCGAGAAAGCCACTGCGTGACGACTTGGATAAGAGCAAAGGTCTGGTGTGGGCGATAAACGAATGTTGCCTGCCGAATTTTCTGACTCCAAGAGACTGCCCGCGAGTGACATACCATGCAGCAAAGCATTCCACTTCAGAGGATATCACGAAATTCTTTTCTTCATCTTCGCGGCATTGCGTGTCGATTGAATACGCTTGGTTTGAGAGAATGGCCAAGACGCGCTTGTTTGTGTACGAGTTTGATTCGGCTAATTTTTATCTGCAAGACCAAATCGCGGGCTTCTATGTAAGCGAGTGCGTGGAAATGCCCGTTTCTGTCGCAAAAATTGACGATTTGTTTTCCGCGCTTTTTGAAAGATGTGTGGAGATTAGGATTTTGGATAATTTGTGGCCGCTGGGCAACGCGGTGCAAAAATCCACGTTGAATTGGTCGCTGTGCAGAATGAGAAACGCCGCGACAAGAGTTTAGGGCGAGGATTACAAAAACCCGCCGTCCAGCGGGATGACCTGGCCGGTAAGGTATGCGGCCTTTTCCGAGGCCAGAAAAACAGCCAAATCGCCCGCTTCTTGCGGGAGTCCGAAACGCCCCAGCGGAATGCTTTCCGCAAAGGCGTTTTTTTCGTCCTTGGAGAGGCGGTCGTTCATGCGGGTTTCGAACGCGCCGCAGGCTATGGCGTTTACGCAGATTCCGGAGGGGGCAAGCTCTTTCGCGAGGGACTTAGTCAGGCCGACGACCCCGGCCTTGGCGGCGGAATATACCGTCTCGCATGATGCGCCGGTGATTCCCCAAATGGATGTGATATTGATGATAGTTCCGGTTTTCGCGCTCACCATGTTCGGAATTGCCCGGTGGGAGGCGTTTAGGGCCGTGTGCAAATTGGCGGCGAGAATCCCGTGAATTTCGGGCGGGGACATATCCGTGAACAGCCCAAAATGTGCCGCTCCGGCGTTGTTAATAAGCACCTGAACCGCACCGAATTCCGCCTCCACTTGGGCAAACAGCCTCTCGCTGCTTTCGTAGTCGGCGAGGTCGGCGAGGATGCCTGTTATCTTGGGATTGGCCGGAAATGCCTCCCGCAGCTCATTCACGGCACGCTCCAATTGTGCAGCGTCCTCGCGGGCGTTCAGTACAATGGAGTCCCCCTGCGCGGCAAAGGCTTTGGCGATTCCCAGGCCAATTCCCCGAGACGAGCCGGAGACCAAAACAACGCGGCTAGTCATATAAAATCTCTCCTTAAAAAGAGGCTACCTTGCGTCAACAAGATAGCCCTTTGAATTAAATTTGATTTTTGACCTAGAATTTCCTCTTTCTTGCGGCTTCGGATTTTTTCTTCCGCTTGACGCTGGGTTTATCGTAGTGTTCGCGTTTGCGAATTTCACCCATGATTCCCGCTTTTGCGCAATTACGTTTGAAACGCCGAAGCGCACTGTCCAGGGTCTCATTATCTTTTATAACTACCTCTGACATTGGACTTCCCTCCCTCCGGCCTGCGCGTGTGATGTTCGGCCATAATACACTACTTATCGGGAGGCGTCAAGGCGTGAAAAGACGTTTGCAATATTATGAAATGAACACGGCTCGGCTTTCGCTGTCCCATTCGACGGAATAATCTTGTAATAAATGTAACGGTTCCGTCGTCGTTGACCCATGAATTAAGCGGCTCCAGCGTGTTTTCGGCGGTAACGCGCCGGGGGTTGCATTGCTTATTGCATCCCGTAGCTTGAACATATTATTGACCTCAACCTCGTAGCCGTTGGCAGCCGCGATGGCCAGCATCATGAATCTTTTAGTTTGCCCTATTTTTTAGCCAAGATAAGTTGCGGCGGTCAACGGCATATAGTGAAATACACCCTGTTTTGAAAGGTGTTAATTATGAAGCAGCTGAATATATATACATCGAAATATGAGAACGAGCTGCGTGACTTCGCAGCGAAAGAGGCGGCGGCGGGGACGATTGCGATAAAGCACAGCCGAACCTGCGAGAAGAGGCGGCTATTTGAGCTGTGCTGCGTGTGTTTGAACTATAAGACCTTGCCGGAATCGTTGACGGCTCTGCTGATGGATATTGCGGAGGAGGAAAACCCGGTATACCGGCATTCGCCGAGGCTGCGAGAAATGGCGCAAAGCGTTCGCAGCTCACTGGTTCACAAGCAGGAAGTGAAACAAATGCGAGCCTTTTTGGCGGAGAACAAAGCCCTTCACTTGGAGGGTTACGCTACCTTCCGCCTAAGCGAGTACCGCGAGAAGCTGGACATGATGATATACACCCTTGTGAAGAAAATAAAATTTAGCAAAGAGGACTAGAATTATATGGAAATATATGGTATAGTAAAAATATGGATATTATCAAACAACTGCTGGCAATAGAAAGCGAAGCCCAGGAGGCAATGAAAACCATGGCAACAGAAATGTCACGCCTGACGCAAAAAGCGGGAACAGGCCTGGCCGAAAAAGTAGCTCAAATAGAGCGTGACGGCGCGGAGGCGGTTCGTAAACTGGAGCGCGATACCGCCGCTGAAACCACCGCCAGAATCGCTGCAATTCAAGAAGAATACCGTCACAAATGGGAAAGCTTTGAAAGGGAATTTCAAGTGGGTAAAAAAAACCTCCGCTCAAAAATAGTCCGAGAAGTCCTTGGACAAAACCCATGATATTTGAGAGTAGTATGAACTACACCGCCGCGAAAACAAAAGCCCTATCAATGTCCGCAAAGCTTCTCACCTCCCGCGATTACGAGGAGCTTTGCCACGCCTCGTCAACCGACGCTCTGAGCCTCGGAGAGCGGACAAGCCTTTTGGAGGAAAACGACCGCATTTCTTCCTATATATATGCAAAGCCCGTCCGGGATTTTGTAAAAACCATGGCCCTTTGCCTGAAAACCAACACACCAAACCTCAACACAGAGGCCGCGGCAATCAACCACTGGTCATACGTCCTGTGGCGCAAGCTTGGCGCGGTGGACAAGCCCAGCCGCTCTTCCCTGCGGCGTGTACTTGGCACGGAAATGGATTTGAGAAACATCCTGTGGATTTACCGCCTCAAGCAATTTCACAAAATAGAAGGCAGTGCGGCTGTCGGGCATCTGTTGCCCGCGGGCTACCGCCTGACCCGCGTAACAGAGCTGGTAGAGTGCAAAGACGCTCCCGCCCTCGTCGAAGCTTTGGCAAAAAGCCCCTACGGTGAAATTTTCTCAAACCCGGCGGACTTCCGTTTGGGCGAACAAGCCTTAGCCAAAGCAGTGCGGGCACAGTTCCGCGCAGAAAGCTTCCGTCAAAACGCTGCCTGCATTTGTAAATTCCTATACGAAAAGCACCTCGAAATACGAAACATCCGCACAATCACAGAGGGTATTAAATTCGGCTTCCCCCCCGAGCAAATCCTTGCACGGATATGCTAACCCACAAAATCTACTGCAAAGGAGCATCCACATGGTAGCCAAGATGAAATACATAAGTATAACCGGGCACATAGGCAGCATGAACCATGTGGTGAGCAGGTATTTGTCGAGGTACGATATTCAGCTGGAGCAGGCGTCAAGCGAGCTTATGAAGCCGTTTACGACGCTTAATCCGTATGCGCAAACCCTTCGGAAAGCGGAGATGTTTGCTGGGATGGTTGACGGGCCGCCGGCGATTTATGTTCCGATGACAGCGGCGGCAGCGGTTAATCTGGTGGAGGAAGCGGCGGCGGCGTATGAGCGGCGGGACGAGCGGCTTAAGGAAGCGGAGGTCAGATTGTTTGAGGTCAGAAAGCAGATTGAGGTTCTGCGGAATTTCACATCCTTGGACATGGAGCTATCAAACAATTTGGAATTCATCCACTGTCGGCTTGGGCGGCTTACTGCGGCGCAGTTCCGGCGGTACGAGAGATTTCTGCAAGACGACGAAAAAATTTTGTTCATCCCGGCAAAGCGCGAAAAGGACTTCGTCCACGGAGCGTATTTCACGCCCGTCAGTCACAGGGACGAAGCGGACGCGGCGTTTGCGTCCTTGGAATTTCTGCCGGCGGACCTGCCGGCCAAAACCGCGAAAACCCCGGCCGCTTTACTCCACCATCTGCGGCTGGAGGTTTTGCAAACGGAAAAGGACATCACCGAGCTTACCCACAATACACTCGGGGGGGTCTGCGGGAAAGAGAAGCTGGCCATTGCCTGTGCGAAAGTGAAAAATTTATACGCAGCCTTCGACGTAAAAAAATACGCCGCAATCAGCCGCGGGCGGCGGGTGTTTACCTTTTCCGGATGGATGAGCCAAAACGATGCGGATTCACTTGCGTCTGAAATCTCCGGCGACGATTTGGCGTTGTTTACATGTTATGGCAAGGATAGCGAAAGCGGCGAGGCCGACCAAAGCCGCCCACCGACTCTGCTGAAAAATTTGCCGATTATCAGACAGTTTGAATTCTTCACCCGCCTGTACGGCCTGCCTGATTATGGTGAAATCGACCCCACGCCTCTTTTGGCTGTTACCTACACATTGTTGTTTGGCCTGATGTTCGGGGATATAGGCCATGGGATGGTGCTCGCGCTTTTGGGAATTCTTGTGCAACGCCGCTGGCATCCGGACCTTGGCGGCATAATGACCGTCGTGGGAGCTTCGGCGGCGTTTTTTGGTGTACTTTACGGAAGCATCTTCGGTTTTGAATTCCGTCCCCTATGGATGCGGCCTCAGGCTGACATTATGAGCACCATTGTATTCGCCGCCGCCCTTGGCGCGGGGCTGATTACTCTGTCCATGCTGCTTAATATGTACAACGCTTTCCGGCGCGGGCGAATCGGCGAGCTGCTTTTTAGCGCGAACGGTGTTGCCGGGCTTATGTTTTACGGCGCGGCACTGTGGATTCTGGTGCGCGTTTTGGTGCAGGGCCACCCGCTTACACTGCCGGTAGTGTTGCTGGCGGTATTGCCGCTGATTTTTGTTTCCTTTAAGCACCCACTGGAAAATCTGCTCGCCGGGCACAGAATCCGCCCAAAGGAAAGCATTGGTCAATTCATTTTCAACACCATCATTGAAACCTTTGAAACCTTGCTTACCTACGCCACAAACACGATATCCTTCGTGAGGGTGGGCGCGTTCGCCGTCAGCCACGCCGGCATGATGCACGTTGTTCTGCAATTATCGCGGGGGGCGGCGGGCGCGCAGAATATACTGATATTAGTGTTTGGGAATGTTCTAGTAATGGGAATCGAGGGGCTACTGGTGGGTATTCAGGTGCTGAGACTGGATTTTTATGAGATTTTCAGCCGGTTTTACAAGGGCGGCGGCCGGGCGTTTGAGGAAACCTACAGCAAGCGTTAATTCAAATTAGAAGGGGTAGGAGAAATGTTAATTTTAATCGGGATGTTTTTGACTGCAATTGTTGCGCCGATGGGATTTTATTATATCGGAAGCAAACGGGCCCACGCACAGGGACAAAACAACGGGCATAAAAATATAAGACGTGGGAAGCTGGCGTTGGTTTTAAACCTTGGGGCCTTTACGCTGGTGTTTTTACTGGCGACGGTTCTCATTTTCACGGGGCGGGTTCATGCGGCGGAGCCTGCGGCGGTGGCTTCTGACCTGGCCTTGGCGGCGGCGTTTATCGGCGCGGGGCTGGTTACGGGGCTTGGCGCGATTGGCACGGGCATTGCGGTAAGCTCTGCAACGGCGGCGGCAATCGGCGCGATAAGCGAGAACGAAAACAATTTTGGAAAGTCCATGATTTTTGTGGCCATGGCCGAGGGCATTGCGATTTATGGCCTGCTGATTTCATTTATGATTCTTGGGCGGGTGTAGATGAATACAGAAAAAAAATTGCAATATTTCACTGAGGCAATCGCCCGCGAGGTGGAAGCGAGGCAAAGGCGGGCGAGGCATCAAGCGGCCAATGATTTAAGCGAGGAAACGGCCTCCGCGTTGGAGTCCGCCGAAAGCCGTGCCCATTTTCAATTGGAGGCCACGCGGCGCAAGTTATTACGGGAGGCAAATAAAAAAATCGCCGCTGCCACAACCGGGGCGCGGGCGAATTTTGCTGCGAAGCGGAAATCCCTGTTTGAGCGGCTGACCGCCGAGGCCGCCGAAGAACTGGAAAGCTTTACGCGCTCTCCGGAGTACGAGGATTATTTAATAAAATCAATTGCACAAGCACAGGAGGAGCGGGGCTTTGCCGACGGGGCTTTGCTAAAGCTACACCCGCGGGACATGCATTTTGCTGAAAAAATCCGTCAAACCACGGGGCTGAATGCCACAGAGGGCGATGAGAATTACATAGGCGGGTTCGTGCTGGAGTCCGCCGCTTCCCGTGCGGATTACACCTTCAAGACCCGCTTGCTTGACCTAACGTCCACCGTCATATTCTTCTAAAATTATCTAAGGTTTGTCCAAACCATCTATTTTCAACTGAAAACGCTATATACCCGGAGGTGTTCCCAAAATGGCGGTAATATACGGAATTAACGGCCCGGTGCTGAAGGTTAGCGGCAGGGGCTTTGCCGTTGCGGAAATGGTGACAATCAACGGAAAACCCGGAGAGGTAATTGCCATAAGCCCTTCTGGGGCTACGATTCAGGTGTACGAGAGCACGGCGGGGCTGCGGCCGGGCGTGGAAGTGGTGGGCACGGGGCGTCCGATGTCTGTGACGATGAGGCCGGGAATTATGGGGCAAATTTTCGACGGAATAATGCGGCCGCTGAAAGACCCCGAAGCGGAAAACTTTACCTATTCCGTGCGTGTCCTCGTTGAAGAGGGCCAGGCCCTGCGCGAGGGTGAAATTTTCGCCGAGGCGGCGGAGACCCCCCTCATTACATACAAAGCCACCGTCCCGACGGGGCTTTCCGGCATGGTGATTAACCGCGCCCCCGACGGAGAGTACAGAGTGGACGACACAATAATAACATTGTCGATGTCGCAGAGGCTTCCAGGGCAAACCGAAAGTGACGAGGCCGAAAGCCCACAAATATCTCTCACATTGTCTCAAACCTGGCCGATTCGGGTGCCGCGTCCCGTGGCCAAACGCTATCCCCCCGACACGCCGCTGATAACCGGCCAGCGAATCATAGACAGCCTCTTTCCCATTGCCAAGGGCGGGGCCTGCGCCATCCCGGGCGGATTCGGTACAGGAAAGACCATGACCCAGCACCAACTGGCAAAATGGTGCGATGCGGACATAATCGTGTACATAGGCTGCGGCGAGCGCGGCAACGAAATGACAGAAGTATTAGAGGATTTTGGCAAACTGAAAGACCCCAAGAGCGGCCAGCCTTTACTTGCCCGCACAGTGCTGATTGCCAACACCTCCGACATGCCGGTTGCGGCGCGGGAGGCGGGCATTTACACTGGCATCACTTTGGCGGAATTTTATCGCGACATGGGCTATCATGTCGCATTGATGGCGGATTCAACTTCCCGGTGGGCGGAAGCTTTGCGAGAGCTCTCCAGCCGCCTGGAAGAAATCCCCGCCGAGGAGGGTTATCCGGCATACCTGGCCACCCGACTGGCCGCCTTTTATGGTCGTGCAGGTTATGTAAAAAATCTAAATGGCACATCCGGCTCAATCACGATTATCGGTGCGGTGTCGCCCCAGGGCGCGGATTTCTCCGAGCCCGTCACTTTGCACACAAAACGCTTCACCCGATGCTATTGGGCACTGGACCGGCGTCTGGCCTATGCCCGTCATTTCCCCGCCATCGACTGGATGACCAGCTACAGCGGCTATGCCCCCGACCTTGAAGAATGGTATGTTGAGAACATATCCCCAAAGTTCCCGGAATATCGCAGACAAATCCTAAAAATTCTGCAAGAAGAGAACGCTCTGCAAGAAATCGTAAAGCTAATCGGCTCCGACGCCCTCTCCGACGCCCAACGTCTTACCATGTCCATCGCAAGGGTAATCCGCCAGGGCTTCGCACAACAGAACGCTTATCATCCCATCGACACCTACACCCCCCCGGCAAGGCAATTCGAAATGATGGAAATTATTCTTAACCTCTACGAAACCTTACAAGGCCAGCTGGCTCAAGGCATCGCCATCCCTGAAAATCACCCCGCTTTCGAAGAAATTATTAATATGAAATATAATAGACTTCTTGCGCAACTGTAATTAGCATTTGATTTGTTGGCAAAACTGAATCATAATATTAGTGAGTAATCTTATCTGTAGATTTCTCGCCTGTGCCCCACTTTCAGAACCCAGATAGTAAAGATGTTATCTTGAATATCCGCGATTAAGCGATAATCACCTATTTGATACCGCCAGAAGCCTACTAAGCGACCTTTTAAGGGCTTCCCATATTCTCTTGGGTTAGCTGTACCCTCTAAATATTCAGCGATATAGTTATCTATCTGCCGTTTTGCAAAAGCGTCTAGTTTGCGGTATTGTCTTGCCGCCGCACCTGCAAACTGAACTGAATACGTCATTATTTCATCTCCTTACGCAGTTCAGCCCAACTAATATTTGGCTCGTTGCTATTTAATACCGCTCTGACGTCCTTTTCATCTTCAATGCTTTCTATTTCTTCACGTATTAAGTCCATGATAAATCCGGTTATGGTCTTGCCTTGACCTTTCGCATACTCCTGTATCTGCTCATGCTCATGCTCATACAGTTTGAAAACAAGTTGTTTATCTTTGACCATGATGAAATCCCCTTTCGATAAGATGTATGTATTATATACCTATATATATTTTTTACAAAACATTGTGGATGGTCTTATTGGCCATAGCAACAACGTTAGCCTTGCCACATCGAATGTGGTATCGTGCGCAAAACTTATATTAGGCACGGTGAGGTAGTATTTCATGGATAGCGTAAAGATAAGGCAACCTATTAGTATCACAATTTATTTGGTGCTAATTATATTGATACTGGTGTTTGGCTTTATTTTATTTATTGACGCTTTTCAAACGGTCAACTTGGCGATTACTATTAGTTTTTGGGTATGCTTCCTCGCACCGCTGGCGGCTGCGGGGCTGTATGCATTACTGCTTATGAAGTATTATTCGCTTGGTTTTGAAGGAGAAACTATAGACACCGAACCTAAGCCGGCATTTGTGTGGGTAGTGATTATTTTTGTTCTCAGCAGCATTGCAATGATGTGGTATGCCTATCCGGGTTGGCGAAATTTGGGCGGGCAATGGAGCAACCGCTGGTATCTACTGTTATTTGGCGGGATTGGAATGCTTGTCGCTATTGTGTTCATACGCGAGCAGTGGTTCAACAAATTTCGCAAGCTGATTAACGCTGTATGCTGCGGCATAATCATTGCATTTTTCCTCTTTGGCACATTTCTAAGTGCAAATAGGGTGCTGGATACGTCAGATGTAGTTATAACACAGCACACAATTGTACGTGCTGAAAGACCAAGTGCCAGTTCAAACAGGGTTTTTGTCACTATTGCAGATGATGCAGGAAATCAAACAAGATTGATGACGACATCCACGGTTTTTCACCATTCCAGGGATAATATAGGTGGCGTAATTTATAAGGTTAGCCAAGCAGGTGCGTTTAACATTACAAATAACAAACTCGCAATAATAGGTGATGGCCCGGGCGGTATTGAAAGGGTACGAGAAAACCGACGATAGTACATAGTATAAGCATAAGCAGCATTATTTCCACCCTTAGCAAAATATGTTGTATAAGGCCGTAGTCGAAGTAGTCTTACTCCGCAGATTTAAAATTGTACAGCGGCTTAATTGTCTTGATGATATCCGCCGTGTCGCCGATGTTTTTGATGATTTCCTCCATGGGTTTGTATGCGAAGGGGGCCTCGTCCAAAGTGCTGCGGTTTACGGTGGAGGAATAAATGCCCTTCATGGATTTTTCGTATTGAGTAAGCGTGAAGCTTGCTTTTGCGGCGGTGCGGCTCATCAAACGGCCCGCGCCATGGGGTGCGGAAAAATTCCAATCCGGGTTGCCCTTGCCGATACATATTAGACTTCCGTCGCGCATGTTCATGGGAATGAGTACCCGCTCGCCCTTCTGCGCGGAAATCGCGCCCTTACGCAGTATCATCCTGTCGAGGTCAATATAATTGTGAATGGTCGAGAACTGCCCGGCAATTTTGAATTTCACCTTTTTCTCAAGCACCTTTACGATGGCCTTGCGGTTTAAATCCGCATATCGTTGGACGATGGCCATATCATGAAGGTAATTTTTTAATGCATCCCCTTCCAAAAAAGCCAAAACCCTGTCCATTCCCTTGCCTTTTCGCCCCATCGCATCGGCGGCGGCTTTCTGATAAAGCTCACATACCTGCTTACCCAAATTGCGACTGCCGGAATGCACAATCAGATAGAGTTGCTTCTCCTCATCCTCGCCCAGCTCGATAAAATGATTGCCGCCGCCCAGCGTCCCGACGGATAATTCTGCGCGGTTTAGGTCAACATGCTTGGCGCATCGCAGGGCACGCAGGTCTATTTCTTCATTATAATGATGCGCAGTGTCGCGAATCGCAAAACCCGCCGGAATATATTGGTGAATCGCCTTGTCCAACTGGGAAAGCTCGACGCGCTTATCCTTTAGAAGCACGGTCTCCATTCCGCATCCGATATCCACCCCCACCAAATTTGGTACGACCTTGTCCGTAATCGTCATGGTTGTGCCGATGGTGCAACCCATCCCAGCGTGGGCGTCCGGCATGATGCGAATTTTACTGCCCTCCACAAATTCCTGATTTAGCAGATGTTCGATTTGCTGTAATGCACTTGGCTCGGCTGTGTCTGTAAACACCTTTGCTGTGCTGAATTTCCCTTTTAGCTCTAGCATTTCTGCACCTCTTTTAGCTTTTCGCGGATTTCCTTTTCTATCACCTTGTTCGGAAGCAGCGGTGATAGTTTTTTTGTTATGGTTATTAATATGTAGTCCTCATGAACTTCGTATTCGCCCTCTGTGCCCAGCACAGTTATAAGGCCGCGTTGTTCGTCGCCATCTAACTTGCCGTTTAGAGTTTTCAGCTCTTCCTTCAGTTTGCCAAACGCCACCCCGATATCTTGCGGCTTGTCGATTTTAAACGAAAATAATTGCTTTTTGAAATTTACCATGGCATAACCCTCCTTAACAAGATAGTATGCAAGTTATACGCAGTTGTAAACCTTTTATTATGGACTTTTTCTTGGACTGTCACTGTGAAAGGATAAGCCTTCAAAAGTGTGCTAAAATTTTGCAAAGCAAGCGAACAAAATTTATATAATGTGAAGCGAGGTACGGTGCATGAAAAAAGGAAAAATTATCTTTCTTAATGGAACAGGAAGTACAGGAAAATCGACATTAGCAAAAACATTACAGGCAAGACTGACCGACCCTTTTTATCATCTTTCAGTGGATAGTATTTTTAGCATCTGGCCAGAAAAATATATACAGTTAAACCCTGATCAAACTGTTTCAACCGCTTTAACTGCATTAAACCATACAATTAAAACCTATTCCGATATTGGTATAAATGTAATCGCTGACTATGTTTTCTTAGAAGGGGATGGCAAAGATTATACCGCTACTGGTTTAGGGTTGGACAACATGGAAGAATGCGTAACCTTGCTCCATGAACATGAGGTTTTATTTGTTCATGTAATATGTCCATTGGATGAATTGAAACGAAGAGAGAAAGAGCGTGGCAACCGACCAATCGGAAACGCCGAAAAAATGTTATCTCAATTATGCCCGAAAGACACATACGACATAACTGTGGATACGTTTAAAAATACAAAAGAAGAATGTGCTGATATGATTATTGAATTGTTGGATAAACCAGAAAAACATACAGCATTCAAAATACTTTGGGAGCAGCGTACCAAGTAGCAGATTTTGCTCACAAGCTTAATAAAGAAATATATATATGTGAAAAATTGCAAGAACGAAAAATAGGTAAAAAATCCGGCGAATTTTTACAAATGCGGTGGGATGATTTTAATTTTTGCGAAGAAGGTGGCGAAACACTCGGAAATGTTCAACAGCGAAACATTCAGGTATTATCTGAAATAGTAAACAGACACCCTAATGAATGTATAGTCATCGGTACGCACGGCACAGCATTGAGTACAATTTTAAATTATTATAATTCATCGTTTAACATAAATTATTTCAAGCAGATATGGCATAGTATGCCTTATGTAATACAAGTGGATTTTGAAGGTGAAAGCATGGTTAGAACAAAAGAGTTATTACGAATCGACAGGGGTTATTAATCACAGTACAATTTTTCCCTTATATCAAGTCCGCTTGGACGGGCAAGCCTGTGAGGGTGTATTATAATTTTGAAAATAAGCGAACAATGTGAATGGGGGGGGTACAGATGAAAAAGAAAATTGCTTATATCATAATGCTATTGCTTTCGCTTGCGATTATTTCTGCTTGTAATAATAATTCAGGTGGTTCAGGTGATACAAATTTTCTCAATGCTCAAATAATCAGGCATGATAACTGGGTTGGAATTTTTGAATCAACATCTAATCGAATTATTACGGTTGTATCTTCAAGATATGAACTTGAACAGTTTTATGAATTTGCCTGTCCCACTAAATTTATTATGGATATTGAACACTATGCTTGCATGGCTTGCACGTTTTGGCAAACCATTACCGAATACAATGATACGTTTTTTACGGAAAATTATCTTGTCTTTGTTATGCTGTATGAGGGTAGTGGGTCTGTAAGACATGAAGTGGGACGGATTGAAGGAAACGGCGATATTATTATAAATAGGCTATCACCGGGACAGGGCGTTCCCATGACTGGCGATATGGCATATTGGACTATCATCATTGAGATAAGTAAAGATTTCCAGCCTGAACAATTCAATATGGTTTTTATTAATAAAGTAATTTCATAGTATAAGCATTTTGTACAGCCGCCATCTGCACAGATTTAAAGTCTGAATTAAAAAAGCCTTAATTTTGAGAACAGTATAAAGTAAATCTTCTGTTATGCCGAAGTAATAAGTAGCACGGATGCGCCCATTTATATCGGCGCATTTTTATTTTTAGGGAGGAGACTAATATGAACGGTATTTCATTTCAAGGAATAAGAATGGCTCACACAATGCACGCATTGCAGGGGATGCGCGGGCCGGGGTCGTCCATGATGGGGCCGATGCCCGTTGACAACAGACAGCTTAACTCGATGCTTATGGGCGCGGCCACTTTTGTTCACAACGCACCGCCGAGGGCGGCGCAATTGCAGGCGACGCTGACGAACATGCAACAGGTTTTAGACAGGCTGGGGGCAGTGCCCAGCAATACAAGCGTGGTTCAGACGCGGTCGTTTACCGGCAGCAGCATTCCGGACATATCGGTTAGGGTTGACCAAATCGCCACGGCCCAGCGCAATGAGGGCACAAGCCTGCGGGCAGACCTGCGGGATATTCCCCGGGGTACATTCCGGTTTGAAATCGAAGTGGACGGAGAGACTCATGAAATTTCCTTTACAACGACGGAGGATTTAACCAACCGAGCCTTTCAGCAGCGGATGGCCGACGCGATTAATGCAGCCGAAATAGGAATAACCGCCAACGTAACCACGGCAAATAACCAAAGTGTCTTGAGCCTAGCCACTGCCACAACAGGCGCGGGCGAAAACGACGAGCCACGTTTTACCATAAGAGATTTGGTAGGAAATGCCGTTGAAGTGACGGGTGTGAGTGAAATGACCCATGCGGCGCAAGACGCCATTTTTGCCGTAAACGGCGGCGAGCCACAGACCTCCGCCACAAACGACGTGGATTTAGGCCAAGGCCTGGCTGTTACGCTGGTGGGCACCTCGGAGGAGGCGGTGACATTTTCCGCAGGGCGGGATTCCGCAGGGATGCGGATTAGCGTCCGCAACATGGTCAGCCAGTTCAACGCTTTGCTGGAAACCGCACGGGACAATGACTCGGATATCCGTACGCGCCAGCTTATTCGCCAATTGGAATCCGTCGTTCGCAGAAGCAGACGGTCGCTAAATGAAATCGGCGTTACCATGAATCAGGAAACCGGACGGCTTACCATAAATGAAGACGCATTACAAGCCGCCTCGGAAAACGGCGCGATAGAACGCTTCCTTGGGGAACACAACGGCTTCCGTAGCCCCTTCATCCAAGCCGTAACACGCTTGACCGACAGTGTGCGCAATCATCCCACCCGCCATATCAGCCCTCATGCCGCCAGATTCCCCGGCTTCCATGTGGCTCTTAACGCTGTGGCAAACGGCAATACATTAGCAAATGAGCCCCAGACTCCCTTTGATGCGTTCCAGCTTAACGATATGGTTGGAAGTATGTTGAATATGCTAAGCTAAAACTATAGCAAACGACAATTCAAAACGTGAGTCGGGCGGATACTGCCTTGTGGTGAGCGAACGCGCGTGTTGCGCAGCAACAGCGGTGAGAGAACCGGTTACAAGGCATAGCCCGACTCACGTTTCTCAAAGTCGTTTGCTATAATTACTGTGTCACCAGCCTTATGAATGTATCAAGGCCGGTGCTGCGGTTTATGCGTATGCGGCGGATTTGGAAGTTGTCGAAAGCGGTATTGTGCATACCTAGGTCGTGCCGCAGGCCGAATCTGTAATATTCCGCCGTCATGGCGAGCACCGCGTCATTGAAACGCCCTCCGGGGTATGCCAGTGCTATGGGCATTCTGCCGGTAAGTTCTTCAATGAGGCGGTTTGTTTCGGCCATTTCATGGCGAAGACGTTGAGTGCCCACGGTTCGCAGGTCAACATGAGTCATGGTGTGCGCTTCAAAAACAACCAGTCCCGAATCGTGCATTGCCAGTATCATGTCCTCGGTGAAGCCATGGCCGGCAATGGCCATCCATGTAAGAAATAGCACGATAGTAACATTATGTTCTTGCAGAATGGGGAAAATTTCTGTGTAATTTTCGATATAACCATCGTCGAAGGTAATCATTATCGGCCGCTTGATGCGGTACAGATAGTCCCAATCTTCAAATGTGACAAAGGTAAACCCGTTTTCGATTAACCACACCATTTGCCGTTCAAATTCGGACGGCCTTACATAAAGCTCGGGTAGCGCGCCCGGATTATACTCCGACGAGGTGTGATACATAAGTATAGGAATATTTACGTGGCGAAACTCCGGGGTTGGGGTCGGTTCGGGCGTGGGTTCGGGAATCGGCTCCGGTTCCGGTGGGGGGCCACCACTGCATGGCGGTGGGGGAATCTCAATTGGATATTCCGGTATGGCAGATGAGCCTGGCAGCTCCGGGGCGGCAGGTGTTTCTGTCGGGCCGGGGCCTGCGTTGGCAAGTATCTCCTCCATGTCAAGATTTGGTTCAAATCCCTCGTCTGCGTCGCAGCCAGTTAGGGCGAAAACGCCTAGAATAATAAGCATCAATGCAATGCGGATGAATTTTCTGCTCATATAATTATCCTCCAAATGTTATTGTTCCCGTGTCCTGAAAAACGCAAATCCAAGTTTTGCCCGGGGGTAGCACAAGGGGGGTGTCGCAGGCAAAATACCAGCGTGTGGGGGCGGTTTGTGAGGTTTTCTCCCAGCGCACCTCAAAGCGTTGCCCGCCTGTAATCAAGTAGCCCCTCCCCTCGCCCACAATTGTGCCGGTGCTGAAACCTCCGGCATCTCTGCCATGCCTGCGGGCGAATTGGATAAGAATATTATGGGCGACAAGCTGTTCTTGGGTTTCAGCGTCGCGATGGGGGCCGTTGCGGTTTTCAACAAGATAATGACCGTATTCCGGCTCGAAGATAAACCGTCGCCCATAGGCCGCCGAAAACGGCACTGAGATATTATCTGCAATTCCGATACTCTCTATTTCCTCGGGGATTTCGCCAAAGGTGAAACCGAAGTTTTCGGCGTCATTCATATACATACGCATGTTTTGAGCTTCCATGTGGGTGGCGATACGGCTCCAGCCTGTGTAGGAGCTGTGCTCCATGGCGCGTTGCCCGGACAGGCCCGTCCATGCGGGGAAGCTGCGGTCACGCCAGAACACCGTCGTTTCCAGTGCCATGCCGTCCAAGTTTGTGACAACCGGGTCTCTCACCCGGGCGTAGCCGCTGTTTGTGCCGCCGTGATGCACAAAAATGGCGTCGTGATTATTGGACATATCCACAAAGAAATCCCTTGCGGAGCGCACCGGCCCGATTCTGTCCGGTATTTCCGTTTGAAAAATAGCTATAAGCCGAGTGACATCACCCTCGGTTAGGATTTCATAAATTACGTCGGCGGCGGGCAACCCGCTCTGTGGCCATGCGGCGCGACTGTTGTTTACCACCACGGCCACGGGCCTGCGGTTTATATATTCCTCATAGATGGGCAAGCCAGTCAGAATTCCCCTTGGGCCGGGGTCATATGGCTCTGGCTCTTCTTCGGGTTCTTCTTCCTCGGGCTCCGGCTCCGGCTCGGGAGTGGGCGTTGGCGTAGGTGTTGGCGGAAGCTCAACAATTTCCTGAACCGTCGGCTCTGCAACATCGCCCCTGCGGTTTAAATTGACCGTGATAAAAATAATGGCAACCACAAGACTGATGGCCGCGATAATCCCCGCAGGGATAAGAGCTTTCTTGACTTGCAGATTTTGAAATCGTTCGAAAAATCCCATGACACACACTCCTTGTTGTAGGAATCTTACTGAATTTTATCGGTGCAATTAGTGTGTGTCAAAATGATACTCGTATCGTGTTATTTATTTACAAATACATCCTTAAACGAGCAATTTACACTAACTTGTAAAAGACAGTTTTTGTCAAAGTGCTAAATGGATTATAATAGACTTCTTGCACAACTTCAAAATTTTCGGAAAGGGCTTTGTTATGGATGCAACTATGCGCAGAGAAAGAATATTTGAGATAATTAACAAAGATAATATGCCTGTAAGTGCTTCCGCACTGGCTAAAGAGCTGAGTGTAAGCCGTCAGGTTATAGTTGGGGATATTGCAATATTACGCGCACAAGGGCGTGAAATCATTGCAACAGCAAGAGGGTATATGGTTCCGGAGTTTATGACGTCAAATCAGTATGTAGGGAAAATTGCATGTTGTCACAATGTCGAGAATACCAAGGAAGAACTATATGCAATCGTAGATTTAGGCGCGACTGTTGTGAATGTAATAGTTGAACACGAGATGTATGGAGAAATCACAGGACAGCTTAATATTAAAACCCGCGACGATGCAGATATTTTTGTTGAGCGGGTGAAATCATCTGAAGCTAAATTATTATCGGTGCTGACACTGGGAGTGCATCTGCATACAATCGTTTGTCGTAATAAAACACATTTCGAGCAGGTCTATCATGCTTTGGATAGTGCTGGATTTCTGGTTCAAAATTAAACGTATTCTAAATTAACCATTGACACAAGCAAATCTTTCTCATATGCTTTGCACATGTCAAGACACATGTAAAGCATATTGAAGGGGAGATTACCATGAAAAAAATGACAGTTAGAGAATACCTGGCAATGATATTTGATGGAATGACCAAGGGACTTTTTGCATCCTTAATAATTGGTACAATCATTTCACAAATAGGAAGTTTACTTGGGAATATTGACAATGGGTTTATCGGGAATATCGCGCTGGGAATAGAGCAAATTGGCCGCGCCGCACAGCTAATGATGGGGCCCGCTATTGGCGCAGGCGTCGCAATGAAGCGTGTTGCAGGGGCAGAGTCGAATCTAAAGCCTTTCACTTTGCTTGCTGCGGTTTCGGCAGGTGCGCTTGGGGCGGGGACGCTTAGATTTGCTGATGGAGGCATTGCGGTGGCATCCATTGTTGTTGGTGACCCCCACGGCGCACTGCTTTCCGTGCTTATAGCCATTGAGCTTATACGACGAATTGAAGGCAAAACGAAATTCGATTTGCTAATCATACCCGCACTTGTGATTATAATCAGTGGGTCTATTGGGCTAATTGTTACGCCGATTATCACCGAGGCTATGGGACGGTTTGGAGAGTTCGTAGTGCGAATTACGGATTTGCATACTTTCCCAATGAGTATTATGATTGCAGTGATTATTGGCCTAACCTTAACTTTGCCCATTATTTCTTCTGCCGCGCTGTGCATCGCCATTGGCATTGGCATCCCGCCAGAGGGCGTGACCGAAATCGGCACACTTGCAGCCGGTGCTGCACTTGCAGGTGCTTCGGCGCAAATGGTCGGCTTTGCAGTAAGCTCTTTTCGCGAGAACGGCACAGGTGGGCTAATCGCCCAGGGAATTGGCACGTCTATGATTCAAATGCCGAATATAATTAAAAATCTGTGGGTTTGGATTCCGCCTATTGTGGCAAGCGCGATTTCCGGGCCGGTTGCCGCTGTGTTGCTGGGCATGAGAACAACTTCCGTTGGTGCAGGAATGGGGACTTCCGGGCTTGTTGGCCCGTTCCAAACAATTTATGCAATGGGAATGGGCGGGTTTGTACCTATGATTCTTGCATGTGTCGTTGTGCCCGCAACAGTCGCACTCGCACTTTCTGAGCTTATGCGAAAGAAGGGGCTAATTAAAGATGGAGACTTGAAACTTTAAGGAAGTGGGTTATGCTGAAACTAAAAAATATATCCAAGACGTACACCGGCGGGGAAGCCGTTGTCGCGCTGACAAATGTGGAGCTGGAGTTTCGGCAAAGTGAATTTGTGGCGATTCTTGGGCCCTCCGGATGCGGGAAAACAACGATGCTGAATATCATCGGTGGGCTGGACCGCTACGACAGCGGTGATTTGGTAATCAAGGGCGTCTCGACAAAGGCCTTTAAGGACGCGGATTGGGATGCGTATCGAAACCGCTCAATCGGCTTTGTTTTTCAGAATTATAATTTAATCGGGCATCAGACCGTGTTGCAAAACGTGGAGCTGGCCATGACATTATCCGGTGTGGGCGCAAGTGAACGCCGCAAACGCGCCAAAGCGGTGCTGGAGGAAGTGGGCCTGACAGATAAATTATACAAGAGGCCCAACCAGCTTTCCGGCGGGCAAATGCAACGGGTGGCCATCGCCCGGGCCTTGGTGAACAACCCGGAAATAATAATGGCGGACGAGCCCACCGGCGCGCTGGACAGCGGCACAAGCACGCAAATCATGGACATTTTAAAAGAAATCGCCAAAACAAGGCTGGTAATCATCGTAACTCATAACCCGGAAATTGCAGACAAATACGCAACCCGCATTATCAAGCTGCTGGACGGCGAGGTTCAGACGGACTCGAATCCGCCGCAACCCGCAGAATCAGCGGCGGAAAAACCTTTGTCCAAATCATATAAAATGTTCAAAAGGACATCTATGTCCCTTTGGACGGCGGCGTCATTGTCCTTTAAAAATTTGCTTACCAAAAAGGGCCGCACAATAACAACGGCTTTCGCGGGGAGCGTGGGCATAATCAGTGTCGCGCTGGTGCTGGCCCTCTCCACGGGGCTGACGCGATATATGGACACGATGCAGTCCGATGTGTTGGCATCCTTTCCTATTACTATTGTCACGGGGGAGTCCATGCTTAATATCACGGGCTGGGCGGGCGTTCGCTTCGAGGCATTCCCGGAGGACAACACGATTCACCGTTTCAACCAGATGGACTTTTTGGAATTTCACATAAATATTTTAAGCGACGAATTTTTGGAATATGTAGCCGAAATCCCCTATGTTTTGCCCGGCGCAATCAACACGATTTCATACTCGCGGCTGATTGGCATGAATGTGCTGTCCGCCGCAGGGGACGCGGTCACGCAGTTTAATACCATGGCCGGTGGCGGCGGGCCCATGGCCATGCTTATGTCCGCCGGGTTCCCCGGGATGGGGCCGGCAAACCCATGGCAAGAGCTGCCGGATAATCATGATTTTGTGCTAAGCCTCTATGAATTAATCGGCGAGGGTAGTAGAATGCCCCAGGCAAAAAACGAGCTTCTTCTGGTGGTTGACGAATACAACCGTCTGCCGGAATCCTTTTTTACCAACCTGGGCATTCCCCAAGAGCATCAGGACTTTAATTTTGATGATTTCCTAGGGCAGAGCTTTTTAACATTAATCCGTCACAATGATTTCTTTCAGCCGGTAGGCCCGGCGATGTTCATGCCGGCTACCCCAGATATGCACCACGAGCTTTTTCACGGCGGCGTGGAGCTTACCGTCGTGGGAATTCTGCGCATTCGTCAGGAGGCCGGAGGCGAGTTTTTCTCCGAGGGTTTTGTATACACCTCCGCGCTGACGGCATATGTAATGCAACAGGCCGCCGAATCGGACATCGTACGTGCCGCCCTTGCCGCACCGGGCACTAATATTTTCACGGGCGCACCATTTTTAAACGAAAACGAGGAGCGTATGGTAAACTTGGTAATCGGCGCAGACCAAACCCCCGTGGCCATAAATATTTTCGCGGTGGACTTCGAATCAAAAGAGCGCGTTACGGAATATCTGGACGCTTTCAACTACGACCGCCCAACCGCCGAGCATGTTGTCTACACCAATTTGGCCGAGTTAATCTCCGCAATGACCGCCACTTTACTAAGCCTCATGTCAACGGTGCTGATTGGTTTCGCCTCCATATCTCTGGTTGTTTCTACGATTATGATTGGCATCGTCACCAGCGTATCCGTAGTCGAACGCACCAAGGAAATCGGCATTCTGCGAAGCGTGGGCGCACGCAAAAAAGACATCTCCCGGGTGTTCAGCGCGGAGGCGGTAATCATCGGTTTCACAGCCGGGGCAATTGGCGTGGGCATCGCCTGGCTTTTGACCATCCCCATTAATTTAATCGTAAGAAGCCTCATAGACGGCGGCGCGGGGGTAAATGTAGCCATCCTAACCCCTTTTAACGCACTGGTTCTCATCGCCGGAAGCATGGCTTTGACAATCATCGCCGGCTTTCTGCCCTCCAAGACCGCCGCCCGAAAAGACCCTGTTGAGGCGTTAAGAACAGAATAGAAATGGATAAAATTACTTCGAAAGTGGAACAATTTGCATAGTATATCCAAGTGGATACAACACTTTGAAAAGTGTATCAATTTGCGGGGTGGCTCTTAGGCTTTCCAGCCGGGCTATGGCCGGTTGCTTTACTCCGGATAGTTCTGCAAGTTCTCTTTGGGATAAACCTTTTTCTTCCCTAGCTTCAATCATTTTTCCGATTAAAGCAACTTCAAAATTGATACGCTCACGTTCGGCTGGACTTACCCTTGTTTCGTCATTCATGTAATCCGAGAATGTATCAATGGTTTTTGCAGTTTCCATATTACTCACCATGCCTTTCAATAAAATCATTCATTTTTGTACGGGCTTGCTCTATTTCTCGCAGTGGTGTTTTCTTCGTTTTCTTGATAAAGTAATGTAGCAAAACAAATTTATTATCTTTCCAGTAGAAGAAAAATATGCGGTTTGTTAAGGGGCGCAACTCCCATATATCACCGTCTATATGCTTTACTATTGGCTCACCTATACGAGTGCCGTATTTCTCCAACGAACCGATATATGCAAGAATTTTATCACGGTTAATGCGGTCTGTTTTGCTTGATGTGCCACGCTTTTTTAATTCGTCTAGGTATTCAACTATTTCAGATTTACCATTCTTGTCACGATAGAATTTGACTGTATACATGGTATGCCCCCTTGCTTAACCATGATAACATATTAGTTATCTGCGTTCAACATCTGGGGGCAACATGTCCACTGTAAAGGAGAATTCCTATGAGCAATTCAAAATCAATCTACACGGGAAAAGCCCGCATCACCTATTATGACCTAGACCTGCGCGGGAGGGTGAAGCTTTCCGCCTTGCTGCGAATGGTTCATATTGCCGCAGACATCAACGCAAATGACATAGGCGTTGGATTTAAAGTGCTGTCCGGGCTGAATATGAGTTTCGTGCTGCAACGCTTTGGGCTGGCCATAAACAGAATGCCAGCCTACAACGAGGAACTAACCATCCGCACCTGGCCGGGTTCCATGGAGCGGGGGACTTTTCTTCGCAAGGGAGATATGTACGACGAAAACGGAAATAAACTAATGGAATGGACAAGCATGTGGATATTATTTGACCTTGCGGCGCGGAAAATTCTCAAACCCTCTGCTCTACCCGTGTTGATTGAGGGCGCAGGGGAGCAAGGCGTGAGCATTCAGCCGAAAAAAATTATTCTGCCACAGGATGCAAGCGAATCCGGCCGGGAATTATTCTCATACACCCACACCGTCCGCTATGCCGAGGTAGACACCAATATTCACATGAACAACAGCATTTACGGCGATTTAATCGGCAACGCGCTTTTCCCCACAACAGAAACAGCCGCGCCCCCTTGGCGCGAGGTTCAAATAAATTACCTCTCCGAAACCCGCCTTGGCGAGCAAATTGAAGTATCCGCCCGCCAAAACGGCGATTCTTTTCTGGTAACAGGCCAAGCCTCCGGCAGAAATGCCTTTGCCGCAACAATAGTCACTGGTTGAAAAAACGCTTGCTATACCGCCCAACGTTTAAGCTTTGGGAAAACTTCCATGATACGCTCCCGGGCTATATCGTCACTTTCATCTTCGCTTTTCCAAAATGGTATGTTGTTTTCGACGGCTTGCGACAGTGTCGATTCGTTGGCAAATTTTCCATTTTGCCAGCAATAGCAACAATAATCTTCATTACGGCTTCCGCCGGCATCAAGGCCGAACTTTTCGGGTGCGTCCATGGGCATGGCACAGCTTTGGCACAAAGGGGCTTCGCTTGACATTCTTACATCTCCTTTAAATCGGCTCGTAATAGCCGGTGATTTCTATAACATTCCCGTCGGGGTCATAGACATTGAAAAAATAATAATTGATATTAGCCTGAAAAGAGTGTAAAATTAGACGTATTCATTTTCACTTTTTATTTTTCCTCTGAATAGCAAAAATATAAATCCCTATTAACGCAAGGGAATATCCCAGGGCGTAGGCAACAAACACCCAAAAATTAAAATCCAGCAAAAAGACGCCATCGTTTAGGCCATACAGCCTGTCAGCTAAAAAATTCACAGGCGGCAGAAGGTAATAAAGATAGACAACAAGCAAATTATCTTCGAAGACCACATTAAGTGGAATCGCGGTGATAAGCACAACAATCAAATGGGCGAGGACTTTCATTTCCTTATTCAAAAAATAGGAATTAAAGAAAATTCCTATTGACACGCCAAGCAAGCTCATCAAAAAAAGTACGATAAAATAAACCAGGATTTCGCCAAAAAGCAGGCTCCGTGGGAATAAGCCGGCCACCATTGGATACAGCGCAATCAATATATAAAGCGGGGCGGCAAATATCAAAGCGGACGCGATTTTAGCCCCATGAAAAAGCCGCTCGTTTTGGACATGCAGCCGGGTGATAAACTGCTGCGTGACGTCCTCGCTGTCAATCAAGCTTGCGCCTATCCAGTTCGCCAAAATAAACACGGCTATGGACACGATATGCAAATTACTCCAGATGCCAACCGGCGAGACCTGATAATTAATCGCGAAAAAAGCCGCAAATAATAAAAGCGGCGGCAGGTATTTTGGCGTCCGGAGGTAGTAGCCAAGATTATATTTAATCAGCCTCATGTTGACTCCTTGATATATATGAATGGCAGAAAATAAATACATTGACAGAGGGAAGCCGCGACTGCGTCGGCGGCGTTTTGACCGATGGGCAATGTATATTATTTTCGCCATTTATATAGTCTGATTCTCAAAAAGGAATATGTTTTCAGTGACTTTTCGCGCCAAATCCTTTTCGTGACAGGACAGGACTACGGCGGTTTTGTTCCGTGCCAATTCCGCAAAAAGCTCAACTACTCTGTCAATGGATTTCTCATCCACACCGGAAAAGGGCTCGTCCAAAACCAGCAGGTCTGGCTTGGTGATTAATGCCTGCATGATATTGATTTTCTGCACAGTTCCTTTGGAGCAATTTTTAAGATTTTGCCTTTTTATGTTGTCAGGGATGTTCAGCTCCTTGAATTTTTCGGCGATATACGCATTTATTTCCCCGGCTGACAGCCCCTGAATGCTTCCCATGTGAAGCAGGTAATCCTGAACCTTAAACGGCAGCCTTGGGAATCTTTCCGGTACATATGAAATTTTTATTCTCGGCGCGAATGTAATCTCACCGTCAGAGCAGGCCAAAAGCCCGGCGATTATTTTCAGCAATGTACTTTTTCCGCAACCATTGCTTCCCATAACTACAATGGCATCCCCCGCGCCGATGCTCATGCTTACACCGCCGAAAACTAGGTTTCCAGAATACGACTTGCCTACATTTTTCAGTTCAATCAAAGAGCATCATCCCTTTTACAGTTTAAAGAATTTTACACGATGCTGCAATCTCTCGGCTTGGGCGTTTAGCTCCTGGGCGGCGGCGGCTGTTTCCTCGCTGGCAACGGAGTTGGACTGCACGACCATGGAAATTTCCTGTAAGCCTTCGCTTACTTGGGCGATTGCCTCTGATTGCTCCTTGGAAGAGCCGGAAATTTCGCTGATAATGGTTAGCACCTTGTGGGCATTGTCTACAATCGCCCGCAGCGACTCCGCAGTTTGTTGGGCGATGGACGAGCCTGTTTCTACAGCATCAACGGAGCTGCTGATTAGTTCCGTCGTTTCGCTTGCGGCGGCTTGGCTTCTGGCCGCAAGGTTGCGCACCTCCTCGGCCACTACGGCAAAACCACGGCCATGTTCCCCGGCGCGTGCAGCTTCAACGGCGGCGTTGAGGGCAAGCAAATTAGTTTGAAACGCAATATCTTGGATGGATTTATTTATTTTGGATATATTGTCAGACCTGTCCTTGATTTGCTCCATTGCGTCCAAGGTTTGACTCATGGCGTCATTGCCCGCTTGGGCATTAGAGGTTGACATCCGGGAGAGCTCGTTGGCTTCGCCGGCACTTGCGGCATTTTGCCGGGTCTGCTCATTGATTATGGCTACGGATTCGTTAAGCTCCTTTAAGGAGTTAAATTGCTTGGAAGTTCCGTTTGCAAGGTCTAACGAGCTGGCGGAAATCTGCTCTGCACCGGCCAGAATTTGCCCGGATGCGGCGGCAATTTCCCGCATTGTCCCATTCAGGGTGTCGGAAATATTATTAAGGGCTTTCTTAATCGCCCCAAATCTGCCGACAAATTCGCGGTGTATAGAGGCGGTTAAGTCGCCGCCGGATATCTGCTCCAATCCGACGGTGATTTCTTCTATATAGCCGGACAATGTGTCGATTGTGTTGTTTACAGCCTCTTTTATTTTCAGGAAATCACCATTGTAATCCCCCGTTATTTTGGCACTAAAGTCCCCCTGGGAGAGGTTGCTCATTACATTACGGATTTCAACGATGGGCGCGTCAACCGCCGCCGCTATTTCATTAAGGCCCACCATGATATCATGCCAGCCGCCATTGTATTTGCCCGCGTCAATTTGGAAATGGAGGTCGCCTCTAAGGGCTGCCGCGTCAATCATTGACTTGATTTCTGCGTTTACGGCGTTAAGATTGGACATCAGCCCGTCTACCTTGTGGTTTACAATGGCTTTTTTGCCCGGCATTTTCGCGATTTCCGCCTTGAAATCACCATTGTTTACGTTGTTAAGCGCGTCCAGGAGGGAGAGTAGGTCTTTAACAAAAGCATCTGTGAAATTATTTAGGGATACTATCATTTCGCTGTATCTGCCGATATATTTTGCCGCGTCAATGCGGTATTCGATATCGCCGTGGATTCTGATTTCATGTGAAAATTTATCCAAATCGTCAATCATGCCGCTGATTACATTCACAAGCCTGTAAATATCCTGGGTCATAACACCGACTTCATCCCGAGGGAGATTTGACTTGTAATTAATGTTAAAGTCTCCGTTTGCCACATCGCTTACAATTTGCCCTATCTCTACAATCGGCTTTGTTACCATCCCCGAGATAAACGAAGCAACCACTATGCCAAAAATTAAACCCACTACGCTCAACACCAGCAAAAGCCGCATCGTATTGGTAGTGGATGCGTACCTGGCGGCCTCAATTTCGGCCAGAATTGTCCTGTTGGCCTCCATCAGCTCGTCGAATTCCTCCATAATGGGGCCCACAAGTGCGTTGGCGCGGTTAAAGGTTCGGCTTTGCATTATGTCATTGCGGTTTGTGACATGCCTGTGCATGGCGTGTATTACTTCGTACATGTACTGGTCTATTAAGTACTTTATATTGGCGATACTATCCAGCTGAAGCAGTCTCCTGTCTTGGTCAACACGGACATCCTCCGTTAAATTGTCCCTATAGGCGTAAAGATGCTTCATGAATAATTCCCCGGCTTGCTCCCCATCGTCCAAGGTCCGATTAAGCGAGCCCGAATCACCAATATAGAACGGCATAACCGACGCAATGCGGCGCAAGTTATTAAGCTCAATTGCCGCATAGTTTAAATAGTTATATCTGCGCACCGGAAAATTCGTCATATATGTAGCATCGTTGTTAGTGCTAATATTACTGAAAATACCTGAAAGCGCGATAATTATTGTGACAATCAGTACCAACGCAAACCCAAAAATCAGCTTGCTTTTAATCTTCATATGCCTAATCATGTTTGCAATGCCTCCTCTATGTAGGAACAACTCGTATTTCCATTATACTATACTATCGTATTGGAATACAGTGTATAATGAGCGTTTTCGTCATTAAAAAACTTGACAGCATTACGCGGAATGTATTATCGATTGTATTAGGTAAGACCGCCGAGGACTTCCCCGCAGAATAGCACTGCGAGGACAAATCCCCTATACTAGGGACGTTTCGCAAAGGGCATGGGCACCTGTGACGCGCTGGGCCCGAAAACCCTGTGATTGCTCAGAATTTGCAAACAGTGCGGCGCATGGCGGCAACTAGAAAGGCGAGAATTCGCGCAGATGATTAAATCTGCAAGCGAATTCCCGCCTTTCTTTGTCGCCCCAGGCCGGCACGACCGTGAGCAAACTGAGCAATCACGGGGTTTTTCCGTTCGCGAGACAACCCTCGCTCACCCCTTAGTGCTCGTAGCCGTTGATATAAGCGTCTTGCTCCGGGGTGAGGACATCAAGGCCGAGGCCCATGGATTTGGACTTCATCAAAGCTATTTCGCGGTCAATTTCTAGGGGGATGGAGTATAAATCCGGCTTCATGTTTTTGCCGTTTTTGGCGATGTGCAACGCGCCCATGGCCTGTAGCGCAAAGCTCATGTCCATGATGTCGGCGGGGTGGCCGTTGCCAGCTACTATGTTTACGAGCTTGCCATCGGCAAGGACGTTTAGGATTCGGCCGTCTTTTAGATGATACCCTTCGATAAAGGGGCGGCGTTCCTCAATTTTTGTGGACATGGCGGCCAGGTCGGGTTTGGAGAATTCCACGTCGAAGTGACCGGCGTTTGCAAGGAAAGCGTTGTGGCGCATGACTTCGTAGTGGCGTGCGGTGATTACGTCTTTGCAGCCGGTTACTGTCACAAAGAATTCGCCAATACGGGCTGCGTCATCCATTTTCATGACGCGGAAGCCGTCCATTACTGCCTCCATGGCACGCCACGGGTTAATTTCCGTAACGATTACCCGCGCACCAAGGCCCTTGGCCCGCATGGCCACGCCCTTGCCGCAGAAGCCGTATCCGGCTACAACCACGTCTCGGCCGGTGAGCATCACATTGGTTGTGTACATAATGCTGTCCCATACGGATTGCCCCGTGCCGTGGACATTGTCAAAAAGGTGCTTGGAGTCGGCGTCGTTTACGGCCATCATAGGAAATTTTAATGAGCCGTCGCGAACCCGGGCTTTCAGGCGATTAATGCCCGTAGTGGTTTCCTCGCAGCCTCCCAGGAGATTTTCTCCGTATTCGGCATAGTCGCCGTGAAGCAAAGTCATAAAATCGCCGCCATCGTCGATTACGATATGGGGCTTAAATTCCAAAGTTTTGCGCAGATGCTCCCAGTATTCTTCCTCGGTGGCGTTGTGCCATGCGTAGACCTTGTATCCTTGGGACGCCAGCCCCGCGCAGATATCGTCCTTGGTGGACAGAGTATTCGAGCCTGTTGTGGCTACTTCCGCGCCGCCAGCCGCTAAAACCTGGGACAAGTACGCCGTCTTGGCCTCCAAATGAACACACACGGCTATGCGCATTCCGGCAAAGGGCTTGTCCCTCTTGAATTGCTCCTCAATTTGCCTCAGAACGGGCATGTACTCTTTTACCCATTCGATTTTTTTTATCCCGGCCTCGGCCAAGGATAAATCACGGATAATGCTCATGTTAATAATTCCCTCCTGTTTGTTATCTTATTATGCTGCCAAGTGTAACCGTGATGTCCAAGCGTTCCCGTCCCCGGTATACCCCGAAAACGACTTCGTTACCCGGACGGCTGAGAGCCAATGCCGCGACAAAATCGTCGAAACCGGCGATTCGGATACCCCCAAAAGATACGATTAAATCGTTCACTTGTAAACCGGCGGCTTCGGCGGGACTGTCCGGAAAAACTGCACGGATTAAAATTCCCGGGGCTGGCAGGTTAAAGGAGGCGGCGCGGGCCTCGCTCATTTCCTCATGCCTGATGCCAATAAAGGGCTGGCGTGCCGAGCCGTTTTCCTTCAGCTCCAGCAAAACGGGGACTACGTTATTGATGGGTAAAGCATACCCCATGCCCTCGATGTCCGCGCCCAAAAGCTTGGCCGTAACAATGCCGATAACCTCACCGTGCCGGTTTACCAGCGGGCCGCCGCTGTTGCCGCGGTTTACTGCGGCGTCGGTTTGCATAACGTCCAGGTTCAGACGATAGCGCGTGTGTGGGTCGTCAATATTGATATTGAGATTAAGCGCGGATATTATACCCCGCGTAACGGTTTGGCCTTCTCCCATGGCGTTTCCGATGGCTACGACGGGGTCGCCCATACGCATTATATCCGAATCTCCAAAGACTGCAACAGTAAACGGAACACCCTTGGCTTCCAATGCCGCTTTTGACACCGCCAGAACCGCCAAGTCGGAATCCCTGTGCCAGCCGATGGGCACGGCCGGGACATTTTCGTTATCGTCCAAGGAAATCGTAACCGACGTGGCATTTTCAATTACGTGATTATTTGTTGCGATGAACACATAGTCCCCGTCCTCGGCGAAAATGAAACCCGAGCCCGCGCCGGGAGCTTCCCCCCGCCCGAAGCCTCGGCCCATTGCCGCCGTCACGTTAATGCTCACAACGGAATCCTTCACCAGAGGGATAACGTCAACGAAGCTGGGCTCATTCGGGTCAATGGGAATCGCAAGCGGGTTCACATGAACCGTCGTAACGCTGGCGGTCCTGTCCACCTCAATAGTAACAACCTCCGGCTCCGGCGTAAAATGCCGCATAAACGCATATCCCGCACCCAGCCCCAGCCCCAAGGTCACACCGCCAAGGCATATCGCTATCAAAAACAACCATATTTTCCGCATAAAAATTCCTCCTTTTACGACTACAGTATACACGATACAATTGAATAAAATATGTACATATTGTAAATTTTGTGCTATGCGGACGCGCAAGGACATTGATTTCAGCGATGCGAGGAAATCGGATAAATTGGCGGCTCTAATCATTTAAAACACTCCGATATAAATCACCAGCACTGCAAAGAAAGCCCCGATGGAAACGCAAATCTGCTGGAAGCTGAGGCTGAGGCCGTTAAGCTTGGGCAGAAACTCCCGCTTGGATATGGCGTACCTGTAAATCAAAATGCCAATTGCCACGCTGGCGGCGAAAATCCCAACCTTTTCGAGGTAGCTCCAAAAACTCAAGCTGACGGGGGCATCGAATAAAAAGTCCATGGCCTGCGCGCCGCCGATTCCCAGCGCGAGGCAGATAATTCCCAAACCCAGCACAACTGCGCGTCTGTTGAAATCCGGTTCGTCGCCGCCTTCGGTACGAACCTTGCCGAGGGGCTTGCCGAAGAAAATCGCCGCGTATTTAACAAACGCCAAAATAGTCCCCAAGTTAATTAGAATAATAATCCACTCTGTTGCGCCAGTTGCGCCGCTCATTAAAAAATACTTCGAAATGCTTCCGTTAAACAACGGTGCGCCGATGATTCCAAGGATAGCCATTATATTTGCGGCGGCAATAAGGGGCGTCTGGCGCAAAGCCCCGCGGATTTTGCGGATATCCTTCGTATGATAAAGGTAGGTAATCTGGCTGGCGCAAAGGAACAACGCCACCTTAAACAGCGAATGGTTTACAATATGAAACAGCGACCCCACCCTGGAATACCCATCACCCAAGCTGAGTCCGGTTATAATCAGCCCAACTTGAGCAATTGTAGAATAAGCCAGCAGCAGCCGGACATCCGTCTGGGAAAGGGCCATAATAACCCCTGCCACGGCGGTGATTATTCCGATTACAAGAAAGAAATCCGTACCCATCCCCCCAAAAACATCCTGGAAGCGGATAAAAAGATAAACCCCGGCTTTAATATGCAACCCCGACATAATCGCGGCAATAGTAAATCGCGAGCCTGTCAGGGAATTTACCTTGGGCAGCCAAGTAAGCATGGGCAAAAGAGAGCACTTGGACGCGATACTGGTCATAATAAGTGCGTAGGGTAACGCCAGCGAACGGTCATCCATGGTGTAAAGCACTGCGGAGGCGGCCTCCATGTCCATGACGCCAGTAAGCATGTAGATATACCCCAGTCCAAAGAGATACAACTGCATCACAATGATATTCACCATCAAAAAGGTCATACCGGCAAACAAATTCCGCCGCTCCCGGTCGTACATAAGCAAAATTGTAACAACAACTGTGCTTACCTCCACCAGCACAAAAATATTAAAAAAGTCCCGAGTCAGGAAAAGGCCAATCAACGCGCCCTCCAGCAAAAAAATCAGGAAAAGGTACAGTCGCTTCGTGCGGTCGTAGGGTGTTTGCACGGTATAAATTCCCACTACAAGGAAGATAAAAACCGTCAGGCATACAAAAACGGCGGCCAGCAAATCCGCACGCAAAATGATACCCAAAAACCCTTCATAGTCGCCGACGGTGACGGCAATTTCGGATTCCTGCGTGGCAAAAAGCAGCCACGCCGCCGGAACCATAAACGCGGCCTGAACCGCGATGGCAATAACCCGAGCAATTTTAAGCGTAAAAAACACATATAAAAACACGGCTATAAGCACCGGCACAATTACAAAAAAAGTAAGCATCTGAGGTGGCATGTTCAGCTCTCCGGTCGTTCGTCAACGGTGGCCAAATCCTGCATGGGTTGCCAATCGACGGTCTGGTATTTTCTAAAAAGCGCGTTAAGCAGCGTAATATTAATTGCCGTGACGGCAATCCCGATAATAATTGCCGTAAGCATCAAGGCCTGTGGAAGCGGGTCGGCAATGGTATTGGGGTCGTAGACTTCTGTGGCATCCTGAAAAATAGGCGGGATATTCCCAAGCCGCGCCCCAAGTCCCAGCCAAAACAAAATAACGGATGTTTGCATCAGCATAATAAGCACAATCGCCTTGACGATATTCCGGCTGATAATCAGGCCAAAAAAACTGATAAAAAACACAAGTATCGGAAAAATCTCAAGAACGTGAATGTCACCCACAGTCATACTCAATCCTCCCCGTCGTCAAAAGCCTCGACTACTTCTTCTTTATCAGGTAAGCGTTCGATGGCAATGTATCTGTAAAACAGCACGAAAAATCCAAAGGCAACCTTTAATCCTACAAGAAAATTCATAGCAATAAGATAAATATTTTGAAACATTTCTGTAGCATAGCCGTAGAAATAAATAAACCCTGTGAAAATGGCGAAAATCGGTAGGATAATAATATTGATAAACACAAGCTCTTCAAGCTTCATGGCTTTTTCGATGGGTAAATCGTAAACCCCAAGCACCATAAACCGGCACACCAAAAACAGCGCAAAAGCCAAGCCCCCGAGAAAGCCTCCCCCAGCGGAGATATGTCCGTTCATAACAAGATACATACCAAAAAGCAAAATAATCGGGCAAACGATACGCATGGCAAACTTGGTCATACGCGAGCGTTCGACTTCGCTGTGCCGCCCGTCGGCGACTATTGTACGGTCAAACCAAGACAGGTGAATCACGGCCACAACAGCCGTTACCAGCAGCAACGCCTCAAAAAGCGTGTCATACACGCGATATCCCAAATAAATTGCTGTGACGGCATTTCGCCCGCCCACATCCCTCATGAACTGGAACAAATACAAATCACGAAGCTCGGTATAGGCGTATTCCGTGGTTGTGGGTACGAAAAAAATAAACAGCCCGCAAAGCATCGCCACAAACGCAAAGGCGGCAACCAGTTTAAAATAATTTCTTGGCTTAGCAGCGGACGCCATTTCTGCTTTTAAGCCGCTACCACGGCTGTAATACTTCTCGATGCACACGATAAAAAATATCGTGGCAAAGGCGGAAATACCCGCTTCGGCCATAGCCACATCCGGCGCGCCCAAAAACAAATATATCACCGAGGTAATCAGGGAAAAAACGCCAAAAAAAATCATGACCCGGTATGTCTTTTTTGCAAAGACAATCCAAATCGCGTTGACAACCCAAAATACCAGTAAAATTTCAGTGGTCAAAGCTATCGCCATCCTTGCAAATGGAAACATAGCCGCTTCGATAAGCCGCCTGGGCAATTATATGCGCAACCAGCGGGTTAAGCACCATTATGATAATAATAATAAGTATAATTTTTCCGGTAAAAAAGCTGAAACCATGCCGGATAGCCAAGCCGATTCCAATGGTCAAAAGCCCGATGGTATCAATTTTACAGGCCACAAGCAATCTATAATAAAAATCCTTTTTCGGCTGGAACATGCCAATTATACCAACAAGCATAAACGCTATGCCGATTCCCATAATAATAAAGCTGACAATCTCCTGAACGCTCACTATTCCTTGTCCTCCTGGCCCTTGCGCCTGTCCCGCTCGCTAAGAAAAAGCGCGATAAAAATAGTCCCGATAAACCCTGACACGGCGTATAAAATGGCAAAATCCATCAAAAAAGTCATTTCACTCACCGACGCGAAAATAATAATAATTATTATTATTTTACACGCAATCAAATTCATCCCCAAAAGCCTGTCCCACACGCTTGGGCCAATCGCCACACGTATCCCATAGGGCACAAGCAGCCCCAGCATTATCGCAAGCACAATGTACATGAGCTATTCTCCTTCCATGGCTGTTGGACAGTCATGTTGGGGTCCCGCCAGCGGAATTTCCGGCTCCGGCAAAATTTCGGATTTAATCAGCTGTTTCTCAATCGCGCGCAGGCCCTCAACCGATGCGGGATATCCCTGCTTATCGCGTTTTCCGATGCATAATAAATAAATGTTCTTTTTTCTGCGCTCAAGGAAAACCGAACCCGGCGTCAACGTAATAGAGTCCGCCAGCAGTATCTTTAAAAATTCGCTTTTTAGCTCCAGATTCGTTTCAACGACGCCCCATTTTGCGTCGGAAAAAATAAGCCTAAGCAAAAAAAACGCATCCAGGTAAATGCGCCCTATAAGCCACAGCGGATACGTCAGAAGCTTGTAAAAATCAACATTTTTAACCTCTTCGAAGTTAAAAAATTTCCCCATCAGATGCATACTAAGCATACCCATGAACATGCCTGTGGCCACTATCTGCCAAGAGACGCCCTCCATCAGAACGCACCAGACCAACGTCAATGTCACAATTACAAAAATAGTGTGCTTTCCCATTCCTATCCAACCCCTACAGACTCATAAAGGGACTTCCTCATTTTATTGTATTATATCATGGACAAAGGCTTTGTAAAGCAAGGGAGATAGGTTCGCAGGGCAATAGCATTTCCACCTCAGCAGGCTCAGCATGTTAGGGTATACCAAGCTCACGAAGCTTGTACCCGACCTTGCAAAAATGATAGACGATTTGTTGCGCCCTCCTTTTTCTTGTTAATATAATTGCTATAATGGCTTGGGTAAAAGGCGCGGTGACAAGTTCCGCGCCTTTTTTTCCTTAGCTCTTGCCCGCCAGATTTGCCAAGTAATTTCCTTGACTGTGGTTATTATAATTCATGGATATCCAATAAGCCAAGGATTTTTACGGTCAAATATTACATTTGGGTTACAAGTACATCTGGGATGTTGAAGTGACGCTGTAGCCGGCACAGTCTTTGTTTTTCTGTTCTTACCAGCCTGCGTCTGTCATTAAGATATCCAGCATATGCATTAAATCGCCCATGGTGAGGTTGCCTTGGGGGTTAAGCGAGCCGGAAATGAATCCGATATCGGCGGCGATGCGGATATTGCGCCTAAACTCCGGCGAGGCCGCGGTGATTCCGGGAATGGAGGCCTCGGGAGTCATGGGGGTGAGCCGCTGATTGGTCTGGAGGCCATACAAGCGCACGAGGATATCAATGGCGGTTTCGCGATTGAGATTACCGGGCGCGAGAAGATTACTGCGCTGCAAAGCCTGAATCTGTGCGGAGGTAAGATTTCCGCCCATTGTAGCGGTGGTGTTGCGGTGGGATACGGCGTGAATGATATTGTTAAACATGCCTGTGGTGACGGTCTGATGAGCGTCGAATACATGCAGGTCTGTGATGGTAAGGCGTGAAGTCACACGGGCAAGGGCCGGATTTGTGGGTGCGGCGGCAACATTTCCCTGCCCTGTGCCACCCGCGCCGGGGTCAACGGTGGGCGGGGCGTGACGGTTTACGCCGGAGAAGGTTCCCGGCCGGCTGACTTGGGCGCGCAGGTTATTTTCCGCGAAGGAGAAGCTGCCGTTCATGTCCTGCCAGCCCTGAACACCCGCGCCGCTTTGGAACAGAGCCGCCGTACCGCCGATTGGCGTAATGTGGTTATCCATGGGAAGGATTATATCCACCGGGTGGGCAAAGGTTGTGAGATTAACGGTACGCTGTGGCGTCTGCGCCTGAACACCAAACCGCTGCGGCGGAATGGCATGGCTGGTATTGGCTGCCAGCGCGGGCATTCCCGACGGGTTTGTGTTCATTGTGATATGGAAGTAGCTGCCGATGCCCGGTTGCAAGCTTCGTGTTTCCGAGGTATCAAAGGCCCCCGGCGGAATCCTGTAAACTAAGTCACCTGCATTTATTTCCAGGGTAATACCGCGCTCGTTAAACGCCCGTATAATTGAAAGCGGAATAATAACATTCCTGTTGGAAATGGGTGCAGCCCGGTTGATATGATATTGCGATAAATCCATGGTGTAAACAAAAGTCCGCTCGCTTACCAGCCGGGAAATAAAACGCTGGTCAACATTTTGGTCGGGTCTGCCGTCCGCGCCGGTTTGATTTGTACGGAAACGCCATTGAAGGGTCTGGGTTGCCGGGTCGTAGGTAATCTCAAAGTCGCGCTCCGGCAGGGGGAACTGGTCGGGCCTGTGCACGGCGTCGTATTCACCGTCGTCTGGACCTGTGTCCACTTCAATGCTCACCCATATAGAATACGCCCTGCGGGTATTTATGGGGTCCATAGCCGGCAATGTTGGTATAACAAAGGTTATGGCATCAAGAAAATCCTCGTTGTCCGCAATTTGAACCTCGTAGCTGTAGACATCCTCCTCGGAACGCCGCACCGTCAAAATAGTGCGGGCGCGCACATAGTATCTGCGATTTGCGATAAGCTCCTCGAAGCGTATGATATGCAGCGCGGCATAAGCCTCCGTGTCCGGAACATTGGGCAGGTTAAGCGGCCTGGCTGTGCCGCCTGTTGCCGTGCCGTCCTCGGCGCGGGGGGTAGACTGCCCCATATCATCCATTAAATCCGCAAAAATGCGCATGAAGGAAATGTTAAGGGCATGGGGCTCATCGGAGCGGTATTCCGCTTCATTGTATCTATTGTACATATTTAACAGGTTCTGCGGGGCACGAGCCAGGCTTCTTGGCGGCAGCGGCGGCTCGATATCCAGTGTTCGGATATCCACCAGGTTAGAGGGCTCTGAGGGGTCGGTAGCAATAGTACCGCTATCATCTACCCCAAAGGCATACGCCCAGAGATAATAGACCGTAAAGGGGAAGCGTTCGGAAATCCTTAAATGGAAATACGGCACTTCGTTTACGTATTGAATATCCAGCAAGGCCCGGGGGTCTTCCAGCTCCACGGTTTCCCCGTCCCGCGCGGCCTGAATATGCTCCCATGTTATGGGGATTACAGTGCCGCCGGGATGGAAGCCGGTGGGGCGGAAATCCGTAAATAGATGGGAAATTCTTATTTCATAAACCATGTCCGCCTGCACGCGCCAACGAACGGCCACTCTGTTGCGGGTGGTGTACCGAGGCACCTCAATCAGCACGGGTGTTGTAGGGTCTGGGATGGGACGATAGGCGTCTTCCACGGTAGTTCCGATTACAAAGGTCGGATACCAAGCGGCAATTACATTCCCGCCTATGGTGACATAGGGCCGTATGAAAATTACATAAGGAACATTTGGCTCAAGCCCCTCTACCGTGTGATTAATCACACCATTAACAGGCTCGGGCGAGCCGATGGAGTGCCACAGGGTCGGGTTATTGATAATAAGATAGCGATAAGCCTCAAAGGGGGTGTCGTCTGCCGTCCTTAGAGGGGTCATCATCAAATCGGCAAAGGGGACAACATGAACCATATAGCTGTAGCCCGTCATATCCTGAATGCGCAAGGCCGGTGGGGACGCAATAAAGCTTAAGGGCGAATACCCGTGCTGTAGCACCAGGAAATCCCTAAGGGGTCCACCCTCCTGGCGCACCTCGGTGAGGAAATCACCAACGCTTCTGGGGACATTCATATTCACATTAAGCGGGGCCGGGCCCAATCCCAAAAGCCTGCTTCGCAGGTTCGTCGAGACGCCCGGGGGATAATTGATTATATCGTTTAAAAACCCATGACGCGGGTCCATGCCGGGGGCTACCGCGCTATCACCCACTACATGGTTAATATGCGCGGCGGAACGCCCAAAAATTAATCTTGGGGGAGTGCTGCGGTCAACACCCACTACCGTATGCCATACATCACGGTTGGGAGCCCAATCCGCTTGAGGGTTGGGTTGCATGATTTCCAAGTAACGGATATCCCATCTCAAGGGGATGGATGTGTCGGTTATATTCGCGTGGACAACCTCTACCGGCGGCGCGGAAATCATTTCGGGCCTGATTTGAAGGCCTTCAAGGGGCGGCACATAAACGCTGCCGTACGCCCAGCTGGAGGTTTGGTCGCCGGGTACACGTCTGGCGCGCATACGCACAAAGTACACGCGGTTGCCCTGTATCGGCAAGCTTTCAATCCCGTATTGGGTAATAGTCTGAAAATACCTGATATAGTCAAATGGATACAGCCGCCAAGTTGGGTCATGCTGGGGAGTTGCCGGCTCAGGCTGGACGGGGTTTAGCCGTCTGGAGGTCAACAGCCGCACGGGGTCACGGACTATCAGCGGCGTTGTCAGGAGCGTAAGGGTTTCCCAGCAATCCGAAATAAAAATCTCATATTCCAGCGCAGTGTCAACAAAGCGTCCGCCAAACTCCGGGTCGGCAAGCTCGTTTTCCTCGGGGACGGCGGGATAGCGGGCAAATGCCAGCCATTCCAAGGAAAGCACACCGTCGCCCTCATGGGTAATTTCTACAATTTCCGGCCTGTAAGGGCTAAATTCCACCAAGAGCGGGTCATATACGACTATATTGGTACGCAAAACCTGACCGTTAGAAAGGTGTAGCGCAAGGGCAAAGCCCCTTCGCATACGGGGAATACCCGGGCCGATAAACCATTCGTTAATGCCCGTTAGGAAACCGGGGCCGCCTATTGTGGCAAGCTCGCCGATTCTAATGCTGACATCTTCGGTGGAGGGAGGAGGCCCTTCCGGCGGGCCGGGGGGCCATTCTTCCACAACAACATGCCTTACATAAAATGGCGGGGGCGGATGTCCGCCGATTAGGCCGCCCAAATGCGACCACCACAGCCGGATAAAGTCCGCGCCCACTTGGTCTATGTTAAGCGCGGGCACCATCATAACTTCGGTTCTGTATTCAACTAAAGCCGGAGGACTGAACGCCAGGTTAAACAGCCTGCCGTCATGTGTAAATTCCCTTTGCGGGGGCGGGGCAGGCTGTCCCGGCTCCGGCCTTGTGCGTATACGGTGAGCGGCGTTGGCCGGGTTGGGGCCCAGCATAGGCTCTACGCTTACGGCATAAGTGCCTATGGGGCGAAGAGCCGGATCTATAATTGTAAAGGTTAAGGTGCCGTCGGGGTTTCGTTGGATTTCATTTGGGCCCGCGTCTGAGGATACGGGAAAGGTACGGCCGTTCTGCCCCATAATCTGCTGACCGGCTTCATAACGTGCATAGGAAATAAACCAGTACGGGAAGACGCTTACGCCGCCCCAAGCTGGGTCTTCCCATGTGATTGTAATGGTGTTCCCGCTGCCTTCGCCAGTTAGGGCAATGTCTGTAAGGAAAATCATATCGCGGCCGGGAGGCCCTCCACCGGGGGAGTTGTCTACGGGTGCGCGTTCAGTCCCGATGTGGCGGTTGCCGGGGGGAACGGCAGGCGGCGGCAAAATAGTAAGCATTGGGTTGTGCCTGATAGGTTCTATATTAATTTCATACAAGCTGCTATGCCGCAGGTTAAGAGACATATTGCCTGTGGATTCCCTCAAGTCCCACATCTGAGGGCGGCGCTGTTGGTCATTGGTGGGAATCTGCCTCACAGGTATCGAAGCACCGGGAGCTTCGCCTATGGTTGCGTTGCGGAAACGGACATCATACCGGGTGGGGAATAATGTCCAAGAGCCATAAGAATCCCCTGCGACGAGGTTCATCTCTGCGTAGGAAAGGCCGCCATCGGGCACAGTCACAGTGGACAGTGGCGGACGTGACCAGCTTATTGAAAAGTTATACGTGCGCGATTGAACCGGCCCCGATGAGCCGCCAAACATCAATGTAGGGTCGGACACGGGACGCTGCCCCCACGGCCGCTCGTTTCGTGGCGGAAGGGCATTGGGCGGGTCATCCTCCGCGGCAAACACCACAGCCGGCATCATTCCCATCAGCATTATTATAGAAAGCCAAAACGCGATTATTTTTTTCGCTTGTTTCATAAGGAGGCTCCTTTCTTAAAGTGGCAAAAGATTGTTAAAAGCAGCTACCATATCCAAGAATTCGCCGATGGTAATCGGGCCGGCCGGGTCTATTTCGCTGTCGGAAACAAGGCCGACCTCAAAAGCGGCGCGCACTGCCTGTGCATATCGCGGGTCAAGGGTCATACCGGCGGTATTCTGGAAGTTGCGAATCATAATTCCGTCAACGCGGGTATTGGTTCTCAATTCGTACAAGGCCATGACCATTGCAATGGCCTCTTGGCGCGGTATAAGAGCTGTGGCATTGCGGCTGGACATTTGCACATTAAGATTTGCGGCGGCCCAGGTCATGGGGTCTGCCCCAAGGGGTGCGTTGGCCATGCGGGCAATCGAGCCGACAACCATGTGGCGGTTGGCGTTTTGCTGCAAATCTATGCTGAGTCCGAAATAATTCTCCAAGCCGAATCGGGCTACTATAGAGGTAATTTCCCCACCCTGAGCCACGTCGGAAATCCCAGGGATATCCACCACACGTCCCGTGAAAGCAAAGGTTCCCGGTGTGCGGGAGGTAATGGCGGGCCCGTCGAGGGTATCCAACAGAGGCTGGGCTACCCATTGCCCAACGCGCAGCATAAAGCCGTTTACGGACATATTAGCATCAGCGCTATTCGGCAGCACATGCATGGGCGCGTCAAAGTCCGTAACGGGAATTTCCGTGGTAGTTAAAATGCCGTTTTGACGGGTGGTCATATAACCTCCCACCATTTGTGTTATCCGGTTGGAGGTTCTGTCAACCACATCGTCTACGAAAGCAACCATGTCCTCGTTTGAGGTTCCGGCCTGCAAAAGATTTCTCATGTTTTGGCGCATAACGGGGTCGTCCGCAACATCGTCAACTATACGCGCGGCCCGGTCAAGCACATGCAAATCCCAGCTGCGCAGATTGCGGATATTTCTGTTGGTTGCCACAAGTGTCATTTGGATATCCGTTTGACGCCCGATACCCGGTACGCCGTGGATTTCCGTCATGGGCACACGGTTGATGTCGAGGCGTACAAAGTAATCGCTGATATCAGAACCACGGGCATCCAGCAGCCTTACCATATCCATAATTGCTTGATTATGGTCGCGGTTTATAAAGAAGGGCGCGAGCAGAATATCCAAGTCGCTGTATCTTGTGGAAAAGCCCCTTCGTGCCGCGTTGGCGTCTTCGATTATAGATGCGGGCAAATAGAATGTAATATCATTAACATCGGTATTGTGAAGCGGAATGGCCGTGCCCGGTGTGCCAAGTAGGAGACCGGCAAACATTTCAGCGGGACGATACACCATGATTGTGCTGGTTGGGGTGTTCTGCGCAAACCAGAAAGGCCGGCGCAAAAGCTCTTCCAGCTGGCGGCGTAGGAATTCAAGCCAATCGTCCTCGCCGTAATCATCATCCGGGTCATGCTCGGTAAGAATTGTTATGACATTAGACCAAACAGAATGTGACCAGCGGGACGGATCCTCGGAGGTTTGGTCCACCAGCCTGACACGCATTTGATAAACCGAGCTGTGGGTCAGCCCCGTAACCATGTAGCGTATACGGTTAATATTAAACGGGTCCAGGTTGGCGTCATTAATCATCAGCCGTGCCGGCACGTCAAAGATTTCGCCCCATTCACCCTCACCGTATCTGATTTGATACTGAAATACAAACCGTGTGGGGTCTATCCGCATGGCCTCGCGAATAAGAACCATGTGTTCATGCTCCCAGCTTACAAAGGCCATGGTAGTGCCGTCGAAGCCGTAACGTACCGAGCCGTCCTCCTGCCTGAGATTTATCGGAGGCTGAACGGGAGTAGTCGTAACCGATTCCTCAACCCAGGTAGAGGTTGTGCGGATTTCCACATAGTCACCAAGCTGGAAATCCCACACTCTTTCGATGCGCACGGTTCTTACATAGAAGAAGTACAGGGTGTTGGGCATAAGAGTCATGTCGGACAGCTCTACGATATTGGGCCTGTAGCCATAGAAGATACCGTCGTTTGGCTCATATATAGTTTCGCCAGCCGGCAAAACCGTAAGAGCCCCGCCGCTTGTTATCCAACCCTTGCGCAAGTGCAAGGGCACGTTTTCAAGAGAGCTGAGGAATTCCGAGAAGTTGGGGTTGCGGTCTCGCATTTGGGCGTCGGTAAGCCTAGGCCCGTCTTGGATTCTGATTATTTCCCACTCTATTCTAACTCGGGGTTCGTAATATTCGTTGTAGTCCGCTTCCTCCGGAGTGAGGAACATGGGGTCCCAGCGTACCGACGCGGACATTTGGTCAAACTCATACACATGCAGATTTGACGGCGCGGGAGGATGAACCTCACCCGGGCCGGGAATTTGCGGCGTACCCACTGTAGTATCCGTTACAATACCCGTCAGGTCGGAAACCACGGGGCTTTCATATCGAACCAGCCATTCATTCGGCACAACTTCACCCACATCATCCAGCAGCGGGATAAACTGCTGTATGGCCAAGTCCGCAAATAAGAAATAAGCTCTGTTCTCTTCCACTCCGGTTAAGTAGAAGGTTACGATATGGTCTCCGCCTTGGTTTATCCGTTCGCGGGTTATATAAAATGAGTCGCGGATAGCTTCATCGCCTATAAAGACAGTTCCGTTCGGGGTAGGCGGCGGCGCGGGGTCGTTTGCCGCAGGGAAGTGGTTTACTGTTTCACCCCGGCTTATTGTAAGCGCGGAGCCTGTTGTAGCCTCCCGTGTGGCACCCGTCCATATAAGGGGGATGTCTGTAATACGCACAACGGCGGCGCGGTCCGCGCCTATGCCGCGCAGTATATTCTGATACGCACTTAGGTCAAGCTCAAAACGGTTATATCCGGGAGCGGTATTAAAGGTGAAAAGCCCCGGAGTAGAAAACGGCACGTCTATAGTGGCCCCTCTGCCGCCGCCCGCAGTGGAGGGACGGTATCGCGGGCTCAAGGGCATTCCCGGGGTATTACCGGCATCCCCGCTGAAAAACGTATTCATAATGGCCTCTTCAAACTGGCCTATATACAGGTTCGTCCAAAGCTGGACTTCCATTTCGTACAAAGTACCAAGGTAGGTTCCTATCGCACCCATGGGCAGACCAAAGGTAACCACAAGCTCGGGAGGAGCTTCCGGGTCTGTGCTGGCCACTACCGAAAGATGTGAGGGGGGCGGGGGGTCAAGCTCGGTTGTGTCTTCTATAACTATATAATCAAATAAGCTCCAGGCTTCGCTGGCCTCAAATGTTGCGGATGTATCGTCGTTGAGGTCAGTCCTGGTCCATCTGTTAAGCTGCACATTCATATAGTACAGTCCGGGGAACCAAAAATCATCCCGGAAGAAGGGCGGCCAGTTGGGGCGATACCGGCGCAGCGCGTCCGTTCTAATATCCACGGAGGCAAAGAATACCGACTCGCCGCTGATTGGGTCCATACGGAAGCCCAATTCCGACTCTCTCCATTCCCCGTGACGGACAACGGGTCGCCCGAATAAATCCGGGTTGTCATTGTCGTAAAAATAGCCTCTGTAACGCACTGTCGGCAGGTAGAATTCCAAGGGCGGCGCGCCGGGGGTTGTGGCGGGGATTTCTATTAGCGTTTGGGTGCCCTGCATGATTTCCACAACGACACGCATATAGCTTTCATGATAGGGGTTTGTAAGCTGGGATTCCGGCATGGTGGACAGCCCAAGCATGTATTCGATATACAGGGAAGAACCAAGCGGCTGCGGTTCCGCAAGCAGGTATACAATGTCCGCAACTGTGCCTATGTCCCAGGATGCGTTAAAGGTCAGTCGTGCCGCGTGTAAATCACCCTGCACCGGCCGGGACAGCACATTGTTGATTTGAAAATTATTGGGAAGTCCTATTGTCGGGGTTCTGTCCGGCGTCCAGATAACATTTTGAGAGCGGAATCCCGGCGACGGCATGTCAATGGGGTTGTTGATATGCTTGGTAAACCAAAAAACCCGGTCTTCCCCTGCAAGCATTCTGGGAAGGGGGAAGTACAGGTGCTGCTGCACACCGATTGGAAGCAACTGCGGTGCAAAGCCATCAGGCGGGGTGCCGTGCATTTGATACCAGCCGGAACGTGCACGGCCTACGCTGTAGTTAAAGGGCTCTAAACGGATAAACGGCCGTCCGAGCTGCTCTGTAAAAACAAAACGCAAAAATGTGTAAAACGGATTTTCATGCGTACCCACACGAGCCGTTGGCCAACCAAGGAAGTCTGTAACAACATCCTCCGCACCTGTCCACATGAAAAGGAATACTTCATCGTATGACATGCTTGGGCGCAATCCGTCTACCCTGACGCGCACACGGTCGGCTTCGCTTAAGTATGTCTGACCCCGCCGCGAAAGCAAAGAAACGTCGGTAAGCTCAATGTCATAATTGCCCTCTGCCAGGATTGTTCCCGGGGGAGGGTCATCCGTTTCGGTGAAGTTATCCACATCACCCAACTGGAATTCTACGATAAAGTCTTCCGTAGTGGGTATTTCGGCCGGACTTTCGGTGACGCCTGCGGAGTCACCCACATTCGCAATCAAGCGGACTTGGAGGGTATCCCTCAAGGTGGAATGGCCGCGTATAGGCTCGACAAATTGCCCTGTTTCCTCGTCAAACAACGTGGGCAGGTTAAAGCGGATATCCAGCCCCACGCTAGGGGTGCCGGGGCCAAACGGCGTTGAATCGTCCGGGTAAGGGAGCATCTGAGGAGGCCTAATCGTCATATTTAGGTTAGCCGTGTTGTAAACCGGAAACTCCGCGCCGACGGGAGGGTTAAACAGAGCGGGAGCGACACTTTCGTACTCACCGGCCAGGCGTGCTGTTATGGTATGGTCAACCAGTTCCCACAATCCGCTGCCTGGGGGACGCTCTACTAAGTTCTGCGCGAAGGGGATTGCGTTAATCGTACCGGCGTCAATACCGGTGAAAACATATACGGTTCCGCCCCTGCCTGTAACAGGCGGCACTATAAGAGTAGGATGGCCCGGAGGCGATGAAACACGGTAATTGGCTACATTTTCCGTAAAATATCTGGTAGCATGAGCAGCGCTGTAATATTCTAAGTGGAACTCATATATTGAACCGGGGCTTAAAATATCCTCAATGAAGAAATAGAATTGGTAGGGCACATTGGAAGCAGTGGACGGCACCCACAAAAAGTGAAATGTTCTGCCGCCGTAACTGAAGGAATAGCCACCGCCGGGTGCGATGTTAAAGCTGGGGGTAAGCATGTCTAGGCTATAGGGATCTTCCAGCGGGCCTCTCAGATTGTTTGGGGTGTTGGGATAATTCGGATGGTGCGAAGTGAAGTGCGGATATGTCAAAGGACTGTATAACGCGCCGGGCGTAACGAAACGCACACGGTCATTTATGCGGTTAAGCCCGGGCAGAAGACCGCTGGGTTCATCCGGATTTCTACCATTTCCGAAATAGTCGCGAGCCGATTCAAATGTGTCAAGCACCGGGACATAGATGTGAAAGTGTCCGGATTCAGTTGGGTCTCGCATTGGGTCGCCAATGTTTATATAGCCTGCAAAATATGTGGGGCCGAGATATCCCGTGGGTACGGGGACACCGCCACCTGTTACATATCTGCGCATGTATATGTCAAAGTTGACCATCAGTCCGCCCGTGGGTGGGCCACCCTCGACCAAGCCTTGTATATGCCTGACTGTAAGCTCGTTCCGCCTTCCCGCGGAGTCGAAAAACCGCAGCACATACATGCCTTGTTGGCCGGGAATTCCCGGAGTAACCGCCCAGTTAAGCATTACGCTGCCTTCAGCGACTATAGGGTTACCCCCCGCTACGCGATGCAGATGTGGGAAATCTTGCCCCGGCACCGCCGATAATGTTCCGTGAAAGGTAGCCTGCAAATCACCGCCCCTCGCACCTACATTGTCCCAAACAGGGTCAATCGCTAAAACCGTCAGCGACGGCATAGCAAAGGGCACTATTAGACCAAATACCATTATTAACGCCATGTACAGGGCTATCTTTTTCTTGAGCCCTTGCAGATTAATCTTTTTCATTTTTTTATCCCCCCGGGATTGGTTTTTATATGTCTTTTACGTTGTTATTCTTTATATTTGTGCGGATAGGGTCATTGTGACTCCTCCTAACCCCCACAGGCATACTTCGCTAATATCATTATATCGGATAACAGGCGTGAAAAAAACAGGGAATAAATGTTCTGTCACTCAGTGTGTAGCTTGCGTTACATGCATGTTACACATTGCGCGATTTGTGCGAATATCGTCACAATTTTTCCCAAGGCTCGTCCACACTTTGACAAAAGCTGCATTTCTGTTGGGGATAGAATGATACAGCAACATATACGCGGAAGGGGAGCCCGCTGTGGACATTCCTGTAAAAATGCCGGGGCGAGTGGCCGGGGGCGTAGCGGAGAAGCGCGTCAAGCGTGGTCTGGACAAGCCGCGGCCACGGCCGGGCAAGAATGAGCTAACGACGGTACTTATTGGGGCATTTGGATTTTTTATTGGACGAGCAATGGTGTTTACGTTTATAAATCCGTTGGCACTGCCGTTTTTGGCGGCGTTTATGGGGGCGGCTAAGGGTTTCTATTTTACCGCCGTGCTGATTTCGCTGGGGCTGGCAACGCGCATGGGCGATTTGCTTACGGTGCGGTATTTGCTGGCAGTGGGTATGATGTGCGCCTATTATTTCATCGGAACAAAGCTGGCTGGGGAGCGGCGCGGTTGGTTGAGGCTGCCTTACGTTGCGTCAGCGGCGGCGGCGATTACGCTGATTTCCGGTGTGGCGGTAGCCATTTCCTATGATATGAGTCCGTTTTTGTTTACCGTGGCGATTCTGGAGACAATCGTGGTGGGTACGCTTACGCTGGTTCTCAAGCGGGCCCATGTGATTCTCACGGGGCGACGTCGGAGGGCAAATTTGCTTTCCGGCGAAGATATCGCTTCTATTACTATTATATTGTCTGGCGTGATTGCCGGTGCGTCGGATATCTATGTGGGGGCGATGCCCCTTCGGATTTTCTTCTGTGTATATGTCCTATGTATTGTGGCATACCGGGGCGGCGCGTCCATGGCCGCGGCGGCGGGTATGCTTATGGGCTTCTTTTTGCATTTGGCAGGCTATTGGGACGCAAGCTGGGCGGCAATTCTGGGGTTGGCCGGCCTTGGTGGCGGCTTTGCCAAAAGCTTTACCAAACAGTGGGCGCGTCCGGCAGTTATTGCCGGAGTCGGCATCATCGGCGGGGCCGCGCTGTTTATTCTGTCGCGCTCAAATTTCGCCTTCTCCATGGTCTATTCCCTGATTGCGGCGGGGCTGGCCTTTGTGATTACGCCGCAGTCATTTTATTTTAATGTGGCGTCGGCAATCAATCCCGTTCTGGACAGCGCGGATGATTACATGGACAAAATAAAGGAAGAAACTACTCGCCGTTTGGACAGCTTTTCCGGCGCGTTTATGAAACTGGCCGAGACTTTCAGCGGCTTATCGAAGCCCAAAACCGGGCTTAATAAGCATGATATCGCGCTGCTTATCGACGACCTTTCCAACCGTGCCTGTGCGACCTGCCCCAGCCATGAATGGTGCTGGGAAGAAGATTTATACAATACGCATCAACAGATTTTCGCGATGCTGAATGCTTGCGCCAACAAGGGCGCGGCAAATTTAGATGATTTGGACAAAGGTTTTCGCAAGGAGTGCAAATCCCCGGAAGTGCTGCTGCAAGAGCTTAACGCAATCTTTAATCTATACCGCAACGACCTGCGCTGGCATAATCGCATTGCCGAAAGCCGGGAGCTGATTAGCCAGCAATTACACGGCGTGGCAGGCATCGTAAAATGTCTGTCCGACGAAATTGACATTTCCCTGCGTTTCCATGAGGGACTCGAAGAAGAAATGATAATGGCCTTGCTCAAACAGAAAATCGAAGTGGGTAGCGTAATCGTCTTGGAGGACAAGACCGGAAAATATCGCGTGTCCATCAATCACAGCCCCTGTCACGGGAAAAAAGCCTGTGCCAGTGAAATCCTGCCCGTGCTTAACACCGTGTTAAAGCGCAAAATGCGGGTGGAAAGCGGGGCCTGCGAAATCCGTGGCGCGGTATGCCATACCCGTTTCATTGAGGAGCAAAAACTGCAAATCACCAGCGGCGTGGCGCACAAGGCGAAAAGCACCCGGGGCTCCGGCGACAGTTATTCCGCGATGGAGCTGCGAAACGGCTCGTGCTTGCTAGTCCTTTCCGACGGGATGGGCAGTGGCGAACGCGCCCGCCGCGAAAGCGCGGCCACCGTCGGCCTTTTGGAAGATTTCATCGAAAGCGGCTTTGACAAGGAGCTGGCAGTGCGCATGATTAACTCCGTGCTGATTCTCAAAAGCAGTGAGGAATCCTTTTCTACATTAGATATATGTTCCGTAGATATGTACACCGGCCAAGCGGAATTCATAAAAATTGGCGCGGCGGAAACATTTTTGCTTCGCGACGGAAAAGTTTCCGTCATACGTTCATCGTCACTTCCCATAGGAATGCTAAACGATGTAGATTTGGAAATTACCGAACGCGAGCTAAAACACGGCGATATTATCCTGATGGTAACTGATGGCGTAACCGACGCCGAAGAGGACTGGCTTTTGCCCGCCCTTAAAACCTGCCGCTACGCCAACCCCCAAGACCTGGCCGACCACCTGCTGGCCGAGGCCGTCCGCCGCTCCGGCAAAGCACCCAAGGACGACATGACAGTCCTTGCCGCCCGTATCTGGGAGAAAGTTTAGCATTGTGGACATGTTATAGACGATTTCGTTGAAAATGGATATATTCACAAGGCAAAACTCTTGGCAGCTGAATTTTACGGCCTAACCTCCATGCCCTTGGTGATTACGTAAAGATTTTCGGGGGAGCCGATAACCCTTGCGCCGTCGTGGAGCTTAACTTCTTTATCGATGATGGCGTGTTCGACTACGCAGTTATTTCCAATGTGAGTGCCCTCCATTATGATGGCGTTATTAATGGAAGAAAACTCGCCGGTGAAGACGCGACGGAAAATGACGCAACGGTTGGCACTGCCGTTAAGAATCGCACCGCTGCCCACCAGACAGTTTGTGACCCGTGCCATGTTATTGTATTTCGCGGGGGGTTCATCCTTGGGTTTGGTTTTGATATAAGGGGATTGCATCATAAAGGAGTTGCGCATATCCCGGCGCAGAAAATCCATATTGCAATCGAAATAGGCGTGGATATTGCCCAGGTTGCGCCAGTAACCGTCGAAGCGGTAGCCATAAATGCGCAGACGCTTGCGGTAGCGGGAGAATAAATCCCGCACAAGGTCATAGCGGCCCTCGGATACAATTGTTTCGATTAATTCGATAAGCAGCGGCCGAGAGATTACATACACGCCGATGGAAGCCAAATCGGATTGAGGCTCAAGGGGCTTTTCCTCTAAATCGGTCAGGCGTTCGGCGGCATCCAGTTCCATTACGCCGTATTGTCGGATGTCGTCATTGTCGGGAACTTGGCGGTAAGCAATAGTAATGTCGGCATTTTTACACTCATGATAGGCTATCATATCATTGTAGTCCATTTTGTAGACGCAGTCTCCGGAGGAGATTACCACGTAGGGCTCGTTACTGCGCCGCAGAAATGTCAGGTTCTGATAAATCGAGTCTGCCGTGCCGCGAAACCACAGGGAATTGTCACCGCTGAGATACGGCGAAAGCACAAACATGCCGCCCTGCTTGCTTCCGAGGTCCCACCATTTTGGGGACGAGAGGTGGTCGTGTAAGGAGCGGGAATTGTATTGGGTTATAATCGCAATTTTGGTGATTCCGGAATTGGTCATGTTGCTTAAGGGGAAGTCAATGGCGCGGTAGCAGCTGCCCACGGGAAGTGCCGATGTGGCGCGGGTTCTTGTAAGCTCGCCCATGCGCTCGTTTTTCCCGCCCGCTAAAATCATACCTACGGCTCTCATGCTCTCACTCCATTCGCGTTCATTGGTTTTACGATGCTTTGGCCGCTTTCCAGGCGGCCGCCAAGATAATCATGAGGCTCTGTTTTGCCGAAAATTACGCAATTTTTCCCGATGCTTACATTGTCGGGAATGGTGCTGTGTTCGCCTATTACGGTAATTCCCGTGTCATACAGAAGGGGCTTATGGACATTTTTGATATTTTCGCCGTCGCCGATGGTTACGCCGTCACCGATTGTGCAGCCGGTATCTATGATGCAGCGTCCAATTGTAGTATCCTTGCCGATATAGCATTCTTCCATGATAATAGAGTCACTCACCGTCGCGCCCTCTTCCACAATTACCCCCGGCCCCAGCACGGAGTTGTAGACATGCCCCAGAACCTCACTGCCCTCGGAAATAATACTTCCGGTGATTTCGGCATTGGGCCCGGTATAAAGGGGAGGCTGATGGTCGGCGTCGGTATAGATTTTATCAAAGTTTTCATATAAATTAAAATCGGGCACGGTTTGAATTAAATCCATATTGGCCATCCAATATGAGTCGATTGTGCCTACATCGCGCCAGTATCCGCTGAAGGGATAAGCGTACATGCGCTTGCCCTCCTCCAGCAGCAGCGGCAGAACATGCTTGCCAAAGTCCGAATCGGGGTGGATTTTATTGTCTCGCTCCAGCGCGTCCCGAAGCACATCCCACCGGAAAATATAGATTCCCATATTGGCCAGGTTGCTTTTGGGCTCGGGGGGTTTTTCTTCGAATTCATAGATGCGACTGTCTTCCTTTATGTTCATCAGGCCAAACCGGCTGGCCTCTTCCCAGCTTACCGTAAGAGCGGCTATACTTACGTCGCAATTGTTTTTTTTGTGAAAGGCCAGCATCCGGGAATAATCCATTTTGTAAATGTGGTCGCCCGATAGTATAAGTACGTAGTCAGGGTTATACTGGTCGATGAAGTCTACATTCTGATAAATGGCGTCGGCCGTACCCTGAAACCATTCGCCGCTCTCCCGTTTTACGTGAGGCGAAAGAATCATTACCCCCCCGACACGCCTGTCCAAATCCCACGGGGTTCCTATCCCGATGTGTTGATTAAGGGTGAGAGGCTGGTATTGGGTCAGCACCCCCACAGTGTCCACTCCTGAGTTTATGCAATTGGACAGCGGAAAGTCGATAACGCGATACTTTCCACCGAAGGGAATCGCGGGTTTGGCCTTGTTTGAGGTTAGAACCCCCAAGCGGCTGCCTTGCCCCCCCGCTAACAACATGGCAATCATTTCTTTTTTACGCATGTTATTCACCACCAGCCTTAGATTTTTTCAATGCAATTATTTCACCAAATATCTGCATAGTCAATACACAAAATGCCAGATAATTTGATAAATTTCTTGCCCGCAAAGCAAGTAAGATATAGTGATTTTTACAGAGAGCAGGAGGCAGATTATGTCAAAACGTGGGAAGATAAACCTAAATGGTAAAAAATCTGTGCATTTTATCGGAATCGGAGGCATTAGCATGAGCGGCTTCGCGGAAATTTTACACCGCGAGGGTTTTAATATTAGCGGCTCGGACGATAATTCGTCAGATATCACAAAACGCTTGCAGAGGCTGGGGATTTCGGTGGCCATACCCACCGCCGCCGAAAATATCACGGATGATATTGACATGGTGGTCTACACCGCCGCTATTAAGCCGTTTAATCCGGAGTTCCGGGCCGCCGCCGAAAAAAAGCTTCCTTTAATGGAGCGTGCCGCCTTTGTGGGTTTGATTTTGCCGGGTTATGAAAACACCGTCTGTGTCGCAGGGACCCATGGCAAAACAACAACCACGTCCATGGTGGCCGAAATTGCCATGGCGGCAGGGCTTGACCCTACGGTTTCCATTGGCGGCCATATGAACCGCGGCGGTTTGAATTACCGCATCGGAAGCTCGCCCTGCTTCGTGCTGGAGGCCTGCGAGTACAGCAATAGCTTTTCTCATTGGCATCCACAGGTGGGCATGATTTTAAATATAGAGGCTGACCATCTGGATTTTTTCGGAAGCTTGGACAATGTAACCCGCGCCTTCGGGAAGTTTGCATCAAATGTCCGCCCCGGCGGAACGCTGATTATCGCAAGCAATATTCCGGATTTTGAAGCTATTATAAGAGGCCTGGATTGTGAAATCGTGACCTTTGGAATGCCCTCCGAAGGTGCGGAGTCTGCCCGGTTCTGGCCGCGAAATATTTCATATTCCAATGGCAGGCCCTCCTTTGATGTGATGGATGGTGAGAAATTTTTAGCCCGCGTAGACCTCCCCATGCCGGGAAAATATAATATGCTCAACGCTTTAGCTTCTTTCGCAGTGGCGTGTTCGCTGGGAATTTCCCCAGAAGTAACCGCCGCCGCCCTGTCCGATATAATGGGAATCAAACGACGGTACGAGTTTAAAGGAACATGGCGCGGCATAGAAATTGTGGACGACTACGCTCATCACCCCACGGAAATACGTTCGTGTCTGTCCGCCGCGAAGGCCTCCGCATTAGGGCGCATCGTATGTGTTTTTCAGTCTCACACCTACACCCGCACGAAAAGTCTCTTTGATGATTTTGCGGATTCCTTCGACGACGCGGACAAAATTATCCTTGTGCCCATTTTTGCCGCCCGGGAGTCTTTTGACCCAAGCGTCTCGTCAAAGATGCTTGCGGAGGAGATTTGTAAGCGCGGCGGTGATGCGATAAGTGTAGAAAGTTTTGACGAAGCGGGAAAATTTCTTCGAAGCGCACTATGTAGCGGAGACCTGTTGATAACCATGGGTGCCGGAGACGTGTATAAGGTGGGGGAGGAGCTCTTGCGCGTGTAGTTATCCACATTATCCACAATTCTTTACGGAAAACTTTCAACTTGCTTAATAAAATTTAACAACTCTAAGAAAAGCCCGCAATCACTGGATAATTTGACACAATCCAGCAATTGCGGGCTTTTTAGGCTCTTCGAAAAGTTTTCACCATAAAAATGTGCATAAAAAACACTTGACAAATTAACCTAATGCCACACAGTACGATATAAACTGACATTACAAGCACCATCTGTTATCCACAGAGTTATCCCCACAATCTACATATTTTGTGGAAAAGAAATGATACCCAATTCACCCAAAATGGGGTAAAATGACCATCCGAGAATGAGTCCAGAAACGAGAGGCGAAAATATGAACGCTTTCAAAATGAGTTTAGGGTACGAACGTTCGCACATGGATTTGCCAACTCTGTTTGTGGACCATTACATGACGGACTGTATTCCTGTTTATCCGCTGATTTACATATGGAGCCTGCGCCGCTTGCTGGATGGGAAATCAACCTCTTTTCAGGAGATGGGCGAACGCTTTCATCTTACTGAAAGCGACGTAATAAATGCTTGGAAGCATTGGGAAGACATGGGCTTGGTCAAAATTAACGGGGCGAGCATTACCTTTTTGCCCGTGAAAGCCCCTGAGCCCGTCGCCGCCCCGAAAGAAACCGCTACTGAAATCATCCGCATTCCCACCGAGGCTCGCCCGCAGTACACCGCCCAGGAGTTGGCATTGTACCGCACCCAAAGCCGCGACATAGAGCGGCTTTTTGGCCGTGCCGAAAAAACCTTGGGTAAACTGTTGTCATACAATGATATGAATACCATCTTCGGATTTCATGACTGGTTGCGCCTGCCCATTGACGTAATCGAATACCTTCTGACTTATTGCGCCGACAACGAACACCGAAACCTGCGCTACATCGAAAAATGCGCCCTTGACTGGGCCGACAATAATATCGACGACCTTGAAAAGGCCCTGACTTATGTTCAAAGCTTCGACCGTGACTACCGCACGATTTTGCTTCACATGGGACAAGCAACAGGTTATCCCACCCCCGGCCACAGGAAATATATGGACAAATGGCTGTATCAGTGGAACATGCCCCTTGAGTTAATCCAAGAAGCCTGTGACCGCTCCGTGGCGCAAATAAACAAACCCAAGTTTGCTTATGTAGACAAAATTTTGGCCGGCTGGTTTAAAAAAGGTATCACCACTTTGGAGGGTGCGGCGGAAGCCGATAGGGAATTCGCAGCCGCGCGGCCGTCCGCCGCACCTTCGGGCGTTGGCACAAGCCCGTCAAAAACAAAGGCGAACCGCTTTATCAATTTTAACCAGCGCGAAAACGACCATGCTTTATATGAAAAATTAGAACGCGCCTACCGCGAGCAGAAATACAGGGTGAGTGAGTGAGACACAAAAAAATCTACCATAATATAATGCGTGAGTACGAAGCCGCCCGAGGCCAGTCGGAAGCCGCGCTTGCAAAGCGAAAGACTAACGCCTATGAAAGCTTCCCCCGGCTGGCGGAGCTGGACAAAAACTTGGGCGCGTTGGGTGTAAAACTCGCCAGGCTTGCCCTAACCGGCGACGAAGCAGCCATGTTAATGGCCCGGAAGGAATCCGTACGCCTAAGAGAAGAGCGTCTTGCGTTGCTTGCCAAAAAGGACTTGGACGAAGTGTTATCCCCTTGTTATCGCTGCAAAAGCTGCTTGGACACGGGGTATATTCACACTTCCCCGGCAAGCCCCGCCACTATGTGCGCTTGCTTAAAGCAACGCCTCATCGACGAATACTATAACCTATCCAATATGAATGCAGTTCTTCGGGACGAGAACTTCGACACCTTTGATATCCGCTTGTTCAGTACGAAAACAGACCCCTCTGAGGGTCTTTCTCCGCGCAAAAATATGGAGGAAATCAGCCGCGTAGCAAACTCCTTTGTGCAAAACTTTGGAAAAAAATTTACAAACCTTCTATTATACGGCGAGACAGGCCTGGGCAAAACCTTCATCTGCCACTGTATCGCCAAGGATTTATTGGACAGGGGATTTACCGTGCTGTACCTGACCGCCCCGCGCCTGTGCAAGTTCATTGAGGATTACCGATTCAACCGGGAGTCCCTGACCGAGCCGGAGGAAATGCTGGCGGCGGTTGACGATGCAGACCTTCTGATAATAGATGATTTGGGTACAGAAATTTCAACCGTTATTACGTCTGTTGCACTTTTCGACATCATCAATCAGCGGTTGATTTCGAGGAAATCTACAATTATTTCTACTAATCTTACAACAGTGGCCTTGGAAGCCAACTATTCGGAGCGTATTTATTCACGATTTTTGGGCTGCTATGAAATATTTAAATTTTTTGGCAATGATATTAGAAGAAAGAAAAGATATGGTGATTTACGTATATAATAAAAAAAGCTAGGAGTGACTTACATGAACGAAAAATTGAGAATACTTAAAATGCTGGAGAATGGTCAAATTTCGGCTACGGAAGCCGCATCATTACTGCAAGCCGTGGAGGGGGGCGGGACGGCATCGTCTTCGCCACCCCCCTTCGCACCGCCGCCCGCACATGCCCCCTATACGCCACCACCGGCACCGCTGCCTCCTCCGCCTGCGGCATCGACCGGCCGATATGATGGGTACGCCACCAATAACCCGGGCTCCGGCTCACCTTCGGGTATTGACGATTTAAGCCGCAAATTCGAAAGCTTCGCTAAGGACATGGCTCCTAAGGCACAGAGGTTCATGGAATCCTTGGCCGACAAAATCGACGGCGCGGCAAGTCGTGTTTCCGGCGCGTTTACCTCAGACCCCCACGGCCCCGGCGGCCCCACAGCCGCCTATGACCACGGCCAATCCCACCGCCCGGCCTCTAAGCCCTTCGCACCCTCGGGTGGCGTGGTGGAAAAAAACATTGAAATGGCCGTGGAAACCGGTGGATACAACGAGCTTAGCTTAAACGGCTTAAACGGCGAGGTGCGCGTAAAAGGCTATAACGGAGACAAAATCACTGCCCGATTGGTCTACCGCGCCAAAAAAACCGGCAGTTCAATCGAAATGGTAAAGCTGGGCGGCAAATATTTTCTCAAATACGAGCCCGACGATTTCCATTTGGTTACGATAGACGCTTTTGTGCCCGAACGCGCATTTAGTGTAATAAAAGTAGACGGTGTGAACAGCAGCTTGGACTGCGCCTCCCTCGCCGCCAGTGAAATGCGCTTCGTAAACGCCAACGGAAGCACCCGCCTTGCGGGCCTTTCCGCCAATAATATTCATGCCGAATCCAGCGGCGGAAGCTTTAACATTTCCAACATATCCGCCACGGGCGCGAAAATAGAAAACCTTAACGGCCCCATGGACGCCGGCGAGCTTGACATCGCAAACCTAAAGATTTCCAACTACAACAGCCCGCTGTCAATGATGATGTCCAAATTCGCCCGCCACTCCGAATACATCTGGAGTGTGGAAACAGGAAACGCTAAGCTTAATATCAATTTGCCAACCATGCCAGACCTCGGTTATCACATCAAGGCCCACGCCGCCATGAGCGAAATCCGCCTAGGGCTCACCGGGCTGCAATTCCTAATCAACGAGCCCTCGCTGGTGGAAGCCAGAAGTGTCCACTTCGACAGTGCCGCCAAACGAATAAAAATGGCGGTTGAAACTTCCAACGCGCCATTGGTTATTAATTAAAGGATGTTCTTGTTTTAGAAAATCGAATATGCTGCGATGATGCTTACAATAGTAATCGAGACGGTGGAGACCAGCTTGAACAGTGTGTTAATTGAGGGGCCGGTGGTGTCCTTGAAGGGGTCGCCGACGGTGTCACCGATGACGGCGGCCTTGTGGTTTTCAGAGCCCTTGCCCTTATCCTTGCCCAGCTCGCCGCTCTCGATGTATTTTTTGGCGTTATCCCATGCGCCGCCGGCGTTGTTCATGAAAACGGCAACTACGAAGCCGATAACGGTCGCGCCGGCGATAAAGCCTACGACGCCTTCAACACCAAATATCAATCCGGTAATGATGGGCAGAGTAACGGATATAACTGTGGGCAGCACCATTTCCCGGAGCGCGCCCTTGGTACATAAATCAACACAGGCGGCATAATCGGGGTCGGTTTCTTCTTCCATGATGCCCTTGATTTCGCGGAACTGACGGCGCACTTCCATTACAATGCTTTGGGCGGCGCGCTGAACCGCGCTCATTGTCATGGCGGAGAACACAAACACCAGCATCGCGCCAAGGAACACGCCGATTAGAACGGACGGATTATTCAAGGATAAATTCAGACCGGGGAAAAATTCGTTGGGTACATAGCGATACACGCCGTCTCCTACGTATTGGGCGTAGTCCAGGTATCCACCGTGGGAAGCTACGTAGCGGGTTGCGATATTAATATAGGAAACCAGCAACGCCAGCGATGTCAACGCCGCGGAGCCTACCGCGAAGCCTTTTCCTGTGGCCGCCGTTGTGTTGCCCAGCGCGTCCAGTGCGTCTGTGCGCTCGCGGACTTCGGGAGGCATGTGGGACATCTCGGCTATACCCCCGGCGTTATCGGCCACGGGGCCGTATGCGTCGGTAGCCAAGGTGATTCCCAACGTGGAAAGCATTCCCACCGCTGCCAAGCCGATTCCGTACAGGCCATATGAGAAGTTGATTGCGTAGTCTGCATGGGTGGTGTCCATAATTCCGCCGGAAGCAAGGAAACTCACAACTATCGCCACGACAACGATTATAACCGGGGCGACAGTGGATTTCATGCCAAGGGAAATTCCCGCGATGATAATTGTGGCCGAGCCCGTTTCGGAAGCCTTGGCGAGGTCTTTGGTGGGCTTATAATGGGTCGAGGTAAAATATTCCGTGAAATAAGCGATAAGCGTACCCGCCGCAACACCCGCGATAATCGAGATGTACAATCCCCACCACGGTGGCGAGTCACTGCCCATGCCGCGCATTATGAACCATGTAACCGGCGCGAAAGCGATAACGGCCACGGCGGCGGCGGCGTATGTTCCCGTACGAAGAGTTGTAAGAAGCTGTGCTTGGGAAGCCTTTTCCTTGGTGCGAATCAAAAACGTGCCAAACAGCGACGCCAGCATTCCCACAACGGCCAAAGCCACGGGCAGAAACATCGCCGCCATAACCATATCAGTGCCGCTACCTATGAACGCCGCGTATCCCAGCGCGATTCCCGCGTGCATGGATTTGATATAGCTTTCATATAAATCCGCGCCCATGCCGGCTACGTCGCCTACGTTGTCGCCTACGTTGTCGGCAATGGTTGCGGGGTTGCGCGGGTCGTCCTCGGGAATTCCCGCTTCGACCTTACCAACCAAGTCCGCGCCGACGTCGGCGGCTTTAGTGAAAATGCCGCCGCCCACACGGGCAAACAGCGCGAACACCGCAACACCCACGCCAAACATTACCATGTTCTCGGCGATTTGATATGGCGGCAGTTCGAATACAAAATGCAAAAGCAAGAACCAAACGCTTACATCCAAAATGGACAAGCCAACCACTGTGAAGCTCAAAACCGTTCCCGATGCGAAAGCCACCTTGAGGCCCTGATTCAGGCTTTCCCCCGCGGCGTTGGCCGTGCGCACATTAGCCCGGGTGGCAATACGCATTCCGATGTATGCCGAAAGCTGGGAAAATATCCCGCCCGACAAAAACGCAAACGGAATAAACGGCGAGGCGTGGCCCAAAACAGCCAGCACTCCCAGCGCGATAACCACGATTACATAGAAAACTGCCACAACTTTAAACTGACGCTTGAGGTACGCCCCCGCGCCCTGCCGGATGGCGTCCGCCAGCTTGCGCATCCTGTCGTTGCCCTCGCTGAAGCTCATTACCTTTCGGGCTTGGAAAAACGCAAAGCATAACGCAATCAGCGCGCCCGCTATGCCTATTGCAAATGCTACGTCAAAATTCATTCCCTCTCACAATCCTCTCATTTGAGAAATTTTTCACAAACGGCATTCTACGTCTTTTTCTAAGGATTTGTCAAGGATTTTAGCTTGATGTATAATTCCGCAAAGGGGCTGATATGGTGAACTTTCGGGTGGGGCATGGATACGATGTGCATCGTTTGGCAAGCGGGCGGAAATTGGTGCTTGGTGGAGTGGAGATTTCGTTTGAAAAAGGGCTTGACGGGCATTCCGACGCGGATGTGCTGACCCACGCCATAATGGACGCGCTGTTGGGCGCGGCCGGGCTCGGCGACATCGGGCAATCCTTTCCCGACACCGACGTATTATATAAAAATGCGTACAGCATAGAACTTTTGCGCAAAGTGGCGGTACGGCTAAAGGAAAACGGCTGGCGCGTGGGAAATATCGACGCTACGATTATCGCCCAAGCTCCAAAGCTCGCGCCATATCGCGCCCAAATGGTGGAAAATATCGCCAATGCGCTGGAAATTCCCCCGTCGGTGGTGAATATCAAAGCCACCACCGAAGAGGGACTAGGCTTCACCGGGCGCGGCGAGGGCATGGCCGCCCATGCGGTATGCTTAATAGGAGGCAGCTCATGAAAATATATAATACCCTTAAGCGGCAAAAGGAAACCCTTGCGCCAATCGCGCCGCCGCAAATAAAAATGTACACCTGCGGACAAACGGTGTACAACGACATTCATATAGGAAATGCGCGGTTTTACGTTGTATTTGATGCGATTCGGCGGTACTTGGCGCATAAGGGCTATGATGTGAACTATGTGCAAAATTTTACGGACATTGACGATAAAATTATCCAAAAGGCATGGGATGAAAATTGTACTGCGGAGGAAATCGCGGAGCGGTACATCGCCCATACATTGGAGGATTTGGACGCATTAAATTGCCTCCCTGCCACAAAAAATCCCCGTGCCACAGAGGAAATCCCGGAAATCATAGATTTAATTCAGCAGCTAATCGAAAAAGGCTTCGCCTATGAAAACGCCGGGACGGTGTACTACGATGTGGTCAAATTCGAGGGATACGGCAAGCTTTCGCGCAAGAATATCGACGACTTGGAGGCTGGCGCAAGGGTGGAGGTTGAGTCCGGGAAAAAGAATCCTACGGACTTTGTATTATGGAAGCCGGCCAAAACCGATGAGCCTTTCTGGGAAAGTCCCTGGGGCAACGGACGCCCGGGCTGGCACATCGAATGCTCTGCTATGGCAAGGAAATATCTGGGGGATGAAATCGACATTCACGGTGGCGGGTCGGATTTAATCTTCCCCCATCATGAAAACGAAATCGCCCAAACCGAAGCCATCACGGGCAAAAATTTCGCAAGATGTTGGATGCATTGCGGCAGCCTCACAACCGACCATAAAAAAATGTCCAAGTCCCGGGGAAATTTTTTCACCCTGCGGGAAGTCGCCGAAAAATATAGCTATGACATAATCCGTTTTTACCTTTTAAGCGGTCATTACCGGATGCCCATGGAATTTACGGACACTGTAATGGTCGCCGCCGCACAGGGTTTGCAACGAATAAAAACCTGTTGCGCGAATCTACGCAATGCGGCGGATAAAACAGGCCCCGACACCACAGAAGACATGTCTCTTTTCAAGGAAGCGGAATCCTCCGCCATTCGCGCTTTTGAATCCGCCATGGAGGATGATTTTAATACTGCCAACGCAGTTACTGCCATTTTCGAGCTGGTGAAATTCGCAAATACCCACATGGCGGACACAACCAAGCACACAAAAAATTTTTATGATGGCCTGTTAAATACTATAGGGCATCTTTGCGAAATTTTGGGCCTCCAAATAACCGCAAGCGAGGAAAACGCAGGCGGCGAAGATGCCGAAATTGAAGCCCTAATCGAAGCGCGTCAAGCGGCCCGGAAGTCCAAAAACTTCGCCGAGTCTGACCGAATCCGCGACGAGCTTACGAAAATGGGCATAATATTAGAAGATACTCCCGACGGTGTGCGTTGGCGCAGAGGGTAGAAAAGGAGAGCCACTATGGAAGCATTAGCACAACAAGAGGCAAATTTTGAACCAAAACGATACACCTATTCAGAGTATGCCGCATGGGAGGACGATAATCGCTGGGAGCTAATCAACGGTGTGCCCCGAATGATGGCCGCGCCCTTCGTTTCCCATCAAGCCGTTTCAGGGGAATTGTATTTTCAGTTTAAGAGTTTTTTGAAGGGCAAAAAATGCCGAGTGTTCTACTCACCCTGCGATGTCCGTTTAAACCACAAAACCCGTGATGATATCGTGGTACAGCCGGATTTGCTGGTTGTGTGCGACCGCAATAAAATTGAAGATGGAAAATCTGTAAAAGGCGCGCCTGACCTTGTGATTGAAATCCTGTCTGCGTCAACGTCGAAGTTTGACAAAACAACCAAGTTTACGCTTTACAAGCAGGCTGGAGTGCGGGAATACTGGATTGTTGACCCTACGGATAAAACCGTGGGTGTTTATATTTTCGAACAGGAAAACCTGGGTATGCGATACTATGCCGACAGCGAAAAAATTCCCGTGCATGTGCTGGAAGGTTGCGAAATAGACCTTTCCACCGTATTCGAAGAGTGACGGGCGCGGCGGAGCTGGCCTATTTGGGCGACGCGGTTTTTGAGCTGATGGTGCGGGAGAAGCTTTTGGGGGAGGGCGTCCCCTTTCGCGCGTTGAACCGGCGTGCAAAAGCATATGTCTCCGCTGCCGGACAGGCGGCTATGTATCATAGGATTTTCCCAATCCTTTCACAAGAAGAGCAAAACATAATCAAACGCGGGCGCAATTTGCATAATTTGTCCCGTGCAAAAAACGCTGGGGTCTCGGAGTACCGCCACGCCACGGGGCTGGAGACGCTCTTCGGATGGCTGTACCAAGCGGGCGAAACCGCACGCCTTAACGAAATTTTCGCGCTTTGCGTAGGCGAGGAATGAATTATCATGGCAATTATGGTGCTACTAGATGGTGGCTTCGATCGCCCGGCGATTCTCCTTTCACAATTGCCCTTATCAATCGTGATGGCACCCTGAATTTGAGTGGAGACAGTGTGTATGCCGAACATCACAGTGGGATTGGCGTTCGCCCTGCATTGTGGATAAATTTTGATTTATGGGTAAATCTCAATTGAAAGAGGGGTAAATAACAACATGGACAAAAGCAATCTAAAGATATATCTGGACAACTGCTGTTACAACCGACCCTTTGATAATCAAGGGAAGATACGGATACGATTGGAAACAGAAGCAAAGCTTCATGTCCAATCAAGCATCCGAACGGGATTATATGACCTTTGCTGGTCATTTATGCTGGATTATGAAAACGATAAAAACCCTCATGAGGAAAATCGGTATTCAATCGGACTGTGGAAAAGATTTGCAAGTGATTTTTGCCCGCCCTCGGAGGCTACTCTTAATCGTGGTAAAGAATTTATGAAGCATGGCATTAAAAATGCAGATGCCCTTCATATTGCTTGCGCTATAGAGAGGCATTGTGAGTATTTTCTCACAACTGATAAAAAGATTTTGAACAAAGTCATAGATGGAATCAGGATTATCAGTCCGATTGAATTTGTCGGAGAAATGGAGAGTATACTATGAGGACAGATAGTGTATTGCGTTATGAGGCAATGGAAGCACTCACACACGTTCTTGGCGAAGTAGACGCAGAGCGGTTTATAAGCATGATTAAGCGGGATACCTTCGACTATACTGAGTGGCGGCGAGGACTATGGCGCGATATGACTATAGATGAAGTCTATACGGAAGCTGCAACCCATTTCAAAGGAGCGTATCAAAATGAAACGGGAGCATGAAACCGAAAACACGGCCCTAATCCTTGAAGGCCGTAAGGCTGTTTTGGAAGCCCTAAACCACGACAAGCCCATCGACCGGATTTTACTGCGCCGCGATGGAGACAAGCCTATTGAGGGAACGTTGCGCCTAATTGCGGCCAAGGCGCGGGAACGCCGCCTAGTGGTGCAGGAAGTAGACCGGGCTAAGCTGGATTCGGCTTCGGAAACGGGGCATCATCAAGGGGTAATAGCTCTGTGCCCGGCGGTGCCCTACGTGACGGTGGACGACATTTTAAACATTGCCCGCCAGCGCAACGAGCCGCCGTTTATAATAATTCTCGACGGCGTGACCGACCCGCATAATTTGGGGGCGGTTCTGCGCTCTGCCGAGGCGGGCGGCGTCCACGGTGTTATTATTCCAAAACGCCGTGCCGTGGGCCTCACCGGCACAGTGGCCAAGACATCCGCCGGAGCAATCAATCATATGGCTGTGGCTAGGGTAAGCAATATCTCCCGCACATTGGACGAGCTGAAAAAGGCCGGCCTGTGGATAACCTGCGCCGACCCTTTGGGCAAAAGCCTCTATGAAACCGACCTGAGCGGCCCCGTCGCGCTGGTGCTGGGTGCTGAGGGCGAGGGTATCAGCCGTCTTGTTGCCGAAAAGGCAGATTTCTCCGTAAGCATCCCCATGCTGGGGCGCATTTCCTCCCTGAATGTGAGTGTGGCAGGCGGCATCCTTGTATACGAAGTCGTGCGCACACGCTTGAAAGCGGCACAATAGCCGTGCCCGCCCATTACATGCTGGTTGACGGCTACAATGTGATTCACGCCAATACTTCCCTCTCGGCCATGGCCGCCGAATCCCTTGACGCGGCGAGGAAGCAGCTTTGCGACGCTTTGTGCGAATTCCGCGCCTTAAGCCGGTATCGCATTATTGTGATATTCGACGCGCATCTTGTGGCGGGCGGCGAGGGCAGCGTGGAGAACTACCGAAACATAAAAGTTGTATTCACAAAGGAAGCGGAAACCGCCGACAACTACATAGAGCGAGCCGCCTATAAGCTGGCCCGCTCCCAGTCCCGCGACAAAATAACCGTGGCCACCTCCGACGTTTTGGAGCAGCTAATCATTCTGGGCAGCGGCGCGAGCCGCGTTTCCGCCGAGGACTTGTGGACGGAAATAGAAGCTGCCCGCCAAGAAATGCGCACGCGCTTTATCCAAAACCGCCCAATCAAAAGGAACCCCATCGAAAGCCTGTTGGACCCGGAAACCGCCCGGAAATTAGACGAAATGAGATACAAAAAATGACCGACAAGCAATTAATTCACGCCGCCCGCGCGGGGGACACGACAGCATTGGATATTTTGTTGCGCCGTTTGAAGCCGCTGGTGAAAGTCAAGGCAAAGGCATATTATCTGACCTCGGGCGACCCGGAGGATTTAATCCAGGAGGGGATGATAGGCCTGTACAAGGCCGTGTTGGATTTTGACGAACAAAAAAACGCCACATTCGCGGCGTTTGCGTCAATATGCATAGTGCGGCAGATTCAAACGGCCATTAAGGCGGCTGCGCGACAGAAGCATATGCCGCTTAACACGTCGCTGTCCTTGGATAACGAATTCACCCAAGATGATGCCGATGCCCCGGATACTTATATAGATAAGCTTCCCGACCGCAGAATCAACGACCCGGAGGCTCTATTCCTAGGCCGGGAAGCTCTGAGGGACATCGACGATTTTATAAGGCATAACCTGTCCCCGCTGGAAAGGGATGTCTTGACACATCACATGGACGGCAAGACCCACGCCCAAATAGCCGAATTTTTAAACAAAAAGCCCAAATCCATCGACAATTCATTGCAGCGCATCCGCCGGAAAATCGGCAAGTTTCACCACGGCAAGAGCAATTCCGGCAAATAGCCCTTCTGCTTTCTTAAAATCATAATCTTCTCGCCAAAAACCATAATATCCCCTCCTATATAAAGGAAGTATATCAATCCCCTGCCTGCAAGCAACCGCAGATTGAACCGGCAGCAACTACCAGTTGCCCTATGGCTTGGCAAATTGCAGCTGCGGTTTTTTGGGCTCGGACGCGAACCGGATATAGAATACGGCCACGGATATAATTTTGGCCAATTCAATTAAAATGCCCATGATGTTCCAGCGGAAATCGCCGTAGAGGATATTTATGGGCGTTTGTGTGAGCAAAACAATGGCGGCGTAGATTACCACCGTAACACGGACGTAGTGCACGCCCGGCAAATACTGCCCCACAACAAAACCCAACGCCGCAATCATGCCAAGAACGTGCAGCCATCTGACCTGCACTGGCGCGTTGACAACGGTAATCGTGCCGGCAACAATGGCTATTACTATCATTACCAGCAGAAAGTTGAGCCCGGCCTCCTTGCTTTCCGGCGTGTTTTTGGAAAATATTCTGAAAAACACCAGGTTGCGGACGGTACTGTAAGTAGCGGCCACAATCAGCGAAAACTGTGTGCTCATCCCCGTCGCAAGCCCGATGGCAACAAACATCATCATCCAAAACAGGCTACCTATGCCGGTGATAAGAAAATACCTTGTTTTATCCTTTATTTGATATGATGTAAACTCGAAGCAAATTGTGATTAGGCCCAAAATTTGCGCCGCTATAAACCATGTATTCATTGATGTGCCTCCTGTAAAGTCTCGTATTTTCTGCAATATGCAAATGCCAGTGCGCCCGGCCCCGCGTGTGAACCGATGGCCGCGCCAACCTCGGTTATGGGGTTGGCTATTATAATGCCCAAAGAAGCCTCGGTTGCTTCCTTGAATGCAACAGCGTCATTTTCGCTGAGTATATGGCCGATGCTTAGGCTTATATTTTGGGTTTCGTCTTTTAGCGCGTCAACCATGGCTTCGTTAATCAGCTTTAGCGCGTTTTTTCTGCCGCGTACATTGTCCAGCTGGGAAACCTCTCCGTTTTCCAGCTGCAATATCGGGCACAGTCCCAAAATCCCGCCCACAAATGCCGTCGTGGGGCCGATACGCCCGCCTCTTTTGAGATATTCCAGGCTTTCCAAGGTAAAGTAGATTCGCGTGGTCGCAAGAAGCTTCTCCGCAAACTGAACATTTTTTTGCAGGTTGTATCCCGCGTCGCGCATTCTAATTATCTCCCGAAGGATAAGCCCTTGGCCTATGCTTACGTTTAACGAATCCACTATTTTAATTACCCTGTTGGGATAGTCCTCTTTTAGGATACCAGCGGCAAGCACGGCACTGTTAAAAGAGCCGCTAAGCTTGGAGGATATAGTCAGAGAAAGAATATCCTTCCCTGCCTGAAGATGTGGTGTGTATAGGTCAATATAATCCTGCGGGCTGGGCTGAGCCGTTTTTGGAAAAAGCCCTTTGTCGGAAACAAGGCGGTTGAAATAATCCTCCCTCCTTATGTCTACGCCCTCCTTTAAATGTGTTTCGCCGTCAAAGCTGATATAAAACGGCGCGATGTCTATATTAAGCTTTTCCGCTTCTTCCTTAGTAAAATCGCAGCCTCCGTCAGATATTACCCGGTACATAAAAAAATCCCTCCTTGTTAATTTTACGTGCTATACTCTTATAGACAGAAAAAAACAAGCCTTGGTTGCAACTGTGCCTGTACTTTTTCTGTCTATATATATGAATGGCGAAAAATAGGGAGGTGGTTAGTCTGGAAGATAATATGATACTTGATATGTATTTTGAGCGTCAGGAATCGGCCATTGACGAAACGCGGCGAAAGTATGGCAACCGACTCTTTAGGACATCGGTGAATATTTTATACAGCAACGAAGACGCGGAAGAATGCGTCAGCGACACCTTACTAAAGGCCTGGGAGGTAATCCCGCCGAACCGTCCCCTTATGCTTGGCGCGTTTCTGGCAAGGATAGCCCGGAATATTTCCGTCAACAAGTGGCACGCCAAGGGCGCGGTAAAACGCGGTGGCGGCGAAACCGGCCTGCTTCTTGACGAATTGGAAGAGTGCCTGACCTCTTTAAGCGGGCAGCCAGAAAAGGAGTACGAAAAACACCTCATTACCGAGGCGATAAATTCTTTTTTAGGCAAAGTTGACAAAGCGGCGAGAGTCGCCTTTGTGCTGAGGTATTTTCACGGTGAAAGCATCGGCACAATTAGCGGCCGCTTTCAAATGAGTGAAAGCAAGGTCAAATCAATACTTTTTAGGGCACGAAAGAAACTTCGTGTTCATTTGGAAAAGGAAGGGGTTGTAATATGAGCTTATTTACCTGTATCGGGGAAATTAATGATTTGTTTTTAGAAGAAGCGGAATTTGCGGACATAGCGGCTTACGCCGCATCGCGCAAGCGTTTGGCAAAGTACGGGGCATTGGCCGCAGTAGCCTCCGTCGGTGTTGCCGTGGCTTTCCGGCTGCTTCGTTCAAAGCGGGCCGCCGCGTAAAAACATTCAGCCGCCTCACAAACGGCTCCGCTTACAATGCAAGCCTATGTGCCGGTGTATGCCTCGTTAATTGTTTTCACAAATGCTCTCATGCCGATTTTTGGCTTGAAAATCATTAAATTCCATGATAAAATCATAGCAACTTGATGTGAAGTGTGGAGAGAATGACTTTCTAAAAAGCCAAAACACACTAAAGGAGGATTTACTATGTTTAACAGCTTAAAGAGCAAAATCATTATTCCGAGTGTCGCTGTTTTAATCCTACTGGTGGCTGTAATCATCATTTATGCTGCTGTCAGCGTAAACAACTTCGCAGATGAAATCACAGAACAACGGCTTGACACAGCAGTCCAAATGACAAATTCTTACATCGAAAGCATACAAGAGCGCAATCGGATTGCAAGTATGGCAACTGCTGAAAATTCTTCTGTACTGGAGCATTTGCGAAATTGGAATGCCGGGATTAACCGTGCTGAGAATAGAACGGCACTCCTTGCTTACCTAAACTCGATTAAGGCTAATGTAGGAATTGATACATTTGTAATAATTGACCAAAATTTTGATGTGATGCTTCGCTCCCACGCTCCCGCACAATATGGTGATAATGTATATGGCGTGCCGCTTTTTATGCGTGGTTTTGCGGGTGAGGGTGTACCCAGCTTTTCTTCCACGAGTGCAATCCCAATGTCTTTGTCGTACTTAACGCCTATTTGGAGTGAAGGAGTAATTATCGGAACCTTATCAACCAATATGGTTATGTCAAACGATGCGTTTGTTGATTCTTTTGCCGGTGCACTCAATGCGGAAATCACTATTTTCGCAGGTGATGAACGCGTGGCTACTACCCTTTTGAACGAAAGCGGCCAGCGCGATATAGGCGTTTTAGCTCCACCGGAAGTTGTGCAAGCGGTTATAGATGGAAACCAGCACTACACAACGGAATTAACCTTACAGGGATTGCCGTTTAGTGCGTACTATTTCCCGCTTCACGGTTGGGACGGCTCAGTTATCGGTATGTTTTTTGCAGGGTTTTCAAACGAGCATACAAACGCAACCACTGCCGCATTGCAAACTACTTTGATTATTTTTGGAGTTGTAGGACTTTTGGCCGCCGCCGGGTTGATGTTTTTCTTGATATCGAGGTCATTAAAACCCCTTAATATACTGACAAGAACTGTAAAAGATGTGTCAAGCGGAAATATCAATGTTAATATAAACAGGGCAAACTTACCCAAAGATGAAATCGGCACACTCACCCATGATGTTTGCGGTCTTGTGGATGTTATAAAAGACATAGTTGGGGATTTAACCAAAGCACAACAGGAGTATTTAGTAACTGGAAATATGCGCTATACAATAAACGCTGCTAAATACCAAAATTCGTTTGAGGAAGTAATTGGTCTTGTAAATAAAATACTTTCGCAAACCGCCACGGACATAATGAGCATGGCTGATGTGCTTAACAGCATAAGCGACGGAGACTTTAAGTCAAGTTTGACGATTGAAGATTGGCCGGGCGAATGGAGTGTTATACCGCAAACAATAAACAGCCTTACCGACAACCTGAATTCGGTCAGCACAGAAATTGGTGCGATGATTGATGCCGCCGCCAACAGAGGCGACTTGCAATTTCAAATTGATGCAGCTGAATACAGGGGTAATTGGCGCGAGATTATGGAAGGGCTTAACAGCATAGCCATTGCCGTTGACAAGCCGCTTAAACTTATAGAAGTGGCAATGGACGAAATGAAAGCGGGCAATTTTGATATAGCCACTATTACTACGAGAATGACCTCAAAGGGTCTTGATTCAAACGTGAATAATTACAAAGGCGTATTCAACCATATCCTGACAAGCTTCGTCGGGACTATTGGGGAAATCGCTTCTTATATTCGTGATATAGCAGAATGTTTGGAGGCTATTTCCGGCGGAGATTTGACCAAAAAAATCACACGCGAGTATGTTGGCAATTTCAGTACAATTAAAGGCTCACTCAACAATATTTCAACAACGCTCCACAAAACTATGTCAGAAATTTCGGTTGCATCCGAGCAAGTGCTGTCGGGTGCGAAACAAATTTCAACCAGCGCGCAAGAACTGGCAAACGGCGCGCAGGAGCAGGCAAGCTCGGTGGAAGAGCTTAACGCCACGATTGACGTTATAAACCAACAAACCCGCCAAAACGCCGACAATGCAAAGGAAGCAAGCGAAATTTCCAATAAGTCAACAGCCAACGCCAAAGAGGGCAACACTTCCATGAAGGAAATGCTAATGGCAATGTCACAAATTAAGCATTCATCGGGCGAAATTTCCAAGATTATCAAAGCTATTCAAGACATTGCGTTCCAAACAAATCTTCTCGCGCTTAACGCCGCCGTGGAAGCGGCGCGGGCAGGTGACCACGGTAAAGGCTTTGCCGTGGTTGCGGAAGAAGTACGCAGCCTTGCAGGGCGTAGTCAAGAATCCGCAACCGAAACCACGGAGCTTATCGCAACTTCAAACAGCCGTGTTGAAAGTGGGTCAGAAATTGCGGAAGCTACATCAGAATCATTAGACATGATTGTGAGAAACGCCACCGAAGTATCAGAAATTATAAACAGTATTTCTGCTTCATCAAGTGAGCAAGCGGAAGCAATCTCACAAGTAAGTACCGGGCTTTCACAAATATCACAAGTAGTACAAAGCAATTCGGCTGTTTCCGAGGAAACGGCGGCGGCATCACAGGAATTAAATTCGCAAGCAGAATTACTCCAACAGCTTGTAGCTTATTTCAAGCTGTAAGATTGTTGAAAGAAGGTAATTACGTGTTTGACATCAAGGCACTGCGTGAAAATTTTGAGGAAACCAAGAGGCTTTTATCCAAGCGGGGGAAAGACTTCCAATTGGAACGGTTCGAAACTTTGGACAAACGCCGCCGCGAGCTTATCCGTGAGTCGGAGGACATGAAGGCCAAACAGAACGCGGCTACAAAGCAGATTCCCTCGTTAAAAAAAGAGGGCAAGGATACCGCGCCTCTGATGGCGGAAATGAAAGAGCTTTCCGACACGATAAAGGCTCTTGAGCCGGAGGTCCGCGCCATAGACGAAGAGCTTGACGACTTTCTTATGGGCATTCCCAATACGCCACACGCCACCGTGCCGGAGGGGCTTTCCGAGGCGGACAATGTGGAAATCCGCCGCTGGGGAGAGCCTCTCGTTTTTGATTTCGAGCCAAAGCCCCATTGGGATTTAGGCGAAGCATTGGGCATTTTCGACCCCGCAACCGCCGCCAAAATCACCGGTTCGCGGTTTGTAATGCTGCGCGGCCTTGGCGCACGGATGGAGCGGGCATTAATCAGCTTCATGCTGGACAGGCACACCGCCCACGGATATGAGGAAATCAGCCCGCCGGTAATAGCCCACCGCCGCAGCATGGAGGGAGTGGGCCAGTTGCCCGACAAGGAGGGCCAGCTTTTCCACCTTTCCGACACGGATTATTTTTTAATACCCACGGCGGAAACGCCCCTTACCAACATTCACCGGGAAGAAATCATCGACGGGGCACGGCTTCCCGTTAAATTCTGCGCGTTTACGCCCAGCTTCCGAAAGGAAGCCGGCGCAGCCGGACGTGACACCCGGGGACTCATACGTATGCATCAGTTTCCCAAGGTGGAGATATTTATGCTGGCCCGGCCGGAAAATTCCTATGACGAGCTGGAAAGGCTCACCGCCGACGCGGAGGATATTTTGCAAAAGCTGGGCTTGCCTTACAATGTCACCAAGCAATGCGCCGGGGATTTGGGCTTTGCCAACGCCATGACCTATGACCTGAATGTTTGGATGCCCAGCTATAATAAATATGTAGAAGTCTCAAGCTGCTCCAACTTTGAGGCGTTTCAGGCCCGACGCGCCGGTATCCGCTTTAAAGACTCAGGGGGCAAGCCTGTTTTCACCCACACCCTAAACGGCAGCGGCCTGGGCGTAAACCGCACCATCGCAGCCATTTGGGAGAACTTCCAGCAAGCCGACGGCCGCGTAAAAATCCCCGGGGCCCTAGTGCCTTACATGGGAGGGATTACGGAAATAAGCGCGAGGTCTTAATCTAAAAGCCCATTTCCTCATCATAACCCTCCCGGGTATAGAGCCAGCCGCAAATCCCGGCGGTAAGCGGGATTGTTAGGAACATGCCAAAGCTGCCCACCAACGCCCGAAGGAATTCCACAATAATCATTTCCATGTTAAAAAGCATAGCCATAGAAGTTGCGTTGGCGAAAATAACCAGAATCAGCGACAGCGAGCTTCCGATATAGGCCAGAATCAGCGTGTTAAGCATGGTGCCGAGGATATCCTTGCCGATATTAATGCCTGATTTAAAAAGACTTGCGAAATCGGATTCGGCCCCGGCCTGATGAACCTCCCACAAGGAGGAAGAAATCGACATGGCCACATCCATAATCGCGCCCACCGCACCGATAATCACTCCTGCAAAAATAAGGGCCCGCAAATCAATATGGTTTTCCAGTATTAAAAGCAAGTGGGTTTCATGGTCAACAACTCCAGTCAAATTCAGCACAATATCCATTACAAACATCAAGGCTCCGGCCAAAAGCACGCCGCCTAAGCATCCCAGCATGGCGGACAGTGCTTTTTTATTTGGCCCAACTACCAGCATCAGCGTGGACACGATGGCGTATAAGCACACAATAAATGTGGTGATATAAATATTCCGGCCGGAAAGGATTGCCGGGACAAACACCAAAAACACCGCCAGACAAGTAAAACCCAGCGCGACAATAGCGTTAAAGCCCTTCTTGCGCCCAAATAGAATCACCAGCGCGAGAAATACCACGCTCAAAATCATTATGGCGTTGATTCTCACATGATTTGTAAAAATATACCGATGGTTGAAATCGTCGAAAATAAGCAAAATCCTGTCTCCGACGCTTATCTCACGCTCGTCGCCCATGGTGATATGCTGCTCCGCAGCGATAATCTCTCCGCGCCGTCCCCGGCCCGTCAATCGCACTTCAAAAAACAAATATGTGGTTTCAAACCAAAGAGCCCCTATGCCGTGTGGGTCTTCCACCCTCTCAATAACTCGCGTCACAACCCCGGTATAATACGACGGGGTGAACACATCATCCGGCCCGGCCCGCTCCCCCGAGGCGAAGCGGTTCCCCACAAACAAAAATATTGCCGAAAGAATCAGCACACAAATATAAAACGTCTTATTGCTTTTTTCCATTTCATTTGTCTCCTTGGCTAAATCAATTTGCCGTTCACAGAAAACCAGCGCAGGTTTGGCAACTCCTCCCGTAGCTCAGCGAGTTCAGCCGGGGTATACTTTTTTCGCAGGGTCGTTTCGCCTGTTCCAAAAACGCGCAGGTTTGGCATTTTTCGCAGGAATTCTAAGTCCTTAACGGCGACGCGCTGGAGCGTGCCGGACGCAATAGTTAGGGCTTCTAAGTTGTTTAATTCGGCCAAGGGGGAATAGTCCTCTATTCGCTTAATCGGTTTTTAGAAAGTCTATCCACTCGTTAAGGATACGCTTTTTCTCACAGGCTGGGACTAAGCCGTAGTTGAAGTAAGGGAGTCCGTTAAGCTGTGTACAAGCAATACACACCCGTTCTTCTCCCTTGTACTCTTTCAATTCAGTTTAAAAATTATCGCTAATGGGATACCATTCAAAGCCACGATTAATTTGTTCTTCGGTTAAAGCTGGCACTTGCATACCTCCCGCATTTAGAACTTATGCCGTTTGCTGTATACAATACCCAAGGCCTGAATCGCAATCAGCGGCGTTACGGAAATGAAAGCCAGAATGCCAAAGCCGTTTGTTAAGATGGACTGTGCCTCTTGGCCGGCGACGATTGCGGCGGTGGCTACGGCCTGAGCGATGCCCAAGGTCAGCGGAGTCAGCACCGCCGAGGACAGCGCACCGCCAGAAACCCCGCCAGAGTCAAAGGCCAGCCCCACAAAAAGCTTTGGCGTAAATTTCATCATGGCCACAGCCACAATGTAAAGAGGCACGATGAACCACAAAATATTTATCTCATACATAATCTTTACGATTGCAAGCATGGCTGAAAACCCAATGCCCACGGCTAGGGTCATTCTGGTGGTCATGCTTTTTATTGAAATCATTTCCTCAAGCTGGTCGCCAAGAACGGTAACGGCGGGCTCGGTCAGCGTGATGGCCACGCCAAGCACAAAGCCCACCAGCAGCAGCAGCCAACGAAACCACTGGGGCCGCACCGGGTCCATAAAAACCTCGCCGATATACTGTCCTGCAAAGGCAAATCCAAAATCTATACTAAACAGAAAAATCAAAAGCCCCGCAAATACGGGGATAATCCCTACCATTATCCGTACGAAGGGTTTTTTCGCCATCTTTATTAAAAGGAATTGGAACGGCACAAACGCAATCAGAAGCGGCATCAGGGCGATAAGCGTGTCGGTAAAGCTCGCGCCCAGCACAACGGCCACGTCCGTGGGCAGCGCGCCCGGGTTATAAACACTTTCGGGGGGCATTCCGCCATGAATGAACCGCAAAACAATCCCGTACAGGAAAACCGACAAAATCGGCCCCACAGAGGCTATCCCGATAATCCCAAAGGAATCCTCATTCAAATGGGCTTCATTCAAATGGGCCTCCGCCCCAAGCCCCGCCGCTCCGCCGGGCAAAGCCCGGCTCGCCTCCTCGGCTACGCCTCCGGGCCCCGTTGTACGCTCCGCCATTTTGCTATCGCCTGCTTCTCTGGCCTCTCCTCGCTTGGAAAGTGCCGTAGCCGCCCCCATTCCCAGCGCGAGTACAAAGGGTACGGAGATGTCGCCGGTGGTCGCGCCGCTGCCATCGAAAGCCAGGGCCACAAACTGCTCCGGCACAAAGGCGATGGCCAAAAACGTAATTATATACAGCACAAAAAATACCTTGCGAATATTAATGTCCTTCATGATGCGGTACAGCGCGAAGCCCACGGCAACGCCCACACCCGCGCTCATAATCGTCACAAAAATGGGCACATAAATGGCACTGACAATCATATTTGTCTGCCGGGCCAGAACCCACATGGCGGGTTCGGCCACGGTGGCAAAGAAACCAAACATCACACCGAACAAAATCACAAAAACAGCCTTTTTAATTTTAGCCAGTGATTTTCCAATTTCCTTGCCGATGGGCAAAACGCTGGCCTCCAACCCCACCAAAAACAGCGACTGCCCGATAACCACCCCTGCATATCCCACCGCCAGACGCACGTAGTCAAAGGTGTTGTCCATTGGCGCAATCAAAACAACTATAATAATAATCGCCGCCAGCGGCAACGACGTGATAAATGTGGCCTTAAATGTTTGTAAGGTTTCTCTTAAACTCAATTTCCATTATCCTTTCAAGCCTCTCATCTTCTGAAAAAAGCCCTTCGCTTCAAAGCTAAAGTGGATTCAATGAGAAACGGTCTTGACAGAGCGGCACCCGAAAACGCGGAATAGGCGTTTTCGAGCGGTTTTGCCGCGACAGACAAGACCGATTTCGAATTAATCAACTATAAAGGGCTTCTTAAAATCGGCAATTGTGGGTCGTTACCTTATATCAGTATTATGACATAGCAACAAAAATATTTCAACTTGCATCACCACACAAAAAAATCACCGCGATGCGCCTTATATTATCCGCACGGCAGATATTCAAAAAAGATATTTTACTACTGCCGAACTGAACCAATCGCAAATTATTAATAAAACCCTCCGAAAGGAGTTATAATAATGCTCCCTTCGGTATCTATGGGGCAAGTTTTATACTCCATAATATTGCGCTTGAGCATTCCATAATTCATGATACTTGCCTTTAGTGTCCGCAATTAAGGAATCATGTTTGCCTGATTGAACAACACTTCCTTCATGCAATACAATGATATTACCGCAGAATCGGCACGATGCTAAACGGTGAGAAATGTATAACACTGCTTTCCCGACGGCACTGTCGCTTATGCGGCTGTATACGTCAAACTCCGATACCGGGTCAAGGGCGGCTGTAGGCTCGTCCAAGATTATTACAGGGGCATCTTTGTACAAAGCCCTTGCAATCGCCAACTTTTGCTTTTCGCCCCCGGACAGTTCAACCGCATTTGCATTAACTCGCCGCACAAGCATTGTTTTTTCCTTGTCCGGCAGACTTTGCGATTTTTCATAAAAACCGGCGAGGGTTAAACACTTGTCTACCTTGGCATAATCTGTGAGGTTTTCAGGCTTTTGCGAAACATTTACTGCAATGCTTTCTGCCAGAAAATGAATGTCTTGGAACACGGCAGAAAATAAGCCGAAATATTCATCGCGATTATAATCCTTTGAACTTGTGTCATTTAGCTTAACCTCTCCGCCGGATGGGTAGTACAACCCGCACAGCAGTTTCACAAGCGTCGTTTTTCCTGCGCCGTTGTTTCCCACAACGGCAATACGCTCTCCGGGTTTTATTTTTATGCTGATGTTCTTTAGAGTGGGTGATTCCGCACCGGGGTAAGTGTATGTAACATCTTCAAGCGTAAGCGTGGGTGCAATGTTTCTTTCTTTTACATAATGCCCTTGTTTCGTATTGGATTCATCGGCAAGATTCAAAAATGCTTCAATGTCGCCCATTTCGCTTGTTGCTTGCATCAGTTCACTTACTCGGCTGTTAATTCCCAATACCCATGTTGAAAACATGCCGATTGCGGCGAAAATAAACACAAACTCACCAAGGTTTATTTGCCCGTTCCACATCAAGTACACAAGAAAGGCATATGCCGCACCGTCACGTAAAAATATCATCAACGTAGAAACAATGTTGGTTCGCATATCTTTTGCGGCTACCGCACCTTCCGCCTCGGCGCGTTCGGTAATTAATCCGTCTGTAAAAACCCTTAAAAGTTCCGCCATGCCGTACAATCTTATATCCTTAGCATATTCTTCTTTTCTCATATACCCCAATAATGTACTGAGGCGTCTTGTTACGACAGAGCGGTTGTCACGGGTGCTTTTTTCATATTTTCTTGCAAGATGCAAAAGCACTGTGTTGATTGCAATTGAAACACCCAAGAAAAGTAAAATTACAGGGTGTACCATTAAAATAATCCCGCCGTACAGGGCAAAATTTATAACATTAATCGCAAGGGAAACCGTGATTTTGGGAATTGAATGGCACGGTGCATTGTTGCCACCGTTAGCCCTTTCCGCTTTCTCAATAATTCTAAGGGCTTCCGGCTTTTCAAAAAGTGCATAGTCCATCGTTGACTGCTTAACACCCCATAACAGCCGCATACGAAATACACTCAACAACCCTGCACCGCGCTCAACAATTCCGTCCGTATAGTTCTTCAAAAAGCTGACTACGGCAAATGCCAACCCAAGGCTACCCACCACCACAACAAAACGCATCGGGTTTGCATTGTCGGTAATCTCGTCAATTACGGCTCGCGGGATAAATATTAGCAGAAAGTACCATGCTACTTGTGCAAATACGGCAATGAAACAACACAGAAACGCCGCTTTTTTCGTATCCCACAAAAGTCCGAAACTAAACTTAATCGGATTTAGACTTTTCATTGCCATGCCTCTTTCCCACTTGCTTATGCTCTGCGGAGAAACACCTATCGCCTCTGCCATTTCTTCCTGCGTCCATGCTCTATTTTTACGTTGAATCCTAATATTTTCCGAAATATGTACCTAAATATCTCCTTTCAAAAAAATATGGCATTCATTGCTTTAATTATAAAGCCTCAAACACCATAATTCCATATCCCGTTACGGGAATATAATTCAACCCACGGGCGAATTTATATTTTTATATATTACATCACCGCAGGCGAGGCGATTCCAAGCAGGCTCAGCCCTGTTTTAAGCACCTGACGCACGGCGGCGGTAAGAACCAGCCGGCTGAGGCGCAGGGGTTTATTATCGTCCACCAGAATTGTATGCTTTGTATAGAACGTGTTAAACGCCTGGGATAAATCAATTAAATAGCGGGCAATAATGGACGGCTCGTATTTGACGGAGGCATCCTCTATGCGTCGGGGGAAATCCTTGAGCAGACGTAGGATTTCAAAGGACTCGTCCTCGGTCAGAAGCTTTCCGTTAAAGGAAGGCTTTGAGACCATCGCCAAAGCCATTTCGCCAAAATCCAGTGTGCTTTCACCGGAAAGCGCACGGCGCAAAACACTGCACGCCCGGGCGTGAGTATATTGCACATAGGGGCCGGTTTCGCCGTCAAAGCTGAGGGTGCGCTCCCAATCAAACATGGTGTCTTTAATGCGACTATTGTAGAGCTTGTTAAACACCAGCGCGCCAATGCCCACCTGCCTGGCAACAGATTCTTTGTTTGTAAGGCCGGGATTCTTTTCCTCGATGATTGCCAAGGTTCTGGCTACGGCCTCGTCCAAAAGGTCTTCCATTTTTATTACATTGCCGCGGCGGCTGGAGAAGCTTCCGCCCTCCAGTCGAAGCATTCCGTAGGGCACATGCACAAGCCCTGCCGCCCATGAGCAACCCATCAGCTCCACAACCTTCATCCATTGGGCGAAGTGTAGGCTCTGCTCGTTGCCGGTAATATACAGGCATTTGTCGAATCCGAAAGTCTTGTAACGGTCCAGGGCGGCGGCGATGTCCCGGGTCGGATACAGTGTGCCCCCGTCTGAACGGAGTATAAGACACGGAGGCATTCCGTGTTCTTCCAAATCTACTATTTTCGCGCCGTCGCTTTCCTTTAGCAGGCCCTTTTCGGCCAGCTCCTTCGCCACCGCATCCATTTTGTCGGAATAGTACGACTCGCCGCGAATCAAATCAAAGCTTATGCCCATGCGCTGATACAACCTGTTGTATTCTTGCAGGCTAAGCTCTATGAACCACCGCCAAAGCAGCAGCCCTTCCTCGTCGCCGTTTTGCATTTTTACTACCCATGCGCGGGCCTCGTCGTTGAGGGACGGGTCATTGTCGGCTTCCTCGTGGAAGCGCACGTACAGCTTTACCAGTCCGTCGATTTCTGTTTTTTCAATTTCCTCGCGACTGCCCCATTTCAGATAAGCCGTGATTAGCTTGCCAAACTGAGTCCCCCAGTCGCCAAGATGATTTATACTGGTGACATCATAGCCCAAGAAGCGGTAAATATTATCCAGTGATTTGCCAATGATAGTAGAGCCCAGATGCCCCACGTGAAAATGCTTGGCGATGTTGGGCGAGGAATATTCCACCAGTACCCTTTGGCCTTCGCCTTGATTGTGAGACCCGTAGCTTTGCCCGGCGTCCAGCACCTCCACCAAAACATCCGCGGCAAACACCGCCCTGTTCAGAAATATATTCACATACGGGCCCGTTGCCACCGACTCATCCAGCCATGCCGGCCTGTTTTCCAAAAGCTTCGCAGCCAGCTCCTTGGCAATTTGCGGCGGGGCTTTTTTCAGCTCCTTCGCCAGCCGGAAACAAGGGAATGCCAAATGCCCCATTTTGGGGTCGGGGGGTGTTTCTATTGCCTGCAATATCTCTTCCGCCGACAACTGCGTTTGTATGGCCAGCAGCTCGGCCAAGGCTTGTCCATAATTCATATAATTTCCTCCTTAAAGATAAGCTTCTGTTCATCGCGCAATCATTAAAATGAATAGTTCACCAGCACTGCCAATTCCTCCAAGAAATGATTATACACGAATCTTATCAATAAAGCATAGCTAATTAACACACAGGCGATATTTAATACGGGAATATGCCGGTTCATTCCGTATTCCGAAAAAGCCGCCCTAACCGCCCCGTGCAGCACGGCAATAAACACTAATTCGCCAATGAGTATCACAAACTCGCCCATATGTAAACCCCTTTTGCGCAACTTTGTTTCTATTATATGCCTGAAAAGGGGCGATAATCACGACCGCAAAGGTATGTGGCTTTGTCCATGTTATGAACATTGATTTTCGTGTGTATATAGCAATTTTACTTTCGGTAGCCCGGCTTTCGCTCCATACCCCAGCCTAACCGTGCGCGAAAGCCGGACTATGAAAACGAAAATTGCTATAGACGTTTCCGTTGAAAATGGGCTCAGTCATCGCGAAAAAAAGGCTGTCCCGCAAATGGCACCAATGACGCACCGTTCGCAGGAAAGCCCCTGAAAGTCTGCAAAGTAAAAACCGATAGCAATATCCTTATAAAGTTATTGCGACACTAAGAAACTACCATTTCCTCCTGATTGGACGCCCTGGCCACAGTGGGATAAAACAAATCGTCATCGTCGGAATCGTCGAAGCCGGGGGCGTTTTCCACCTCGATGCTGCGGTAAACAGGCATACCTGTACCGGCGGGAATAAGCTGGCCGATGATTACGTTTTCCTTGAGGCCGATGAGACGGTCTTCCTTGCCCCTGATGGAGGCCTCGGTGAGAACGCGGGTGGTCTCTTGGAAGGAGGCGGCGGACAGGAATGAATCCGTAGCCAGCGAGGCCTTGGTAATACCCAGCAGAACGCGGGTTCCGGTGGCGGGTTCGCCGCCCTTGGCCTCGGTTTCTTTGTTAATTTCCTCAAACTCCAGCCAGTCGATGAGAGAGCCGGGAAGCAGGTCTGTGTCGCCGTTTTCTTCTATTTTGACGCGCTTTAGCATTTGACGGACGATTACCTCGATGTGTTTGTCGTTGATGTCCACCCCGTGAAGGTCGTACACGCGCTGAACCTCTTGCAGCATATAGTCCTGAACACCGCGCAGTCCTTTGATTTTGAGGATGTCATGGGGGTAAACGCTACCTTCGGTGAGCTCGCTGCCTGCCTGTATAATGTCACCTGAATAAACTTTTATTCGTGAACCGTATGGTATGAGATAGGCTTTTTCCTCACCTGTTTCGTGGTTGGAGATTACCACCTCGCGCTTTTTCTTGGTGTCATTGACCGAGACGACGCCGCCGAACTCTGCGATGATAGCAAGTCCCTTGGGCTTGCGCGCCTCAAAGATTTCCTCTACGCGGGGCAGACCCTTTGTGATGTCGTCATTGGTTGCCACACCGCCGACCTGGAAGGTACGCATGGTAAGCTGAGTTCCCGGCTCGCCGATGGACTGCGCCGCGATGATGCCCACAGATTCGCCCAAACGGACGGCTCGTCCGCTGGCCATGTTCGCGCCATAGCATTTCGAACAAAGCCCGATGCGACTGCGGCAGGTAAGCACCGTGCGCACGAGTACGCGCTCAATTCCGGCGGCCTCGATGGCCTCGGCTTGGTCGGGGGAAATCAGACTGTCGCCCCGGACAAGGATTTCGCCCGTTTCGGGATGCGTTATATCATTAATTGCCCAGCGTCCACGAATTCTGTCTACCAGAGGCTCGATGACCTCTTCGCCGTCGGTAAAAGCATAGACCTCAAGGCCGGGTTTTTCCGGTTCGTTTTTAACGCAGTCTTCTTCACGGATGATAATATCCTGGCTGACGTCAACCATGCGGCGCGTCAGATATCCGGAGTCGGCCGTACGCAGCGCGGTATCGGAAAGTCCTTTGCGCGCGCTGTGACCGGAGATGAAATACTCAAGCACACTCAAGCCCTCGCGGTAGTTGGAGCGCACGGGAATTTCCAAGGTCTTACCCGTGGGGCTGGCCAGCAGACCACGCATTCCGGCCATTTGCTTCATTTGAATTTTCGAGCCTCTCGCACCGGAATCCAGCATCATGTAAACGCTGTTGTCACGGCTGAGGTTTTCCATCAGGTCTTCTGTGACACGGTCGGCGGTTTGCGTCCAGATTTGCAGAACGCGGTCGCGGCGTTCGTCGTCGGTCATGAGTCCGCGATGGAATAATTTATAGATTTCTTCCACATCGTCGTCGGCTTTTTTCAGGATTTGAGCTTTTGTACCGGGAACCTCCATGTCGGAAACACTCACGGAAAGTGCGGACTGCGTAGCGTAATAGAAGCCCAAGTCCTTGATACCGTCCAGCGTAATGGATGTGTCCACGCTGCCGTGCTTGTTTATACAGCGGTTCACGATTTTGCTTAGCATTTTATTGTTTACAAGGCAGTTGACCTCGTAAGAAAATCTGTCGATGCCGCGGTCGATAAAGCCTAAATCCTGCGGGATTACTTGGTTAAAAATAACGCGGCCGGGGGTAGATTCGATGATTTTTGTTTCCCCTGTTTCAGGGTCCCGGCGGCGAACTTTGATTTTCGCGTGGAGGTCAACCTCTTTGTTGTCGTTGGCCAGCATGACCTCTTCGTCATCCATAAAAACTTTGCCCTCGCCCAATCTGCCATCGCGCTCAAGAGTAAGGTAATAGATTCCCAGAACCATGTCCTTGGTGGGGACGGTAATGGGCATACCATCAGAGGGCTTTAGCAAGTTATTGGGGGCCAGCAGCAAGAAGCGGCATTCCGCCTGTGCTTCCACGGATAACGGTACGTGAACGGCCATTTGGTCGCCGTCGAAGTCGGCATTGTAGGCGGCACACACTAAGGGATGAAGCATCAAGGCGCGACCCTCAACCAGAACCGGCTCGAAAGCCTGGATGCCCAGCCTATGCAGCGTCGGGGCGCGGTTAAGGATAATGGGATGCTCGCGGATTACGTCCTCAAGGGCGTCCCACACCTTGGCTTCGAGTTTTTCCACCATGCGTTTGGCGGATTTTATATTGTGGGCATCCCCCGCTTGCACGAGTTTCTTCATTACAAATGGCTTGAATAATTCGATAGCCATTTCCCGGGGCAGACCGCATTGGTAAATTTTCAGTTTTGGCCCTACTACAATTACGCTTCGGCCGGAGTAGTCAACCCGCTTGCCCAGAAGGTTCTGGCGGAAGCGGCCCTGCTTACCGGTAAGCAAATCGGAGAGGGATTTCAGGGCGCGATTGCCCGGGCCGGTTACGGGGCGGCCACGGCGGCCGTTGTTAATAAGGGCGTCAACGGCTTCTTGAAGCATACGTTTCTCGTTACGCACGATAATATTTGGCGCGCCCAAGTCTAATAGACGTTTCAGGCGGTTGTTTCTGTTGATAACCCGGCGGTACAAATCATTCAAATCAGAGGTGGCAAAACGGCCACCGTCCAACTGCACCATGGGGCGCAAATCCGGCGGGATAACGGGAATAGTGTCCAAAATCATCCATTCCGGGCGGTTGCCGGAAAGCCGGAAGGATTCGATTACCTCCAGCTTTTTGATAAAACGCAGACGTTTTTGTCCCGTTGCGTCCTTTAGCAAATCTTTAAGCTCTTGAGATTCGCCTTCAAGGTCAATGGCCAGAAGAAGCTCTTTTATAGCCTCCGCGCCCATTCCCACCCGAAAAGAGGGGGTACGCTGGCCGTTTATCGTGCGCCATTGGCCGTGTTCGTCCAAAGCGTCGCGGTATTCCTTGTCGGTCATGAGGGTTTTTACTGCAATTCCTGTTTCGCCGCCGTCGAGAACAACATAGGCCGCGAAGTATAAAATCTTCTCCAATGCACGGGGGGACATTCCCAGAATAAGTCCCATTCGGCTGGGAATCCCACGGAAATACCAGATATGCGACACAGGGGCGGCAAGCTCGATATGCCCCATGCGTTCGCGCCGCACTTTTGATTTTGTAACTTCTACACCACAACGGTCGCAAACCACGCCTTTGTAGCGGATTCTTTTATATTTGCCGCAGTGACATTCCCAGTCCTTGTTTGGGCCAAAGATGCGTTCGCAAAAAAGCCCGTCGCGCTCTGGCTTGAGAGTGCGATAGTTTATTGTCTCCGGCTTTTTAACCTCGCCACGGCTCCACTCGCGGATTTTCTCCGGAGAGGCCAGCCCTATTTTTATTGATGAGAATGACATTGTCTGCTCTGCTTTATCCCGGGGCGCGTGTTCCATAAACTCACTCCTCATCATTGAAAATGCCAAAATCGTCGTCGGTCATTTCGTCGTCGCTGATGTCTTCAAAACCGGTCAGAAGGTCTGTCCCAAGGCTGAGGTCAATATCAAAGTCCTCTTCCTCCACATCGGGAATGATATCCGGTATTGCCTCTTCCTCCACATCAGGCTCGACAGCCACCGGGTTAGACTCTTCCGCCAAGTCGATTTCCAGCATGGGTTCGGGCTCCGGCTCGTCAAATCCCGCGTCTTCCGAGGTATCCTCAATGCCCTCATCCTCAACACGGCCACTGCTTGCCACGCCCTCACCGCGACGTACATAACCATGGTCGCCGTCGGACTCAAGGCCCTCGATGTTTACGCCCACCGGCATTTCGTCGCCGTCATCGGTTGACTCTTTAATTTCAACTTCCTTCTCGTCGGCGGATAGGACTTTTACGTCCAAGCACAGCGCGTGAAGCTCCTTGAGAAGCACCTTAAAGGATTCGGGAACACCCGGTTCCGGGATGTTCTCGCCCTTTACGATGGCTTCATAGGTTTTTACGCGGCCCACAATATCATCGGATTTTACCGTTAAAATTTCTTGCAAAGTGTAGGACGCTCCATAGGCCTCCAACGCCCACACTTCCATTTCGCCAAAACGCTGGCCGCCGAACTGCGCTTTTCCGCCCAGAGGCTGCTGGGTTACAAGGGAATACGGGCCTGTGGAGCGGGCATGGATTTTGTCGTCCACCAAATGGTGAAGCTTCAAATAGTGCATAAAGCCCACTGTGATAGGGTTGTCAAATTCCTCGCCGGTGCGACCGTCCCGCACGCGGATTTTGCCTTCGCGGTTAATGGGTACGCCCCTCCATTCGTCACGGTTTTCGATATTTTCTTCCAATTGAGCAAAAATTTCTTCATCTAATATGTCTTGCCATTTCTGCGTGAATTTCTCCCATTGCAGGTTTACATAGTCGTTGGCAAGCTCCAATGTGTCCATGATGTCGATTTCATTCGCACCGTCAAATACGGGTGTGGCGGCCTTCCAGCCCAAGCATTTTGCAGCCAGGCCAAGGTGGACCTCCAGCACCTGCCCGATGTTCATGCGGGAAGGCACACCCAGCGGGTTAAGCACGATGTCCAGCGGACGGCCGTTTGGCAAAAACGGCATGTCCTCCACTGGCAGAACCTTTGCGATAACGCCCTTGTTTCCGTGACGGCCGGCCATTTTGTCGCCCACGGAGATTTTCCTCTTTTGGGCGATGTACACCCGCACAAGCTGGTTGACACCGGGGGAAAGCTCGTCGCGCTTTGTACCCGGGGCAAGGTCGCTGCGGTTGTCACGGGTAAAGACCTTAACATCCACCACGATACCGCTTTCGCCGTGGGGCACGCGCAGGCTTGTGTCGCGCACCTCCCGGGCTTTTTCACCAAAGATTGCGCGAAGCAAGCGTTCCTCTGCGGTAAGCTCTGTTTCGCCCTTGGGGGTCACTTTTCCTACTAATATATCATTGGGGCCAACCTCCGCACCAATGCGGATTATGCCGTCTTCGTCCAAGTCCTTCATTGCGTCTTCGCCCACATTGGGAATGTCGCGGGTTATTTCCTCGGGGCCAAGCTTGGTGTCGCGGGCTTCGGCCTCGTATTCCTCTATGTGAATAGAGGTGTACACGTCGTCACTTACAAGGGATTCGCTGAGAAGAATCGCGTCCTCGTAGTTATAACCCTCCCACGCCATAAAACCAATCAGCGGATTTTTGCCCAGCGCGAGCTCGCCCATTTCTGTCGAGGGCCCGTCGGCAATGACGTCGCCCTTCTTGACAGCTTGGCCTTTATTAACCACGGGCCGCTGATTTATGCACGTGCCCTGATTCGAGCGCATAAACTTTGTAAGCTTGTAAAAATCCTTGCCGCCGTCGATATTACGAACGGCAACGTGGCTGGCCGTAACCTCTTCGACCGTGCCGCCGGCTTTGGCAATCACCACCACGCCGGAATCCAGCGCGGCCTTGTATTCCATGCCTGTGCCCACGACGGGGGCTTCGGTTTTCATTAGTGGAACGGCTTGCCGCTGCATATTCGAGCCCATGAGTGCGCGGGAAACATCATCGTTTTCCAAGAATGGAATCAGCGCGGTGGCCACAGACACGATTTGCTTAGGCGAAACGTCCATGAGGTCAATGCGGGACGGCGGGAATTCCTGAATTTCATCGCGGAAACGCCCGGCCACACGCCGGTTGACAAAATGGCCGCTTTCGTTCAGGGGCTCGTTTGCCTGGGCGATTATATAATTTTCTTCCTCGTCGGCGGTTACATATAGGAAGTTGCTGGTGACAATGGGGGCTTTCCCTTGCTGATGGCTTACGTAACGATAGGGGGCTTCGATAAAGCCGTATTCGTTGATGCGGGCATAGGTGGCCAGAGAGTTTATCAGGCCGATGTTTGGCCCCTCAGGGGTTTCAATCGGGCACATGCGCCCATAGTGGGAGCTGTGAACGTCGCGCACCTCAAAGCCGGCACGGTCACGGGAAAGTCCGCCGGGGCCCAAAGCCGAAAGACGGCGTTTATGTGAGAGCTCATCCAGGGGATTGGTCTGCCCCATAAACTGGGAAAGCTGGGACGAGCCGAAGAATTCCTTTATAGCGGCGGTGACGGGGCGGATATTAATCAGAGCCTGGGGCGTAACGATGTCCATGTCCTGAACAGTCATGCGTTCTTTTACCACGCGCTCCATTCGGGTGAGGCCGATGCGGAACTGGTTCTGCAAAAGCTCGCCCACGGCCCGAATCCGGCGGTTGCCCAAGTGGTCGATGTCGTCCTTGTTGCCCACGCCAAACTCAACGCCCATAGCATAGGAAATGGCCGCCATAATATCCTCGAAGGTTATGGTTTTTGGCAGAAGCTTATTCATGTTCTGTTTGATTTTTGCTGTAAGCTCTTCCTTGTCCGGGGCTTGAAGCAAAGCCTTAAGCACGGGGAAGTAGACTCTTTCTTGAATGCCAAAATCCTTGGCGGAAAGGCCGTAGGGTTCGAGATACTGGTCAATCTCCACGGTCATATTGCTTAAAACGCGCAGAGTGCGGTCTTCCTCAACGAGAATATCCACATGGGGGCAACCCGCGTTTTGAATAGTATTGGCCAAATCTGCGGTAAGCTCCGTCCCGGCCTCTGCCAAAATTTCCCCCGTATGGGGGTCAACGGCGTTGGCAGCCAAAGTAAATCCGCGCACACGGGACTTAAGCGCGAGTTTTTTATTAAATTTATAACGCCCAACCTTGGCAAGGTCGTATCTTTTTGGGTCGAAGAACATATTGTTTAAAAGGGACTGCGCGCCCTCTATAGTCGGCGGCTCACCCGGGCGAAGCCGTTTGTAGGCTTCCACAAGGCCTTCCTCGTGATTTTTTGAGACGTCCTTTTCAATTGTGGCCAAAATCTTGGGGTCGTCTCCGAATTTGGCTAAAATCTCCTCGTTAGTGCTCACGCCAAGGCAGCGCATAAGAACCGTCACGTGAACTTTTCTGGTGCGGTCTATACGTACGTAGAACACGTCGTTGGAGTCCGTATCAAATTCCAGCCACGCGCCACGATTGGGGATAATGCTGGAGGAAATCAGCATTTTACCCACCTTGTCGAAGTCCGTATTGTAATAAATCCCCGGCGAACGCATAAGCTGGCTTACAATTACCCGCTCGGCCCCGTTTATGATAAACGTGCCGTTTTCCGTCATAAGCGGAAAGTCGCCCATAAAAATGTCCTGCTCTTTAATTTCATCGACTTCCTTGTTGTGCAAGCGGCACTTTACACGCAAAGAAGCGGCATACGTCGCATCCCGCTCCTTGCATTCCTCAATTGTGTATTTGGGCTTGTCATCCAGGGTGAGGTCGATTAGGTCGAGCACCAAGTTGCCGCTGTAGTCCGTTATCGGGGATATATCGTGAAATACCTCGCGTAGTCCCTCATTCACGAACCAGTTGTAGCTTTCCTTTTGCACCTCTATGAGGTTGGGAATCTCTAATACCTCGGCAATACGCGAGTATGTCGCCCGTTTCGGGCCTAGGCCTTGCGTTGTGCGCACCCGGTTTTTCTTCACCGTAACAACCCCTTTGTTTATGAGTGTGTAACGCATTTGTAAAAACTGTCTTGATTTTTGGTTTGATATATGATACCCTGTCGGAAACTGTGACATCGTCCCCTTGACAAAATAGCGATAAGAGTTCACAGCGTATCACTTTGCTTTTTTTATGTCAAGCATTTTTTTACATATTAAACACCATAATTTTCCTGTAATTATTCCCGTAAAGGCTGGGATTCATTCAGAAGCAGAGGTGCCCACATTGAAAACTTCCGGACGCAAACATGAAATTTCGGGGGTTGTTGAGGGAAGCATCGCTTGTGAGCTTGGTCTGGCCGACGGAGATTTTTTGATTTCGATAAACGGTGAAAAAATCCGCGACGAGCTGCATTACCGTTTTCTAACGGAAGCCGAATTCCTAACACTGGAAATAGAGCAACACGGAGCCTCCATTACAATAATAGAACTGGAAAAAGACCCTGAGGAGGAATTGGGTCTTCTTTTGGTTTTTCCGGTGAGAAGCTGCCACAATAAATGTGTGTTCTGCTTTGTGGACCAACAGCCGGACGGGCTGAGGGAGTCACTGTATGTAAAGGACGACGACCATTGGCTTTCTTATTTAATGGGGAATTATATTACCCTGACGAATCTGAACGCCGCCGACATAAAACGGATACTCTATTTTCATCTTTCGCCACTGAGAATTTCCGTTCATGCCGCCGACATGGACTTACGCAAAAAAATGATGGGCAGCAACAAAGCGGGCGGTTTATTTAAAAGCTTGGAAACTTTTAGCCACGTAGGAATAAAAATGCACTTTCAGGCGGTGCTGTGCAAGGGGCTAAACGACGGGCACTACCTAAGCGAAACAATCAAAAAGCTTTCCGCTTTGGATGGCGCGGAAAGCCTCGCAATCGTCCCGGCGGGGCTCACCCGCCACAGGGAAGGGCTTTACCCGCTGGAGCAATTTTTGCCGGAAGAGGCGGCGGTCGTAATCGAAGTGGTAGAGGGCTTTCAAAAAAATTTCCGTGATACCCATGGGAGGGGCTTTGTATTCCCGTCGGACGAGTGGTATATTATGGCGGACAAGTCCTTGCCGGATTTTAAAGCCTACGAGGATTTCCCCCAGCTGGACAATGGCGTGGGGATGCTGAGGCTCTTTGAAAAAAGCTTCCGGAAGGCTGATGCTTCCCGGGCAAAAAAACCTTTGTCCAAATCATCTACTTTGCCTGTTGGCTCCATTGGCATCATCACCGGCCACGCGGCGGGGGCATTTATTAAGGAGCTTGCCGCCGGATTTGAAAAGCGGCATCCGGGCGTGAAGGTAAATGTTCATGTAATTACAAATTATTTCTTCGGAGAGATGATAACCGTAAGCGGGCTACTGACCGGACAGGATATAATAACGCATCTGCGCGGCTGCGTGACAGAAGATGTTTTATACCTTCCGGAAAACGCCTTTCGCGCGGGAGAGACCGTTATGCTGGACGGCGTCACGCAAAAGGAGCTTTCGGCCGCGCTGGGAGTGACCGTAAAAGTAGGAAGCACCGACGGCGGGAAATTTTATCGCCAACTGGCAAAGGAGGCAAATACATGCTGCAATTTTGCGCATCCCAACAAATAAATGACCGGCCGTTTGCCTTCAAGGCGACGGGGATTCGTGTGTATTCCTTTGAGGAAGTGCTTTATCATGTGTATCATTACTGGCGGGAATCCGTTGAGGAGCTTCTGTCGGACAGAATGATAGCATGGGTGCTGGAGCTTGGGCATTCCTACTTGGCTGCGAGAATGAAGGAGCTGGCACGGAAGGAGCCTTTTACCCAGCGTGTTTTAGACTTTTTGCGGTTGACCGAGTATTTCTCAAAGGACGAGCTTACAGCCTTGCAAGCATCTCTGGAGGCGTGGGAAATGCGGCGCGAGTGGGAAAAGCTGCGGGAGCGCGGCGACTATTTTGTCAACCGGGGCGAACCAGGCAAAGCGATATCTCTATACAAACGGGCCCTTCAATATGAAGAAAACGCGACGTTGTTAAATAATTTGAGTGTGGCGTACATGCAAACAGGCGCGCCCAAAGACGCGCTGTCCTGTCTGATAAAGGCCCTGCGTCTGTCTCCGCGAAATTTTAAAATTTTGCTGCATTGCATCGAAGCCGCGATTCTAAGCGGAAGCTTTGACGACGCGGTCAGGTTATTAAAAAAGGCTCATAATAGTAACCCTAGCCACGCGGATATTTCATTCCTGACGGGCCTGATGTTTTGGGAGAAGAAGGACTATTCCGCCGCGTTGGAATACTTCGGCAAGGCAATTGAGGCTGACCCCGGCCTGCCGTACTACACTTATAAAATAGTAGACGTTCATTTGGCCATGCGGCAATATGAAAAGGCTCTTAATGCCTTGGAAAGCCTGACCAACCGCGACGTGAGCTATTACACCAAGGCCTCGGAGATTTACGCCGCCTCAGGCGACATTCCCGGAGCGATAAAGTCCATGAGAAAAGCCATAGACGCATCCCGGGACAAAACCCCGGACGCTGTATTGTACGCAAAGCTTGCGGGATACTACCGCCAGGACTATGACCCGCGCCGCGCCGAGGAAAACATACAAAAGGCCCTGTCCATAGACCCGGAGCATGACATGGTGCGGCTGGAAAACGCCCGCATTAAAAAAGGACTGGGCCGCACACGCGAGTACCAGTCCGTTTTAACGGATGTATTAAAAAGCTTTAAGGAAAGATATCGGGCAAACTAGTGAACCCGTTTTCAACGGAACCGCCTACACCTCAGGCGAGTCTATAAACTTACCGATAGCCGCTTCAAGAGCCGACATGGAGTCGCTTAGGCTTTGACACAAATGGTCGCAGGGCTGCCCGTTTTTGCACAAGGCTTCGATTTCCTTCGTGATATCATGAAGAATAGGAAAGCCCAAGTTCCCGGCGGTGCCCCGCAGAGCGTGCGCGTGATGCATGGCTTGCGCGCTGTCGCCGTCGTGTATGGCGTTTAGCAAGTCGATGGTCATTTGCTGACCTTTAAATTTGCTGAGTAAGGTTATATACAGCAACATATTGTTCATAATCCGGGCTTTGCCGTCGTTTACATTGATGTGTGGCAAATACTCGTCATAATCCACGTTAGACCCCCCTCTTTGGCGGTGCGTGATTGAGAGCATACTTCACAAAAGGACAAATTGTCAAGAGCAGAACGGATTAAACCTTTGCTCGTAGCCGATGTCCGTAGCCTCCCCGTGGCCGGGGTAAGCTTTCACATTATCAGGCAGGGAGAAAAGCTTTTCTTTTATGCCGGAAACCAAGTCATCGTGGCTACCCAGCGGCAAATCCGACCGCCCTACGGCGTCTTTAAACAATGTGTCCCCCGTGAAAACGAGGGCACTTTTTTCGTCGTAGAAGCACAGGCATCCCGGCGAATGCCCCGGAGTGTGAATTACCCTAAGCTTGGTGCCGGCAATATCAAAAATATCCCCGTCCGCAAGAAGTCTGTCCGGCGTGACCTTTATAAGCCGCCGGAATCGCGTGGATAGGTTAAGCTCGGGGTTTTCCAGCATGTTTTTCTCCGCGGCGTGGCAGCAGATTTCCGCGCCGGTTAACGCCCGGATTTCATTGGCACAGGCTATATGGTCGTAATGCCCGTGGGTCAGCAGTATCGCCTTTATCGTCACGCCGTTTTGGCTTATGGCATCGGCGATTTCGGCCTCACTGTCGCCGGCGTCAATAAGAACGCCCTCACGTGTGTTCTCGTCGAAGTATAAATAAATGTTCTGCCCCATGGCATTCCCGTCGATAGTAATTAGCTTCATATGGCCTCCACCCGATTTCTTCCGCCCGATTTTGCGCGGTACAATGCCTTGTCAATCTGGGAGAAAAATTCGTCCTGGGCGGCCTTGTCGTTGGGCGGGGCGTCAACGGGAATAATCGCGCCAGCCCCTAAGCTGGCGGTAATAAATGTGACTTCGGTGTCGCAAACAACGGGGGTTTGGGAGATTTTTTTGCGGAGACGTTCTGCGACGGCAATCACACCCTCAAGAGCTGTGTCCGGCAGAATGGCCATAAACTCCTCGCCGCCCCAGCGGAATACATAATCAGAGCCCCTCGTAATAGTGTCCACCATTGTGCTGGCCACAGCCTTAAGGCAGGCATCGCCGTTTAGATGGCCGTGCTTATCGTTAAATTTCTTGAAAAAATCTATATCCAGCATTAGCATCCCCAGCCATTCGCGCTTGCGCAGCGAGCGAGACCACTCAACCTTTATTGCATTGTCAAAGCTGCGTCTGTTGTTTATGCCCGTCAGCCCGTCGATTAGGCTTAACTTTTCAATTGTCTGAATGTGGTCGCGCAGCTGCAAATGCATATTCACCCGCAGGTTTACAATGGCCTCAATAAGAGGCTTGCGAATAAAATCAGCCGCGCCTAAGCCAAGTCCCCGCACCTCGTCGTTGGTGGAGTCGCTGCCCGTGACCATGATTACAGGAATCTGGGCCGTTTCCGGCAGGTTTTTTAATTCGTACAGAACCTCAAAGCCCGTCTTGTCCGGCATGTTTAAATCCACTAAAATTAAATCGACGTCTCCACCCTGCGCGACTTCTATGCCCTCTTGCCCGCTCTTGGCTACCTTTAATTCGTATGCGTCTGACAAAAACATGGACAGTGTCCGAAGTTCCAAGGGAGAGTCGTCTATTATCAAAATACATTTTCTGACCATATTACTCATTTTATAAACGCACCTTCCTATTTAAGCTTCCCAGTGTAGGGCATTATATCATTGTTTGTGCGTTTCTGTGCAACTAATTCTTACAGACGCCAAAGTCATCCCGTTTGTAAAGGGAGAAATCGTACCCTTCAGCCCTGCCCGGGAATAAATCCCCTGCAATTTACCGTTATATACGAACATTCCGGTTATATTATTGTACATGGCAATTTCCGGGCGGGGAGATGCGTTAAAGTCCATGTTGGGGGACTTGTATGGCGGGCAAAACCTTTGCAGAAGATAGCCAGTGTTCATCGACGATTCCACCGCCTCTTTCCAAACGTCCGCATCCATGTCAACCCCGGCAAACACCCCACGCGAGCCGTATAAATCCTCCGGCTTGATTATCCAATCGTCTTTGTTTTGGCAGACCTCCCGCAGGTCGAATTCGCCGGCGTTAAGACGCGAAGTCTCCGGAATATGTGCCAATACATATTTTTGCTCGGCTTCCGTCAGGAAGCTCAGCGTCTCCGGAAGCCGCAAAATCCGGAAGATGGCCTTATTGTGAATAATTTGAGTGCGGAAATGCCCCACGAAACACACCGCATTTTCCCGGGCAGCCTGTAAAAACGCGGGGATGGCGTCGATGTTATCCATGATGTCCCGGGTGACGGCACGGCGGTAGATAGCGTCCACCTGCCTCCCGTCCGGGGTGCGCAGCTTGCCGTTTTCATAAATAAAGTCGCGGATTTCGCAGATGTCCGTTTCGTATCCCGCGTTGCGGAACGCCTTTTGAAACTGAATAAACTCGTTGGACGTCGCGCCCTCCATAAAATCGGTTATTACAATACGCGGGGATTTTACGGCTCTTGTGTAGCTTTTGTAAATTTCCGCAAACTCATGCACCCATGAATCAAAAAACTCAAAGGTAGTAATTTCATAGTCCTCGCGAAGCTTTGACATTGCGTGGCCGTCACTCAATGCTATGTTAATTTCCCTGTCCTCATTCATCGCGCTCGCGCCGTCTGCGTTGAATTCGCAGAATTGGAAGCTGTAGTCGTCCTCGTTAAAAAAAATATCCAGCCGCGCAATAGGCAGCAGTCGAGGATAACCCGCCTCCGTAAGAATCAGCTCCTCAAGCCGGGGCGAAAAGGGGAACAGCTTGCGATAGTTTGCGTCATCAAGGTATTTTTGAATCACTTTGTCCAAGATGCCCACGATGGTTGCGGCGGCCGCCTGAAAGGCCGCCCATGCGTCCGGGGTGATTAGTTTCGGCATGTACAAACATGCCACGGGTATGCCCCGGTAAATTGCGGTTGAGCCCTCCATATACTCCACGGCGGCCTGCCCGCTTTTAAAATTTTCCTTTGGGTAGTCGCGCACTATTTGCGCAAATTTTTCGTTTATGGCTTTCATTGTGCTCATGCTATAGTCTCCTTTTATATATTTTAACGTATGGGAACAATTCCGCTGTATTCAATAAAACGCTGCCCTTGCTCGGAAAGTATCCAATCCAGCAGAAGCTGCGTGTTCGGGTTTGTTGAATGGGCGGTAATGGCGTAAACATTGATGGTAAAAGGGTATGTTCCGTTGCGGATATTTTCGATAGTGGGCGCGACCCCGTTTATGGCCAGAATATTTATGTCATCGCTGGGGTGCATTCCGGTGACGAAATAACGGAAGGAATAACCGATGGCAGACGATACATTGCGGTATTCATTCACGGCCACATAGCCGATTATATGTCCCATCCCACCCATCCTCTCTTCCATGACAGGCTCTGTTATAGGTAAATCCCCCATTATCTCCAACATAATTGTTTGACTGCCGGAGTTCTCGGGCCGCTGGAACGCGAGTATTCTTTCATCGCGGCCGCCCAGATATGACCAGTTTGTCACATTCCGCTGATAAATATCCTGTATTTGCGAGACTGTCAGGCTGGTCACGGGGTTGTCCTCATGCACAAAAAACACAAAGGCTTCCCGCGCAACGGGGGTTCTAATCAGCTCCACGCCTCTGCGACGGGCTAGTTCAAGTTGTTGTTGAGATGGCTGTGCCCCAAAAAATATGTCTATGAAACCATTTATAAGGCGCATGAAGGCGGCGTCCGTTTGGGAAATGGCCACATATCTGTCAACCGTATACTCGTCTAGTCCAACATATAACGCTTGCGCCATTGCCGCAAACACAGGAAATGCCGCCGTTGCACCATCCAAGCGGGGGAAGCTTTCGTCAAAGGTAATCATCGGCGTTTCTTGCATCACCACCAAGCTGTTACCATATCTAAACGGACGATACCTTTCAATGTCTACCTCGTGGCCAACTCGCCGGGCACCTTGGATGCCGCGCCAGTTGTACCAATTTCCGTCATACCTTATTACATTGTCCTCTTGGGCCAGCAGTCGTTCCCGCGCACGAGCTTGCCGCCCATCAATAACCGAAATAATCAATGGAATGCCGATGAAAATAATCATAATCCAAAAACCAACAACGGCAAAGCATCCAAGAAGCCCCTTAAAAACACCTGTTTCACGTTTCAGAAGCCCATGATATCTTGAGGGTGATGGGCTTATTTGCTTATCCGCGCCGCAAACCTTTTCCAGCGGAGTCAAATATTCTGCCTCATCGGGGGGCAGGCCGATTCTTGCCATGTCAAACAGCGTTGCCATCCACTCCAATGCTGGCTTGGCGTAAACCTGGGCGGTTTTTCCGCCGGACATTAATGCTTTTTTGGCTTCGGCTACGTCGTGATTTTTTATGTGAATTGTTTGCTCGTGCAAAGCGTACAGGTTTTCTTCATGGTAAAAAAGGCCCTTTAAAAGAGCCGTATAGGCTAAGGCGCGGTCTATGGGCATACTGTCTGCCATTCGGATTTCCAAGTGGCTTTTTAGGCATACATCCGGGAACATCATGGAGATTACATGCTCTATGTCGGCCTGGGTCATAAGGCGGGAGGCAAAGATTTCGGATACGGGGGTCGCACCCGCATAGCTTGTTTCCCCATTATCAACACGCAAAATCGCCGGGGAATCATAGACATATTTTGCATATTCGGCAAAACCAAAATCCCCGTCCAACGCACCGGCCACAACCATGGAGCGGTCCGGGTCTACGTTGTTCCAGATATGGGTTCGCGCAAGCCGCCCCGGAAAGGGACGGCCCTCGAAAATTTTTGTGTTATCGCATATTAACGAAAGAAGCGGGCCAATGATATTGGCCACTCGGAATTTGACGCGAAAATCCGCCTCGCTTTCGATGTCTATGGACACCTGGGTCGCCGCGGTGCCCTTCATCATATGTTTGCCGTTGACGCCGACGGTTGCGAAGTATTTGTACATATATTCATATCGCGGTTTGGGTATCAGGGGCAGGTCGTCGGCTTTACTTTTCGGGTGGTAGCCCGAAGTTTCCAGGCGGCAGTTCAGGTCTTTTAAAATAGGAGCTATCGTCTGGGTGAATTCCTCGTAGACGCGCCCTATTCCCGCGATTTCCCGGCTGGGGCCTATGCTGATTTCAAGCTGCGCCGCCGGCTCAATAGTTATGTACGCGCTATCGCGCATTATTCCGATAATCCGCCCGTCGGAAAGAATCGGCCGGCCATACAGCGGATGCAAACGGTTCAGGATTTCCTCAACACCGTTTTCATAGGGTAGCGACAAGCCCGTCTCGCGATGGGTAACAAAATGCTCCAGCTCAAGCCCCAACAGCTTGTCCGCTTTACACCCCGCCGCGAAATATTCCACCATCGCCGCCAAGTTGCGCTCCCGAAAATCCATGACGTCCGCCCCCTTCCGGGGTATTGTACCACAGTTCGAAGTCTAAGGACATTATCTTGGAAAATGGCCACGGAAATGGCTTTACTTATGGCTGCTTGTACAGGATAATTATAGCAAATGACTTTGAAAAATGCGAGTTGCCGTTTACTGTATGCAAGGAGGGCGGTAGCATGTTGGGCTTCTTAAAAGAGAACGTAATCGGGCAGCTTAGAAGGAGACGAAAATGGACACAGACGGAGCTTGCGGGATATAGTGGACTTGATAAGTTTTTCGTTTCCCGCTTTGAGACCCATGTGCGCAGCCCCAGAGACAAAGCATTTGCATCAATGATGCGTGCGCTGGACTTACCCGAAGATACACTTTTTTGCCCATGTTTGGATACATCAAGCATCCATGTCTTTGGTTTAAAAGACCAGCTTCTTCACGAACTGCAATGGGGAATCCATTACCCGGAAAGACTTAAAAAAGCAGAAAACCTGTTGATGGAACTAAGCGGCACGGACGGTTTTGACGTTGGCATCAACAAGCAATTTATTTTAAGCTGTACCGCACGTTTGTATGAAGCACAGGGTAAGCATCCGGGGGAAATTTTAGACATCACAAAAGAGGGCTTGGCTACTACCTATCCTGAGTTTGACCCGGAAACATTTAGGGGTGATATGCTTCTGTTTTGCGAGCCAGAACTGATACATTCCCGGGCACTGGCATATCGCAGAATGGGTAATACCGATAAATCAATAGGCCTGCTGCGCCGGATGAGCACAGGACTGGCCCGCCTGCCACAAGACGACCGAAGCAAGGAAAGTCTTCTTGCCCCGGTTCTATTGGATTTATCGCGACTGTTGCTGGACACGGGTTATTATGACCATGCTATGAATGCCTGTGAAGAGGGTATGCGGATGTCTAACAAGCGCAACAAAGGAAAATACACCCCCGACTTTACGTTTATCAAAGCAAAAGCCCTGCACAAGGCGGGCTCAATAAAAGAAAGCGAAGCCCTGTTTTTATCCGCTTGCGCAAGTTTCTCTCTAATGCGCAAGCAAAACGCAGCAAAAGAGGTCAAAGAGTATGCAAATAGGCTTGGCATAAGCTTTGAAACCTTTGACATGGAAAACCAGCCCGTTAATGTGCCCAACCTATCGGTAGAGCATGGAAGTGTAATATCATGCAAGACCTTGGGCGAGTTTTTTTACGGCTTACGGGCAGAAACAGGCATGACCATTGCCGAGGCCTGTGAGGGTATATGCAATAAATCTATACTAAATAGACTGGAAAACAATTCAAAATCAACCAGCATATTCAACCTGGAGGCACTTTTACAACGCTATGGCCGATGTACGAATAAATATTTCACTCCATTTTTGTCACTCAAAGATTTCGATATTTTACAACTAAGAAACCGTATTAACCTAATGCTGGCGACGGGACAATATGCCGAAGCAGAGGCGCATCTTGGCAAGCTGGCAGATGTTAAGCTGTTTAAAAGAGGGATGAATCTGCAATATATTAAACTGGCCGAAGCGCAGATTTATAATGATAAACATGGATATAACGACAGGTGCATGGAAATGCTTAAAGATGCATGGTTGACCACAAGAAAAGTTTTTGACGAAGACAGCATTGCCAAAACCCGATTATCCTACAGCGAGATTGTAATAACTAACCTAATAGGACTGCACATGTGCGAATCGGGGGAGTTGAGGCGCGGAGTAAGGCTGCTTGAAAGCTTATGTAACAGTATGAAGCACTACTATGTAGACGAATCTGCGAGAATACGAATGTACCCTGCCGTGCTGTATAATCTATCCAAGTTTATGGGGAGAATGGGTGCCCGCAATGATGCCTATGCACTTGCATTAGAGGGCGACGAACTGTGTACAAAGCACGGCGATTTCGACATGTTGTCCAGTTTTGCCATAAATAGAGCTGTCAATCTATCAGAACTAGGCGACAAAGAAAAAAGCGTTCCTATTTTTGCCCAAGCTTTCTACTCAGCAGGCTTACTTGGCGAAATAGCAAATCAAGTGGCCATTAGGCAATATGTTAAGGAACGCCTTGGTATTAATCTTGATGTGTAACAATCGCGTTAGTCTTTGATATCTTTGTTACCCCCAATATCAAAGGGGGTTACTACCTCGGCTTCGCTACAATCATACGGCTCTGTAGGCGGCTGTGCAAGTGCCGTACTCACCATCATCAGGCACACCACCCCAATACAAAACACGATTCTCCATACTTTCTTTACCATGTGAAGCACCTCCATAAATTTAGTTGGTTTTTACATCTAGTATATTAATTCATTTCACACAAAATGAAGATGTCCAATCGCACAACAAATTTGTTGCACGATTGGACATTTTTTATTTCCCAAGCGTATTGTATACTTTGCTCGTCAGGGGGACGCCCTTGATGAGTATACGAACCACTTGGCCAAGAATGATGCAACGTGCCACATTTTAAGACTAAACAGGGTAAAGGCTACTTTTGCCGATTATTTCAGCCTTTTTACTTGTTTCTCTAATTGGAAATCGGCTAAAAAAAATTAGGAGGTACGATTATGCGTACAAAAAAGGCAATTTGTTTGCTTTTGGCACTTGTTATGACAATGGCAATTGCCATGCCAATTTCGGCGGACGAGATTGTTTGCGAAGTTTGCAGCAATGAAACAGAATCAGCATTTGGGGAAATCATC